>Ga0207661_10001296_pt1 | contig 16734 bp, 13 predicted proteins | sample KBSC713LmetaG_FD_184337 | JGI IMG/M metagenome (GOLD analysis project Ga0207661, IMG submission 184337) | Corn rhizosphere microbial communities from Kellogg Biological Station, Michigan, USA - KBS C7.1-3L metaG (SPAdes) (version 2) | ecosystem: Host-associated > Plants > Roots > Rhizosphere ...
CGGCTACAGCGGCTCGCCGTCTGATGGCCGACGGAACATGAACGCCCGCGACGAGAGGAGCGTCGTCAGCATGTTGCGAACCGAGAAGCCGGGCGTGGCAGCCCCGGCGTTGAACGCGACCTGCAGCGAGCCCAGGTCAGTCCGGTCGTCCATGCGTCCGAGCGAATAACGCGACCACTGGCGCGCGACGCACGCCTGCGCCTCCGGGCTGGCCGCGAGCTGCTTGACGAAGCTGACGGCGTCGTTGAACGCGAACGTCGTCCCCGGCCCGCCCGCCGCAACGATCGGGCTCGGGAACGTGCCGGTCGCGTCGACGGGGACGGTGCCGTCCATCGTCCGGTAGCGTCCCGCGCCGTCGTAGTTCTCGAACGCGAACCCGGGCGGATCGAAGAGCCCGTGGCAACTCACCGCGCACGTGGACGACCCGTGCGCGTCGTACGCCTGGCGGGTCGATCCGCCCGGCATGAAATTCACGGTGGGAACGTTCGCGGGCGGTCCGGCGATCTTTCCACACAGCGCCTTCGTGTAGATCGCGAGGCCGCGATAGACGGGATTGTCGGCGACGCTGTCCTCGATCCCCGCCAGGAACGAGACCTGCGTGAAGATGCCGGCGCGCTGGGCGGGATCGAGGTTCACCTTCGCGAAGCCGGTGGCCGGCCCCGTGACGCCGTAAATCGCCGCGAGGTCCTTGTTCACGAACGCGTAGGGCGCCGTGTAAAGCGTGTTCAACGTCCCGTCGCCGGGCGGCGTGTACACGGACGAGAGGAATTGCGTGAACTCGCTCTGCAGGCCCGCCGCCGCCGCATCGGTCAGCGGCGAGTTGGGCTTGGCGGAGATCGCCGCGAGGTCCGTCACGTGGAAGCCCATGTTGAAGAGCCACTGCAGGTGGAAGCTGTAGAGCGACTGGGCCGCCTGCGGATCCGCGAGCATCCGGGCCACCTGCGCCGATACTTGCGCGGAGCTGGAGAGCGATCCGCTCTGCGCGGCGGTGAAGAGCGCATCGTCGGGCATGCTCTCCCACAGCGTTGACGCCAGGCGAGAGGCGACCTGCCAGGACGTGAGCGGCAACAGACTGTCCGAACCCAGCGCCGGCTTCGTCGGCCCGATCTCCCAGTGGTAGAGGAAATTCGGCGACTGCAGCATCGCCTTCGCGAGCGCGCCGATCGAATCGACGAAGCCGAGCCCGGCGGTCGTCCGGACCGCCGAGAAGAGGCTGACCAGGTCCGCCTGCTCGTCGGCGGCCACCGGCCGGCGGTAGGCCTGCAGGCCGAACGCCGTGATGAACTTCGTCGCGCACGACATCTCTTGCGACGCGGTCGGCGCGGTGCACCCGGACGGCAGCACGAACTTGCCCGTCTTCTGCCCGGCGGCCAGCGCCTTGACCGCGCGGTCGACCAGCGCGGTCGCGGTCTGGTTGTATTCGACGACGTGATAGCTGGCGACGCTGTTCGGCGAAATGAATCCGGTGTCGGCCGGCTCGTCAGGCGACCAACCGTTCGCTCCGGACGCCGGCGACGTCGTGTCGCCGAGCAGCTGGGTCAGCATGTGATCGTATTCGCGGTAGGTGAGGCGCCTCATCACGAGCGCGCCGGCGCTCTCCGTGGCGGCCGGCCCGATGATGTCGAGGCCGGCGCCGGTGCCCATTCCACCGCCGGCGCCCGCCGTTCCCGCCATGCCCGCCGAACCAGCCGGCGTGGTGTTGCCGGCCACCCCCTGCACGCCGCCGCCAGTTTGACCGGGGATGCCGCCGACCTTGCCGGTGCACGCGGCCGTGGCCAGCGCGAAAAACACACCTGCCAATGTCAGTGGCGATCGCCGTGCCTGGTGATTGTTCATGGCTCTCTCCACGTCCGTTTGGCCCATCAACCCTTGAGAACCGTGAGCTCGCCGCCGTAGTTCGCAGCGCCGAACGTGTCGGTGTGGGCGCCCATCGCATTGCACAGCGCGACCAGGAGCCCGTTGTTCGGGGTGCCGGACGGCAAGTTGAGGCTGCGCCCCGTCTTGAAGTAACCGCCGCAGCTCCCGGCCATCACCACGGGCACGCCGGACGTCTCGTGCGTTCCGGTGCGCATGTTGTTCATGCCGACGATGACGCTGCTGTCGAGCATCGACTTGCCCGACGGATCGACGATCGTCTTCATCTGTCCGATGACGTAGGCGACCTGGCTTTGAAACCAGGTGTCGCAGTTGACCTTGTCCGAGACGTTGCGGTGCGCGATCGCGTGAAACCCGTTCACGTCGCCCGTGTTCGCGTCACCCGGGTTCGGCCCCCCGGATTTGTAGTTGAGCGGCGACCACGACAGGATCAGCTGCGCGGCCCCCTGATCGCCGATCTGCATGACCGCGATCCGCGTGAGATCGGCGGCGAACGCGACCATCCCGAGGTCCATGTGCAGCTTGGCGACGACGGGGATGTTGTCCGTGCTCTTGTACGCGACGGGCGTCGCGGTCGCCGCCGCCGGGATCGCGCAGGCCGCGCCGCTGCCGGGGATCACCATTCCGCCGCCCATCCCCCCCATCCCACCACCGGTCCCGGCGGCCCCCGTGAGGCCTTTCTCGATGTCGCGCACGTAGGTGAGGTGCGCGTCGATGCTCGCCTTGTCGGCCGTTCCGACGATCTTCCCGAACCGATTGAGGTCCGAGATCACGTAGTCGAGGATGCTCTTCTGCGCGAGCTTCGCGCTGTCGACGGTCGTCCCGGAGCCCGAGCCCCCTGCCCCTCCGGCGCCGGTCGCGCCTCCGGTCCCCGAGACCGGCGGCGTCGAGATCTTCCCTTGGATGTAGGTCGTGAACACGTGGTACGGGTCGAGGTCCGGAATCACGGCTTTGCCGGCCGCGGACCACGACACGCGGGCGGTGCTTTGAACGAAGGCGCCCTGGTTCAGGCTCACGAGCCCCGCGTACCCGCCGGCTTTGAGCTTGCTGCCGATGAACTGGTCGATCGACGGTCCGCCCGCGACGTCGTTGGCGGTGCTGCTGCCCGCAGACTGATACAGGGCGCCGGTCAGCATGCCCGGAAAGCAAGCATGTCCAGTCGTCTCGCTGTGCGGACCGTCGCGAAGGAACTTGTAATCGACGCCGTTGAGCAACAGCAGATCGGATTGATACGGCTGCAACGAAGCCTGAAACGGCGCCAGCTTCCAGTTCGACGGGTCCGTTCCCGCCGGCGACCAGCTGTTCATGCTGCTGAGCATCCCGTCGGGCCAGACCAGGATGTAGAGCCGCTTGATCCCGCCGGCCAGGCACTGGGCGTCGGCGGGGTCGGACTCCAGCAGCGGCAGCAGCGCCACGCCGGCGCCGATGCTCTTCAGCAGCTCGCGCCGCGAATATCGGAGATCACGCTTCATCATGACGTCCCCCGAGGACGGATCCGGGCCACACGACCGGACAGCGCGCCTGCCGAACCGGCGCTGGTGCGCTTCCTGACCCTTCAATGTCGTCCGCCCTCGGTTTCCTTCACCGATTCGTACGGGTCAGGACATCCGGGCGGCTTTCAGGGCGCGACGTCGAGGATTTGCAGGGCGCGCGCGCCGTAGGAGCTGGACGGAAAGCGTCTGGTCAGGTCGAGCGACCGCTGACGGGCCTCTCCCTGTCGATTCAACCTGCGGAGCGCGTCCACGGCGAGAAACTCCCGCTCGGGCGCGAGCTGGCCGTCCGGGAAATCGCGTTGATGCTCGTCCAGGCTCGCGAGCGCCGCGCTTGGCGCGGAGGCGATCGCCGCACGTGCCGCGATGATCAACTCGGTCTCGCGGGTCAACGGGTCGATTGACGGTTGCGACGGTTGAAGCGACGGCGGCGGCGCCGCGGGCGCGGGCAGCACGTGACCGCCGCGCCCAGGATGACGCGCCAGCCTGAAGCCGACCTTTCTCGGTGCAACGATGAGCGCCGGCCGGCCGCTCGATCGAGCCGGTTCGCGTCGCGGGGCCTGGGGAACGCACGCCGCCGCCGTGGAGACGGCCACGCGGAGACCACCTTCCGCCCGCCGCCAGGCCCACACGCTGGTGCCGAGAGACGCCGAGAGCGCCAGCCCGGCGATGCCTGCGACGATGCGAGCGACCCGCCGCTTCCGCAGCGCCGCCCGGCGCGGGATGTCGCAGATGATCTTCGCCAGCCGGGCCAGATCGTCGGGTTCTGGTGAACGCGGACACCGCGCCCCGCGCAGCAAGAGATCGGCTGCCGCCAGGCGCGACGGATCGGATCGCCAGCGTTTCGGCTCGGTCATCGGCGCCCCCGCGCGACCACCTTCTCCAGCTGCCGGCGCGCTGCATGAAGTCGCGAGTACACGGTCCCGACGGGGACATTCATGATCTTTGCGATCGCTTCACAGGGAATGGACTCGACCTCGAACATGACGAACGTCGCGCGCTGTTCGACGCTGAGGTAGCTGAGCGCCCACTCCGCAAACTGGCGCTCTTCGCGGCGCGCGAGCAGATCGTCCGCCCAAGCGTTTGGCGAGGGACGATCGTCCCCAGCATCGCCGACCAGCGACTCGCGCCTCGAACGCCGATGCCGCCGGTAGTTGGCCGCGACGCGCAAGCAGATCCCGAACAGCCAGGTGGTGATCCGGGCACTGCCGTCGAAGCTGTCGAGGCGGCGGTGGACGACCATGAAGACCTCCTGGGCGACATCGTCCATGTCGGGCGGCTGGACGCCGAGGCGCTGCAAGCTGATCCAGACGAAGTCCGCGTGGGCCTCATAGATGGCCCTGACATTCAACGGCGCATTCGCATCGTCGACCGGATCGGCGGTCGAGATGGAAGGCGCGGGCTTGGCACTCTCTCGCATGAAGGGCGGCTTCCGTCGCAAGTAGGGCGACCTCTAAGAAAGGAGGAGTCGTCCTCTGTATGTCGCGAGAGGGGCCCGGCCTTCGTGCTTCGTACGGGCCGCCCTTGGCCGATGGCATCGGGCCGCCCCGGACTTAGGTTCCGGGCCTGCGATTCCACTACGGGAGGACGCGATGCAACTCGGGATGATCGGGCTCGGGCGCATGGGCGCCAACATGGTGCGGCGCCTGATGCGCGGCGGACATCAGTGCGTGGTCTACAACCGCTCGCCGGAGCCGGTGCAGGCGCTCGTCAAGGAGGGCGCGATCGGCGCCGCGTCGATCCAGGAATTCGTGCAGAAGCTCGCAACGCCGCGGGCGGTCTGCCTGATGATCCCCGCCGCTGTCGTCGACGCCATGATCGATGACCTGGCGCCGCGTCTCGGCGCGGGCGACGTCCTGATCGACGGCGGCAACTCGTACTACCAGGACGACATCGCGCGCGCCGCCCGGCTGGCGCCGAAGCGCCTCCACTATGTCGACATGGGGACCAGCGGCGGCCTGTGGGGGCTCGAGCGCGGCTTCTGTCTGATGATCGGCGGCGAGCGCGAGGTGGTGCAGCGGCTGGATCCGGTGTTCGCGACGCTGGCGCCCGGCCGCGGCGACATCGCGCGTACACCGGGCCGCGAAAAGCTGCCCGGCACCGCCGAGCAAGGCTACCTGCACTGCGGACCGAGCGGCGCCGGCCACTTCGTGAAGATGATTCACAACGGCATCGAGTACGGGGTGATGGCGGCCTTTGGCGAGGGGATGAACATCCTCGCGCACGCGAACCTCGGCAAAGGCGAGTCCCAGGCCCAGGACGCCGAGACGACGCCGCTGCGTCATCCCGAGCACTATCGCTACGACTTCAACATCGCGGACATCGCCGAGCTGTGGCGGCGCGGCAGCGTGATCAGCTCGTGGCTGCTCGATCTGACCGCGCAGGCGCTGGCGGCGGATCCGCAGCTAGCCAAGTTCGGCGGCCGGGTCTCTGACTCGGGCGAGGGGCGCTGGACGCTCGCGGCGGCGAACGATCTCGGCGTGCCCGTGCCCGTGCTGGCCGGCGCGCTGTTCGAACGGTTCGCGTCGCGCGGCGAGGCGCTGTACCAGGACAAGATCCTGTCCGCGATGCGGTTCGCGTTCGGCGGCCACCTCGAGAAGAAGGCGTGAATGTTCCCGCTCAGCGATGAAAACCCGACGCTGCGGCGGCCGCTCGTCACCTTGGCGATCCTGATCCTGCTCGTCGGTGTGTGGGTGCTGGTCCAGGGGGCCGGGCTCGATTTCCAGACGTTTACCCGCAGCCTCTGCGAGTACGGGCTGATCCCGGGCCGGCTCACGGGCAGACTGGCGGTCGGGACGACGGTGCCGCTCGGCGAGACGGCGACCTGCCGCATCGCTGGCGGCGCCTTCCGCTACTGGACGCTGCTCACGTCGATGTTCCTGCACGGGAGCTGGGGACACCTCATCGGCAACGGATGGTTCCTCTGGGTGTTCGGCAACAACGTCGAGGACAGCATGGGCCGCATGCGCTTCGTCCTCTTCTACGTCATCTGCGGATTGGCCGCGGCCGTGGCGCAAGTCGCGCTGGACCCGGGTTCGATGGCGCCGATGGTCGGGGCGTCCGGGGCGATCTCGGGCGTCATGGGCGCTTATCTCGTGCTGTACCCGCGCGTGCGCGTGAAGACATTGCTGGTCCTCTTCATCTTCATTCGCATCATCTCGGTGCCCGCCTGGGTGATGCTGGTGTACTGGTTCGTGCTCCAGCTGGTCACCGCGCTCCCGCAGCTCGGCGGAAAGGCGGCGTCGTCGGGGGTCGCCGTCGTCGCGCACGTCGGCGGGTTTGTGGCCGGATGCCTGCTGGTGACGGCGTTCAAGAACCGCGCCCTCATCGAGGCGCGCACCTGATCAGTTCTTGAAGCGGTAGCCGGTCTTGAAGATCCAGCCCACGATGGCGACGAGGACGAGGAGGAAGGCGGCCGTCATGCCGAGGCTGACGCCGACGGCGACGTCGGCGGTGTCGTAGAAGCTCCAGCGGAAGCCGCTGATCAGATACACGACCGGATTGAAGAGCGCGATGCTGCGCCAGCGCGGCGGCAGCATGTCGATGGAGTAGAAGGCGCCGCCCAGGAACGTCAGCGGCGTGACGATCAGCATCGGGACCATCTGCAATTGCTCGAAGCCGCGCGCCCAGATTCCGATGACGAACCCGAACAGGCTGAACGTGGTCACGGTCAGCAGCAGAAACAGGACCATCCACGCCGGATGGTGGATCTGGACGGGCACGAAGAACGCGGCGGTCACGAGGATGATGAGCCCGAGGACGATCGACTTCGTCGCGGCCGCGCCGACGTAGCCGATGATCATCTCGACGAACGAGATCGGCGCCGACAGCAGCTCGTAGATGGTGCCCGTGAACTTGGGGAAGTAGATCCCGAACGATGCGTTCGAGATGCTCGAGGTGAACAGCGAGAGCATGATCAGCCCGGGGACGATGAACGCCCCGTACGGCACCCCCTCGACAGTCGACATGCGCGCGCCGATCGCCGACCCGAACACGACGAAATAGAGAGATGTCGTGATCACCGGCGTGACGATGCTCTGGAGCAGGGTGCGGAAGAAGCGCGCCATCTCGAACCGGTAGATGGCCCACACCCCGTGGCGATTGAAGGCCGGCGCGATCATGACGGCGACTCCGGCGCACGATGGACCAGCTTCACGAAGATCTCCTCCAGCGAGCTTTGATGCGTGCTCAGGTCTTTGAATCCGATGCCCAGCTCGCCGAGCTGGCGCAGCAGGGCCGCGATGTCCGAGCGACCGTCCGCCGCGTCGCGCGCGTCGTAGGTGTACTCGAGCTCGTTGCCGCCCGCCCGCAGCGCGACTGGCCAGGGGCGAAGCTGGGCGGGGATCTCGCTGATCGGCCGCCGCAGCTGCAGCGTCAACTGGCGCTTGCCGAGCTTCGCCATCAGCGTCGCCTTTTCCTCGGCCAAGATCAGCTCGCCCTTGTTGATGATCCCGATGCGGTCCGCCATCTCCTCGGCTTCGTCGATGTAGTGGGTCGTCAGGATGATTGTCACGCCGCTGTCGCGCAGCCTCCGTACGAGCGCCCACATGTCCCGGCGCAGCTCGACGTCGACACCCGCTGTCGGTTCGTCCAGGAACAAGATCTCGGGCTCGTGGGCGAGCGCCTTCGCGATCATCACCCGTCGCTTCATGCCGCCCGACAGCGTCATGATCTTGCTCCGGCGCTTGTCCCACAACGACAGGTCGCGCAGCACGGCTTCGATGTGCGCCGGCTTCGGCGGCAGCCCGAAGAGCCCGCGGCTGAAGCTGACCGTCGCCCACACGCTCTCGAACGCGTCGGTGGTCAGCTCCTGCGGGACGAGCCCGATCTTCGATCGCGTGACCCGGTAGTCACGCCGGATATCGTGCCCGTCGACGACCACCGTCCCGGAAGAAGCCGTCACGATCCCGCAGACCACGTTGATGAGGGTCGTCTTGCCCGCGCCGTTCGGCCCCAGCAACGCGAAGATCTCGCCCTTGCGGATCTCGAGATCGACGCCCTTGAGCGCCGCGAGACCGGACGCGTACTTTTTCGTGAGCTCCCGAACCGTGAGGGCAGGCGTCATGACCAATGGCCGCCGAAGATAGCGCGCGCGGGGGCCCGCCGTGATGGTATTGGTTCACATATGAAACGCCTGCCGGTCCTTTCCCAGCGCGAGGAGGCCAGGTACCTGCCGGTCGATCACGAGCGGATTCGCTTCGTCGAGCGGGCCATCTTCACGGCGTCCTTCACGTCCAGCTGCGTGGGCCATCAGTGTCTCTGCCGGGACGAGAACGACAAGCCGCGCCTCGATGCATGCTGTCAGCACGGCGCCGACGTCACGATCCCCGAGAAGGAGGCCATCCTCCGCCGTGCGAAGGAGGTCGCTTCGGTGATGAAGGCGGAGCGACGCTCCCCCGCGGGATGGTTCGACGAGCGTGAGCCGGAAGAGGATCCGGAGGCGCCCTTCGGGTACGTCGTTCGAACGGCCACCTCCGATCTCTCGTCGGACGAGTCCGGCTGCGTGTTCCTGGAACACGACGAGGGGCGCGGCTGTGGTCTGCACATCGCCGCCCAGAAGTACGGCTTCGATCCCGCCGAGATCAAACCCGGCGCGTGCCGCCTCTACCCGCTGTCGTACTCGGACGGGCGTCTCATGCTGGCCGAGGATTTCGCGCGCTACTCATGCGCGAACGCCGGCGACTCTGACGTCTACGCGATGATGCGCGCGACGCTCGACCAGGTGTTCGGCGGCCGATTGACCGAAGCGCTCGACCAGGCGATCGAGCCCGCCCCGGTCAGCGGTCATCGTCGTGGCCGTGGCCGTCCTTCGGCCGCCGGCACGCCGTGATCGTCACCCGTCCGATCGACTGGTTGAAGTTCTCCGTGAACCACACGTTGCCGTCCGATCCGGTCGTGATGCCGAACGACGCCGCGCCCGGGGTCGGGACCACGAACTTCGTCAGCCGCCCGCGCCGGTCCGCCTGCCCGATGTAGTTCAGCGGATTCACGAGGTAGGTCGTGAAGTACATCTTCCGGTCCGGCCCCTGCGTGATCGCGATCGGCATGTCGGTCGGCGGCGCGGTCGGATCGGTGGACGTGCTGTCGGGCAGCTGGACGACCGTCGACGTGATCCCGTCGAGCGTGATGCGGCGAATGGCGTTCTCGTTCGGCCCTCCGCCGCCCCCGTGAACCAGATCGCCCCGATCCGGTCCGAGCGCGGCGCCGAAGATGCCGCCCGCCGGCCCCGTGACGGGGAAGGCGGTCACCGTCCCGTCCGGCGTCAGGCGATAGAACGCCAGCGCGTTGTTCGGGCCGCGCGAGAACCAGACGTTGCCGTCGGCGCCGATGACCAGGTTGTCCCCGGAGCTCGCGAAGTAGTCCGAGATCGGGAACAGCTTGATGCGGCCGTCGGCCGTCACGCGCGCGACGTTCTCGAAGCCCAGGACCCAGACGAAGCGGTCGTCCGCCGCGACGTCGACGGCGAACCCGAGCTCGGGGATCGGAATCTCGCGGATCCCGTGGTGGCGCGAGACGCGGCCGACGCCCGGGCCGCCCGTCGTGTACCAGACGTTGCCGTCGGGGCCGATCGCGAGGTGGCCCGCCACGCTGGGCGTCGCCACCGTGTCGGTGCTGCCGTCGTCAGGCGACATCCGGCCGATGAACGTCTGGAAGGTCGTGAACCAGAGCTTGCCGTCGGGACCGGTCACGATGTCTTGCGGGAAGATCGTGACCCCCGAAACGGGCGTGATGGGAAACTCGTCGACCTGCCCGCAGGCGCGGCGCGCGCCGACGCTGCTGGCGAGGGTCTCGGTGTCGCCGGTGGCAGCGGGCTCGTCACCGCACGCGGGCGCGAGCGCGGCCAGGGACAGCAGGGCGATCGTTACAATCGTGTTGCGGCGCATGGGGGTTCCTCCAGGTTGGTCCGCCCCAACGTGCGCCCTTCGCCGAAAGCGCCAAGCGGGTGTTGCCTGCAATCGGCGTGCGGTCTTTACCTGGAGATCCGGCTCGCAGCACCGTCACCGGACCCGGCAGGCGGCGCCACCCGCCGCCTGCCGTAGAGTTTTGCGAGAGCGGTCCGTGTTTCAGCGAATCGTCGCCAGCGCGTCGACCTCGCCTGCGCCGTAGAAGTTGTTGTAGAAGGCCGGCCCCTCGCACGTCGCGGGCTGGCCGGTCGGGAACGGATCGTACGGGCTGGGCGGGCAGATGAGCGGGTTCGCGGCGAGGCTCAGGCGGACGAGGAGCTGCTCGGGCGTCATCTTGCCGAACTTGCTGATCGCCAGCGCGGCGACGCCGGTGACGTGGGGGGCCGCGGCCGACGTCCCTTGCACGTACCCGTAAGTCGGGCAGCTGGGGATCGAGCAATCCTGCAGCTGGCCGTCGTAGCCCGCCGCGCCCTGGTAGAAGAGGCTGTTCGCCGGCAGCGGACCCACGACCTGGCCGGAGGCGGTCGTGTCGGTGACCTTCGGGTTCGGGATCAGGCTGTCGCCGCCCGGCGCCGTGATGTCGACCGCGCCGAAGCCGTAGTTCGAGTACCACGACAGCTTCTGCGTGACGCCGATGGCGCTGACGCCGATCACGCGCGGAATCTGGACCGGGATGACCTTGCAGTCGACGCCCGCCGACTCGCCCGGCAGGTTCGCCAGGTCGGTGAAGGAGTTCCCCGTCGCCGCCACGACCGTCAGCTTCTTGCGCGCGGCCTCGTTGATCGCACGCCGCACGATCTTCACGATCGCGGCGCGGTCCGGCTGGTTGCTGCAGAAGATGTCGTCGATCGGCGCCGTGAACGGATCGACCGCGAGGCTGGCGTTCGCGAGGTCCCAGTTGTGCGCGATCGCCCAGTCGATCGCGCAGACGAACGCGTCCGGGAAGATCAGGCTGAAGTTGGGATCGTTGAAGTCGTCGATGATGACCTTCACCATCGCCAGCTTCACGCCCGGCGCGACGCCGACGATGCCGACGTCGTTCTTCGCGGCGCCGACCAGGCCCGAGGTGTACGTCCCGTGCCCGAACACGTCGTTGGTCCACAGCGCGGGCGACGGGTCGGCGATGCCGCCGACACAGCTGGCGCTGGCGCCGAGGTCGACCCGCCCCGCCAGGTCAGGATGGGTGATGTCGACGCCCGAATCGATCACGCCGGCGATCACCGACGGCTTGCCGCTCGTGATCGCGCGGGCCTGGGGCGCGTGGATCTGATCCATGTCCCACTGGCGCGGCGACAGGGGATCGCCGCCGCCCGGGGGCCGCGGCTTGTGCGGCGGGCGCGCGCCGCTGTTGTTCGGCATGGGGATCGAGCTGTGCACGGAGGCGACGTTTCCGACGTCCTCGACGCCCGCCGTGCCGCGCAGCTTGGTCGCGAAGGAGGCGCTGCTCGAACGAGCGAGCACGGCGCCGACCGCGTTGTAGCGCGCGACGATCGTGCCACCGGCGGCGCCGACGAGGCTGCTCGCGTTGGCGGGAATGCCGCCGCCCGTGAACGACACCAGGAACGACGACTGCGACGTCGTCTGATGACCTTCGATTGTGGTGACATTCGTATCACCGTCCGCGCCCATACCGCAGCCAGCCCCGGAGACGATCAACACTGCGAGCGACAACGACCAGCACGACGACTTGCGCATGTGCCCTCCCGACAAAAGTGGACCCGTAGCGTAACGGATGTGCTTCGAATCCGGCGCAACGATCGACGCGCACGATCGCGTGACAGTTCCCTGACTGCCGCGCCCTGCCATTCGTGAGCAGCACGATCCAGATATGAAAACGTGCCGATGGCGCTGAGCATCAGCGTCCAGCGTCGTCGGGAAACGCGCTGGCGAACGCGGCTTCGAGGCGTTCCGCTGCCGGATTTTCGCGGGCGGCGGCGCGCGTGCGTTCGCGAACGCCGGCATCGAATCGACGCGCGGCGAGGCCTGCGATGGCCGCCTCTGCGTCCTGGACGGTTCCGGTCTCTACGACGTTGAGGAGAGCCGCGAGCGCGCGATCGTTGCGCTGCAGGCCAAGCGCCCGCAGGGTCGGTGCCCGTTCGCTCGCGCGCGGCGCGGCCTCCAGATGCGCGAGCAGTGTGTCCAGCGCCTCCGGGCGCGTCGACGGCCCGAGCACCAGCGCCGCCAGCTCGCGCGCGCCGTCGTCGGGGCCCTGCAGAGCGTCGCGCAGCCGCGGCAGCGCATGGTCTGGCGCCAGCGCGAGCAACGCGGTCATGCACGCGAGGATGACCAGCGGATCTTCGTCTCCGATCGCCCAGCGCAGCGCGAGCGCGCCGGCCAACGCCCGGTCACCGTTCGCTGCGAGCGCCTCGGCGGCAGCCTGACGCACCGGCGACTCCGGGTCGGCCAGCAGGCCGCCGGCCAGGAGCGACAGGTCGGGATGAGCGAGGCGCGCCAGCGCAAGCACGCCGCGCGACCGGACGCCGCCCGCGGTGTCCACGGGCGGTCCCCAGGCAGGCTCCAGCTGGAACACCCTCGTTGCCTCGAGAAAAATCGCGGCGTCGTCATGGCTGCCGAAGTCCAGCGCTTCGAGCGCGGCCAGCTTACCGAGGCAACCCGGGTCGCTCTTGACTGGATCGGCGAGGAGGCGGCGAAACGCGGAGAGCAGATCGTCGTCGAATCCGCCGAGGCCTTGCTCACGAACAATCTTCGCCGCTCGCGCCGCGACGATCCCGGGACCCGTCCCGAGCGCATCGTGCAGGCGCGCGCGCGCCTCGGGCGACGACGCATCCGGCGCCGTCGTTTCGAGCAGCGCGAGTTGCGTCTCGACCGACGCACGCTTTCCCGCGACGCCTGGTCGGTTCGAGCCTGATCGCCGGGCCGCCACCGTTTCACGCTACCGCAAGTCGTATCGCGCAACCGCGGCGCGGAGCTCGGCGATGATGGGATGCGGGTGAGGTGGCCACAAGCCCTGCGGACTAAAGCGGATCTGGCGACCGAACGGCGTGTCCCTCTTGAATGCGATGACGACCCTGTAGGCCGCGCCATCGATTTCTTCCACGCTGCTCACGTCGCTCAGGGGCACCTCGATCTCTCTGAGGAAGTTCGACACGTGAAGGGATCTTTCGCTCAACGCCACCCGCTTCAGGCGAGCAAGCGGCCAGATCGTCCCTGGCAGCGTCGCTATCGCCGCCAAGCCGCCCACCGACTTGAGGTGATCGTGGGCGGCAAAACTCCGTAGCACTGCCCAGACCATCAATCCGCCGCCGATCAGGAATGCCGACGTGATGACGAACTTGGCGAAGAACGTGTCGGCACCGGAGATCACCCGGGGCCCGGACGTCGCAGCACCGCGCACGGCCGGATCCTATCGACGATCGACGTCGTGAACAAATCGCCGGGCAGCGGAGAAAATTTCCCCAGTGCGTCGCGCTGAACGCACTTCCTCTCCCAGATGCGCGGGCGTTCGAAGGACGCCGCCATCGAGTTCAACGCGCCGGAATTCCGGTGGGAGGAGAGAGACCATGCTGCGCCAGAGATCTGCCATCTGTGTTTCATCAACAATCGCGCCGCTCGCGGCGCTCGTGTCGTTGGCTGCCGTCGGCTGCAACCCGAGCGGTGGCGGCGGACCGACCGAGACCGTCGAGGCCGCGCTGTCCTCGGGGGAGCAGTGCGGGACGCTGTCGCCCGACGCCACCCTGAACGGTGGCGGCGCGGTCCGTTCGTCGACGGTCTACGGGCGGTCGCAGTGCTTCGACGGGTACCTGGTCGACCTCAACAACTACAGCCCGCGCTACACCGAGGGGACCCGCGTGACCTACGGGCGCGTCGCGCCCACCACGCAAGCGGCCTGCGAGAACATCGAGGTCCGCGCCTACATCTGGCGGAAGAACAGCAACGGCACCGCGACGTACATGACCAACCAGGTCAAGAGAGGCGTCTGGTTGACCGATTCCGTGTCAGGCGTCGGTCGGTGCAGCACGCCCAGCATCCTGCTGGAACGTGACATCCCGGGATACGCGCCCGGCGGTAGCTATCGGCTCGCGCTGCGCGGCGCGCAGATCACGCCCTATGTGCGCCAGGAGGTCTACGTCGAGACGCAGATGCCGTACATCCCGGTGGCGCCCGCACACGCGCTGGACAGCCTGGCGGTCGTCCAGGAGAACCTCCACTCGCAGATCGGAAGCTCGATCGACCCGGTCATCCAGACCGTCTACAGCACGCCGGGTAGCGCGCGGGCCAACATCGAGTGCCGCATGATGCAGCTCGAGGTGTCGGCGTTGAAGGTGATGGAGCCGCAGTTCGTCCGCGCGGGCGCATCGTCCGCGACCGTCGCGCTCAGGACAAGCACGGTGGACGCGGTTTACCAGGGCCACTGCGTCCGCCGCGACGATACGATCCAGCAATTCCAGACGCGCGTCTCGGCCGAGCTGGACGCGTTGCTGGCGATGCAGGGCGAGATCGCCGGCGCGATCAGATCGTCGTTCGGCGAGGCCGCCGAGGTCATGGCCTCCATCTGGCACACGGAGCTATCCCGCATCCAGATCGGCTGCGGAATGGTCACCAACGAGCTGCTGGCGTTCCTGGAGACCGGGGCGGTGCCGTCGGGCATCACCGGATCAAACGTGCTGCTGCGCAATTGCGCCGGAACGCCGAGCGCGACCCAGAGCGCGCTCGGCATCGCTGGGCGCCCCGCGATCGGCGCGACGCTGCGCTCGTGCATCGTGAACTCGTTCAACGGTCCGAAGCTGGCGAGCAAGTCCGCTTGCCACGAAGATCCGCGCGCCGAAGGGAGCGCCTCCCCGCCGGCGGGCGGTGGCCTGGACGAGTGCAAGACGTCCGCGTCCTCGACGGCCTGCATCCAGAAGCTCCTCGGCGTGACCGCACCCGATCCGAAGACGAAGGAGGCGTTTGAGCACATCGAGAAGCTGGATAAGGCGTACTTCGAGGCGATGCTCAACGTGACCCTGGCCGAGGAACGGGCCGCGCAGCTGAGCTTCAGCGCGGCGGAGCACACGCTGGCCTCAGCAAAGCTGAACGAGCAGGCGAACCTCGTGAACCTGGAAGCGCAGTTGATGGCGGCCGCCGCGCTCATCGACGCGGCCACGGCTGATCCCGATGCCGCCGCCGACGCGGCGATGATGGTGATCCTCTCGGTGGATGCGGCACTCCTTGGCGTGGAGGCGGCGGACGAGAACACCAAGGCCGCGCAGGACGGCCTGCAGGCCGCGAAGATCAATCGCGACGAGATCCCCGCGCTGAAAGACAAGGAGGACAAGTCCAAGGCCGCCCTCTGCAAGGAGGCACCGGCGACGCCGGGCTGCGTCCCGATCGACGACCCGCGCAAGCAATGCCCCGAATGGGAGATGGAAAGCGGACCGGTCTGGGTGAACAGCGAGGACACGAAGCAAGAGATGAACATGGCGGACCGGATCGAGCAGTGCACCTGCGAGGCGATCAAGTCGATCTCTGGCAGCTTCACGCGTAACGGCGTGGCAATGCAGATCTCCTGCGAGAGCGACAGCGAGAAGACGAAGAACGCCTGCATCGGCGGCCTCGCCAGCATGCCCAACCCGGACTCGTGCTGGGACTTCATGCAGCCGAGCGAGACCGATCGAGACGCCCTGCGCGCCGACATGTGCAACCACATCCTGTGCCCGGCCGACAACATCGGCGTCGTCGTCGACAAGGTCTGCAGGTGCTTCTCCGGACCGACCGACGCGCAGCTGGCCACCACCTGCAACTTCAACGGCGCGGCGGGCTCGCTCCGCTGCGGCGAGGACGCCGGGTTGGTCTGCGACGCGCTGGGGGCCCGCTGCGTCGGCTACGACGCGGGACGGAAACCGCTCGCCACGCCGGGCTGCCGCATCCCGACCGGGGTCCAGCTGGGCGGGCGAAACGAGTGGGGCATCCTCAACGCGAGCGACGTGTTCGCGGCCACCTTCCCGTCGCGCCCGTCGATCGTCGATCGCGACGTCTTCATGGTGAAGCAAGGCTTCATCTCGATGGCGGCCCCCGAGATCAACACCAACATGTACTCGCAGATCGGAAACGCGCTGCGGGTGTCGGTGCTGGGGCCGGACGTGGTGCCGACCGGCGATCGCGGATCGCTGCAGCTCTATTGCAGCAACACGAAGCTGAACATCTCCAACGCCTTCTGCGGCCAGAAGGAGTTCACCAACATCGTCGGCGGGCAGCTGAACAGCTTCGACTTCGCGCTGCCCAGCGCGTGCACCGCCTGCATCGGCGACGGCACGACGAACTTCCGCTGGGGCCTCGGCTTCCGCACGCCCACCAACCAGACGACGCGCGCCGGCCTGGCCGGCTTCCAGTGGACGGGAACGATGACGAACAGGCCGAACGTCGTGCCCGGCTGCGACCCGGAGCCGGTCGATCCGTCGCCGTCCATCGATCCGATCAAGATCAACCAGCTGCTCGGCAACGGGACGATCCGCCTCGGGACCATC
>Ga0207661_10001300_pt1 | contig 16703 bp, 15 predicted proteins | sample KBSC713LmetaG_FD_184337 | JGI IMG/M metagenome (GOLD analysis project Ga0207661, IMG submission 184337) | Corn rhizosphere microbial communities from Kellogg Biological Station, Michigan, USA - KBS C7.1-3L metaG (SPAdes) (version 2) | ecosystem: Host-associated > Plants > Roots > Rhizosphere ...
GCACGAGGGCATCAACGAGGCCGGCTCCGTCGCCTCGTTCACCGCCGCCGGTACGTCCTACGCGACGCAGGGCGAGCCGATGATCCCGCTGTACATCTTCTACTCGATGTTCGGCTTCCAGCGCACCGCCGACGGGCTGTGGGCGGCCGCCGACCAGATGGCGCGCGGCTTCCTGCTCGGCGCCACCGCCGGCCGCACCACGCTCAACGGTGAGGGGCTGCAGCACGAGGACGGCCACTCGCTGCTGATCGCGGCCACCAACCCGGCCGTGGTCGCCTACGACCCGGCCTACGCCTTCGAGTGCGCGTACATCGTCGAGGACGGCCTGCGCCGCATGTACGGCGAGGCGCCCGAGAACATCTACTACTACCTGACGCTCTACAACGAGCCGATCCAGCAGCCCGCCGAGCCGGCCAACGTGGACGTCCCCGGCCTGCTGAAGGGCCTGTACCGGTACTCCCCCGGGCCGGCGACGCTTGCTGAGGCGGCCTCAGGCGGCGCTCGACAGCCGTCGATCGGCGACGGGGCGCCCAGGGCGCAGATCCTCGCCTCGGGTACCGGCATGGGCTGGGCGTTGCGCGCCCAGGAGCTGCTGGCCCAGGACTGGGGCGTGTCCGCCGACGTGTGGTCGGCGACGTCCTGGACGGAGCTGCGACGCGACGCCGAGCTGACCGAGGAGTACAACCTCCTGCACTCGGCCGAGGAGCAGAAGGTGCCGTACGTGACGACCGCGCTCGCGGACGCGCCCGGGCCGGTGGTCGCCGTCTCGGACTTCATGCGTGCGGTACCGGACCTCATCGCTCGCTGGGTACCGGGCGACTACACCTCGCTGGGTACCGACGGGTTCGGCCTGTCCGACACGCGGCACGCGCTGCGCCGGCACTTCCACGTGGACGCCGAGTCCATCGTGGTCGCGACGCTGCGCCAGCTGGCCAGGCGTGGTGAGGTGGCGGCCAACGTACCGGCCGACGCCGCCCAGAAGTACGCCATCGACGACGTCAACGCCGCCCCGGTCGGCGAGACCGGCGGAGATTCGTAGGAGGCCGCGGCTCGCGTGCCAATGGCACGATGTGCTTCGTGCTGGACTGGGTCGAGTTCACGCGCTCGGACGCGAGTGCCGTCATCGCGATGGTCCGCGCCGTCGCCCAGGCCGCCGACCCCGGCGAGCACGGGGACGGCGTGGAGGTCGTCATCGAGGCGCCGCGCCCGGGCCTGCTCGACCGCCTGTTCGGCGACCACGAGCCGGACCGGGCCCGCATCGTGGTGAGCCGCCCCGGCGGCGAGGTCCGGTACCCGTACAGCGTCCAGTTGGTGACCGACCACGGCGCGGACGCGGCCCATCGGGTACCGCCGCTGCGGGGTTGGGCCGCGAGCAACTCGGCCGGGCTGGCGTTCCTCGTGCAGAAGGGCCGATCGGCCGACCCGCCGGACTGGCCGGGCCTGGTGGGCGGCGCGGTCGCCGCGCTGTCCGCGCTGCGGCCGGACGCGGGCGACCACGGCTGGAAGGCCGCGATCGACCGCGCCATCGACCGCGCCGCCGCAGATGCCGGCGACCGAGCGGCGCCGCGGCGCCCCGGCTAGTTGTGGCCGGAGACCGCGTGCGGGCGGTACGGCTTCTCCAGCGCGGCGATCTCGTCCTCCGACAGGTCCACGTCCACCGACGCGATCGCGTCCTCGAGATGGGACAGCTTCGTCGCGCCCACGATCGGGGCGCTCACGCCGGGCTTGCGCAGCAGCCAGGCCAGCGCCACCTGCGCGGCCGAGACGCCCTTGCCCTCGGCCACCGCCCGGGTCGCGTCCACCACGTCGAAGTCCTGCTCCGAGTAGAGGGAGTCGCCGAACGGGTCGCTGGACGCGCGGGTGGTCAGCCGCTGACCGTCCCGGGTCCGGTTGCCGGCCAGCAGTCCCCGGGCCAGCGGGCTCCACGGGATGCATCCCACGCCCATGTCCAGGCACTGCGGGATCATCTCCCGCTCCTCCTCGCGGTACACGAGGTTGTAGTGGTTCTGCATCGAGACGAACGGGGTCTTCGCCACCCGCTGCGCCTTGGCGAACTGCCAGGCGTACATGCTCGACGCGCCCAGGTACCGCGCCTTGCCCGCCCGTACCACGTCGTGCAGCGCGTCCATGGTCTCTTCGATGGGGGTGTTCGGATCCCAGCGGTGGATCTGGTACAGGTCGACGTAGTCGGTGCCCAGCCGGCGCAGGGACGCGTCGATGCCGGCCATGATGTGCTTGCGCGACAGGCCACGGTCGTTGAGACCCGGCCCCATCTCCCCGTGCACCTTGGTGGCCAGCACGTACTCCTCGCGCCGGCTGAAGGTACGAGCGAGCAGCCGCCCGGTGATCTGCTCGCTGGCGCCGCTCGAATACACGTCGGCGGTGTCGAAGAAGGTGATGCCCGCGTCCGCCGCCCGGCGTACGAACGGCTCAGCCGCATCCTCCTTCAGCGCCCACGGCCGCAACGCCGGATCTCCGTAGCTCATCATGCCCAGGCAGATCCGCGACACCTGCAGTCCGGTGCCGCCCAATCGGGTGTACTCCATGAACCCCATCCTTACCGCTTGCGGATGCCGTTGCCCAATCGGTTAAGTTCCAGGGATGTTCCCGCGTGACTTCCGGTGGGGTACGTCCACCGCCGCTTACCAGATCGAGGGTGCCGCCACCGAGGACGGCCGCGGTCCGTCCATCTGGGACACGTTCAGCCACGAGCAGGGCCGCATCAGCGACGGCAGCACCGGCGACGTGGCCTGCGACCACTACCACCGGTACCCGGAGGACATCGCTCTGATGACCGGGCTGGGCGTCGACGCCTACCGGTTCTCCATCGCCTGGGCGCGCATCCAGCCCACCGGCAGCGGCCCGGTCAACCCGGCCGGGGTCGCGTTCTACGACCGGCTCGTGGACGCGCTGCTGGCCGCCGGCATCGACCCGGTGGCCACGCTGTTCCACTGGGACCTGCCGCAGGCCCTGCAGGACGCCGGCGGCTGGTTCAACCGCGACACCGCGTTCCGCTTCGCCGACTACGCCGACCACGTGGCCGCCGCGCTGGGCGACCGGGTCAAGCTGTGGATCACCCTGAACGAGCCGTTCATCCACATGGTGTACGGGCACGGGTTCGGCATGCACGCGCCCGGCGAGACGCGGATGCTCGGCGCCCTGCCGACCGCGCACCACCAACTGCTCGGGCACGGTCTCGCGGTGGCCGCCCTGCGGGCCCGCTCGGCCTCGCCGGTCACCATCGCCAACAGCCATTCGCCGGTATGGGTCATGGGCGAGCGCGACGAGGACCGCGCGGCGGGGGCCTTCTACGATGCGCTGCAGAACCGGCTGTTCGTGGAGCCGTTGCTGGGCATGGGCTACCCGGAGGGCCTTGACCTGCCGGTACGGGACGGGGACCTGGAGGCGATCGCGGCGCCGATCGACGCGCTGGGCGTCAACTACTACAACCCGACCGGAATCAGCGCACCGTCGGTCGAGGAGCTTCCGTTCGACATGGTGACCCTCGACGGGTACCCGATGACGGAGTTCGGCTGGCCGGTCGTACCGGACGGGCTGCGCGAACTGCTCGTCGACCTGCACGGCCGGTACCACATGCCGATGTACATCACCGAGAACGGCTGCGCCTACGCGGATTGGCCCGACGATCCACGCCGCATCGAGTACCTGTCCGGTCACCTCGATGCGGTCAGCAAGGCAATCGAGCAGGGCGCGGACGTGCGCGGCTACTTCGCCTGGTCGCTGATGGACAACTTCGAGTGGGCCGAGGGGTACACCAAGCGGTTCGGCCTCGTGCACGTCGACTTCGACACCCAGCAGCGCACGCCGAGGAGGTCCTACACCTGGTACCGCGACTTCATCGCGAGCGCCAGGAGCTAGCGGCGACGCCTGCGGAGCCGCTACAGCCAGCGTTCGCCTAGTACTGGTCGTAGCTCAGCTGCCAGTCACCGAGTCCGTCCCAGACTGGCAGCGGCTTCGGGCTGTTCTTCACCTCGACCACGTCGCCGAGGATGAAGTTGTCGAAGACCCACTGCGCGTCCTCGGGGCTCAGGTTGATGCACCCGTGCGAGCTGTTGCGCTTGCCGTGATCGGCCATGTTCCACGGCGCCGAGTGCAGGTACTCCCCGGAGTAGGAGATCCGGGTGCACAGCTGCACTTCCTCGTCGTAGTAGTTCGGGTCGCTCTTGTTGGTGATGCCGTAGCTGGACGATGTCATCCGGACCGTCTGGTCCTTCTCCAGCACCACGTGTACGCCGTTCTGCGTCCAGAAGTGGATCTGGCTGCCGTCCGCCGCCGTCGTGTACCCGCCCTTGCCCAGGCTGCACGCCATGTTGCGGACCATCTGCCCGTTGACGAACACCTGGGTGTAGTGCGCGTTGTTGTCGGCGTAGGCGATCAGCGAGCGGCCGATGGTGAAGTTGGTGCTGGCGTTGGAGGCGCCGTACACGCCGCCGCCGAGGTTGACGCCCAGCGCGTTGACGGTCACCTTGATGGTCGTGCCCGTGACCCAGTACTTCTCCGGCCGCCAGTGCACGGTCTGCTTGTCCAGCCAGAAGAACTTGCCGTCCACCGACGGGGACGTCTGGACGGTGATCGCCTTCTCGGCCGCCGCCTTGTCGGTGACCGCCTTGCTGAACCGCACGACCGCCGGCTGGCCGACCCCGTAGGTGCCGCCCGTCTTGAGGATCTGCATGGCGTTGGCCTGGAACGTGATGCTCGCCGTGGCGGTCGGCTTCACGGTGGTGAAGCTGCAGGTCTTCTGCACCGGCGCGCCCTTGCCGTCGACCGCCGACGCGGTGACCGTGTAGGTCAGGCCGTAGGCGAGCGCGTCGGTCGAGCGCCAGGTGCGCCCGTCGGCGTCCAGCGCCCCGGCCACCGCCTTGCCGCCCGCGGCCACGCTGACGGTCTGCAACGTACCCCCGCTGACCGCGACCACCACGGGGCTGCCGGGCAGCACGTTGGTCGCGTCGGCGACGGGGGTGAACGTCACGTCGACCGGCGGCGTCGACGGTGACGGCGACGGTGGGGGTTCGTGCCACGCCGCCGCGTTCGAGGTACCGCCGCAGCCGGCCAAGGTGGCCCCCGCGGCCACACCCGCAGCGGTGGCGATGGCCTTCCGCCGACTGATCATCGCGTCCTCCCCGACGGCCGGACGACCCCCGGCACCGAGGAGCCTGGTGCCGAGCCGCCGGGCGGCGGCACGCGGATACGAGGAGTCGATTCCGGTCAGCCAATGTACTGTGCCAGAGCAACCTCGGAAACCCGCTACAGGATGATCCTGGGCGACCCGTAGGGTAGAAGCCGTGACGGTACGCGTGCGGTTTGCCCCCTCTCCGACTGGAATGTTCCATGTCGGCGGCGCCCGGTCGGCCCTCCAGAACTGGGTCTTCGCCCAGCAGCGGGAAGGCACGTTCGTGCTGCGCATCGAGGACACCGACGCGGCCCGCAACCGGCCGGAGTGGACCGAGGGGATCCTTTCCGCGCTGGACTGGCTGGGCATCACCCGCGGCACCTACGAGGGGCCCTACTTCCAGTCGGACAACGCCGGCGAGCACGTGGCCGCGGCGACCCGGCTGTACGAGTCCGGCCGGGCCTACTACTGCGACTGCACCCGCGACCAGATCCAGGCGCGCACCGGCAACCAGTACACCGGGTACGACGGCTTCTGCCGCGACCGCGGGCTGGGCCCGGGCGAGGGTCGGGCGCTGCGCTTCCGCAGCCCGGACGAGGGCACCACCGAGGTGGTCGACCTGGTGCGCGGGCGGCCGGTGTTCGAGAACCGCCTGATCGAGGACTTCGTCATCGCGCGGGCCGACGGCTCCCCGCTGTTCCTGCTGGCCAATGTCGTCGACGACATCCTGATGCGGATCAGCCACGTGATCCGGGCCGAGGAGCACCTGCCCAACACGCCGAAGCAGCAACTGCTCTGGGTCGCCCTCGGCCAGACCCCGCCGGTCTGGGCGCACGTACCGGTGGTGGTCAACGAGAAGCGCCAGAAGCTGTCCAAGCGCCGGGACAAGGTGGCCCTGGAGGCGTTCCGCGACGAGGGGTACCTCGCCGACGCCATGCGCAACTACCTGATGCTGCTGGGCTGGTCCCCGCGCGGTGACCGGGAGATCGTGCCCTGGTCGGTGATTGTCGAGGAGTTCCGCATCGAGGAGGTCAACCCCTCCCCCGCGTTCTTCGACGAGAAGAAGCTGCGCGCCTTCAACGGCGAGTACATCAGGGCGCTGTCGGCCGAGTCCTTCGTCGAGGCGTGCGGGCCGTGGCTCACCGGTACGGCGACGATCGCGGCTCCACCGTGGGCGCCGAACGACTTCGACCCGAAGGCGTTCGCCGCGGTCGCGCCGCTGGCGCAGACCCGGCTCGCGGTGCTCTCGGAGATCGTGCCGTACGTGGACTTCCTGTTCCTGCAGCGGCCGGCGGTCGACCAGGCGGCCTGGGACAAGGCCATGGGCGCGGACACCGCGGCCGACCTGCTCACCGCCGTGCTCGCGGCCTTCGAGACGGTACCGACCTGGGACGCCGCGACCCTGAAGTCCACGGTCGAGGAGCTCGGCACCGGGTACGGGCTGAAGCTCGGCAAGGCGCAGGCGCCGGTACGGGTGGCGGTCACCGGCCGCTCGATCGGGCTTCCGCTGTTCGAGTCGCTCGAGGTGCTCGGCCGCAAGCGGACGGTCCAGCGACTGGCCGCCGCGCTGGAGATAGTCCGGCGCTAATGCCTCGGGGCTGCGAGAACCTCAAAGTTATCGGATCATTTCAGTAACGTCTCTCGTCACCGCGCGTCGGTGGCGGTCAGACTCGACATATCCGCATCTTTCAACGGGGCGGACCCCGCACCAGAGGAGTCGCGGTGACGCGCCTTTACCACCTCGGCGCACGGCTGGCGATCGCGCTGGCCGCGCTGCTGGCGGTCCTGGCCGCACCCGGGCTGACCCCGGGCGCGCAGGCCGCCGATCCACCCAGCGCGATCACGATCAAGGGCACCGGCCTGTCCCAGGCCATCAACGTGCGCGCGAAGGACCAGCCCGACCTGTTCAACGCCCTGCTGCGGCAGGTCAGCTGGATGGCCACCCAGCCTGGTGACCCGATCACCCCGGACCCGGCCAAGCTCGGCCCGGCGTACACGATGACGGTCTTCGTGGGCACGGCCGCCAGCCAGGTCTACGACATGTACCCGCTGGCACCCGGCGGCCCGCGCGCCCACCGGCCGGCCGCCCAGCCGCAGGGCAAGGTCGGCGAGGCCTGGTTCTACGCCTCGGTCGCGATGCCGGACACCCTGTCGGCCGCCGGGGTGCCGCTGGTGAAGCCCAGCGCGAGCGGGCCGGACAGCGGCCTGGCCTACGGCGACCCGGTCGGGTACGTGCCGGACGTGGTCGACACCACGCCGCCGTTGAGCCTTGGCCGCACCCTGCACAGCTCCGAGCGCACGCTGCTGCTGTGGCTGCTGACGCCGTTCGCGGTGACCCTGCTGCTGTTCCTGGCCGCCCGCCGCGCCAGGAGGTACGGGCGGAGTTAGGTGGGGTGGGTCGCGCCCGGTTCTCCTAGGCTGGGTGCATGGCAGCTGCGGACGAGGCGGCCGGCGAGCAACAGGCCGGGGCGGCTCCGCAGCACGCCCTGACGGCGACCCTGCGCCGGATCGAGCGGTCCGCGGGGGCGCTCGCCACGATCAGCGTGGCCCGCATGGAGGACGTGCTCCCCTGGTTCCGGGAGCTGCCCGCCGACCAGCGCGCCTGGGTGATGCTGGTGGCCCAGGCCGGGGTGCGTTCCCTGGTCGAGTGGCTGCGCAACAACGTCGGGGATGGGACCTTGGGCAGGGGGAACACCGCGACCTCGCAGGAGTTCTCCGACGAGGTCTTCGACGCCGCGCCCCGGGCGCTGGCCCGGTCGCTCAACCTCCAGCAGACCGTGGCGCTCATCAAGGTGACCATCGACGTCGTCGAGGAGCAGGTACCGCGGCTCGCCGCGCCGGGCGAGGAGCAGGCGCTGCGCGAGGCGGTGCTGCGGTTCTCCCGGGAGATCGCGTTCGCCGCCGCGCGGGCCTACGCGCGGGCCGCCGAGACCAGGGGGTCCTGGGACGCCCGACTGCAGGCGCTGCTGGTCGACTCGCTGGTCCGCGGCGACTCGCCGGACATGCTGGTCAGCCGGGCGGCCGCGCTGGGCTGGACCGACACCGGACCGTTCGCGGTCGCCGTCGGCCGCGCGCCCGGCGGCGAGGCGTCCGCGGTCATCCACGCCCTGTACCGGGTGGCCCGGCGGGTCGGCGTCGAGGTGATCGGAGGCGTGCACGGCGACCGGCTGGTCGTGATGCTCGGCGGGGCGCCCGATCCGCTCGCCGTCGCGGAGAAGCTGCTCGTCGCCTTCGGCGAAGGCCCGGTCGTGGTCGGACCGGCGGTACCGGGGCTGGACGAGGCGGCGGGCTCGGCCCGGGCCGCGATCGTCGGGTACCGGGCGGCCCCGGCCTGGCCGGCCGCGCCCCGGCCGGTCAGCGCCACGGCCCTGCTTCCCGAGCGGGCGCTGGCCGGCGACGCCGAGGCGCGCCGGATCCTGCGCCGGGACATCTACGGCTCGCTGACCCGGGCCGGCGGCGAGTTGCTGGAGACCCTGGACGCCTTCTTCGCGGCCGGCGGGGTGCTGGAGAGCGCCGCGCGCGGCCTGTTCGTGCACCCGAACACCGTCCGGTACCGGCTGCGCCGGGTCGCCGAGACGACCGGGTTGACCCCGCTGTCCGCGCGGGACGCGTTCACCCTACGAGTGGCGTTGGCCGTGGGTCGGCTGGATCCGTCCGCACCCTCGACCATGTGACGATCGGCACAACCAGTGTTACTGGTGGTAACTAGAGGGGCACGTCGTGCCCTTCCATTGGAGGAATCCTACAAAGCTCTTGGTCGGGTTTAGTGCCCCCCGACGACGCGCGATCTCCCTGCATCCGGGACAGTCGAAGATGTGCTTGCCGTACTCGCTCCAGGTCAGGGCTCCCAGAAGCCTGGATTCCTCGCGCCCTGGCTCGACCTGGCCGGCGCCGAAGGACGGATGCGCTGGTGGTCCGCGCTCAGCGGGGTCGGCCTGATCCGGCTCGGTACGGCGGCCGACGCCGAGGAGATCAAGGACACCGCGAAGACCCAGCCCCTGCTCGTCGCCGCCGCCATGCTGGCCGCCGAGCACCTGCCCATGTACGACGTCGCGCTGACCACCGGACACAGCGTCGGTGAACTGGGCGCGGCCGCGCTGGCCGGGGTGCTCAGCCCGGAGGCGGCGGTGACCCTCGCCGGCGTACGCGGTCGGGCGATGGCAGCCGCCTGCGGACTGCAGCCGACCGGCATGGCGGCCGTACTGGGCGGCGACCCGGAGGAGATCAGCGCGGCGATCGACGCGGCCGGGCTGCACGCCGCCAACTTCAACGGCGCCGGCCAGATCGTGGCCGCCGGCCCGGTCGCCGCGCTGGAGAAGTTCGCGGCCGAGCCGCCCGCCGGCTCCCGGGTCAAGGTGCTCCAGGTGGCCGGCGCCTTCCACACGCCGTACATGGCGGCCGCCGAGCGGGAGCTTGCCGGACTCGCGAGCGGTGTACCCACCGCCGACGCGCAGAAGATCCTGCTGTCCAACCTGGACGGTACCGCCGTGAACAGCGGCCGCGAGATGCTGCAACGCCTGGTACGCCAGGTGGTCGCGCCGGTGCGCTGGGACCTGTGCATGGCGAGCCTCGCCGACCTCGGCGTCACCGCGGTGATCGAGCTGCCCCCGGCCGGTACCCTTGCCGGCCTGGTCAAGCGGGCCCTGCCCGGGGTCGAGATCGTCAAGGTGAACACGCCGGACGACCTGGCGGCCGCGCGCGACCTGGTGGCCCGGCACGGGGTGGCGCCGAGCGCCGAGCCGACCCCGCAGTTCCGCGTCGTTGTCTCCGGCGCGGCCGGCAACTTCTCCCCCGACTCCGCGCTCGCCGAGGGCACGGATCTGCGCGCCGGCCAGCTGATCGGGCACGTCATCACCCGGCAGGGCGCCGTCGAGGTGGCCGCGCACGACTCGGGCGTACTCACCGAATGGCTCGCCCACCACGACGACCCGGTCGCCCCGGGCCAGCCCCTTGCCCGTATCGGAGGACACCTCGCATGAGCGCCGGCTCCAAGATTCTCGCGGTCGGCCATTACCAGCCGGCCCGGGTCCTCACCAACGACGACCTGGCCCAGATGGTCGACACCAACGACGAGTGGATCCGGGACCGGGTCGGCATCGTGACCCGGCGCATCGCCGACAGCGAGACGGTCGCGGACATGGCCGCCGCCGCGGCGGGCAAGGCGCTGGCCGCGTCCGGCCGGTCCGCCGCCGAGATCGACCTGATCGCGGTCGCCACCTGTACCTCCGTGGACCGGTGCCCCAACGTCGCCACCCGGGTGGCCGCGAAGCTCGGCATCGCCGCGCCGGCCGCCTACGACATCAACACCGCGTGCTCTGGGTACGAGTACGCGCTGGCCACCGTGGACCACGCGATCCGGGCGGGCGCGGCGACCAACGCACTGGTGATCGGCGCGGAGAAGCTGTCCGACTTCACCGACTGGACCGACCGCTCGACCTGCGTGCTGTTCGGCGACGGCGCCGGTGCGGCGGTGGTGACCGCGATCGCCGAGGGCGAGGAGCCCGGCATCGGACCCGTGCTGTGGGGCTCCGCGCCGGACAAGAGCGACGTCATCACGATCGAGGGCTGGCGCCCGTACGTGCAGCAGAGCGGGCAGACCGTGTTCCGCTGGGCGACGGTCTCGCTGCCGGCGCTCGCCGAGCGGGCCTGCGCGGCCGCCGGCATCCGCCCGACCGACCTGGCCGCCTTCGTACCGCACCAGGCCAACCTGCGCATCATCGAGCCGCTCGCCCGCAAGCTCGGGGTGACCAACGCGGTGGTGGCAAAGGACATCGTCGAATCCGGCAACACCTCGGCGGCCAGCGTGCCGCTGGCCCTGTCGAAGCTGGTCGAGCGGCGCGAGGTGCCATCCGGCGCCCCGGTGCTGCTGTTCGGCTTCGGCGGCGGCCTCACCTACGCCGGGCAAGTCATTCGCTGCCCGTGACGCTCCCCGTACAACCATTGAGAAGGGAACATCCCAAAATGACGACCCGTGACGAGATCACCGCTGGCCTGTCAGAGATCCTCGAAGAGGTGGCCGGCGTGAACCCGGGCGACGTCGCCGAGGACAAGTCGTTCACCGACGACCTGGACGTCGACTCGCTGTCCATGGTCGAGGTCGTTGTCGCCGCCGAGGAGCGGTTCGGCGTGAAGATCCCGGATGACGAGGTGCAGAACCTCAAGACCGTGGGCGACGCCGTCTCCTACATCCAGAAGGCCTCCGCCTGACATGTCCCGCACCGAAGTTGTGGTAACCGGGATCGGCGCGACGACTCCGCTGGGCGGGGACGCCGCGTCGACCTGGGAGTCCATGCTCGCCGGCCGCTCCGGGGTGACCACGATCAACCAGGAGTGGGCCGAACGGCTGCCCGTACGGATCGCGGCGCCGATGGCCGTCGATCCGTCGACCGTCATCGACCGGGTGAAGATGCGCCGGCTCGACCGCTGCGAGGCGGCCGCGCTGATCGCCGCGCAGGAGGCGTGGGCGGACTCCGGCATGGCCGACGCCGGGCTGGACTCCGAACGGCTGGCCGTGGTGGTGGGCAGCGGGATCGGCGGCGCGACCACCCTGCTCAACCAGGACGACATCCTGGAGGCGCAGGGCGCGCGCAAGGTGAGCCCGCACACCGTACCGATGCTCATGCCCAACGGGCCGGCCGCCTGGGTCGGCCTGGAGCTCGGCGCCCAGGCCGGGGTGCACGCCCCGGTCAGCGCCTGCGCGACCGGTGCCGAGGCGATCGCCTGGGGCCTCGACATCATCCGGTCCGGCCGCGCCGACGTGGTGGTGGCCGGCGGTACCGAGGCGGTCATCCAACCGCTGCCGATCGCCGGGTTCGCGTCCATGCGCGCGATGTCGACCCGCAACGACGACCCGCAGGCCGCCTCCCGCCCGTTCGACAAGGGCCGGGACGGCTTCGTGCTGGGCGAGGGCGCCGGCATCGTCGTCCTGGAACGGGCCGACCACGCGGCCGCCCGGGGTGCCAAGGTGTACGCGCGGCTCGCGGGTGCCGGGATGACCTCGGACGGGTACGACATCGTGCAGCCCGACCCGGCGGGGCACGGCATCGTCCGGGCCATGCGGGCCGCGCTGCGCGACGCCGGCATCGACCCGCGCGACGTGCGGCATGTGAACGCGCACGCGACCTCGACGCCGGTCGGCGATATCGCCGAGATCCACGCGCTGCGCGAGGTGCTCGGACCGCACCCGGTGGTCACCGCGACCAAGTCGATGCACGGGCACCTGCTCGGCGCCGCCGGCGCGGTCGAGGCGATCGCGACGCTGCTGGCGGTACACCACGACATCGTGCCGCCGACGATCAACCTGGACGACCCGGACGACGCGCTGGAGCTCGACGTGGCCGCGCACAAGGCACGGGAGCTGGAGATCCCGGCCGCGCTCAACGACTCGTTCGGGTTCGGGGGGCACAACGCCGTACTCGTCTTCACAAAGCACTGACGGTCCGATCGGGGAGGCTACCGTGACCGCCACTCCCGTCACCGATGGAACGTCCACTGTGGACGGCCGTGATCCCGAGGTGAGGCTGCGGGCGCTCTTCGACGCCGGCTCGATGCGGCTGCTCGCGCCCCGGGACGACTCCGGTGCGCTGGCGGCCCGCGGCGCGATCGACGGTACGGCGGTGCTGGCGTTCAGTACGGACGGCACCCGGATGGGCGGCGCCCTGGGTACCGACGGCTGCCAGACGATCGTGGACGCCATCGACGCGGCGGTACGGGAGCGGGTACCGGTGGTGGGCCTGTGGCACTCGGGCGGCGCCCGGCTGGACGAGGGCGTCGTCGCGCTGGACGGCATCGGTCAGGTGTTCGCCGCCACGGTGCGCGCCTCCGGCCGGGTACCGCAGATCTCGGTGGTGCTCGGGCCGGCGGCGGGCGGTGCGGCCTACGGCCCGGCGCTGACCGACATCGTGGTGATGAGCGGGGCCGGTCGCATCTTCGTCACCGGTCCCGAGGTGGTCCGCAGCGTCACCGGCGAGCAGGTCGACATGGAGCGGCTGGGCGGCCCGGAGCCGCACGGCCGGCGCTCCGGCGTGGTGCACGTGACCGCCGGGGACGACGAGTCGGCGGTGGCCGAGGCGCGCCGGCTGGCCGCGCTGCTGGGCCGGCAGGGGCGGCTGTCCCCGGCCGACATCCCGGAGGACGGCACCGACCTGTCCGCGCTCATGCCGGCCGAGCCGACCCGGGCGTACGACGTCAAGACCGTGGTCGGGGCGTTGCTGGACGGTCCGGGCGTGGAGTTGCACGCCAAGTGGGCGCCGAACATCGTCACCACGCTGGGCCGGTTCGCCGGGCGCACCGTGGGCGTCATCGCCAACAACCCGCTGCGCCTGGGCGGTTGCCTGGACGCCGCGTCCGCGGAGAAGGCGGCGCGCTTCGTGCGGATGTGCGACTCGCTCGGGGTACCGCTGATCGTCGTGGTGGACACGCCCGGGTACCTGCCCGGCGTCGGCCAGGAGTGGGACGGCGTGGTGCGGCGCGGTGCCAAGCTGCTGCACGCCTTCGCCGAGGCCGTGGTACCGCGGGTGACGCTGGTGACCCGGAAGTCCTACGGCGGCGCCTACATCGCGATGAACTCCCGCTCGCTCGGCGCGACCGCGGTCTATGCGTGGCCCACGGCCGAGGTGGCCGTGATGGGCGCCTCGGCCGCGGTGAACATCCTGCACCGCAAGAAGCTGGCGGCGACGCCGGTCGCGGAGCGGGAGGCGATGCGCGCCCGGCTGATCGAGGAGCAGGCCCGAACCGCGGGCGGCGTGAGCCGGGCGCTGGAGATCGGCGTGGTCGACGACGTCATCAAGCCGACCGAGACCCGCCGCCGCATCGCCGACGCGCTCGCCGCCGCTCCGGCCGCGCGGGGCGCGCACGGCAACATCCCGCTCTAAAGCGGTACCGGCGACCGTCCGGGCGCGCAGGCGTGCCCGGCGAGTACCGCGGCGAGCGCGACCATCGACGCCCGGCTGGACGAGTAGGTCGCCAGCAGCACCGGCGACGGGGCGGTGGCCAGCAGGTACGGGGTGTCCATCGCGACCGTGACGGTGGCGCCGGCGGCCAGGTCCGCCGCGGTGTCGCCGTACCCGACGAGGTGCACGAGCGGCGCCCGGTCCGGTACCACGTCAACGCCGGCCGCGCGCAGCGCGTCGACCAGCCAGTCGCGCGCCTGGTCCCGACCCGCCGCGGCCGTCACCCGCAACCGTCCCGCCGGCTGCCACCGTCCCTTGAGGACAGTCACCGCCTTCGCCGCGACGGCGAGCGCCGCGCCCCGGCCCGCCGGTCCGTCTACTGTGGACAGGTCGCCGGGCGGCCGGGCGGACAGTCGGCGCTTCAGGGCGAGGATCCGCTCGACCGCCTCGACCAGCCGGGTCCTGGGCAGGCGCCCGCCCACCAGGGCATCGAGCAGGCCGCGCCGCGCCGCCGCCAGGTCGGGCGGCTGCAGCAGCAGGTCGTTGCCGGCCAGCAGGGCGCGTACCGCCGCCTCCCCTGGCGGCCAGCGCATGGCGGGCACCATCCGCAGCGCGTCGCAGATCACGACTCCGCCGAAGCCGAGTCGCCCGCGCAGCAGGTCGACGAGGAACCTCGCGGAGAAGGACGCCGGTACCCCTGACTGGATCGCCGGTACCTCGATGTGGCCGGACATCACCAGGTCGGCGCCGGCCGCGATGCCGGCGACGAACGGCGGCAGGTCCCGCTCCTCCAACTCGGCAACGGTATGGTCCAGCCGAGGCAACGCGACGTGACTGTCCACTGTGGTGTGTCCGTGCCCGGGGAAGTGCTTGAGGGTGGCGGCGAGCCCCGCCGAGCGCAGCCCGCGTACCGCGGCGGCCACCTGGCGCGCCACGGCCGCCGGGTCGCCGCCGAAGGAGCGGGAGCCGACGACGCCGCCCGGGCCCAGCACGTCGGCCACCGGGGCGAAGTCGACGTTGACGCCGAGGGCGGCAAGGTCGGCGCCGGCCGCCGCCCAGGCCCGCTCGGTCAGCGCCGGGTCGTCCGCCGCGCCGAAGGCCATCGCCGAGGGCAGCTGGACGATGCCCGAGCGGATCCGGGTGACGACGCCGTACTCCTGGTCGGTGCCGATGAGCAACGGTACGCGGGCGGCGGCGCCCAGTCCGGCGGTCAATGCCCGTACCTGTGCCGGACTGTCCACATTGGTCGTCGGGTTGGTACCGGCGGTCGGGTCGTCGGCGGAGCGCGCCACGAGGATCATGCCGCCCAGCCGGTACCGGTGGACCATCTCGGCCGGGGTGTCCACGCCGGCCAGCCGCTGGTTGCCGGCGGCCGATGCGGCGGATACCGCGCCGGCCGCGTCGCCGTACGCGTACCCGACGAGCACCTGCCCGACCAGGTCCTCGTCGGTCAGGTCGCCGGCGTCTGTCATCCCACCCGGGTCAACCAGGTGACCGGGGCACCGTCGCCGGCGTACCGGTAGGGCTCCAGCTCGGCGTCCCAGGCGGTACCCATGGCGCGGTCCAGCGCGTGGGCCAGCCCCTCGGGTCCCCGGGCGGTGGCGACGAGCGCGCGCAGCCGGTCCTCGCCCAGCACGATGTCGCCGTTGGCGCTCGTGGCCGCCGAGAACAGGCCACGGCCGGGCACGTACATGAAGCGCTGACCGTCCACGCCGGGGCTGGGCTCCTCGGTCACCTCGAAACGGATCATCGGCCACTGGCGAAGCGCGCCCGCGATCTCCGCCCCGGTACCGGGCGGGCCGGACCAGGTGCACTCGCTGCGCCGCGCGCTCGGGTCCACGGGCTGGGCGGACCACTGCAGGCTGACCGGCGTGGCGAGCACGCGCGCGATCGCCCACTCGACGTGTGCGCACACGGCGAGCGGCGTGGAGTGGACGTATACGACGCCACGCGTTGGCACGGATGACCTCCCCGGAGCTCCAGGTGCGTCTTCCCCTACGACCTGGCGGTGCGGTCAACGTGCGCCGGATTGTGCCCGGGACTGGTGTGCCCGGTACGTTTGTCGGAAACCATGATGACCCGTGGAACCGGAGGGGCGCCAGCGGAACGGGAAAATTCCGTCCGTTCGGCGGCCGGGCACCATCCGGTACACTCAGGTCTGATCCCTCACCTTCGGCCGCTGGCCGAGTTTTCAGCGCACTGACAGGAGTCCCGCGTGGCGAGCAACACCTCCAAGACCGCGCGCGCGTCCGTCCGCGCCGGCCAGGCCGGCGCGGGTGGCGCGCTGAGCGTGCTGGGCGAGTTCAAGTACGTGATCCCGCTCAACCACGGCAAGAACGCCTACGTCCGCAACCTCACCAACGGCAAGACCGTCCACCTGCGCACCGACTCCGAGGCCTTCGTCGAGGAGATCCGGGTGCTGGCGGGTGCCGGCCACGCCGTCAAGGTGCGTGCCGAGCTGAACGCGCTCGCCGCCGCGCACCCGGGTGACGGCTGGGACGCGACCGAGAAGCGCCTCGTGGACGCGGGCGTCTTCGAGGGCTGAGCCGGGTTCGTCAGAGGCCCGCGCCGGTTGCGGCGCGGGCCTCCGCGCGTCCGCGAGGGGCACCGTTCGAACGCGGCCGCGACGCCGCCGACCCGGGCGGCGAGATCAGCTGGGGTACCGTGGCGGGAGCCGAGGG
>Ga0207661_10001302_pt1 | contig 16687 bp, 16 predicted proteins | sample KBSC713LmetaG_FD_184337 | JGI IMG/M metagenome (GOLD analysis project Ga0207661, IMG submission 184337) | Corn rhizosphere microbial communities from Kellogg Biological Station, Michigan, USA - KBS C7.1-3L metaG (SPAdes) (version 2) | ecosystem: Host-associated > Plants > Roots > Rhizosphere ...
AGCTATAGTATCGTTCGTATTAAATAAACTATAAATAAAGAGAGGAGCAAGCATGACCTACAAAAAAATAATCATCGTCCTCGCGCTCGTCCTAGGTTTCGTGGCCGTGCTGCATCCCCACGCTGCTTCGGCGTTGTTCGATGGCTCGACGAGCGAAGCCTGCCAGGGCGTCGGGCTGGGCAAAACCGGCTGTTCTGATGGCACATCATCGCTCACCAAGCTCATTAGCACGATCATCAATCTTATTTCGTTGGCGGTTGGCTTGGCTTCGGTCATCATGATCATGGTCGGCGGCTTTAAGTACGTGACTTCCGGCGGCGACTCCGGCAAGCTTACCAGCGCCAAAAACACCATCATTTATGCTATCATTGGCCTGGTCGTGGTGGCGCTCGGTCAATTTATCGTTAAGTTTGTGTTGCACGCCGTTTCGCAATAATCCCCCTATAAAGTGTGGTATTTTATTGAACGAGACGCTCGCCTGTGCTATAAAGTAGACAAAACGCTTAAGAAAGGAACTCTCAAAATGTTGAAATCATTGGGAAAGAAATTGGTAACAATCGTCGCGGCAGTGACCCTCATGGCAGTGCCTGTGGCGGTCCCGGCCCTCACCTACGCCGACCCCGACGTACAATCTAACCTGGCTTGTGGTGCAGACCTCAAGCTCGACAGTTCGTCTGGTTGTGCTTCAACCTCCGACGGAACAAACAAAATCCAAGGTATTGTTACCCAGGCCATTAACATCCTGTCGATCGTCGTCGGCCTTGTCGCCGTTATCATGATCATCGTCGGCGGCTTTAAGTACATCACCTCCGGCGGCGACTCCGGCAATATAACCAGCGCCAAAAACACTATTGTATATGCCGTTATTGGTCTAGTAATCGTGGCGCTTGCTCAGTTCTTCGTCCAGTTTGTGCTTAACAAAGTAAGCCAGTAAGTACCCTTTACTGCTTCAGGCAAAAAGCCGCCCCGACTAAAGGGCGGCTTTTTTGTTACTCGCGGGGTTTACCTTGCGGCTCTCGTTCGTCATAAAAAATACCGCCCGGGTTTCCCTAGGGCGGTATTTTAAAAGCTTAGCGAGAAGCCTTTAACTACAGGACTTGAATCTTCTTGACGGTATCCTGTTTGACCTTGGCAAAGCTAATGGTCAAAACGCCGTCTTTCAAAACAGCCTCGATTTCTTCTTCCTTTACCGGTACTGGTAAAGCAATGCTGCGCGAGAACTCGCCCCAGTAACATTCCTGGACGAAGTAATTCTCAACGTCGTCTTCGTTACCGGCAGACAGCGTACCGCGGATGCTCAGGGTGTTGTCAGAAATACTAACATCTAGATCACCCTTGTTGACTCCGGCAGTGCGAGCCTTAACAACTAGTTTTTCCCTTGTCTCGTATACGTCTACCGCTAGTTGACCCGGTAGGTCGTCATTTTCATCCCACTCATCAGTTGCCACCGCTGGCTGTGCGCCTGGATCGGCGCCACCGGCTGCAGGGGCGCCTTCGTCGTCGCCTAAAAAGGCAGCGGTCAGTTCGTCCTCTTCCATCAGCAGGTCGTCGTCGCTATTACCGCGTCGCGCCATAGTTGTTACCCTCCACGTACTTTTGGTACTTAATTGTCCAGTTGAAAATGTTTGTCTTACCGACTAGTATAGCTACGCAATAAATAAGATGCAACCGGTAGCAGGGGTTCTTTACAACATAAAAATTACAACATGAATATTTTGGAAACAATTTTGAGTCTCATCGCACCCCATCAATGCGTCGGCTGTGCCACCGAGGGCCGCTTGCTTTGTGCCGCCTGCCGTACCCATTTGCCGCCTGTTCCTCCCCGTTGTTACCGCTGCCAGCGGTCTAGCTCTGGCTTTCGCACCTGCCCGCCGTGCCGGGCACAAAGTTGCCTCGTGCAGGTGTGGGCAGTCACGCCGTACGCCGGCACCGCCAAAACACTTATTCACAAAATAAAGTTCGAAAGAGCCCAGGCCGGCACCAAAGATATAGCAAAAGCCGTCGCCGCAACCCTCCCGCCGGACAGGCAGTGGCTTGTCACGCACGCACCCACCGCAACGAGCCGCGTACGGGCGCGTGGCTACGACCAGGCCCAGCTTATCGCCCAGGAGGTCGCTCGCTGCCTGCGCCTGCCCTACGTTCCCCTGCTGGCACGCCGGGGCCAGGAACGCCAGGTAGGCCTTAACCGTAAGCAGCGCCAGGCACGGACCCGCGACCGCTTTCGCCCCCTCCGGCACAGCGCAGCAAGCGGCCAGTCGATTCTGGTTATTGATGATGTTCTTACAACAGGCTCGACACTCGAAGCTGCCGCCCTAACCTTAAAAGCAGCCGGCGCTCTCGAGATATACGCCGCCGTTTTTGCCGCTGCCTAAAGTGAAACAAACCTTAACTGCCGTGACATGTAAGGGTGCTGATGCTATAATTACCCCTGTTACGGAAGGGTCGCATAGTGGTCGAGTGCACCTGTCTTGAAAACAGGAGACCTGCAAGGGTCCGTGGGTTCAAATCCCACCCCTTCCGCCAATAAAACAGCTCGCCAACAGAGACACAATATAGTACAATACGTCGGTCTGGAGAGGTACCCAAGAGGCTGAAGGGGGTGGTTTGCTAAATCACTAGGGGGGAGCAATCCCTCGCGAGGGTTCGAATCCCTCCCTCTCCGCCAGCGCAAAAACAGTCTGCCACAGCTATACCGTTAGGTATACAGGCAGACTGTTTTTCTATCTGGCCCTTCTTTGGGCTCTCTTTCCGTTGTACAATACTGCATATGAATGAGGGGCAACAGCAAAAACCAGCCGGCCAATGGCAGTATAAGTCTGGCGACGGCACAGTCGGCCCCATTACCACCGGCGCTGCTTCGTCCTCTGCGGCACCGCACGACGAGCCCATGGTGCAGTGGACCGCCTCCGAATTTATTGCCCACCACAAGGGCGCTCGCTGGTATGTGTTACTGTCGCTCGGCACCGTCCTGCTGGCCGAACTTGCCTTTTTGCTTACACACGACCACACCACCGCCGGCGCTATCGTGGTGTGCGGATTAGTTTTTGGCATTTCGGGCGCCCGCAAACCCCGCGTACTGGCTTATCGCCTCGACGACTCAGGCGTGACCGTCGGCGCCAAATTTTACCCCTACGCCAACTACAAAGCCTTTGCCTTAATCGACGAGGGCCGCTTTGCCAGTATCTCCTTCCTGCCTCTCAAACGCTTCATGCCAGCCCTCAGCATCTATTTTGCGCCCGAAGACGAAGATCGCATCGTTACCATGCTTGCCGAGCAACTCCCCCTTCAGCCCGGCGGCCTGAGCTTTATCGACGGCCTCATGCACCGCCTCCGCTTCTAAAGCGGCGTCTCGAACAGTAACCATAGTCTTAGTAGCGGTCTAGAAGCGTATAGCCCGGCCAAGAGAGCGAGGCATTGCCACGCGGCCTTCCGGAATTTTGGTTCCTGCCGGTATAGTTGTCCCCTCCAGCACGCGTGCACCCGACCCGATGTTGACACTATTTCCCAGTACTACGCCAGTTTCTATACCTGCGTTGGTACCCACTCGTGCGCCAGATTGCAAATCGACTCCTGCGCCAATCGTTGCAAAAGCCCCAATGTTCACGCCTGGTCCTACCTGGCTGTACGCTCCCACTACCGCACCTTCGTCGATCATTGCACCGCGCGCTACCGAAGTCGCCTCACCGATCCTCACGCCGTCACCTAACTCTGTACCGGCCCCTATCCTCACTTGCGGCCCTACCACCACGCCTCTCCCGATATTCGCGTCGTCGCCAACTGAGGTATTCTCGCCTATCTGACTGTTATCGCCAATCGTGGCTCCTTCCCCTATGTACGCACCCGCACTAACCACAACGCCACTCCCTAGCGTAACCTCGCGCTCCAGAACTCCCCCTACCGAGCAATCTTCACCCACCAAAATTCGGCCGCTTAGCTTCGCTGTCGACCCAATAATAGTCCGGGGCCCGCTTACTATTTGGGCGTGGGGACGCACCTCAGCTGTCAGTGCCTGCGCAACTCCGGTGTGAGGATTAAAATGGTGCGGCTCAAAGTAATCCCCGGGTGCTGTCAGATGCGGTAGGACGCCAGTACGAGCAACCGCCGCGTCATGTATTTGTCCAATAGTAAGCGCTTCTCCGGCCATAGTATGTTGCTCCTCAAATAATACGCATATAATGCCACATTAAGGCGCCCAATTACAAACCAGACCCTTCGCCCTCCACAGTCCCCAAGGTCGCAATCTGCCTCCTCTTGACAGCTCGTATTACTTTATATACAATGTAATACATGACATATAAAACCATACTTACAAGCAAAGGTACGACTACTATCCCTGTTGCAATCCGCAAACAGCTCGGTATTAAACCCGGCATGTACATATCGTTTGTCCAAAACAAACACACGGGCGAATACACCATTAAGCGCGCCCAAACCATAGAAGAAGTACGAGCCATAAACAAAGCTGCCCTGGCCAAAGCGCGCACAATCAGCAAAGACTACCGCGGTGGTGACGGTTTTAGCGTCCATGTTGCCAAGAGAGTATAGGGCGCCTACGTGATCGACACCAACATTTTACTAGACTGGCTTTTAGACAGAGATCCCCGGCGCACAGCGATGGTCGAAAAACTATTTGCGGCTGCCACAGAACTCCACATCCCCGACGTCATTATCGTAGAACTCACTTTTGCCCTCGAGAAATTTTACGATCTCCCCCGAGACATCGTTGCCGGCAATGTTACCAAAGTCCTGGACGAGCCCCTATTTAACTGCAACCGCAACATGTTTCAGCGCGCCCTCGGAGATTATGTTCAGTACCCCTCGCTGTCTTTCGTAGACTGTTGCCTCATGCACTACGCCGAGCTACAAAACGCCCTGCCGGTATGGACATTCGATAAAAAACTCGCCGCCCGTAGCTCTGCTAAGGCCCGCTTACTAAAATAATTTGACACCCAACATACATAGACTTTTGAAGAAGCCTATGTATGCCAATTAATATTTGGTGTGGCGTAGAAGGGAGCTCGAACCCTTACCACAGGTGCAACCAGTAGCTCATTACTACAAAACGTATAAGGAGCAAAGACAGAACCGCAATATTAAGCACGACAGCGATGGCGAGCATGGCAGTTTCACCCGTCCATACCCTATATCGCTTATAAGGGATGCCGAAGCTCAATAAAACTATGATTGGCACCAAAGCAACAGCCGGGATAAAGGTATAAACGGCGATAAGCCCATTAAAACCGCTTGTAAAGAAAAGGATAGCTATAGAGAGTAAAACGAGAACTAACTGAGCGAAGAAGCCGCATATTATAATTTTTGGTATTTTCTCTCTCACAGCGCAATTATAGCAAAAGGACTCCATACAGGAGTCCTTTTAAGCATAAACATATTGGTGTACCCGACAGGATTCGAACCTACGACCTTTGGCTCCGCAAGCCAACGCTCTATCCAGCTGAGCTACGGGTACACATTGTTAAGACAAAACCTACGGTTTTTTCCTTAACGGACCTTGCGAAGTACATTCGCCTTCGCCCGAGGGGCGAACCAGTCCTGCTCTTTTCCCTTTGGCCGTGGTAGGGGACGCCCACAAGCGCATACCTAAAACGGGAGGGCCGAACGGATTAAATATAGCAGATTTTGCCTCTGTTGGCTAGATGCGACCGAATGAGTTAAAATAGCGCATAAGGAGAGGTCGCATAGTTGGTCTAGTGCGCTGCACTCGAAATGCAGTATAGGGCAACCTATCGAGGGTTCGAATCCCTCCCTCTCCGCCATTAAAAAACAGCCGCCACGCGCAGGCTGTTTTTTGATGATTAAGGTTGGAGTTAAGTCCCAGACGAAAAACAGCCGTCCAGTGGACAGTTCTGTTTTCTTTGCGTGGCCGAAGCGAAAATACGTAAATACGTATTTTTTGTGGAGCTTACTAATCCCCCGCCCAATTCGTGTTCTTATTTAAGGCAACCGCCTTACTGTACAAGCTTTCGCCCTGGCCGCGGCCTTGGCGCAGTATTTTCTGTGGCGGCCGCCCTGGCGGGTTTGTCTTTGTCCTCGGCGATCGGTTCAGCCGCTATCACGTCGTCCTGGCTCACCTGTTCATCTCTTTGCTTGTCCGCTCCGCCCCGCGGTTTTATAAAGTGCATGCCAACGAGGGTAGCTATACCCAGTACAACCAAAGTGGCGCCGTAAAGCATCCACCAAAAGCGAACGTCGTTTATCAGGAGTTTGGCTACGCCCAAAATATGCTGCTGCAGCGGCTGGTCGCCGCCAGACGTCTTGGCCAGCTGGTCCGAAGCCTTTTGTACGCCAATACTGCTCAGTACCCCAAACAGGCCAACAATTGCGCCCACTACAATACAGGTAATCGAAACCTTTTTAAGACCCGAGCGCCGGCTCACACTCAAAAATACAATGGCCAGCGCCAACAACACGGCCCCTGCTCCCGCCGCATACACGGCCTGCACGGCGTGCTGGTAGGCTTTAGGCATCTGGTGCAGTTGTTGGTCCAGGGTTTGGCCATTGTCGTTTTTTAGACTGCTGGCGGTGAGTTTGCTGTCCTTTAAAAAGTCGCCGTGCAAAATTTGGTCGCGGGCGTCATTGGCAGCTTTGTTCACGTCAAATCCCGGGGGCACGCAGGTGGCGTTAAACGGGTCAACATCGCTGTTACTGGGCAGTTGTGCGGCGCTGGTGCACGGCGGCAAGGACGCCACGTGGGTAGTTACGTAGCTGGCAAGTCCATCGGCCAGCCGAGTTTTAGCGTCGCCGAGGTCCACCGTAAAGGCAAGCGTGGGGGTCTTGCCCTGGAGCCAGGCATACACAGCATCCAGCGCGCCTTCACTTTGCTGCTGCAAAAATTTGGGCGACACTGCGTTTTCGATAATTGCGCGCACCTCCGGCCTGTCTATCGGCACTTGGTCCTTTGTTTCGACAGGGCTGTTTTGCTGCTGATCCTTGCTCTGGTCTTTTTGCGCCTGGTCTAACCCCGAGGCAACCGCCGTGTCATAAAAACCGCTCTGCTTCAGGGCGCTTTTTACGGCTGTCGGCGTACCAAAGACCCTTTGCAGGCCCAACGTTACGCCAAAACTAAATAATAAAGTAACCAGGAGTGATACGGCCACCCCCACTGTTGTTTTTCTTATAAATTGCATAAGCATCATTGTAGAGTTGATTATAAAAAATACAACTATGATATATGGCCTTTTGTGGCTAGTTTGTTGGTGTTTTTAAGGGTAACTGGTATCATATGGCTATGGACGAGAAGGGGCTTGGAAAGCGTCTGCAGGCTGCGCGCTTGCACGCGGGAATGACACAGCAAATACTCTGTCAAAAGGCGCACCTCAGCTACTCAACACTTACAAAAATCGAGCGCGGCGCCATTAAGTCGCCCTCCATCTTTACCATTCAGAGCATTGCCGAGGCGCTCGACCTCGGTCTCGACCAGCTCATGGGCGCTCCAGCCCCCGCGCCCTTACCAGCCAAAATCCGCAGTAAAAGCGGCGTTTCGTTTGTCTATTTCGATATCAATGGCTGTTTAGTGCGCTTTTTCCATCGCGCTTTTACCCAGTTAAGCGCAGTTACCGGCGCCTCGGCCGATGTCGTCGAAACCACCTTTTGGCACTACAACGACCTCGTTTGCCGCGGCGAAATGGGCATGGACGACTTTAACCGCAAGCTGGCCCAGGAGCTTAGCACCACCGAGCCCATCGACTGGCAACAGTATTACCTCGAATCTATCGAGCCCATCCCCGCCATGCACGAGTTGGTGCAGTGGGCCTCGCAGCGCTACCGCATCGGCCTGCTTACCAACATCATGCCTGGCCTGGTCGACATGCTCATGCAGGACGGCCTCATACCCAAGCTGCCCTACGATGCGATCGTCGACTCCTCGGTGGTTAAAGCCATTAAGCCCGAATCCAAAATCTACACCATTGCCACCGAAAAAGCTGGCTGCCCCGCCTCCGAAATCTTGCTTGTCGACGATTCCCGCGTCAACCTCATGGCCGCCGAAAAACACGGCTGGCACGTACTATGGTTTGACGACTACCGCCCCGACGAGTCGGTCGTGCGGGTTAAGAGCGCTCTCGAGCCGGCAAGTTAAGCGGCCTCTAGGGCGGTCTCAGGTGGTCGCGGGCTCCTGGCAGCGGGTACACACGCCCTGGATTTCAATTTGGTGCCCGGAAGGCTTAAACCCGTGCGCCCGCGCCAGGTTATCAATCACCACTTCGAGCTCCTCCTCCTTCATGGCGGTCGTGGCGCCGCATTGGCTGCAGGTAAGGTGGTGATGGTGCGCCGCAAACATATCGCTCAACTCCAGCCGATACTTCCAGCCGGTGTTGAGGCGCTGCACAATGCCCAGCCGCTCAAATAAATCCACGGCACGGTAGATACTGGCCCGGTCCACCCGCCGGCCGAGGCGCTCCACCAGCTGGTGGATGCTTAAGGGTTCCTGCCCCTGCAAGGCCTCAAAAATTGCCATGCGCGCCCGCGTCACACTCTGACTGTTGGCCTTTAGCAGCAATTTAAACGTCTCTAAACCAGCATACATACCGCAATTCTAGCAAAAATTGCGACACTTTTGCAAATAATAACTACCACGCGCTATGCTAACCCATATGACTGGACTATTACTGGCCCTCGCCACCTTCTTTTCAACCATGTTTGGCGGCCTGACGGCTATACGCTACAAAAAATCTTTGCCTAAAATTATGGGTTACACCGCCGGAGTCATCTTGGGCGTCATCTCCTTTGACGTTCTGCCGGAGCTATTTAGCTTGGTACAAACCCACCACATTAGTGCAACCATTCCCATGGTAGCCCTTGTAGTAGGCTTTTTACTGTTCCATATTCTGGAAAAAACCCTGCTGCTGCACCACTCCCACGAGACTCAGTACGGCAAGCACAAACACCCGCAGGTGGGCATACTTTCGGCCTTTGCCCTAAGCGGACATAGCTTTTTAGATGGTATGGGCATTGGGCTGGCCTTTCAGGTTAATACTACGGTGGGGATCGCGGTTGGTATCGCTGTGCTCGCGCACGACTTCGCCGACGGCCTCAACACCGTCACCCTCATGCTCGCCCACAAAAATTCCCTTAAGCGTGCCTTCAAAATGCTGACGCTGGACGCCATCGTACCAACACTCGGCTTTCTGTGCACACTGTTTTTCACCCTTTCCCCTACGCAGTTAGTCGTGTATCTCGGTTTCTTCGCGGGCTTCCTGTTATACATTGGCGCCAGCGATATCTTGCCCCAGGCCCACGACGAAAAATCATCTAAGGGTATCATTGCGCTTACCGTTTGTGGCGCTGTTTTTATGTTTATCGTCACCCGCTTTATCAATTAGACCGGGTGTGGCATTGAATGCCGAAGCGTGTAATCCAACGGGCCCTAAAGCCCAGCCTTAACCCTTTCTAAAGCGTTTGCGCTCAGTAATAATTGCCGCCAACCGCGCCTCGGCGCTCTCCAGCTGTTCGCGCGTTTGAGCAACCACTGCCGGGGGAGCGTTTTGTACATAGCTCCTGTTTTTAAGTCGTCCTTCCAGGTTTTTTATCGCCGCTTCGTCGGCCTTTTGCTGTTCAACCAGTTTTTTGGCGTAGTCTTTGGTCACGTCTTCGCCAATTCCCAAACGCACATCGTAAGGAGTTTGAGTGAGCTTTATCCCCTGCTCTGCCACGCCGTACGTAACACTTTCCAGGCGGGCGAGGCGTTTAATCAGCTCGGCATTTTTTTCAAGAGTGGGCGCGTCGGCGTACACCATGGTCGTAGTTGTTACGCCAACCGCTTTCATAATGGCGCGCGTTTCAATGATAACCGTCTTAACCGCTTCAAAAGCGTGGGCTTGCTTAGCGGCAGCAGGCGGTACGGTCGGCCACGCAGCGCCGGCCAGGACTTGGTCGGGTGCCCAGGCCAGGGTTTGCCAGATAGTCTCTGTTACAAACGGGGCAAACGGGTGGGCAAGCTTTAACACCACCTCGAGCGCAAAGGCAAGCGGCGCCTTATTTTCTTCCACTTTACTGGCTTCAATATACCAATCGGCAAAATCATCCCACACAAAGTGGTACAGCGTGTCGTAGGCCTCGCTAAAGCGGTAGTTGTCGAGGTGCTTGGCGATTTCGTCGGTAGTTTGCCCTAGGCGGGCGAGCATCCAGTGGTCGGCGTCCGTTTGGGGCAGCGGCGCGCCCAGCTTGGGGCGGTCGCCCACGCGGTCCTCAACGTAACGGGCGATATTCCACAACTTGTTACAAAAATTGCGCGCTCCCACTACCTTGGGCAAGCCAAACGGTTGGTTGTTGCCCGGGGTCTGCCCGCTCATAATGCCCATGCGCAGGGCGTCGGAGCCGTATTGGTCGACAATCTCCATTGGGTTAATAACATTGCCTTTGCTTTTGCTCATCTTCTGCCCATGCTCATCCAAAATAAGCCCATGCAGATACACCGTTTTAAACGGTACTTCCCCCGTTACGTACAGGCCAAGCATCAGCATCCGCGATACCCACGGGAACAAAATGTCAAAGCCCGTTTCCATAAGACTCAACGGGTAAAAATCCTTAAAATCTTCGCCATCAGGGTAGTTAAGCGTGGCGTAGGGCCAGCTGCTGCTGCTAAACCAGGTATCGAACACATCGGGATCGCGGCGGTAAGTTTTACCGTCGATCTCTAAAATTTCCTGGGTCACACGCTCGTCAAAGATCCAGTCGTCGCTGTCGTCGACATTCTGAAAGGCTGGTATGGGTATGCCCCAGGCAATCTGGCGGCTAATATTCCAGTCTTTAAGGCCTTTTAGGTAGGCTATAAGCTGCCGCTTCTTGCTTTCTGGGTGGAACGCCACCTTGCCGTCTTTAAGGGCGGCAATCGCCGTCTGTGCCAGCGGCTGCATGGTAATAAACCACTGCTCCATGAGCATGGGCTCTATAACCGTGCCGCATTTGTAGCACACGCCTATACGGTTTTGGTAGTTTTCGTCAACGCGCACCAGCAGGCCCTTTTCTTTCAGAGCCTCAACCACCGCTTTGCGGGCTTCCAATACTGTCATGCCCTCAAAACGTCCGGCCAGGTGGTTCATAGTGCCATCGTGGTTAATGACCCGTTTGGCAGGCAGATGATGCCGCTCCCCTACTTCCCAGTCGTCAAACGAGTGGGCCGGTGTGATCTTAACAACACCTGTACCGAAGTTAGGGTCGACCATTTCATCTGCTACCACCTGCACGGTAAACGGCCCGTTAACGCCGTCAACTTCCACCACCTTCCCTACATACTTGGTATAGCGTTTGTCGTTCGGGTGCACGGCAACAGCCGTGTCACCAAACTTTGTTTCTGGCCGGGTGGTGGCCAAGGTAAATGGCCCGTATTTCATGTAATACAGCGGCGTGGTTGCTTCCTCGTACACCACTTCTATATCGGCAAAACCGGTACGGTGAAAAGTACAGTAGTTAACCAGCCGTTCGCCGCGGTATACGAGCCCCTCGTCCCACATCTTTTTAAAATTAGCATAGGCCCGCTTAACAATTTTTTCGTCCAGGGTAAATACAAAGCGCGACCAGTCTACCCCGGCGCCCAAACGGCGGAATTGCCCCTCGTAGTTACTGCGGTTAGCGGCTACAAAGTCCCAAATGGCGGCGTATAACTGCTCGCGGGTAAAGTCAAAGCGGCTCTTCCCTTCTTTTGCCAGCTGTTTTTCGTACACAGCTTGCGTTTCAAAGCCGGCGTGGTCGGCGCCAGGCAGTAGCAATGCGCGGTCACCCTTCATGCGGTGATAGCGCACCGATACGTCCTCGAGCGCCAGTGTCAGGGCGTGCCCCAGGTGCAGGTTACCGTTGGCGTTGGGCGGAGGCACGACGACCGAGTAGCTTTGCCCCGTTTTACCTGGCAAAAACACGCGGGATTTTTCCCACAGCGCGTACATATCGGCCTCATAGGCCGCAGGGTCGTACACCTTTGGTAGCTTCATCGTCGCATCCTTAGTTAGAGTTAGTACTTCCCCTCCAGCATACCACCTTAAACGCACTTTTTCTACCTCTGTTACTACGGTGCTAATTGCACAAGGGGCCATTCTATGGTAAAGTATTTTATTGAAAACAATCTAGATCTAGCAAGTGAGAGTTAAAACATGCCCGCCCCTGCCCGTCCTGCAACAATATTTAGTGGTTTCATCCACCGCGTGCCCGAGTACGGTGTTGTAGCTGTCGAGAATGAGAGGGGTGGTTTCGCACCCATCGCCACCACCGAGGATTATGAGAGGTTTGCAGCTGAGCAAGCGCTCAACCTCGAGCTCGCCGCGCAGGCCCGGCACCACGGCACCACGCCGGAGGCTTTAGAAACGACCCGCATGCCGCTTATCCCCGGTGATATTACTAATACTTCTCTGGTAATGCTCGGTGAAACAGATGCAGATCAGCAAGGACGCGTCACACGCAAGCGCCAGGCACTAGGTCTTGAACCCCTTTCCGGCTACACGCCCCATCTTGCAATCGATTCCATAGCCCACTGGGTAAGGGAGTCTTTAAGCGAGGGCAGGAAGGTTGGCCAACGAGCACTAGAAACGGCCAGCGTTCCGGTCGACACCGAGACTGCAGTTAAAGACCATCTTGAGGCTGTTGATGTGCGCGTTACCGAGCTCCGCTCCCAAATACTCAGGGAATTTCAAATACATGATTATGATACGACTGCCCCTCGCGACCAATACGGCAACCCATACCGCGGCTACAGCGGCGACCCGCGCAACGCCGCCCGCCGCCCCGGTAATATTCCTCAAGAGCGACCTATCCCGGCAGAGCAGTGGTACGCCGGCAAACCCGTTTCCGGTGTAACGCCGCCCCCATCTAAGCTACCAGAAGTTTTGCCGCCCGCCGCTGTGCCGGTGCCACCCGACGCCCCTGTTACGGTTGCCGAGGCTGTACAAGCAATCGAAGAAAAAAGTCCCCGCTTGTGGGAATGGATCTTTTCCCGCTGGCGCACCAGGCGTCCAGCTACTGACCCCACCCAGGCCTAAGCAACAGGGAAGGGCACACAAGCGTTATGCCGCCCGCCGGTCCGTAAGGGTCCGCCGTTAGTACAGAGCCAATTCGCCCCCAACGCAAACAAGGACTTCCACGTGGAAATCCAATCTAAAAAGACCTGCAAAAATTTGAGGTCATGTACGGGGCCGCTCTTGTTAAGCACGGTTAATCGCAGAGGGCGATCCTTTAGTTATGTTGGAACACGGAACTTTTGTTTGACGTTTTTGTTTTTGACGCGTTAAGAGTAGTCCTAGTTGCGCCAGAAATCAAGCGCCGCGAACACTTCAAAATTGTTGTAATTTTTTACATAGACAAGTTAGGCATAATTGCGAGTGTCTTGGGGTCGGCTGTGGGTGCACCACGCAGCGCCTTGTAGCACCCCAGTGCCGCGATCATTGCCCCGTTGTCGCCGCACAGTTTAAGGTCGGGATATTCGATAGGGCAGGGGAGCCGTTCGGCTAGTTGCCGCCTTAGCTCGCCGTTGGCCGCCACGCCGCCGCCCATAATCACACTCTTGGGCCCAAACTCTTCGTAAGCCAGCAGCGCTTTATCCACCATGGTTTCACACGCCACGCGTTGGAAGCTGGCAGCTATGTTAGCCTTCTGCGTGTCATTAAGCAGAGCAGGAAGTTCAAAAGAGGGCAGGGAGTAGTCTTTGCCCACTTCTTCTTGCGCGAGCCTTAAAACCGCGGTCTTAAGGCCGGAAAAGCTAAAGTCATACTTGCCGCTCATCCGCGCCTTGGGCAGCCGATAGGCGTGCGCGTCCCCACTCTCCGCCAAACGCGACAAATTAATGCCGCCAGGGTAGGGCAGCCCAATAATGCGCGCTACTTTGTCAAACGCCTCGCCGATAGCGTCATCTTGCGTTTGCCCCAGCAAGGTATAGTCAAAATGGTCGTGCCACACCACCAGCTGGCTGTGTCCGCCGCTCACCACTACCCCCAGCAGCGGGAACTCCGGCACTGCCGACTGCATCTTATAACCGTCAACGGCGGTCTCGGTTAAGAAGTTAACATACATATGCCCTTCAACGTGGTTAATGGCATACAAAGGTTTGTTCTTAACAATCGCCAGCGTCCGTGCCGCCAGCACTCCTATGAGCAAGCTGCCGTTGAGCCCAGCCCCTTGTGTCACCGCAATCGCATCAATATCGTCCCAGCTACACTTGGCCGCAGTCAGGGCCTGGTCTATAACCGGCACAATCGCTTCTATATGGCTCCGCGCCGCAATCTCCGGCACCACACCCCCGTACTTTGCATGAATATCCATGCTGCTGGCCACAATATTACACAGCAGCCGCAGCCCGCCCCCAGGCAGCGTTTCTACAATTCCAACGGCTGTCTCGTCGCAGCTGCTTTCAATGCCCAATACTCGCATGCCCCGAGCATATCACACTCGGGGAGCTGCGGGTAAGATGCACTATCAGTTGTGCAAAATCAGCCTAGTCATTATTATGTACACAAACAGAACAAAACGCACCGAGTTGTAATAAACGCAAAAGGGTTATGTTATTGTTGACAAAAAGCCACAAATTTGCTAATGTAAGCATGTTAAAACATATAAACCCTTCAAAACAAAAATACTTCTTTTATAAGAAAGGAAATCCATCACTATGGAACGAGCTCCCCAACCCCAACCCCAACGTCAACCAGTACACCGTACCCACCACCGTCCTGTACATCCTGCTGTTGAAGCAGCTGCTGCAGCTGCTGCTGAGGTGCAGCTTTTAACCCCCGAGGACCCCGCTGCTTACGCACCTGCGCAACAAGTAGAGGTGCTCCCTGACAGTGTCGCCCCGACTACCGGTGCCCCCGCCGGCGCTGCCGAGCACGTTACAGCATCAACAACTGTTCCTGCCGAAGCTCCTGCTCCACTACTGCCTTTTCCTAAAGAAGTGTTTGCCGCTCCCAAGCAGGCCGCCAAGCACACTCCAAGGCAGGTATCTGTAGCAGACGCTCACCTTACCGAGCGCATTGCCCCCAAAACCGGTGCCCCCGCCGGCGCTGCCAAAGCACCGCTTGAAGAGCTCCGCTCTACCGAGCCTGTTGCTACTACCACAGAAGCCCCCGCAGTCGATACTGACCAAGCGCTGTTAGACAAGTTCGACCGCCTGAGCGATGCAGAGCTTATGAAGCTCAGCCCAGACGAACTAGCAGCTATGGAAGCCGCTACTGCCCGCCGCGCTCGCGAGAGCCGCGCCGCTACTAGCGATATCCTGGACCACCCGGAAAAACAGGGTGTTGCCAAAGCAGAGGCTGCCCAAGACGACCGCCGCGCAGCCGAAAAGAAAGCCCGCGACGAAGCCGAAGATGACAAGATTCGTGCCGAGGCTTTTGATGCCGCTTACCGCGCCGACCTCGAAAAGAACGGCCAAGGCGACCCTGATATTACTCGCAATTTTAAAGAAGCCGACGACCGTCGCACCGCTGCTGCCCGCGAAGCCGCAGAACGCGCTGTCCAAGCCAACCGCAACGGCCGCGAAACCTTCGAAAAAACCTTTAAAGATATGCGCGAGTTGCTCGTAAAAGCCGGCGTTAAAGAAGAAGACGCATCTGCCTACGCCCTTGAGCTGGCAAAGGCTTTTGAAGCCGCTGCCCGTAGCGCCGTTGATCCAAGCCAAGCCTCTGCTCCTCGTGCAGAACGCGGCCTGCTCGGTGGCGTACAGCACGCTCGCACCGGCGTCGAACACAGCCCTGCGCCTCCTATGCCTCTTGCTAGAAAAGAGCGTGAAGGTCATGTATACGACGGAAGACCCCGCACGCAAACTGGCGGCCAAGGCGCCGGCAATGGTGGCCGTGGCGGTAACGGTGGCAACAACGGTGGAAACCGTGGTGGCAACGGTAACTTCAACGGCAATGACGAACCTACTCAGGAACTGTTCCCCCCTATCACCGAGGGCCAGGTTTTAGACTCCATGGACGGTATGTTCGAGCGATTCCCTAAGGATAGTCAAGAATATATTGCAGCAATTGCCGCCCGCTTAAACAAAAGTCGCTTGGCATTTACTGATGCTGCCGCCCGCCGTGGCCGTAGTACCTTTAGCTGGCGCTTCCGCAACAGTAAGGTGGCTGAGGCTCACGAAAACTATGTCCAAGACCAGATTTTGCTTAACAATGCGCTTTCGCAAGAATTTGCCGACTTGGGCGTCACCCCTGAATACATTAAGAAGTACGTAGAACGCATGCAGATGAATAACGCCATCTCTATTGTTGGCGAATGGACCGACCACAAGATTGAACTTTCTGGTGGAACCAAAGAAAATGGCGAACGCACCATGGTTGGTAAATTCCTCGACCGTTGGGCAAGCTGGGGTGGTAACCCACGCCAGGTCGATACTCGCGGCGGTGTCCGCGGCTTCCTGGGCAACCTTAAGAATGGCGTAAAAGCTAACTTTGGTAGCGGCCGTGCTATCTGGGGCAATGCTAAGAAAATCGGTGTCGTTGGTGCGCCTCTCGCCGTAGTGGGCGCAGTCGCCGCACCGTTTGTCGCCGCACCGCTCGCTGGTGTAGTTGGCGCTGGCCTCGGTATTGCCGCTGGCTTGCGTGTTGCCCGTGGTCTGTTTAGTGCCAAGATCGAATCTGCTGCCCAAGCTCGCACCGTTGCCAGCGCACAGGGTGAGCGAGTAGAGGCCGAGGTAGGTTCGCTCGTGCTTGCCGGGGACGGTGACGTAGACGCGGGCGTAGGTCGCCCGGGGCGC
>Ga0207661_10001305_pt1 | contig 16671 bp, 11 predicted proteins | sample KBSC713LmetaG_FD_184337 | JGI IMG/M metagenome (GOLD analysis project Ga0207661, IMG submission 184337) | Corn rhizosphere microbial communities from Kellogg Biological Station, Michigan, USA - KBS C7.1-3L metaG (SPAdes) (version 2) | ecosystem: Host-associated > Plants > Roots > Rhizosphere ...
CCCGGTCCCAAGAGCTTTGGCAGCATCGCGAACGCGATCGCCGCAGCCGCCGCCAGCGGGGCAGCGATCTTTGCCCACCCCCACCCGCGCGCCTTCGCGATCGGAACGACGTCAGCACTGTCCTGCGGCGGTTGCGCACGCACCGTGTTCGCGAAGATCTCGAGTGCGTCGTCGGAGCTCGCAAGCATCTTCAGGGCGCGCTCTCTCTCCGTGCCGGAGAGGCGCCCGTCGGCCAGCGCTGCCAACAGCTCGAGGTCTAGGTTGGTGTCGGTCTGATCCATCCCGAACTCCACGGGTTTGATACCATGCGTGCGATGCGTGCCTCAACCGTCATACTCAATTGACGGACGAAATTCGGTCTTTTCGATCTTGGTCGATTTCTCAGCTCGAATTCAGCTCCTCGAGAAAATCCGGCGAGATGTTTTGCGCACTGAGGGTCTTCTTCAGTGAGGCGAGCAGTTGCCGAATGCGCGGATACAGACGTCGCTGTTCTATGTGGAGCACGCGCGCGATATCCGCGATCGACACTCCCTCGTAATACAACATCCGTATCACTGCTTGGTCTTCGTCCGGAAGCTTTTCGAGCGCTGCTCGCAGTGCTGTCTCCGCCGCTCGCAATTGACCGTCGCGTTCGGTCGCAAGGAGATCAGCATCGGCGTCGTCCGTCGTCGAGGCGACCGCCTTCAGCCCGTCATCCGTTTCGAAACGTCTGGGCGAGCGGCGAGGAAGCTGTGCGAGAATCTCCCGCAGCTTCCGCCGATCAACGGACGGGAACGATCGCTCCAGAATGTCGCACGCCGAGTCGAACGTTCCGCCGTCTCGGTAGACGATCGTCTCGAGCGCCACAGCCAGGTCGCCGATCCGCTTGGCTTGAGACGACGGAGTCCACTTTCCCCAGACCCGGCGCCGATGGTCCAGGAAGGCCTTGTTGATCACCACCGTCAAGTACGTGGTGAATGAGCTCTTCCCTTGGAATTTGCGGATGACGCCGTAGTCGTCGTCACACAACTTTAAACGGACGTCTGACGCGAAATCCTCAGCGTCGTGATCGTTCACACCATTTCGGCGGCAGACCGATTGGGCTATCTGGCCGATGTGTGCGAGGTGCTGTCGATAAAGCTCTGCTGCGTCCATGCCGTCGATGCCTGGACCAGTTGCTAAGACAGCAACGTTTCTGGGATTGGATGGGGCGAACATACGTTCTTTGGTCCCCAAGGGGAACCTCGTCTGAACCGGCGTTGCCAGCTAGCTGCTCTCCCGCAACCCTGATACTCCCGACCGACTCAAAGTGATGCACCACACACCCGAACGACAGTGCGCCCGATTGCCCGCGCCGGGGTCGTGAGGCACAATAGCAAGCCGTTGTAAGCACCGTTGCTTTCACGAACTCTCGAGCGAGGATCATTGGCCCCCCCAATCCGAATCGCCTGTTCACTTCTCTCCCTCGCGGCCCTCGCACTCGGCGCCCAGCAGCCGAGGGCCGACGTCGTCTTCACAAACGGTCGCGTCCTCACGGTGGACGCCGCGGATCGCGTCGTCCAAGCAGTCGCCGTGGCCGGCGACAAGATCATCGCCGTCGGCTCGAACGCAGATGTCGAACGCACCGCCGGCCCGAACACGAAGCGAATCGACCTCCACGGCCGAGCCCTAACGCCAGGGCTCATCGACGCACACGACCACTTCTCCTCGTCGGGTGCCGATCGATTGTATGTCCTCGACCTGAGTTACCCGAACGTGAAGAGCATCGCGGACGTCGTCGCCGCGGTGCGCGCGAAGGCAGCGGCCCTTCCGAAAGGCTCGTGGATCCAAGGACGCGGCTGGGACGAAGGCAAACTGTCCGACCACCGCCTTATCTCGGCGAAGGATCTCGACGCCGCCGCGCCCGACAATCCGGTGGTCCTCACGCAGACCACCGGCCACTACGGCGTCGCGAACAGCGCCGCTCTCAAACTCGGCAACGTCACGAGGGACACGAAGGATCCGCCGGGGAGCACGATCGATCGCGCGCCCGATGGTTCACCAACGGGCGTTCTAAAAGAAGGCGCGATGGGACTCGTTCGTCGGCACATCCCCGGCCGCTCCGCGGATGATACAGAAGCCGGCATTAGAGACTTCGTAAAAGCCTTCAATGCCGAAGGTATGACCGGTCTCAAGGACCCCGGGATCTCCGGAGGGATCTGGGACATTTACAAGAAGGTCGAGGCGAGCGGCGCGTTGAATGTTCGAGTGTTCGCGCTCTGGCGTGGCGGAAGCAGCGTCGATGGCGCGAAGCGACTCATCGCCGAACGCGCCGCGATGACGCGTCCATATGAGACGACTGGTGACGACCACGTCATCGCCGGGGGGGTGAAGCTCTACATCGACGGCTCAGGCGGTGCGCGAACCGCGTGGCTCTACGACGACTGGAACAAGGACTTCACCGGCAAAGACGTCGGCAACAAAGGCTATCCGACGTCGAACGCCGATACGATCCGGATGCTCATCCGCATGTTCCACGATGCGGGAATGCACGTCGCGGTGCACTCGATCGGCGATAAGGGCATCGACTGGACCGTCGACAGCTTCGATCAAGCCATGCGCGAGAATCCGAAGAAAGGACTTCGCCACGCGATCATCCACTCGAACATTCCGACCGATCGCGCCATCGACATCATGGCGCGCCTGCAGCACGACTTCGACGCCGGCTATCCCGAGCCGTCCTCCGAATTCGCCTGGTGGCTCGGCGACACCTACGCCGGCAACTTTGGTCCCGCGCGTTCCCTTCGCCTGAATCCGTTCAACACTTTTCTAAAGAAAGGGATGATTTGGGCGAACGGCTCCGACTACAACGTCACACCCTTCGCCGCGCGCTACGCGATTTGGGCCGCTATCGCGCGCGAGCCGCTACTCGGCGTCTACGGCAAGGATCCGTTTGGTCGCGCGGAGTCAGTGGATGTTCACGCCGCCTTGAAGGCCGTGACAATTTGGGCGGCACATCAGATGTTCTTGGAGAAGAAGGTTGGTTCGATCGAGGTCGGGAAGTATGCTGACCTCGCGGCATGGGATCGCGACTTCTATACAGTCCCGACTCCTCAGATCAAAGACGCGAAGTGTTTGATGACGATGTTCAACGGCAAAATCGTATTCGACTCCGGAGAGATGAAATGAGCACTGAGGCGCCAGTCATCACGCAGGATCAATTTCTCAAAACGTGGCAGGGTCATCGCGGGCTCACGCGTCGCGTGATCGAAGCCTTCCCTGAAGACAAGCTGTTCTCGTACACGAGCGGTGGCATGCGTCCCTTCTCCGCACTCGCGATGGAATTCCTCGGCATGGCGACGCCGACGCTCAACGGCGTCATCACAGGAAAGTGGGAGCACTACGCCGAAGCGAAAGCGACGACGAAGGCAGAGATCCTCGAGCAGTGGGACAAGGCGACGAAGCAGATCGACGAGCTGTTCCCGAAGATCCCCGCGGCGCGCTTTCAGGAAGTCGACACGGCGTTCGGCCAGTGGAAGATGCCGATCTACGCGCTGCTGCTTTACGTCGTCGACAATGAGGTCCATCATCGCGGCCAGGGCTACGTCTACCTCCGCGAGCTTGGCATCGAACCGCCGCCCTTCTACGAGCGTTGATGAGAATGCGACCATTCATGCGTCATCCCGAGCGAAGCGAGGGATCTCTTTCAGAACCGCAGTTCAAAACAGCCTCGCCGAGAAAGCGATCCCTCGTCGCTTCGCTCCTCGGGATGACGCTGATGGTTTTGCCATCGCAAGCGAAGGCGACGTGGTCGGTCATCGCTGTCGACGCGAGCACGGGACGCGTCGTGATCGCATCGGCAACCTGCGTGAATCGCGATGACGCTTTCCTCATGGGCATTCAAGCCGTCGTCGTACCGGGGAAAGGCGTCGCGGCGTGTCAGGCCGGCGTCGACGGCACGCATGCGAATCAGATGCTCGTCTATGCCGAGCTGCAGAAAGGCACCTCGCCGGACAAGATCATAGAACTCCTATCACAGGATCCGGCGTTTCAGAGCCGGCAATTCGGCATTCTCGATCTCAAAGGTCGAACTGCCGGTCATTCCGGTCTGACGAACGGCTACGTGACGCAAGACATTCAAGGCCGTGTTCCCGGCACCGACATCTACTACTCGATTCAGGGCAACATTCTTCGCCCCGGCGAAGTTGTCCCGCACGCGGTTGCCGCATTCCTGAATACGAATGGCGCGATCACCGATCGCGTGATGGCCGCGATGGAAGCGGCCGACGCGAGCGGGGGCGACAGTCGTTGCAGTTGCCCCGAGCCGGCGACGGGTCCGATTCCCTGCACGTCGAAGACCGCGCACGTCGCCTACATCCTCATGGCCGAGAAGAACGATACGAACGGTCAGTCGCATAACGACGGGAAGTACGCGATGTATCTCACGGTGACGCAGCCCGAATCGGGCGGCCCGAACGCGATCCATCAAGGCGAGAACCTCAATCCGGTGAAGACCCTTCGCATGCGCTACGACGTGTGGCGCAAGATGCAGCCGGCTTCGTTCAAATGAGAATCCTCATGAGAACCGTGGTTACCGTGGCTGCCCTGTGCGCGGCGTCAACCGTCGCCGCGCAAAACCCACAGCCTGCGGGGCGCGGCGGCGGTCGAGGGGGACGACGCGCCGTCGAGGTCATGAGGCTCTCGACGAACGCCTGGCAGGACGGCGGCGCCATTCCGCCGAAATACGCACAGCCCGGACGCGACGTCTCGCCCGCGCTCACGTGGACCCCAGGCCCGGAAGGCACCGCGAGCTTCGTCCTCATCGCTCACGACATCGACGGCGCCACGGGCAACGGCGTCGACGACATGCTGCACTGGCTCGTCTGGAACATCCCGAAGGACGCGACCTCGCTTCCGGAAGGCGTTCCGCAATCGCCGCAGCGCGGCGACGGCTCACGACAGATCAGCGCGAGCGGTCCGTATTATCGAGGACCCGCCGCGCCATCGACTGGACCGGCGCATCATTACGTATTCGAGATCTTCGCACTCGATACACTGATCGACGTCTCATCGATCGGAGTACAGCCGGGACCAACACGGACGGCCGTGATGGCGGCGATGGCAGGACACGTGCGTGGAAAAGGAGCGATGGTGGGAACGTTCAAGCGCTCACCCTGACGAGACGCTCGCGCGATGTCGCATGAGTCCCTCGACAAACTCAACGTCGTCCTCGCCGGCCGGTACGCCATCGAGCGCGAGATCGCCAAAGGTGGAATGGCGACGGTCTATCTCGCGGACGATCTCCGACACAATCGCAAAGTCGCCGTAAAACTTCTCCGCCCCGAGCTCGCCTCCGCGCTCGGCCCCGATCGATTCGCGCGAGAGATCGCGATCGCCGCGCGCCTGAGTCATCCACACATCCTCGCGCTGTACGACTCGGGCGAAGCCGGCGATGGGTTGTTCTACGTCATGCCGTATGTCAGCGGCGAGTCTCTTCGACAAAAGCTGGCGCGCGAAAAGCAGCTCGCAGTCGCCGACGCGATCGACATCACGCACCAAATCGCGTCGGCGCTCGACTACGCGCACGCACAGAGTCTCGTGCATCGGGACATCAAGCCCGAGAACATCCTTCTATATGAAGGCGAAGCGATGCTCGCCGACTTCGGCATCGCGCTGGCGCCGACACCAGCGGAAGACGAACGCCTCACGAGCTTCGGACTCACGCTCGGCACTCCGCAGTACATGAGTCCCGAGCAAGCTGCCGGCGAGACGGATCTCGACGCGCGCAGCGACGTCTACAGCCTTGCGTGCGTCCTTTTCGAGCTCATCGCCGGACGGCCGCCGTTTGTCGGAGCAAATCCGGCGGCGGTGATCGCGAAACGTTTCACAGAGACGGCGCCACCGGTTCGACGGTTTCGGCCGAACGCGCCGCAGGCGGTCGACGACGCGCTGCGCAAAGCACTCGACCGCGACCCGACCGCGCGCTTTCCGTCGTGCGGAGCGTTCGCCGAGGCGCTCAAGAGCGAAACCGCGAGCGCGCCGAAGATGCCGTCGGTCGCGGTGCTACCGTTCGTGAATCTCAGCAACGATCCGGAGAACGAATTCTTCGCTGACGGAATCACCGAGGACGTCATCGCGCAGCTCTCGAAGATCAAGTCGTTGAAAGTCATTTCGCGCGCGTCTGTGATGAAGTTCAAGAAGCGCGACGAAGGTCTTCGCGAGATCAGCACCGCTCTCGAGGTCGGAACGGTGCTCGACGGTACCGTGCGTCGCGCCGGCGATCGCGTTCGCATCGTCGCTGGGCTCATCGACTCTGACAGCGGCGACTCGCTCTGGACCGAGACATACGATCGCCAGCTGACCGACATCTTCGCGATTCAGACCGACGTCGCACTTCACATCGCCGGCGCGCTGGAGGCCGAGCTGTCGCCACGCGAGCGCGCCCGCCTGCGACGGGAGCCGAGCTATAACGTTCAAGCGTATCAGCTCTACTTGCAGGGGCGGTTCTGCTACAGTCGGTTCACTGATGAGGGAATGCTCAAGGCGATCGAGTACCATCACCAGGCGATCGACGCCGATCCGCGCTGCGCCTCTGCGTACGTTGGTCTCGCCGAGACGTACGCGGAGTTCGCGATCGGACAGGGTGGCGGAGTGATCCAGCCGGCCGAAGCGTATCGCTTTGCAAAGGACGCTGCTCTGCGCGCCCTCGCGATCGACAACGAGCTCGGGGAAGCACACGCGGTGCTCGCGCTCCTGAAATTCATCCACGACTACGACTGGAAGGGCGCGGAAGCCGAGTTTAAAGTCGCGCTCGAGCTGAGCCCGGGGAGCGCGGACATCCACGATTACTACGGATGGTGGGCGTCGTCGCAGGAGCGTTACGACGAAGCGCTCGAGCACGTGCGCCGCGCAAACGAGCTCGATCCGCTCGCGCATCGCTCAGACGTCGCGTCGACGCTGATCCGTGCCGGCCGATACGAAGAAGCGTTGGCAAGCGCGAAGCGAGGCGTCGACGTCGAGCCCGAGTACGCGCGTGCGCGGTCAACGCTCGCGTGGGCATTTATCAAAACTGGAAACTTCGACGAAGGAATCGCGAATCTCCGCCTCGCCGTCAGCGGTAATCTCCAGCACACGATGTACATCGCGCAGCTCGGCGAGGCCTACGCGGTCGCCGGAAGAACGGAAGAGGCGCGCGTGATCCTACGGCAGCTCGAGGAGATGTCGCGCGAGCGCTACGTCTCGCCCTATCACATCGCGTATGTCTACACGGGACTCGGCGAATACGACCGCGCCATCGACCTGCTCGAGCAGGCGTTGGCCGACCACTCCGGGAGCATCTATGGCGTGAAAGGCTCGTTCCTTTTCACGCCGCTTAAGTCGCATCCGCGCTTTCAGAACTTGCTAAAGAAGCTCAACCTCGCGTAAAGGATCATCGCTCGTCGACCCTGTACATCGGCATGCCTGACCGGATCAGCCGAAGCGCGTGGCCTTCGACGATCGAGTCGAACGAATAGCGCTCTGGATTGAAGTCGGGCTCGGACGGCCGAAAGAGATTGTCGCCCAGCCGAACGAGCTCAGTAGCGTCCACGAGGCCGTCGGCGGCGTAGAGTCGGCCGTTTCGAACGAAGACGCGAGTCGGCCCATCAGGACCGGCTTGATCGCGGCAAATGCCTTGGTCAGTCGCGAATCGAGATCGTTTTGGCGTGCGTCCAATCTGGCCTGATTCGCCGCGCGGGGAATTCAGTTTTTCTTAACGGTCGCTCGCGCGATCGCGGGTCGAACACGCTCAATTTGTGACAGGTTCTGGCGGCCGCCGACGCGTTGGTGCAGAATCGCGCCGAACATCCTCCCGTCAGCCGTCGCCTCCACTGCAAGGAGCACCCTCGTGCGAATGCGCAACTTTGCCCTTCTCGGTCTCGCCGTATTCGCCGCCGCATGTTCCGAAAGTGGTCCGACGTCGCTGCGTTCGCCTTCCGCGTCACCCCGGCTCACGATCAATCCCGTCGGAAGCCCGATCCAGATCTATGGCGCATGGCATTGCGGCAACGATGCCTGCACGTGGGCGACCGTACGGGACGTTAACGAATTCGACAGCAAGAATCACTGGCTGATCGATCGAGGCGATGCGGGCCACAATCCGTCGGTCAATCTCGTCGTCCTGAGCTTTGTGCATCCATATCGTCTCCTCAAGGGCACGACGGATGCGCAAACTCTAAACGGAGTTCAGCGCGGGATCACTCCAGACATCGTCAACTATTTCAAGTCGCATGGCATCAGAGTGATGCTCTCGATCGGCGGCATCACCTACGTCGACGCGTGGAATCAGGCGCTCGCCGAGAATGCGACGCAGCTCGGACTCAACGCCGCGGCGGTCGCCCAGTCACTCGGCGTCGGCATCGAGATCGACTATGAGGAAGCCACGACGCCGGACCTCGCGAATTTGCAGAAGTTCATCGACGCGTATCGCTCGGTCCTTCCCTACGACGCGACTGGCGCGAATCACGCCGCTCGGCTGACGATCGATCTCGCGGCGGGCGATCGATGGCTCATCGGCATCGCGACGAAGTCGACGGCAGATTGGCTGCGGACGAATCAACCAGTATTGGACTACGCGAACGCGATGGTTCCGTCGAAACAGCCGACGGCATCCAGCGCGACCGCAAGCTGGCAAGAGCATATCGACGGCAAATCCCAATACAACCCGCCGATCCCGCCGCTCGCGCCGTCGAAGTTGACTGGCTCGGTGTACATCGCCGACGGAAGCAAGGCGCTGCCCGAGTGCAACAACTACGCGAAGTCGCTCGAGTCATCGACGTGGAGCTTCGTGCACGGCATCAATCCCAACGGCGCCGGCGTCACACCCGGCATGCTCGGCTACATGTTCTGGGCGGCCGAGAAGCCGTCGACGCGGAGCGTCGGCACTGTGCCGCCGAATTCGTGCGAGAAGGGAGCGGGTGCTGGCGCGACCGCGTTGAACGTTCCGATCCCGATGCCGGCGTTGCGGGCGCAGTAGAATCGAGGGGCGCTACAGTTCCATCAGATCCTTTCCGACGACGATACGCCCGCCGAAGTGTTTGCGGGCGGCGTCCGTCCACATTGCGTCGGTCACCAATGGGTCTTCGGCCGGAACGAGATGCGAGAGTACCAACGTGCCTACCTGCGCTTCGGCCGCGATGCGGCCCGCTTCCTCCGCGGTCGTGTGATGCGACAGAATACTTCGCCGCAAGTCGGATGCGTTGGGCACACTTGCAACGAGCCGGTCTACCGCGGCAGCGTCGTATAACGCTTCGTGTACGAGGACGTCTGCGCGCTTCGCCAGCCTAACAAGGCTGTCGCTCGGCGTCGTGTCGCCGGAGATGACAATCGAGCGATCCGCGGCGTCGAACCGGTACGCAAAGGAAGGAACGATTGGCGGATGATGGACGACGGCTGCCGTCACGCGGACGTTGTCGTCGTGCATGACCGGGCCGCTGCGCTGCACGTCGTGGGCGTGTATCAGCGGGCGTAACGGGACTCGTCGCTCGTCGGTCGTCCGCGCGCGGATGTCCGTGGCATTCATGTCGAAGAACACGTTGGTCATGTGCGTCAGAGGCGGAGGTCCCCAGCTGTCGAGCCGAGTGTGAAGTCCCGCGGCCCACGCGAGCAGAATCAGATTCCCGTAGTCAGCGTTGTGGTCCGAGTGGTGATGGGTGATGAAGATGTGTCGCACTGCGCGAAGCGGCAGATTCGCCAGCACGAGCTGTCTCGCGACTCCGTTGCCGCAGTCTATGACGTAGACCGTTTCGCCGACGACGATCGCCTGCGCGGGCGCAGCCCGGTTTGTGCGGGGGCGCGGGCCACCCGCAGTGCCGAGCAGAATGAGCCGCGTGCGCTGCTGCTCTTGGCGCGCGCGGCGTGGAACGGCCAGTAACAAAGCCGCACGTTGTAGAAACTTGCGACGATTCATCATGCGGCACGCGAGGTCTGTCACGCAACCAACATATCCCATAAGATTGCTGCCTGCATCTTTGATCAGAGTTGCCTCGAGCAGCTCCGTTCCGCCAGGGCGGATTACCCAATGCGACAATCACTCCGGCTCGCGGTGCTCACTGCGGCTCTCGCGTGCGCGAATCATCCGCAGCCCTCGGCTTCGCTCGACACGAGCCAGCGACCGCCGGCTCGATATCTCTTCGCATGGGCCGGCGACGAGGACCGCGAGGACAGCGACTTTCTCGCGACGATTGACCTCGCACGGAAGGGCGATCGCTATGGAACGATCGTCGCGACAGCGCCGATTGGCGAAAAGGGAATCTGGCCGCACCACACGGAGCATGAGCTCAGCGCGAGCAGGATGCTCTTCGCGAACGGATTCTCGGGCGATCGCACGGTGTTGTTCGATCTCCACGATCCGCTTCACCCAAAGGTCGTCGAGCGGTTCAACGGCGTCGCCGGTCTGAATTTTCTACACAGCTTCGCGCGGCTGCCGAACGGCCACGTGCTCGCAACATTCCAGTCGCACGGGCCGAAGAACGAAGCGCCGGGTGGCATCGCGGAGCTCGACGAACGAGGCAGAGTCGTCCGCTCTCGCTCGGCGGCGGATCCGACGGCGGATCAAGCCACGCAGCGGCCGTATAGTCTCGCGGCGGTTCCGTCGCTCGATCGCGTCGTCGTCGCGCTGACGTATATGGTCATTCCAACGTGGCATCCGCTGCGCCCGTCGATCGAGCACGATCACGCGGGAAATCAGGTGCAGATCTATCGGCTCTCGGATCTGACTCTGCTCAAAACGATCAAGCTGCCGACAAACGATGGTCCCAACGAGCCGCGCTTACTCGATGATGGAGAGACGGTATTAGTAAATACTGGTGCCTGCCGTCTCTATCGCGTCGTCGGACTCGACACCGCCGATCCGCGTCTCGACCTCGTGCACGCGGAGCGCGAAAGCGGCTGTGCGACGCCAGTCGTGATCGGCCACTACTGGATTCAGGCGGATGCAAACCACCACCGCGTGTTCTCGCTCGATGTCCACGACCTGAACAACGTTCGTCTCGTTTCGTCCGTGGTCTTCGATGACAAACAGCGGCCACACTGGGTCGCCACGGACGGCTCCCGAATCGTCATGGTGAACGAACCTGGGCCGACGGCTGAACGGCGAATCTGGATGTTGGCCTTGGATCGATCAACCGGCCGCATCGCGATCGACAGCGCATTTCGCGATGCGGGATCGATGCGGCCTGGCGTTGCGTTCGATCGGGCAAGCTGGCCGCACGGAAACACTGGGACCGCCGTTCCCCATGGGACCGTGTTCGGCTGGTAGAAATCGACGGTCGCAATCACGCCGCCCACACCTCTCCGTACAACCGCAAGAAATTTCCGCCGAGCACTTTGTCGACTCGCACCGAGCTCCAGCCGCGACGCGCGAGGTCGCTCCCGAGATGCTCGTACCGAAGAGCGTCGTTATACCCCTCGACCATGTTGAACACGTCGGCCGCTTCACCCGGTGCCGCGATGCCAAGCTTCGCACGCCTTTCATAGAACTCTCGCTGCTCTTTGCGGCTCTGATCGTTGATCTCGAATCCGAGCAGCGGATTGTCCGTGCCGATCCCAACATGGTCTTCGCCGCAGACGTTGACCGCATGCTCCAGATGACGAATCAGGTCTTCCCGCTGCGGCTGCCCTTTCGCGGCGAGGAACGGCATCAGGTAGACGCCGAACACACCGCCCTTGTTGGCGAGCGCGCGCATCTCGGTGTCGAACGTGTTGCGCGGATTCTCGACGAGCGAACGACACCCGCTATGAGTAATCGCTAAAGGACTCTTGCTCGTCGCGATCCCTTCCGCGATCGTCTTTTGGCCCGAATGGCTCAGGTCGAGCAAAACCTTCGCGTCGTTGATCTTCGCGATGACCTCTCTGCCGAGCTCCGACAACCCCGCGTTATCGCGCTCGAGACAGCCGTCGCCGCACAGGTTGCGTCGGTTGTACGTCAGCTGCATGACTTTCACACCGAGCGCGCTGAAGGTGACAATGCGCGCCGGGTCGCCCTCGAGCGGCGACGTGTCTTGAAAGTCATACAAAAGACCGAGCTTTCCCGCCGCCCGCGCCGCGTTGATGTCCGCGACGCTCTCGACACGAGCGACGAGCGATCGATTTTCAGCGACGAAGCGATTCCAGATCGCGATCCCGTCGATCGCAGAACGGAATTTGTCGGGCCCGTTGCCCGGGTCGGCGACCGTCGTGCTCACGAGATCCAGCCGGCGTTGGCGAATGGCTTCGATCAACTGCGGCGTCGGAACGAGTTGTCCGTCCGGCTTCTCGTCGACTCCAGACACTCCGCCCTGAGCGTCGATCCAGATCGATCGCTGCTGCCCCTGTTCCGCATGCGCGATGTCAGGAAGAACCATCGCGGCGCCTGTCGTCGCGGCCGCGGAGAGGAATTGGCGCCTTTTCATAAGGGTTTGCTCGGTTGAGGGTGTTTCTCAAACGAAACGCAGACCACTGCACCGGCCGGCCACCGGACACACCTACTAAAAAACTAGTTGACGAGCTGATTCCGCCGGCCGTATACTGCTAAGGTCATAGTAGATCGGGTTTCCTCTCGCTCCGAGCCGTCGATGCTGCGCGTTGCCCGCACCGCGTTCTTCCTCGCCGTCCTCCTCGCTCCCGCCGCACAAGCACAGCGCCAGCAGGTCATCCGCGGCGCGGTCACCTCCGATAGCGGCACCGCAATCTCCGCGGCCGACGTCATCGTCACAATTGCGCCGAGCGCGGAGACAATCGCCGGAAAGACCGACGCCGCCGGTATCTATAGAATGGTGATCCCGCCCGCGAGCGCGACCGGCGAGTACCTCATCTACATCGGAGCGCTCGGTCGCCGTCCATTCAGGCAGCGCGTTACGATCACGCCGCCGGCGGATTCCGCGGTCGTGAATGCGAAGCTTGCGACCGCCGTCACGACCGTCGCCGCCGTCCAAGTCAACGCGCAGCGCCCGCGACCGCCCGCGACGCTCGGCAGCGACATCGGTGCGGCCGCGCAATCCGATGGTCTCAACAAGACGGTCGACGGCGTCGCGAACAATCTCACACCGGATCAGCAGGGCAACTTCGACGCGATGGCGAGCCTCATCCCTGGACTCTCCGTCACGAGCAACGGCGTCTCGGCATTCGGGCTTGGCGCCGACGCGAACATGACGTCGCTCAACGGCATGTCATTCGGCGGCGCGGGAGTTCCTCGGGATCTCGCGACGCGGACGACGTTCTTCACCTCGCCGTGGGATCCGACGCGCGGCGGCTTCAGCGGAGCGCTCGCGTCGACGCAAGTCATTCGCGGCAACAACGTCAACGTATCGCGCGCACGAATGACGCTCGACGCACCCGCGCTCCAAAGTGGCGATCACACGGCGCGGGCGTTCGGGCAGAAATACACGACCATCGACGTCGGCAATACCGCGTCGGGTGCGCTGTCGCTCGATAAGTATTTCTATAACTATGCCGTCCAGGCCTCGCGGCGCATTGCGCCGGTGTCGTCGCTCCTCGCGCTCGACGACGACGCGCTTACCCACGCCGGCATCGCTCCCGATTCCGTCTCGCGGCTGACGCAGTTGCTCGCGTCCCGCGGCGTCCCAGTGAATGCGTCGAACAGCTCGCAACGCACGACGACGTCCGTTCAATTCCTCGAGCGCTTCGATCGCGCGATTCCATTGCCGCAAAACGTCACGCCGGCACCCGCGTGGAACCTTCTCGTCGGCGCCGACTACTCGCGGTCGGAAGCGACGAATCTTTCGCCGACTCTCTTCCCCGCGTCCGGCGGCCGCTCGACGAACGGCGGCGGATTCGTGCAGGGGATGTATTCGCGCTACTTCGGAAAGTTCGGCGATTACGTCAACGAAACAGCGTCGGGATTCTCGTTCCGAGACAACAGCGGCGATCCATACCTCGCGCTTCCGAGTGGGAACGTGCTCATCGCGTCCTCGCTCGACGGTTCGACTCCAACGATCGGATCGCTTCCGTTCGGCGGCACGAGCACACTCGCGCGCGACAACAAGACATGGGCGTGGGAGCTCAACAACCAGACCGACTTCCTGATCAACAATCACCCGACACTCCCGGCAAAGATCTACTTCCAGTCGCGCTACGAGCATTTCTCGCAGGACGTCCCCGCCAATCGACTCGGCACGTTCAGCTACGCGTCGCTCGGCGACTTCGCCAACAATGCGCCGAGCGTGTTTACAAGAACGCTCAATGCGCCGAGTCCTTCGGGCGGTGAGTGGCTCGGCGCGATGGCGGCGGGGACCAATTACTCGACGACGCATCTCGTGCTCGTCGGCGGCGCGCGCGTGGACGTGAACGTGTTCACAGGACTGCCGGCGTACAACGCGACGATCGATACGCTGTTCAACGTTCGCAACGACCGATCGCCGAACTCGATCGCTGTGAGTCCGCGCCTCGGCTTCAACTGGTATCCTAACGGCGAGCGTGGGCTCTATACGTACAACACGGTTGGCGGAAACACGCTCCGCGTCGGCCAACAGATTCGCGGCGGCATCGGTGAGTTCAGAAACTTCCTTCCGTCGACACTCCTCTCTGGCGCGATCGGCGCGACTGGTCTTCCGGGGAGCGCGCAGCAACTCGCGTGCATCGGCCCAGCCGCTCCGGTGCCGGACTGGCAATCGTATCTCACGAGCTCGAGTAGTATTCCGTCGACGTGCGCGGGGGGCGCCTCAGTCTTCACCGATGCGGCGCGCGCGGTGAGCATCATCGACCCGGACTTCCGTCCGAGCCGTTCATGGCGCGCGACGCTCGGCTGGTCGAATGGCGGCACGATCGGCAGTCTCTGGGGCAACTACGTGACGATCGACGGTGTGTATTCCCTCAACCTCGATCAGCCGAGCGTCCTCGATCTGAACTTTGCCGGTGCGCAGAAGTTCGCGATGTCGGCGGAAGGAAATCGGCCCGTGTTCGTTTCGCCGTCGAGTATCGTGGCGGGAACAGGCAGTGTGTCGCCGGTCGAGTCGAGACGAAGCGCGAGCTTCGGCCGCGTCGGCGATCGCATGTCCGATCTGCGAAGCGACGTCCGCCAGATCACGACCTATGTCATTCCGAACATTCCGTTCCGGCTTGGCCTGCTAACGCTCGGCTACACCTACTCCGACGCGCGCGCACAATCGCGCGGCTTCGACGGCGGCAGCGCGACGGACCCACGGGCGGTCGAGTGGGGACCGCAGCCGTTCACGCCGCGGCATCAGCTCATCATGCAGAATTCGTGGGCCCTTCCGTGGTCGCTCGTCGTCTCGGTGACGTCGCGAGTGATGTCGGGCCTTCGATACACGCCGACAGTGCTCGGCGACATCAACGGCGACGGATGGAGCGGCGACCGTGCGTACATCTTCTCGCCGGCGACCGCGCCGAACGCGGATGTCAAGAACGGTATTCAAGATCTCTTATCGAACGGATCGGGCTCGGCGCGCGACTGCCTCACGCGGCAGGAGAACACGATCGCGGGCCGGTCGAGCTGCGTCGGGCCGTGGACGGCGACGATGAACGCCGCGATCGGCATGCGCGGCACGTCGGCGTCGGGACGCGGCTGGCAAATGACCGCATATCTCTCGAACCCGCTCGGCGCGGTCGATCAAATGCTCCATGGCGCGAACGACCTGCATGGTTGGGGCAGCGTGCCGTTCATCGACGGGACGCTTTATCAGGTCCGCGGCTTCGATCCGACGTCGAGGCAATTCCTCTATCGCGTGAACCCGCGCTTCGGCAGCACGAACCCGTCGCTCTCGACGTTGCGCACGCCGTTCCGTCTCACGCTCGACGTACGGCTCGACTACGGTCGCTCGCCGGAAGAGCAGCGTCTCGAGCTGAACCTCAGAATCAAGCCGCCGCTCGTCGGCACGCGCGCGACATACGATACGATCCATGCGCGATACATCACCGGCGTGACGGATCCGTATCGTGTGATGCTCAATTTCGCGGATTCACTCGCGCTGTCACGTGCGCAAGTGGATTCGATTCGCGAGCAGGACAAGATCTTCACGAAGCGCGCGGACAGTGTGTACGTCGTCCTCGCGCATTACCTCGCGGCGTTGCCGGAGAGTTTCAGTATCACCGATGCGGTGAAGCATGTGAACGACGCGAACGACGCGGCGTGGAAGATCGTGTATGGCGAGGCACCCTTTATTAGGAAACTGCTAACGCCTGGTCAGGTGCGGCGGTTGACCTTCGGAATCCGCGAGATGGTGATCAGCGGCAAAGCCCAGGGGCGGTTCTTCTTTGGGAATATTGGGAGACTCGTGGTGCCGTAGCTGGGCGACGGTCCTGGGGAGTCTGATCGAGCTAGGGGCCGGGTGCCGCGGATGGCCCTCCCAACGGCGGCCGCAGCTCGGACCCGTAGCTCTTACCCAGAGTTCGGACCCGGCGTTCGGCCGTTTCGCCAACCGGCCTCAGTCGTCCTACCCCCGCGACCATCGCGGAGCCCCCTCCCTCCCAAGCCCCGCGTTCGCGATCGACGAACAAGTCATTGGGGCACGCCGGGCATATGGCCGACACAAAAGCGTTGTTTACTCAACGGTTCGACGCAGCGCGGACTGCGTTGAGCGAAGGGAACGAGCGCGCCGGCGCCGAAGCCCTTCGCGAGGCGATAGCCGCCGCGCGCAGCGATTCCGGTCTTCACCGCGAGCTCGCCTCGGCACTCTTCCATCTCGGAAGGCTTACGCGGAAGCTCGGCCCGACCGGTGA
>Ga0207661_10001306_pt1 | contig 16659 bp, 19 predicted proteins | sample KBSC713LmetaG_FD_184337 | JGI IMG/M metagenome (GOLD analysis project Ga0207661, IMG submission 184337) | Corn rhizosphere microbial communities from Kellogg Biological Station, Michigan, USA - KBS C7.1-3L metaG (SPAdes) (version 2) | ecosystem: Host-associated > Plants > Roots > Rhizosphere ...
GAGAGCCCGTCGGAGGGGGAGGTGGCGCAGCGCTACGACTTCGTCGTCAACTGCACCGGCTTCGACCTGCTGCGGCAGCTGCGTGGGCTCTTTCCCGACGCCGTCCGCGACGAGGTCGAAGAACAGTGCGGCCCGCTCTGGGACAGCCCGCCACAGACCGAGGTTCCGATCGGCCGCGGCCTCGAACTGGAGGGAGTGCATCCGCGCCTGCACATCCCCGGCCTCGGCGGCCTCCGGCAGGGCCCCGGCTTCGCCAACCTCGGCAGCCTCGGGCTGCTCGCCAATCGTGTGCTGCAACCGCTGCTGAGTGAACTCGGTGTCCACTTTGCAGGGATTTCTGAAACGATAGAAGACAGATCCTTATTACTCGATTAGGGAGGACGTGGGATGTCGATGCCGTCTTGGTTCTGGAGGCTGCCGCTGCTCGCGGCGGTCGTAGCCGTGGGAGCTCTGCTGGTGGGGTGCGGCTCCTCGGGTGATTCCTCGTCCTCGGGCGGCGCCAACTTCACCGGCGACGCCCTTCCCAACATCGATCCGGGCAGCGCCCGTCTCGCGACCGACAGCAAAATCGACAGCAAGAACGTCTCCGAACTGGAAGAAGTCTGGTCGAACTCGATCGCCGGCGTCGGCGTCTACGGAAGCTACGCCTCGACGCCGGTGATCGCCAACGGGGTGATCTACTCGCAGGACCTCGAATCCAATGTCCAGGCGATCGACCTCGCCAGCGGCGAAGTCCTCTGGTCGAAGAAATACGAATCGCCGAGCCACGGGCCCAACGGCCTCGCCGTCGCCGACGGCCACGTCTACGGGGCGACCTCCTCCGAAGCCTTCGCCCTCAACCAGGAAACGGGCAAGGAGGAATGGAACGTCGAACTCGAAGGCGCGATCGACATGGCCCCGGGGGTGAACGACGGCAAGGTCTACGTCTCGACGGTCCCGGAGACGCCGGCGGCCGAATACGAAGCCGGCGCGGTCGGGACCCTGTGGGTGATGGACGGCAAAACCGGGAAGAAACTCTGGCACTGGGACACCGTCCCGAAAAGCCTCTGGGGCAAGCCGAAGGTCAACTCCGGCGGCGGCCTCTGGTACCCGCCCTCCTTTGACAGCAAGGGCTTCGTCTACGCCGGCACCGGCAACCCGGCGCCGCTTCCGGGGACCAAGTCCGAACCCTTTGGGTCGAGCCGGCCGGGTCCGAACCTCTACGCGGACTCGCTCGTCAAACTCGACCCGAAGAGCGGCAAGCTCCTCTGGTACTACCAGGAGACCCCGCACAACATCTACGACTGGGACTTCCAGAACTCGCCGATCATCACCAAGGCCGGCGGCAGGGAAGTGGCGATCGGCTCGGGCAAGTCGGGCTTCGTGGTCGCCGTCGACGTGAAGACCGGCAAGCCGGTCTGGCGGACCAGCGTCGGCAAGCACAACGGCCACGACAACGACGACATCTACGCGATGAAGGGCGAATACAGCAAGATCAAGCCCGGCGAAGTGTTCCCGGGCGCGATTGGCGGTGTCGTCGCCCTGCCGGCGGCTGACGCGAAACGGATCTACGTGCCGATCGTCAACCACTCGCTGACCCTCGTCAACGGCGGCGAAACGAGCGAAGAAAGCACGGCGACCGGGGAAGTCGCGGCGCTCGATCTCGCCACCGGCAAGATCCTCTGGACCTCGGAACTCTCACAGCCCGCCTACGGGTCGCTGATCGTCTCCAACGATGTCGTCTTCGCGACCACCGCCGACGGCGTCGTCCACGCCTTCGACTCCGCCAAAGGCGGCGAACTGTGGCAGGCGGCGCTGCCGTCGGGGACGAACGCGGGGGTGATGATCAGCGGCGACATGCTCGTCGCCGGCGCCGGTCTCCCGGCCGCCGAAGGCCAGGTCCCGAAACTGGTTGCCTACAAACTCGGCGGCTGAAGCGCCGCGGCTGTGCCGCGGCAACCGCGCCACGACCGCATTTTCCGGTCCCATCGACCCGAGTCGGTATGACTCGGGTCGATGGCGACCAGGCACAGCGCCGGCATCCTCCTATTTCGCCGCGCCCGCGGCGGTGAGGTCGAGTTCCTGCTCGTCCACCCCGGCGGGCCGTTCTGGCGGCGCAAAGACGAGGGCGCCTGGACGATTCCGAAGGGTCAGATCGAGGACGAGGAGGAAGCGCGCGGCTGCGCGATCCGCGAGCTGGAAGAGGAGCTGGGGAAGGCGCCGCCGCTGGATCCCGAGCAGCTGATCGAGCTGGGCTCGATCCGGCAGCGGGCGGGAAAAGTGGTCGAGGCCTGGGCGGCCGAGGCCGAGTTCGACCCCGCCGGGCTGGCCAGCAACACCTTCAGCGTCGAATGGCCGCCGCGCAGCGGCAGCGAGCAGGAGTTCCCCGAGGTCGACAAAGCCGAGTGGTTCGACCTCGGCGCGGCGCGGGAGAAGATCCTCCCCGCCCAGGCAGAGCTTCTGGATCGCTTGCTGGAGCGGTTAGAGTCGGCAGATGGAGAACGGAGCGTCCCAGAACGGTAGGGCTCCGATTCCGGCGCGCCTGCTGGGGGCCGGCGTGCGCGGCGCCCGCACCGTGACCCGGGCGACCGGGATCGATCGCGCCGTCGAAGTCGCCGCCGAGGAGGCGATCGTCGCCGCGGTCGAGAGCCAGGCGGTGGAGCGGGCGATGGCGCGGGTGCTCGAAGGTCCGCTGGTCCAGGAGGCGGTCGAGGGGGCGCTGGAGAGCGAGACCGTGAAGAAGGCGCTGCTGGAGGCGATGGACTCCGAGCTCGTCGACGAGGTCTGGAAACGGCTGCTGGCCTCAGACCAGGCCCAGCAGCTGGTCGAGCGGATCGCCGAGGCGCCCGAGGTGCGGGCGGCGATCAGCGCCCAGGGAATGGGGCTGGTCGAGGACATCGGGCGGACGATCGGCAACCTCGCCCGCCGCCTCGACGACCGCTTCGAGCGGGTCATGCGGCGGATCTTCTTCCGCCCACGGCGGGTCCTGCCGACCGACCGCGCCGGGTTCGTCAGCCGCGGCCTGGCGATGGTGGTCGACGGCGTCTTCGTCAACCTCGCCTTCACTGCCTTCGTCGCCCTCCTCACCCTCGCCGCCAACATCTTCGGCGGCAGCGGCGAAGGGGGGAGCAGCCTGGCGATCGTCGTCGGCTCCACTGCCTGGCTCTCCTTCGGCGCGCTCTACCTGGTCGGCTTCTGGTCCCTGGCCGGGCAGACGCCCGGGATGCGCTTCCTCGGGGTCCGGCTGGCGGAGGAGCGCCTGTCTCTTCGGCGCAGCTTCAGGCGCCTCGTCGGCCTCGGACTCTCGGTCCTCAGCCTGGGGATCGGATTCCTCGGCGTCGTCTTCGGCGAGCGCCGCCGCGGCTGGGAAGACCGCCTCTCCGGCACCGAGGTGATCTACGACGAGCGCCGTCCCGAGGCGGCGCCGTGGTCGCAACCGCCGGCGGACCCGCCTAGATCGGAGCCCCGGAGCGATTCGGAAGCCATCGCTGCACCGCCAGGGTGAGGGTGGCGGAGAAGATCAGCAGCGAGACGTTGATCGCCAGCACGACGGCGGCGCCGAGAGCGTGCTCGATGCCGCCGGCGCCGAGCGCGACTCCGAGGTAGGCGGAAGCGGGGATCGTCGTCACCGAGATCGCGACGCCGACGGCGGTGCTGGCGCGGGTCTCGAAGGAGAGCATCGCCGCGACGCCGGCCGCGAGGGCGATCAGGACCGTCGAGTAGTCGGTGTGGGCGAGGTTGGAGAGGCTGCTCTGCTCGACCGCGAAGCCGGCGGGGAGGAGTCCGGTCCATTTCAGCAGGGCGCTGAGGACCATCGCCGTGACGACGACGAGGCCGAGGCCGAGGACCAGGGTGACGAAGGCGCGCCGGGCGAGCGCATAACGTCCGCCGACCAGGCCGACCGCGGTGGCGCAGATCGGCAGCAGGTCCGGGCTGACCGCCATCGCGCCGACGATCAGGATCGAGCTGTTGGTGATGACGCCGAGGGCGGCGATAACGGCGGCGACGTTGATCAGGGCGAGGTAGCGGGCCAGCGGCCGCGAGTTGGCCCGCGCCTGTCCCATCACCTCGACCCAGGCGAAGCCGTCGACGCCGCTGTCGCCGCGGTGGTGGCGGTGCTGGGGTGCGATCACCTCGACCTTGCTGAGGACGTAGTCCTCGACGCCGATCCCGAGCGCGGCGATCTCCTCGAGCAGGCGGTCGGCGATCGCCGGCTCGACGTCGGCGACGAAGACGAAGGAGCTGCCGGGGGCCTCGGTCTCGGCCTGCTGGACGATCCTCCGCACCCCTTCGAGCTCGCGCAGCAGCGCCCCGAACTCTTCGGCCTGGTGGTGGGCGACCGAGGAGCGGAGCCTCAGCATCCCGGCATCAGGCGATCAGCTTGAGGACTTTGAAGGAGCGATCGCCTTTCGGCGTCTCGACCTTCACCGTCGAGCCGACCCTGGCGTCCATCAGCGCCCGCCCGATCGGCGACTCGGCCGAGAGCCGCCCGTCGGCGAGGTTGGCCTCGGTCGACCCGACCAGGGTCCACTCGTTGCTCTCGCCTTTGGACTCGTCGAGCACCTCGGCCGTGCGGCCGAAGGAGAAGAAGTCGCTGTCGAGCTCGGAGACCTCGACCACGACCGCGTTCCGCAGCCGCTCCTGCAGCCGCTTGATCCGCGTCTCCATGTGGGCCTGGTCCTCTTTGGCGACGTGATACTCGGCGTTCTCCTTGAGGTCGCCCTCCTCGCGGGCGACCTTGATCCGAGCGGCCATCGCCTTGCGGGCAGGGCCTTCCAGCTCCGCAAGTTCCGCTTTCAGCTCCTCCAGCCCCTCCTGGGTGATCGGCTCACCCTGCTGCTCCGGCGCGCTCACCCGCGAAGCGTGCCATATCTCAGTCGCCGCCGTTGCCCGCGGAGAAGGCCGCGGCGAAGGAGTGGACCTTGGCGCCGCCCGCCTTATCCAGCGGCTGCAGGCCGAACAGGTCCTCGATCGAGCGCAGCAGCGAGTAGGGGTCGTATTGGGCGCCGTCGGTGCCGCCGGGGGCGAGCAGGGGGGAGAGGAGCAGGGCGCCGACCCGCTTCGGGTCGGCGGGCGGGGCGGCCGGGTCGGAGGGTGGCGCCGGATCGGCGGCGCCGAAGCTGACGATCAGCAGGCCGTCGGCCTTGTAGGCGGGGGAGGCGAGAATTTCCGGCACCACTTTTGCCAGGAAGGCGTCGGCGGTCGCGGCGCCGTCGGGGCTCCCCTCCGGGCACTCGCCGCGGTAGCCGGCGTTGCAGAGGTTGGGCGAGATGTAGGAGAAGTTGGCGGTCGCGTCCGCTTTCTCCAGGTCGCCGGCGAGCCCATCCAGCGGCACGTCGCTTTCGCCGCAGGCGCCGAGGTCGAGCAGCGAGTGGAAGAAGACGAAGGGGTTGAGGCGGGGGGCGTAGCCATCGGGAGTCGCCGCTTCCGGCGTGCCCGGATCGGGCTCGACGCAATTGTCGGGCTTGCCTTCGGCGTCGGTCATTCCCTCGAAGTAGCCGCGCCAGCTGAAGCCGCCGGCGACGAGTTGGTCGGGGAGGGTGAGGGTTTCGACGTCGAAGAGACAGGCTTCGGGATCGAGGCAGCCGGCCCTGCTCGCCGCGCTCGGCGGCTGGCCGCTGACGGCGGCGAAGGCGTTGGGCAGCGGCGCGCCGTCGAGCAGCGAGTAGTCGCTCAGCAGCACTCCCTGCGGGCGCAGCTCGCCGGAGAGGTAGGGCATCTGCGTGCTGCTGCCGAAGGAGGCTTCGTAGCCGGGGCTGGCTAGCGAGACGAGGAAGACGTGCTTGATCGGGCCCGCTTCGCTCACTTCCGGTTCGGGGGCCGGTTCGACCGGCGCTTCCGGTTCCGGCGCGGGCGTCGCTTCGGGCGCTGGCGCCGGCGCGGGGAGCGGCCCGGAGGAGGCCGCTCCCCCGCTCGCCGGCGCCTGCGCCGAGGAGGAGGGATCGCTGGGGCCTTCTGCGGGAGCCGTCGGCGCCGCGGCGACCGTGGCTGCTTCCCCTTCGAGCAGGGCCCGCGCCGCGGCCGCCTCCATCGGGCTGAGCCCGCCGGTGGCGTTCATGCCGACGGCAACGATCCCGGCGGTGGCGACGAGAGAGGAGGCGACGAGCAGCGAGAACCGCTTGCCGGTCAGGCTGGCGGCCGCGGCCGTGGCTTTCTGCAGCAGCTTCACGCCGTTGCTGCCTCGGGAATGAGCGAGTTGCCGCACTGCGGGCAGAAGCGGACGGCCGGCCCGTAGGGGGAGCCGCAACTGGGGCAGAGCCCGGCGGCATCGGAGCGCTCGAGCTCGAGCAGGCGCTCGACCGCGAGCAGCTCGGCATCGACCCGCTGCAGCTCGGCCGCTTTGCGGGTGAGGACGTCGAGGCGGACGTGGTCGCGGATCGCCATCTCGTAGAAGGCGCCGCCGAGATCCGCCTGCATCACCGTGAACTTCTCAAGCAGCCGGTCGCGCTGGGCCAGCAGCTCCTTGTTCTCGGGTTCGGGCGCCGGTGCGGACGTCGTCTTCTCCTGCAGTTTCCGCCGGATCATGGTTCGGCCCCCGAGGGCGCCGGGGCGGTGCTGCCGCCTTCGCCGCCGACGACGATCACGTCGGGCAGGTTCTGCTGGGCCTTGATGTAGTTCTCGCCCGTCTGTTCGGGGTTTTCGGCGACGATCTGGGTGTCTTCTTCTTCCTTCTGCTTGGAGGCGTGGAAGTCGGTGACCGCATGGACGTCGCCGTTGGCGGTGTGGGCGACGACCTTGCCTTCGCCCTTGCCCTTGGCTTTGCCGCCTTTGGCGGCTTTTTTCGCTTTCGGCGTGGCGGCCGCGGTCGCCGGCGCGGCTGCGACCGCCGCTCCCTGGCGTTCGCGCAGCGCCTGCAGCAGCGCTGCGCTGCTGTCTTCGCCGGAGCCGCTGCGCCCGACCATCACGCCCAGGGCTACCGCGATCGGCAGCAGCGCGAAGAAGCCGACGGCGGCGGCGCGGCTGGTCGGGCCCGGCTTTGCCGCCGGCCGCGCCAGCGGCCTCCTCGCCCGTTTGCTCATCGTCGCGAAGTAACGCGACGCGGGGTTGGCGCCGTTGCCGCGCCGCGCCGCGCAGTTGACGCAATAGCGCTGCTGCGGGTCCATCGGCGCCCCGCACTCTTCGCACGGCTCGAACGTCTGCGCTCGCCGCACCGGCTCGTTCCCGGTCATCCCTGCTCCTTCTGATGCCGACGGGACGATTTCCCTCCATATAGGGGTACGTTCGTCCCGTCGGCGTGGTGGTTGTGGTGCTTCTGCTGGCGCTGTTCGCGCGCCTTGAGGATCCGCTCCGCTTCGGCGCGGTGGGCGGCGGCCTTTTCCTGGGTCGTCTCGCAGCCCGTCAGACCGGCTGCCACAAGGCTGCCGGCGAGGGCAAGGACCGCGAGCTGGTTGCGCTTAGCCGAAGGCACCGCTGACGTACTCCCGGGTCCGTTGCTCGCGGGGCGAGCCGAAGAGGGCGGTGGCGCTGTTGTACTCGACCAGGTCGCCGAGGTACATGAAGGCGACGTGGTCGGCGATCCGGTAGGCCTGCTGCAGGTTGTGGGTGACGATGACGACGGCGACGTCGTCGCGCAGCTTCACGATCAGGTCCTCGATCACCTGCGTCGATTTCGGGTCGAGCGCCGAGCAGGGCTCGTCTAGCAGCAGCACCTCCGGCTCGGCCGCCAGCGCCCGGGCGATACAGAGCCGCTGCTGCTGGCCGCCGGAGAGCTTCAGGGCCGGGTGGTCGAGGTTGTCCTTGACCTCCTCGAAGAGGCCGGCGCGGTCGAGGGCGCTGTGGACTGCCGGCTCCAGGGTCTTCTTGCGCGCCCGCCGCGAGCCCTGCTCGCGCAGGACGTAGGCGATGTTGTCGAAGACGCTCATCGGGAACGGGTTCGGCTGCTGGAAGACCATCGTCACCCGGCGCCGCAGCAGCGTCGGCTCGATCTCGGTGATGTCGACGTCGTCGAGGAGGATGCGACCGGTGAGTCGTGCCGCCGAGGTCAGCTCGGTGAGCCGGTTCAGCGACCTCAAGAGCGTCGTCTTGCCGCAGCCCGAGGGCCCGATCAGCGCCAGCACCTCGCCTTGGCGGACCGGCAGTGAGACGCGTTTGACCGCCTCTTTGGCGCCGTAGTGGACCGAGACCTCGTCGATCTCCATCCGCCGGATCGAGAACTGGGGCGCCCCGACCGAGCGCTTGGCCGTGGTGAAGCCGCTCTGCTGCGGTGCCTGCCCGTCGCCCGGCGCGAGCGGCGCCGTCGCCTCCCTCGCCGGCTCCGGATCCTCCAGCTGCAGCCGCCGGATCGGCGGCGGCGCCAGCGCATCGGAGTTCGACCCCACCCTGGTGGGGTCCATGTCGGATGCGCTTCGGGTCAGTGGCTCCACGTTCCCGCCTTTCGGGCGCGGCGGTGGACGACGTCGACGGCCGCGTTCAGGGCCAGGACCATCAGCAGCAGGACGAAAGCCGCCGCGTAGGCTTTCTGTGGCTGGTTGAGGTTCCCGGTGGGGGAGGCCTCGTAGACGAAGTTGGTCAGCGTGGTGCCGGCTCCCCGCAGGTAGTCGAGGGGGAAGCCGACGCCTTCGACCGGGGCGAAGTTCTGGGTGGCGCCGAGGAGGACGACGATGATCGCGGTGTCGCCGATGATCCGCCCGAGGCCGAGCATGGCGCCGGTCGCCACCTGCGGGCGGCAGGTGGGGAGGAGGATGCGCCGGGTCGTCGCCGCCTTGGTCTTGCCGACCGCGTAGGAGGCCTCGCGCACGTGGCGGGGGATCGAGTTCAGCCCCTCGCGGACGCTGGCGACGATCAGCGGCAGCGCCACCAGCGAGAGCATCGCCCCGGCGGCGAAGAAGGAGCGGCCGAAGACGACTCCCTCGGAGGTGCGGCTGAGGAAGCCCAGCGCCGAGGAGGAGAAGATCACCGTGCCGAAGAGGGCGAGGACGATCGAGGGGATGCCGGCGATCGCCTCGATAGTCGATTCGGTGACGCGGGCGAGCGTCGCCGGCCGTCCGTACTCGACCAGCCAGACAGCGATCGCGATCCCGGCCGGGAGGGCCAGCGCGATCCCCAGGGTGGCGACGATCATGGTGCCGAGGAAGGCGTCGGAGAAGCCGCCGGTTTCGGTCTCGGAGAAACCTGCCGCCGCCGGCGTCCAGAGCATCTCCGGGCGCAGGAACTTCACCCCCTGGATCATCAGGTAGACGACGATCGCCACCGCGATCGCGCAGAAGAGCACACCAAACGCCCAGCAGATCGCCAGGCCGACGCGGTCGCTGAGGCTCCAGGTGGCGCTGCCCTCGAGGGCGCCCTTGCGCCGGTGTGCGCCGGGCGGGTCCGCCTGGCCGGGTGTCGGGACGGGTGGGGCCGTCAGCGGCGTGTCTTGCATCCGGGACTCCATCAGGGCATCAGGTACTTGCGCATCGCCCGCCGGGCGGTCCAGCCGGCGAGGGAGAAGAGGGCGGCGGAGAAGAGCAGGACCGCGGCGATCGAGAACAGGGTCGCGTTGAAGGGCGGCGAGCTGAGCTGGTCGATGTTCTTGACAATGGTCGGCGCCAGCGGCCGCGAGGGCTCGTAGACGAAGATCAGCCCGTCGGCGGGGTTCGGCGCGAAGGCGACCGAGCCGGAGATCATCGCCAGCATCACCGCCTCGCCGATCGCCCGGGCGACCGCAAGCACGGTGCCCGCGACGATCGCCGGACGGGCGCTGCGGACGCCGATCTTCCAGGTCGTGCGCCAGCGGTTGACGCCGAGCGCGAGCGAGCCCTCGAGCCAGCCCGGTTTGACCGCCCGCAGACCGTCGCTGAAGATCGAGACCATCAGCGGCGCGATCATCACCGTCAGCACCAGGACCGCTGCCAGCAGGCTGTAGCCGGTGAGGGAGATGACGCCGGCGACCGAGGCCTTCTGCTGCTCGCTGACGAGGTGGTTGCCGATGAAGGGGACTAGGACGAGGACGCCGAGCAGGCCGTAGATGACCGAGGGGACGCTGGCGAGGAAGCGGATCACGGGCTGGAGGACGTTGCTCATCCATTCCGGTGCGAACTCGACGATGAAGACGGAGATGAAGAGAGCGGAGACGAGCGCGATCGCGACGGCGCCGCCGGTGATCAGCAGGGTGCTCCAGATCAGCGGCCAGGCGTGGAAGGTGTAGACGTATTCGCCGCTGGCCTGAGCCGAGAGCGAGATCGCGTTGAGCTGGTCTTCGACCGAGCCCCCCGAGCCGAACCAGGCGAGGCCGTTGTGCGCGAAGGACGGCCAGGCGCGGACGAAGACGGTGACGATCAGCGCCAGCAGCAGCGCCACGACCCCGCAGACCAGCGCGCCGAGCATCCGCTCGACGCGCTGGTCCGACCACTTGGGGCCGTAATCCTGGGGGAGCTGCTCCTCCAAGGCCTACTTCTTGTTGAAGGCGGGGACGCCGCCGGCTCTGGAGATGACCGTGCCGGCCAGCTGGCTGCGCCGGGCCCAGTCGATGAACTTGAGCAGGGCTTTCGGGCTGGTGCTGCCGTCGCCCGGGAGGACGAGGAAGATGTAGCGCGAGAGCGGGTACTTCAGCGGCTCGACGCTGATCTTCTTCGGCGCGCAGGGGACGCCGTTGACCTTGAGGGTCTTCAGGCCCTTTTTCTGCCAGGCCAGCCCGGCGTAGCCGATCGCGTTGGGGTCCTGCTTGACGGCGTTGACGACGAGGCCGTCGGCGGTCAGGGCGTTGACGTTGGACGCCGGCGGTTCGTTGTTCAGCACCGCCTGGAGGAAGAAGTTGTAGGTCCCCCCGTTGGTGTCGCGGCCGACCGGGTCGATCGTCGTCGTCAGGTTCGAGCCCCCGACCTGGCTCCAGTTGGTCAGCAGGCCGCGGTAGATGTCGTGGGTCTGCTGGATCGTGATGTTGCTGAGGCTGTTCTTCGGGTTGACGTCCATGCAGAGGCCGTCGAGGAAGAACTTGACGTAGGTCGTCCCCGCGTCTGAGGGGAGGGGGGTGCGAGCCTGACCCGCGAACTGGCTGGTTCCGCTCTGGACGTCTTTGACGCCGGCGTTGCCGCCGTCGGCGAGGTAGGTGAAGTGGACCTTGTGGTTGACCTTCTTCGTGTAGGTCGAGAAGAGGGCCTGCAGGACGGGCTGCGCGGCGACGGAGCCGGACCCGATCAGGGTGACGGCACCGGCCGACGCCGGCGCGGCGAGCCCCAGGAGGGAGATCGCGGCTATGGCGAGGGTCTTGATTCTCATGCGGTGTGTGTCCTTTCCTGCCGGGTAAGAGACTTTGTTGACCAACTTGATCGCGAAAAGGTAGCACGTTCTGTACTTTATTGACTCACTTAGTCAATAAAGGCCGCCCGAGGGCACCAGAGTTAGCCGCGCGGGGGCCGCAGACATGGAGGACCAATTGTCGAAGAGAAGACTGTCATCCCCCCGGGCTGCGACGGTCGTCGTGCTGGCGGCGGCTGTCGCGGTCTCGGTCACTGTGGTGCCCTCGGTCGCCCAGTCGTTCCTGACGAGCCAGAAGGCAGCGAAGGTGTTCGTGACCAACAAGAGGGCGTCGAAGCTCTACCTGAAGAAGAAGGCGGCGTCGAACCTGTTCGTGGCGAAGGCGACGGCGCCGAAGCCGCCGGTCGCGGGGATCGCCGCCGGCAGCGCCCAGTTCGGCCCGGTGAGCGCGACCACGGCCGGCTTCATCCCTACCGCGTTCACCTCGTTCGCGACCAAGGCCGAAGTCAGCTCGGCGATCGTCACCTTCTCGGGGCAGGGCACCTGCACGGCGCCGAAACCGGGGCCCGACCAGGCCTGCCCGATCCAGATCCTGGTCGACGGTCAAGCGACCGGGAAAGTCAACTTCCTGCCCTCGACGGCCGATTCGCCGACCCCGGTGCCGATCCTCAACACCGTCGTGCAGACGGCTGTCCTGACCAAAGGCGGCCACACGATCGCGGTCCAGTACGCGGGGGCGAAAAACGTCACCTTCACGCTGAAAAGCTGGAACCTCGCGGTCGAGGCCTACCCGCAGCCGGACGAACCGCTGCAGGTGGAAGGGACGGGCTCCAAGGGCGGCGGCTCGAAGGGGAGCAAGTAGGGAAGCGGACGCGAAAGAGCCCGGACCCGTCGATCGACGCGGTCCGGGCTCAGGGTTCGCAGCCGGGACACTCAGCGCTGTCAGTCATGACTCAGCGCTGGGGGCGGGGAAGGGAGTCGCCGAGGATCAACCGCGCCCGGTAGAAGAGCGCCTCGTCGGCCCCGCTCAGCGCCGACTCCCGGTTGTCCGCCTGCGTGGTCCGGTTCTGCCCGGTCCCGGCCGGGTACTCGTCCCGCACCAAGCCGGTCAACCGACCCCTCGAGCGGAACGTCGTGTTCGCAACTCGCTTGGTCACCCTGTCTCCTTTCTTGCTTTGTTCACCAACTAAGTCAAGAATAACAGATATCATTTGGCGCGGTTCAGGTGAGGAGGGACGGTGCCCTCTGCCAAAGACCTCGCGCAGCTGGTCGGATCTACGCCATCACCATGACATCTTGAGCCTTTGTCAAAGGGGGTACCGGCTCCTACTGCGAGGGCTGATCAGCTACTTGGTTTCTGCTAATGGGGTCACCCGATCGACCGTTCCGAAGTTGACCTCGCCAGAGTGGGGAAAACCTCGGAAGGGTGGGATTGGGCCGTTATCCGACGCGATTGGCACGGTGCGGACATGAATCCCGTGTCGTGGACTGATGAATGGCAGGTGTACTTGCTCGCGAGGCAGCTTCTGGTCTTGATCGCTGCGGCGGTCGTGGCCTGGCGCCAGGTCCTTGAGGCACGAGAGCTGAGACGGGAGCAGAATCGGCCTTTCGTTGTTGTTGATTTCGATGTAGATGGCGGCTATCTGATTTACCTGCAGGTTGCGAACCTGGGGACGTCGCTTGCTCGAGACGTGAGGATCGAGATCGATCCGCCCCTCGAGAGCGCAATTGACATCGACATAGGCAAGCTCAAGATGCTGAACGAGGGCATTGCCTCTCTTGCGCCCGGAAAGAAGTACCGAGCCTTCTTCGACATGGGGTTCCGGCGCAACGAAGACTCTGAACTCCCAATGAATTACGTCGCGAAGGTCAGCTACAACGACGAGAAACGGAAGCGCCCATTCAACGAGACGGTCAACTTGGACCTAGATCAATACATGGAGATCCGCACCGTTACGCGGCACGGTCTGCACGATATTTACGGGCAGCTCGAGAGGATCAGAAAGGTCATGGAGAAATGGAGCTGGAGCGCCGGTTCCGGCCTAATTGTGATGACCCCCACTGAGTCTCGAGAGGAGAACACCCGTATTCGCGAAGCGATGGAGGAGCGACGACAGCGGCTGGAAGAAAAGCAGGCTGAGGATGATTCAACCGACTGATCCTCCTCATCAGCTTTCAGCTAGCCGGAGCACCATCTCGCACTACACCGCTCTGTCGAGGAGGAGGTTGGTTGGGGGTCCCTGGGTACTTGGCACGGAGCCGCGCCAAAGCGGTTGGGGCGGCAGCCATCTGCAATTCGCGTGACGGAGGTGCTCCCAGGGACCCCCAACCAACCTCCTCCCTACCGCCAGGAAAACGTGGCGAGTTGGGGCGGGGCGTCACCCGGCAAGAAGACGCCCCGCCCCTTCGCCCCTTCAGACGGCTGCAGGTATTCCTGCGTCGCCGCCGTCCTGTGACCCGAGGGGAGTCGAGGCCCCGTCGGAGAGGGACGGCGACGAACCGTTGAAGCTCTTGGCCTGGACCGGCCGCAGGTAGGCGATCTGGCCCTCGCGCAGCTCGAGCCGCTGCAGCTCGGCGCGGGTCAGCTGCGCCCAGACCTCGGTCCCGTCGGAGAGGACGAGCTCGACCCGGACCTCGAAGCCGAGGGTGACGATCCGCTGCACCAGGCCCTCCTGGGTCCGCTCGTCGGGGTCGAGGACGACTTCCATGTCGTGCGGGCGCACGAAGTGGTCGCCGAGCCGGTTGACCTCGCCGACGAAGCTCATCACGAACTCGTTGGCCGGGTTCTCGTAGAGCTCGTCGGCGCTTCCCGACTGCTCGACCCGCCCCTCGTTCATCACCACCAGCTGGCCAGCCACGTCCATCGCCTCCTCCTGGTCGTGGGTGACGAAGATCGTCGTCACGTGCATCTCGTCGTGGAGGTTGCGGAGCCAGGTGCGCAGGTCCTTGCGGACCTTGGCATCGAGCGCGCCGAAGGGCTCGTCGAGCAGCAGCACCTGCGGCTGCACCGCCAGGGCCCGCGCCAGTGCCATCCGCTGCCGCTGGCCGCCGGAGAGCTGGGAGGGGTAGCGGTCGGCGAGGCCGGGCAGCTGGACTAGGTCGAGCAGCTCGTGCACGCGGGCGGAGATCTTCCGCTTGTCCCACTTGCGGATCTTCAGCCCGAACCCGACGTTCTCGTAGACGGTCATGTGCTTGAAGGCGGCGTAGTGCTGGAAGACGAAGCCGACTTCCCGCTTCTGCGTCGGCTTGCCGCCGACGTCCTCGCCGTCGATCAGGACGCCGCCCGAATCGAGCGACTCCAGGCCGGCGATCGCCCGCAGCAGGGTCGACTTGCCGGAGCCGCTGGGGCCGAGCAGGGCGGTGAGGGACCCGGTCGGGACCTCGATCGATACGTCTTCGAGCGCCTGAAAGTCACCGAAGCGCTTGTTTGCTCCCTCGACTGAGATTCCCATCAGGCGTCCTCCTTTCGTTTGAGGAAGTTCATTGCGAGCAGGGTCATCAGGGCGAGCAGGGCAAGCAGGACCGAGGCCCCGAAGGCTCCCGGCAGATTGAAGTTCTCGTACTGCTTCTCGACGAAGAGCGGCAGGGTCTGGGTCTGGCCGGAGATCGAGCCAGAGACGACCGAGACGGCGCCGAACTCGCCGAGGACGCGGGCGGTGGTGAGGACGACGCCGTAGGCGACGCCCCAGCGGATCGCCGGCAGGGTCACCCGCCAGAAGGTCTGCCAGGCGTTGGCGCCCAGCGTCGAGGCGGCCTGCTCCTGCTCGGTGCCGATCTCCTGCAGCACCGGCACCGTCTCCCGCACCACGAACGGCAGCGAGACGAACATGCAGGCAAGGACCATCCCGGGGACCGAGAAGAGGATCTTGATCCCGGCTTCGGCCAGAGCCGGTTCGAACCAGCCGGTCGTCCCGTAGAGGAGGAAGAGCGAGAGGCCGATGACGACGGGCGAGATCGCGAACGGGAGGTTGATCGCGGCGTCGATCAGGAAGTTGCCCCGGAACTTGTGGCGGACGAGGAGGATCGCGCAGGCGATCCCGAACATCGTGTTCAGCGGCACCGCGATCGCAACCGTGATCAGGGTCAGCTTCAGCGCGTGGAGGCCGTCGGGCGAGGTGATCGCGTCGAGCGGCGGCGCGACCCCGTGTTCGAAGGTTTTGTAGAAGATGAAGCCCAGCGGCACCAGCAGCAGGGCGAGGACGTAGCCGAGGCCGAGCACCCGCAGGGCCCAGCGGCTGGCGGGATTGGCGGTCATGCCCCCGCACCTCCGCCCGTGCCGTCGGCGGCCAGGGTCGGGATCAGCTCGCTGGAAGCGCGGTCGTGGCGCACCGCCCAGCGCTGGATCAGGCTGACGAGCGCGAGGCAGAGCAGCGAGCAGATCAGCAGCACCACCGAGACGGCGGCAGCGCCCGTCTCGTTTCCGGACTCGATCTGCTGGCGGATGAAGACCGAGGAGACCATCGTGTTCGGCAGGCCGCCGGCGAAGAGCAGGACCGAGCCGTACTCGCCCAGCGCTCGCGCGTAGGCCAGTGCGACGCCGGCGCCGAGGCCGGGGAGCAAATTGGGGAAGATGATCCGGCGGAAGACGGTGAAGCCGCCGGCGCCGAGCGAGGCCGCCGCCTCCTCCATCTCGCGGTCCATCTCCATCAGCAGCGGCTGCACGGCGCGGACGACGAAGGGGAGGGTGACGAACATCAGCGCCACGACCACCGCGGTCGGGGTGCCGGCGATGTGGATGCCGAAGGGGCTCTTGTCGCCCCAGAGCTCGATCAGGATCAGGCTGGCGACGATGGTCGGCAGCGCGAAGGGGAGGTCGATGACCGCGTTGATCACCGACTTGCCGGGGAACTCGTCGCGGACCAGCAGCCAGGCGAGGATCGTGCCGAAGAAGCCGTTGATGAGGACGACGATCAGCGAGGCGACCAGGGTCAGCTTCAGCGACTTCAGCGCCTGCGGCTGGGTCACCTGGTCCCAGAAGTGGCCGAGGCCCTGGCTCAGGCCCTGGTCGGTCAGCGCCGCCAGCGGCAGCAGCACGATCAGGCTCAGGTAGAGCACCACCAGGCCGCGGCCGAGGCCGGCGCCGACCCCGGGCAGGCGCAGGCCTACCCGGGGGGCGCGTGAGCTCGTGAGGGTCCCGGCCTCCATCGATCAGCCCGAGGTCGAGACTCCGAGTTCGGACTCGATCTTGGCCACGGAGCCGGATTCTTCGTCGAAGAATTCGTCGTTGACCTTGCCCCAGCCGCCGAATTTGCCGATCTGGAACAGATCCTTCGGGGTCGGGAACTGCTGCGGGTCGACCAGCTTCGGGTTGACCGGGCGGTAGCCGTTTTCAGCCCAAAGTTCCTGGCCTTCGTCGGACCAGAGCCAGTTGACGAAGTCTTCGGCCGCCGGCTCCGGCGCGTCTTTGGTCACAGCGATCGGCGTTTCGATCTCAATCGTCGAAGGCGGGATCACGTATTCCACGTCTTCGCCTTCCTTTTCGGCCTTGATCGCTTCGTTCTCGTA
>Ga0207661_10001307_pt1 | contig 16659 bp, 12 predicted proteins | sample KBSC713LmetaG_FD_184337 | JGI IMG/M metagenome (GOLD analysis project Ga0207661, IMG submission 184337) | Corn rhizosphere microbial communities from Kellogg Biological Station, Michigan, USA - KBS C7.1-3L metaG (SPAdes) (version 2) | ecosystem: Host-associated > Plants > Roots > Rhizosphere ...
TCCGAGCAGGACGTGCGCCGCCTCGATACGCAGCTCGTCCGGGTTGCGCCTCACTACCGCAGGTCGACCTACTCTGCTGCGTGCGAATTCCGTCGCAAGGCGGTGCACACGCGGCGGCAGCGTCTCGACTTCGACTGTCCATCGGTCGAGCAGTCTGAGCCGCGAGCTTCGATTCGCGGTCGCGTTTATATCGAAGCCGGTAAGATCAACGGCGGTTCCGTAGATCAGCTGACCTTAGTCGACGACAAGGTAAAGCGCGTGATGACGGATTTGCTCGTCCAATCGAGTAATGACCCGGTACTGAACCGTCCGACCATTGTGCTGCGGGTAGCTCGCGCCGGTCGATCAGCGCGGACCGCGGACGGTAGTTCGCTAGACAACATACGGTTCACATGGCCGCCGACGGTTTCTGCAATGGCTGCACGTCAGCCATACGATCAGAGTTTTACGGGCAGGGTAACTGTCACCACTTTCAATGACTTTGAAGCGGTGAATCAGGCTTTAGACGATTTGGCAAACGAACCCGTCGAAGCAACTACCGGCATGCTTTCCGGGAGACCGTTCCGCCGTGCAAGCGTCATGTCAGCGCTTTACGCGCGGCTCGGAATGCAGCAGCTCACTTGGTGCTGCGAAAACGATAGCGGAATGGGGCCGCTCGAAGTTGCGGTAAACCGGCAAGCAGCAAATACGAACAGCGAACGCGGTTCCGTGCTCACGCCGTTTTATCGATATTGTGCGACATGCCATCAATCGGCTGATCGGCTGCCGCCGAATTTTCTCGAGGGTACCCCGGCTCAGGTCGCCGCAAACATCCAGCACTGCGCGCCGCGTTTGGAGGTTCGTCTAGCCATGTGGAGTGCCAGTCCCGACCAACGCATCAAGACACCAATGCCGCCGATATACGCATTGTATCGAGCGCATACGACGCCCGAGAGCTGGCGCGATAGCAGCGATCTCGCAGCGCTGCGCACCTATGTGCAGAACATACTGCAAAAAGAGAGCCGCGGCCTGGCGAACGATGTGAGCACACTGCCCGGCGGGTATGAAAGCTTGCGCCCTTGCCTGCCACCTCCGAACAAGGACTGACGCCATGAACCACGATACGCCAGCCAGTGCGCGCGTATGGCGCTTGCGATTTTTGCTGCTCGTCGCGCTGTTGATCGTTGTGCCGGGGCTCATCATCGCGTACGTCGTACTTCGTTTCGGCGGTGATACCGCTGTGGTCTACGCGGATCCGGCGGAGCATTTCAAATACGGCTCGACCGGCGGCGAACACGAGTCGGGGTTCCCGTACGGCATTTTCCAGGCGCTGCCACAAGTGTGCTCGCAACAGCTGCCGGGCGGCTACCGTTCATTGGGCCTGATATATGAAGACGGCAAGGATCTGCCGGTTGGCATGTCACGGCGCCGCTATATGGGCGTCGATCGTACCTTCCTGAACTGCGCCGTATGCCATACGAGCACAGTGCGTGAGACCGCTGATGCGAAGCCGCGCCTTGTGCTCGGCATGCCTGCCAACACGTTCGATATCATGGGCTTCGAGAAATTCCTTTTCGATTGCGCAGCGGACCCGAAATTCAGAAGTGAGTACATTATCCCCGAGACGCGCCGTGTGCTGCAGCAACAGGGCGGCGATCTCGACCTCGTCGACCGCTACGTCGTGTATCCGCTCGCGATCTACATCATGCGCGAGCGCCTGCTCGGCTTGCGCGGCCGCTTCGATTTCGTGCTGCGGCAACTCGAGCAAGGGAAGCCATGGGGGCCCGGGCGCGTGGACACTTTCAACTCCGCCAAGGTGCTGTTCAATTTTCCGATGGATAGGCTCGACCCCCGGGAGCTTATGGGTGCGTCGGATTTCCCGTCGGTGTGGAACCAGCGCAAGAAAAAAGGCATGCAGCTGCACTGGGACGGCAACAACACGATGGTCGAGGAGCGCAACAAAAGCGCTGCTTTCGGCACTGGCACGACACCGCCCACCATCGATTTAGAGGCGATCGGCCGCATCGAGGACTGGCTACTGGATTTCAAACCGCCGCCTTACCCGTTCCCCATCGATCAGCCGCTCGCGCAACGTGGCGCCGGCATCTACAAGGAATACTGCGCCAACTGTCATGGCGTCAGCGGCCAGGATTTCACTGGAGCACAGGTCGGCAGGGTGACTCCGATTGCGCTCATCGACACCGACCGGCGCCGCCTCGATTCGTACACATATACGCTCGCGGTCAACCAAAGCACGCTGTATGCGGGTTACCCGCATCGCTTCCAGCATTTCCGCAAAACATTCGGCTACGCCAACATGCCGCTTGACGGCCTCTGGGTGCGCGCGCCGTATCTGCATAACGGCTCTGTGCCGACGCTGAGTCAATTGCTCGAACCGGTGGAGCGCCGCTCAAAAGTATTCTATAGAGGCAACGATCTGTATGACCCGATGAACGTGGGCTTCGTGACGACGGCTGCCGAGGACAAGGGCCGTCAGTTTGCGCGCTACGATACCACGCAGGAAGGCAATTCGAATCGCGGACACGAGGGCGCTGCGTACGGAACGAACTTGCCGGCAGCGGACAAATCCGCATTGCTCGAATATCTGAAGACGTTTTGATGCAGATCGTGCACGTGACGCACGCATCGGAGGGATGCTCATGACTATCGGACAGCGTGGAAGTTCTCGCCGCAGGCGCATTGTGATCGTACTGTTGTTGATCGGGATTCTGATTGCTGTTTCCGCATACATCGGATGGGATCGCGGGTTCCGCGAGCGACCGCAACCGGACTGGGTGACGGCGAGCGCCGATATGCGCTTCAAGTACGGGTCGATCGGCGCCGAGCAGGACGCCGGTATTCCGTACTGGATTTTCTACGTTCTGCCGCGCGTCTTTCCCGACAAGCTGCCGTCACCGGGCGGCTATGCTGCGCTGGGCGTTCCCTGGGAGCAGGGGCAGGAGCTGCCGGTAGGGTTCACCAAGAAAGTCATCGGGTTTGCGCGAGTCGCGAACAATTGCGCCGTCTGTCATACCACTACGTATCGCGCGACACCTGACGAAAATCCTACCTTTGTCGTTGCCGGCCCCGGCCACACGACGGACGTCGAAAGTTTCTTTCGGTATCTGATCGACTGCGCGAAAGACCCCCGCTTCAACGCCGACACGCTTATGCGCGAGATCAATCTCGTAACGAAGCTCGATGTCATCGACCAGTTGCTGTACCGCTTCCTGATAATTCCCATCACCAAAAAGCGCCTCATCGAGCGCGAAGCACAATTCGCCTGGATTTACCGCAAAGATTTTCCGGATTGGGGCCGCGGCCGCGATGATGCGATGAACCTCACCAAGTACTTCATGATTAAGGTCCCGATGGACAATACCTTCGGACCCACCGACATGCCATCCATCTGGAATCTGCAGAAGTATAAGGCGGACAAAGGCATGTTCATGAACCTCGCCGGCGACAGCCATGATGCCTATTCGGTGGTCATGGACTCGGCACTCGGGCTCCTCGGTGCGCCGCCCAAGCACAAAGATCAATTCCTTAGCCACGTGAAGTGGCTGCATGAATATCTGAGCGCCCTGCCCGCTCCCAAGTATCCGTTTACGATCGACGCCGCCAAGACCGAGCGTGGGAAAGCCGTCTTCACCTCGAACTGCGCGGGGTGCCATGCGAGCGAACGCACCGGCACACGCATTCCGCTGGCTGAAGTCGGCACGGATCGCAACCGTCTCGAGTCCTGGAACAAAGATGCGGCGATTGCTGCAAACAAAGTGGTGCGCGACATGGGCCTCGAGCGCAAAGGCCTCGTCGAGGCGACTCTCGACGGTTATATCGTATCGTTCCTCGACGGCATCTGGCTGCGCGCGCCGTACCTGCACAACGGCTCGGTACCGACATTGCGCGACTTGCTCGAACCGGTCGAGGCACGGCCGCGCATCTTTTACCGCGGATACGACGTATACGATCAGAAGAAAGTCGGCTTTGTCGCGCAGGGTCCGGACGCGCAGCGTATCGGCACCATTTACGACGTCAGTCGCAAGGGCGGCGGCAATGAGGGCCACGCCTTCGGCACAACACTGCCTGCAGACGATAAGGATGCGCTGGTTGAATATCTGAAGACCTTATAAACGCCCGGCGGTGTCGGCGCAGAGCCGCACCGTGTCAAACCAACTTGTGAGGGAGCGCCCGGATGCCCAGCGTAGATAACGTATTCTGTCCGATCATCTATGTGCGCGGCTTTGCGATGTCTCAGGGCGAGATCGATGAAACCACAGCAGATCCGTTCTGCGGGTTCAACATCGGCTCGACCGTCTTTCGCGCAACACCTGACAAGCAAAAGCAACCGCGCAAGTTCATCTTCGAATCTCCGCTAGTGCGTCTCGGCAGCGACTTTGGTTACACGGATGTATATGAAGATGGTCAGGACGTCATGGATGACGACTGGGACGGCGCCATCTCACGTCAGTCGGTCATCATTTACCGCTATTACGATTCCGCGTCGAGTCTGCTCGGCGACGAAAAGACGCCGCCGATAGAGGATTTCGCGAAGGGTTTGGGCAAGCTCATACTGCGGGTCCGGGACCTCGTTTGCGCAGACGCCCAGAACGCAACCACCAAAAAAGACTTTCGCTGCTATCTCGTTGCGCATTCCATGGGCGGCCTCGTTTGTCGCGCCTTTCTACAGAATGCAGCGCTGGGCGACGATGAGGCGCGCGCGTGCGTCGACAAGGTCTTCACTTACGCGACCCCGCATAATGGCATCGATATGGCCGGCGCCAATGTGCCGAGCTGGCTTGCCGCCGGTGACGCCAATAATTTCAGCCGCACGCGAATGGCTGAATATCTCGACCTGCAGGACGAGTTCAAGAAGACCGGACGCGTCGATTGGCTGCCTGAAAAAAAAGGCGGGTTTCCGATCGACAGGTTCTTTTGTCTGATCGGCACTAATCGCACCGACTACGAAGCTGCACGCGGCATCTCGCGAACCTTCGCGGGGCACGGCAGCGACGGGCTCGTCAAGATCGAAAACGCGCTGGTGTGCGCGACGAAAGACGGTGTGCCGACCGTATCAGCAGCGAAGTCGTTCGTTTACCGGTCTCATTCCGGAATTTTTGGCATCGTAAATAACGAGGAGTCGTATCAGAACCTGACGCGTTTTCTGTTTGGCGACGTGCGCGCCGACCTTTGGCTCGATGTCGAGGAAATAACCCTGCCGCAGAAAGTACAGGAACAGGCCGATGCGGGACGCGATGTCGATGCTCTATATCAGATCGAAGTTCTCGCATCGCCGCGCGGCAAGCTTTGGTATCTCACGCGGCGCGTCTCTGAAGAAGATTCCGTGGCCTGTATAAGCCACAAAGATTTTATAAAGGCGAAAGGGAAGGCGCCGGTCGGCCTCTACGTATCGAGTGTCTTTCTTGCCAAGCGTGCGCGGGTAAACACAAAGCGCCCTTCGCTCGCGTATAGCATGACGCTGGGCGTGCGCGTTCCCGATTATGAAGTCGAGCGCAAGTTATGGGTCAACGAGCACTTCGAGGGCGCGTATCTGTTCCGTGATTCGGTGACGATCGAGATTGTTCCGCCCAAAGAAGAGGATGGAGATTGGCGCGTCGCTTACGATTGGCATAGCAACAAGCTGGGGGCAGCGACTACACCGCTTGATGCAAAAGCCTTGAAGACCGGAAAAGTCGAGCTCGTAATACCTTTTGAGAGTGCAACCACGCCCGGCATAAAAGGCCGCGTGCGCTTCATCGTGTCGCGGTGGAACGAACCGGCGTAGGAACATGCAGAGCCGCCGCCCATATATGACCATCCCGAACGATCACGTGCGGCATCTTCCGCTGCGTCTATGCGAGGTCCTTGAAAAGGAATTCGTAGCCACCAACGGTGCAACGCCATCAACACCGTCGTGGCTCGTGCGGCATGAGGACGTCGATTTCGCGAAGCTGCTCGAATGTCTGCGCGCACCCGCGGCAGGCGACATCAGCCCGGTCGGTGTGCTTCGCAAACATCTGATAACCGCCGGCGTAACAGTGTTGTCGGGCAATGTTTGGACGTTGCAGGAACAGCAGGTCGTCGTCAGCGAATTGAATGCTGCAATCGAGAAGAATCTTTTCCTAAAGACACTCGACCAGTTCGAAAACGACACGGAAGTTGCGCGGCTCGCGAAATCGTGGCCTGGCGCATCCACCGGCGTAGCATCCACTGATTCGGCGTCGTTGAGCCAGGACGTCGTGAGGCAGGAGCAGGTGCAACTGAACCGCCTGCTGCTCGAAACGTTGTTGCCGCCCGGCGTAATCGCATGCGTTGATGCAGCGCGTCTCTCGACGCTCTTCAGCGCTATTCATGATTTGAAAGATGAGAACATGCGGACAGCTTTATGTCTGTCCGGCGGAGGTATACGCAGCGCCGCGTTTTCGCTCGGGGTATTGCAGGGCCTCGCTCGTTGCGGACTCCTCGATAAATTCGACTACCTGTCGACCGTGTCCGGCGGTGGTTATGCGGGCAGCTGGCTATCGGCATGGGTACGGCGTCATCCGCAGGGACTGACGGGCGTCAGCAAGGAACTCGCCAGCCATGCGGACGAAAATAAGCACACCTGGACGGAAAAGATAGAGCCCGGGCCTGCTCCGATCCGCTTCCTGCGGAATTACAGTTATTTTTTAAATCCTCAGGCAGGCTTGTTCAGTCTCGACACGTGGACCTGGCTCGGAATCTATATACGGAACCTGTCGCTCAACTGGCTGGTGCTGATTCCCACGCTTATGCTGCTCTTGATGGTGCCGCGCCTGTATGCCGGGGCGCTGCTGTTTCCGCATCACGAAGATGAAATGGTCGTACTCGCTCTTGCCACGCTCGCGGTCCTGCTAGTGACTATCTGCGTCAGTGTGAATCGACCAAGCGTAAGCAATACCGTGACGTCGTCTGCACGCGGCCGTATGACCGACTTGGTGAGCGTGCTGACATCATTGCGCAAGCGGCTTAGCCAGCCCGCAAGCATATTTGCGCTGGGTGTCGCGCCTTTGCTCAGCTTTGGCTGGCTGATGACCATCCTGCTGTGGCACTCGGCAGTGGAACATCTTGGATTCGCGCTGGATTTCAAACATGTTGTTATCTGGGGCGAGATATCCGTTGCCGCCGGCTGGCTGCTTTCGATCCCGTTGCTGCCGCGCCGGAGGTTTTCAACGATACTGGCGGAAGGTGCTGCGGTTCTATTCGCAGGCTTGCTGACGTGGTTACTGGTCGGGAGCCTCGCCGACTACGCGGTGAGCGTGAAAGCAATGAATCGTCAGCCGTTTCAATTTTTCTCATTTGTCGTGTACCCCGCTCATCTGTACATATCCCTCGCGTTTCCCGCGATCCTCATGTCAGTGCTCGCGGGCATGACACTGTTCATCGGTGCGGTGTCCAAATTCAAATGGGTCGAGGACGAAGATCGGGAATGGTGGGCGCGCTACGGCGCGGAAGTGCTTATGAGCATGCTGGTGTGGATTGCAATTAGCGCAATCTCCATTTTCGGACCTCCGCTGCTGCTCGAGGCACCGCGGCTCATTGCCGCGATTGGCGGCGCATCGGGTCTCATCGCCGCGGTCTTAGGCAAGAGCGCTTGGACTCCCGCGCTGGAATCTGCCGCCGGCGCCAAAAATAAATCGCTGCGTGCGCTTTTCGGAATTAACACACTCGCTGTTTTCGCCGCACTTTTTCTGATCGTTTTCCTCGCTTTTCTCTCTCTGCTCGGCAGCTTTCTGCTCGATGCCTTGATACAGGTACTTCCGTCCATTCTGCCCGGACTGGTGCAGTCACCGGCCAGCATGCAGGAAGCGTGTGGGTTGCACCCGATTCTGGGTATCAGCACCAGCAGCGCTGTATTCCACGATCCACAGGTGCATCTGGAACTGATTTGCCAGACCCCGTTGCGCATTACCGGCGCTGTGACGCTGGCAGCGATCTTGCTGCTGTCGCTGTCGAGCTCTGGAATCAACCTCAACCAGTTCTCGCTGCATGCGGCATACCGCATCCGCATCGCCCGTACGTTCCTTGGTGCCTCCCGCGGCGTCGACCGCAAGCCCAACCCGTTCACCGGGTTCGATCCGCTCGACAACGTCCAGATGCACGAACTGCAGCCGGGCATGCTGCTCGAGCGCGAGGTGATTGATCTGCGCGGACTGGTTGCCGAGTTGCAGCAAGCGTACAACGGCAATAAGACGACGCCCGCGTATTTTTTGATACACCGCATGTGCGCGCCCGAGCACGATCAGTACAAAGTGCTGCGCAACCGCATTGCCAGCTACAAACCCGGCACGCCGGTGCTAACCGCATTGCAGCGTGACGTCATCGAAACGATGAACCGGATTCTCGAGACCACACCTTTCCATAAGGTGCCGGCGTTCAAGTCACTGCTTGATCACAACGCAGCGCTTGCACGCGATGTGCAGATTTACGTGGGTCACGGCAATCAGATCTTTGCGAATCGTCTGCTCGTCGAGGCGGCGTTTCCAAAGAAGATCAAACACTATGACTTCCCACCCGAGCTGCCGCGCAAGCTCATCCATGTCCTGAACCTGACACTCAACCTTGTGCATGGCAAAAAACTGGCGTGGCAGGACCGCAAGGCCGCGCCGTTCGTGGTTACGCCCATGCACAGCGGCAGCTATTACCTTGGCTATCGTGAGTCGCTCTACTACGGCGGGAAGGATGGCATTTCAATTGCAACGGCCGCCGCAATATCCGGCGCCGCCGTAAGTCCTAACATGGGCTATTCCTCGTCACGGCTCACTGCAATGCTGTTGACGCTGCTTAACATACGGCTGGGATGGTGGCTCGGCAACCCCGGCGCTGCCGGCGACAGGACGTACCGGCGGGCCGAGCCGCGTCACTCATTGCATACGATACTCTCGGAAGCGCTCGGCCTCACCGATGACCGCAATCCTTATATCTACTTGTCGGACGGCGGGCACTTCGAAAACATGGGCATCTACGAGATGGTGCTGCGCCGCTGCCGGCTCATCGTAGCAACGGACGCCGGCGCCGATCCCAAATATCAATTCAATGACATTGGCAATGCGGTCCGTAAGATTCGCATCGATCTTGGCATACCCATCGAATTTTCTTCCATGCCGATCGCGCCTTTTCAGGGCACCGATAGTGCGAACGTGCGTTATTGCTGCATCGGAAAAATACGCTATTCGGCAGTCGACGGCCCGGGCGCCCCTGACGGTACATTGGTGTGCTTCAAGCCGGTGCTGACCGGACGGGAGCCGCGCGACGTCTTGCATTACCATTCACAGAGTCCGCAGTTTCCGCAGGAACCAACCTCAGATCAGTTTTTCGGCGAGACCCAGTTCGAGAGCTATCGTCAGCTCGGGGAGTTTGCAGTGGTGACCGCCTGCACCGGAACGGAACCGCCGTTGCCTGACAACCTGTCCGCCAACGACTTCATGAACAGGATATCTGACTATGTCAGACGCATATAGCACCGTGCGAGTTTTAGGAATTGCCGTTCGATCATCGCAGATTACTGATCGCTGCGACGGCGACAAGAAAGATTAGCGCACGCGCCTCAGCCGGCGCGACTTTCTGCACTAACAAATAAAACAAGGTCCGTAAACGACGTTAGGTAGCCGACGCGGCGCGCTTATGATCGCGGTGTCGCTTCGCATTGTAAAAGGCGGTCAAGCGCACAGCGTCTTGGTTCCCGCCTGCGCGCTTCGTTACGCGGTCCGTAGCGCCAATGCGATCGCCCTCCAGTCAACCCGCCACTCAGACAAGATTCCATCGGCCACTGTATTTGGCAATCTGTGATTGATATCGATCTAGCTCGTCCGGACGACGGTGCCTATGACGAACGTCGTATTTACGGGGACTCGGTGCACTGCAAAAATCGCAGCCATCAACAAGTTCATGTGTGCCCTGTAACCGAATGAGTGAGGAGTGAAAGACATGTGGCATTTCATAGCGAACGCATCACCGCAGGAGCGCCTTAAATGGTGTGCGTACGTCTTGTTTCTGGTGACTCCAGGTTCTCTTTTGCTGCTGCCGGTTGTCTGGCTGATACGCCGGCACCTCGCCGGCCAAGGCCCAGTGAACATTCTCAGTATGCCCTGGTCTTCCTTGCGCTATCGCGGATGAAATAGTGTTCCCACACGACGGATGGCGCAACGGGTCTCACTCACATGCCAACCTAGTTTGGCCGTGCGAACGCTTTAGACAGGTCCTTTCTATGTGCATCCATGCCCGCCCATGGGTCGGTGTGCCGGCGCAAATAAGCGGGTATCGTCGGTATGCGAAAGTCCGGCGGCTGCGAGCGTTCGAGTTCGGCCCAGGTGATCGGCGTAGAAACGGGCGCTCCAGTAAGGCCACGCGGCGCGTACGGGGCAATGATCGACTTGCCGCGGACGTTCATGTTGTGATCAACGAAAACCTTGCCCCGGCGCTTGTCTGTCGTCCAGTCGAGTGTGACCACGTTTGGATGCTGGCGCAGCAGATGTTCACTGATAAGGCGCGCAATTTCACGTACCGCGTCATAGCGCAGAATTCGACGAATCGGCACGATCACATGCAAGCCCGTCTTGCCAGACGTCTTCACGAACGAGACCAGCGACATCTCATCGAGTAGCCGCTTAAGGTCAAGGGCGATCGCCCTGCCCTTCTCGAACGCAGCAGCGTTGTATTCCGGCTCCTTTCCCGGCACTTCGCGGCCCGAATAAATGTACGGGTCAAGATCGAACAGCAGATAGTCCGGAAAGTTGACCGCAGATGTGGCGAGGCCTTCGGCTGATTGCCAGGCTGGATCAGACTCAGTGCTTTTGCCTGCGGCGCCGTCCACCCGGGAATGCCACGCATGGATCTCGAGTGCTCCGATGTCGCCGAGCCATATCAGCGTTGCGAGATTGTTGCAAAGCAGATATTCATCAGCGTGCCCTTTCGTTTCCGAGAATATCTTGGTGCGCGCAACGAATGGCGGAATGCGCCCGGCGGGATGTTTCTGCAGCACCCGTTTGCGGCTTATGCCTTCCGGCCAGCGAAATAACGTAAGGGGACGGTCGATAATGTGCGGCAACATGTGCTGCGAAACTTGAATCAAATACCTGATAAGGTCGCGCTTCGTGATCGCCGCTTGCTGCAACGACGATTCGGCCGGCCAGTAAACGCGATCAAGATGCGTTAAACCGATCGTATGTCCTTCCACATCGATATTGATACTCGGCGATTGCTCGTCCAGCGCGGTAAGTAGCCGGGCGTTAGTCGACGTGGCAGCCCGGCCGCTCGGCAGCGCGGCGCGCTTTGCGACACTAGTGCGTGCGCCATTTGAGGGCGGCGCGGCGTTATCGGGTGCTTTTTCATCGCCCTCCTCTCTTTCGCCCACTACCACTGGCTCCGGCGTCCGCTTCACAGATTGCGGATCGATGTCATCGCGAATGCGCATGAACACGGGCGCGCGAAGATGTCCTCCCTCTGTCCACCCAGCGAATGAGACCTCCGCTGACTGTATCGGGCCGGAGCCATGTTGTACCCGCGCGCGGTGGTACGGGATCAGCAAATGGCGAGCGCGGGACGATTAGGGGTTTTACGCGGGCAAGCAGTGCATCGATCGTCTCAGCCGTATATCCGGTGCCGACATTGGCCGCGTATCGAAGCTTCGCGTTGTCATCCCGGTAACCGACTACGAGAGAGCCGAGACGCTCGCGCTCGCCTTTACCTTTCGAATAGCCGCCTAACAGAAATTCGGCAGAAGTCGTCGCCTTCACTTTCAGCCAATCGCTCGAGCGGCGGCCGGGTCGATAAATGGAAAGTTTCCGTTTAGCAACGACCCCCTCAAAGCCCGCTTTGAGCGATGCGTGGTACAGCGCACGACCGTCCACGTCTGCATGCACCGATAAAAGCTGCGCCGATGGCAGCAGGCACTGAGTGAGGAAGCGCCGGCGATCGACATAGGGTGCGTCGCGTAGATTACATCCCGCGAAATGCAGTAAGTCAAAACAATAGAACATGGCGGGCGTGCGCGCCTCCGCGGCGGCGATCTCCTGCTCCGTCGTGAGGCCAGTGCGATTTTGCAGCGCATTGAACGACGGCCTCGCGTTTGCGTCGAGCGCAATGATCTCTCCATTGAGCACGAAGTCGGCGATCGCGCTGCGTGTAAGGTCGTTGACGATGCCGGGGAACAAGCGTGTGTAGTCAAGCCCTCGCCTCGAATTAAGCCGGACTCTGCCCGACTGTGCGAACGCGAGCATGCGGTAGCCATCAAGCTTGGGTTCCTGAAGCCAATCTCGATCTGTGAATGGCGCGGACGTCAAAGTGGCCAGCATCGGCGCCAACTTGGCCGGGAATACTTCGCGCTTGCCGGTTGGAACAAGCTGATCGACAGCAAGCGTTTTCACGGCTTCGAGCGCAGCACGGTCCGTGAGCCGCAACGTCGATGCCACTGACCGGTCATGGTCTGAAGCGTTCCAAGCCGTCTGAACAAAGCGGTCGCGATGCTTGATCCACAACCAGCTTTTACTCTCCGCCTTGCGAATAAGCGTGAATGAACCCTTGAGCTTCGCGCCGAGGAGGAAGAAGCTGATCTTGCCGCGCGCAAGCTCTTCGCGTATGCGGGCCTCCGCCTCACCTCGTTCGGCGAATGCATAGCGCCCATCGGCGTCAGGTGAATACACGCCGCAATCCCACACGATCATGTGGCCGCCGCCGTACTGGCCCGCGGGAATCGCGCCTTCGAAGGATGCATAAGCAAGCGGATGGTCTTCAGTCGCACGCGCCCCGCGCTTGTGTGCAGGATCAAGCGATGGCCCTTTGGGGACCGCCCACGACTTCAAAACGCCGTCGAGCTCGAGCCGCAGGTCATAATGTAATTGCGACGCGGCGTGCTGATGCACAACAAACAGCAATGGGCCCTTGCGTTCCCGGTCGACGACCGGGGGCGGCTCCGGGGTAGCGGAAAAATCGCGCTTCTCCGCATAGATTCTCAAATTTTCAGAATTCCCGATTGCCGGCTTCATCGCGTTGTTCAGAATGGCAATAGCTCGAGACGCATGGGGAACGTCCCGCTGCTGATAACGCATTTGACCAGTGGCAGATGCAGAAAGTCGTGTGGCACGGCAGCGATGCGTCTCTGGCATCGCGCCTACACATGTCATCATGTGCCCTCGGGCAGACGATACATGCTCACTCAGAACGGCAGCGAGTACCCCGGTGAATCGCCTACTTCGTGAGGGTGCACGCATCTCCACTCGCGCGGCGGCTTACGGTGACGCGGCTTAGAGCCGGTAAGGCGGCATGGAAACGGCGCCAGAGGAGACTACACAAGTTTTCCAAGGTAGGCGAGCCCAGGTCTTGCACTTCATCGAGCAGTCGGTGATCGAGTTCGCTGCGCACGTTCTCAATGATCTGCCGCACGTGGCCGAGGTCGGCGACCATTCCGGTGTGCGCGTCTTTCGGGCCTTCTATCGAAATCTGCGCGTGGTAAGTATGCCCGTGTACACGACGACTTGAATCCGCCTCGACCTCCCGGGACAGCGTATGTGCCGCTTCAAAGTAAAATTCCTGACTCAATTCATACTTCATCGAATGCCGATCAGCTTGTGCGTCTGCACGCTCAGCCGCCATGTCGGGTGCTGCCGGCACCAGTCGATAGCCCATTGCGTGTTTTGTGCAAGCGCCGGACCGTCCATCGGCTGCACGAAGTGGTGCTGGAAGTGCAGACGCTCAAGCGCCAGGAGATCGACGTCCGCCTGGGGCACTACCACCTTCAGTTCGTTTCCTTCTAGAACGCGCAAAGGAGCAGTACTTTTCGGACTGACACAAATCCAATCGAGATTCGCGGGCGCGTCTACGGTGCCATTTGTCTCCACCGCTACTTCAAAGCGCTGGTCGTGCAATGCGTCTATCAGCGGCCTGTCGACTTGCAACAGCGGTTCACCGCCGGTGAGCACGACGAAGCGTTTACAATTGTTCGAACTGGGCCACTCTGCGGCAATTGCTGCCGCTAACGTTGCGGTATCGGGATACTTACCTCCAAGTGTTCCATCGATGCCGACGAAATCCGTATCACAAAACCGGCATACTGCTTGCGCGCGATCCGCTTCGTGGCCCGACCACAGATTGCACCCGGCAAATCGGCAAAAAACGGCCGCACGGCCGGTGTTGGCGCCTTCGCCTTGCAGAGTATGGAAGATTTCTTTTACCGTGTAGGTCACGACGAGTAGGTCGGCGGATGGAGTCAACTGCGGCGGTTGATCGTTTGCGTCTAAGTGATTTTACTCCGAGCACCGATAGCCGGCCCCCATAAGACAATCACAGAGTGCGTTGCAGGCTGACGAATTCTCAGGCCGCATTCTCATACAACTCTATGCTACCTTTGCGAACATCTAAACGGCCGAAACACAATTGCTCGGGACTGCATTTCCAGTAATGATCAGCTTGAACTTGCTGCTAGAACCTCGAATCGGCGTTCGTGGACCAGCCGCGACCTCGATTCTTCTTAGAAGCTTCACTGCGGTCGCCATCGTTTGCCTGGTGCTAGCCGGCGGCTGCGCCAGGGGTCCGGCTACCGGCGAGACTTCAATCAAAGCGAAGACTTTGAGCGAGGTAGAAGGTTCGCTACGCAATAACAAAGCGACTCTCGACGAATTCAGGTTGCGAGGCCCATTCGCCACAACCATTCACAAAGATTTTGAACTGCGCTTGTCTGCCAAAGAGCGGATCGATAGTGACTTGTATTTGTCCGCGCCTGCAGAGAAAGCGCCTCTGGTCATCTTCCTGCACGGCAATGACAGCTCGAAAGACTCGCATGCGTTTCAGGCAATGCATCTGGCGTCCTGGGGCATGCACGCTTTGGCACTGCAGCTTTCCAACAACGGCCACTGGATAGAAAACGGAAAGACCCTGGCAAGAGTCGTGGATCTGATTCGCCGTGCGCCGGAAATTATCGATACGCGCATCGACGTCAATAAAATCATACTCGTCGGTCACTCATTCGGCGCCTCCTCAGTGGTCATCGCGCTTGCCGAAGGCGCGCCCGCCGCCGGTGGCATTCTGTTAGATCCAGCGGTGTACGGGAACGACCTGCCCAGGTCGCTCAGGAAGGTGCGCACTCCGTTGATGGTGATCGGCGCCGACGAGCACGTGTTCACCGCGCGCAACCGTGACTATTTCTTCCACTACATTCCGCGCAGCGTTGCCGAAGTGTCGATTAAGGACGCAAGCCACGAGGACGCGCAATATCCTGGAGACCAGGCATTCGGAAGCGAGTCCAATACCACCGAGGAATTGCAAATAACGTTTGTCAGCGCGCTGACTTCGGCCGCCTTCAGTCTCGCGACTACCGGCGCACTGGACTACGCGTGGACAACCTTTGATGCTGTTTTAAAAGATGGGACGTTTATCAATGCGAAGAAGAAGTGAGCCGGCCATCGCGGCTCAAATCGTCCGCGTTATCGCCGTCGTCGCAAGCTAGGTGGCAGCTTTATCGGCCGGCTGGTAAGACAATGATGCGCGCTCGAACGGCGCGACGTCCTACGCTGAAATAGACGCCAAAATGGCTACAATCCGCCGATGGCATCCGACGATGGCGTTTACTTTTATGAGGTTGATAGCAACGGCCCGCCAGCGTATATCGGCCGCAACGGCAAAGTCGTAGCAGGCGGCTATGATTTATCACAACTGCTAACGTTCAAAACCGCGCGCGATGCCGTCGAGTTTTATGCCATGATTAACGGTTGCGTGAACGGCTGCAGGTTGCGCCTCCGCTCCAATGTCTGGCATCCCTCAGACAGTCAACCGTCTAACGATGACTCGCGAAAGCCCGCGTAGACCATAACCCGCATATCACGCCGCAGCGTTCGTTATGTAGACACCGTATTCAGGAGCTGGGCCGCTTGGTTTTTCGCGGCGCGCGCGATATCTGCCTGGGCGACGATTCCACAGCACACGCCAGCCTCGTCGACTACGGGGACGCGGCGTATGCCGCTTTCTTCGAGTACCTTGACGCAATCTTCAATGCTTTGGCCGGGACCGATCGTGACGCATGGTGTAGTCATGCAGTCACCTACGCGCATGGAGCGCGTGTCTTTCCCCTGCGCAACCGCGCGGCACACGATGTCGTGATCCGTGATGACACCAATTGGTGTTCGACTGGCTTCAGAATCGACTACCGGAATCTCCCTACAGTCGTTATCCATCATCATCTGCCCCACCTCCTCCAACGTTGTTTCAGGCGTACAACAGGCAGGATCTTCAGTCATTACCTCTCTCACCGTCTTCACCGTTCACTCCTTTAATACACGGCGCAACGGCGCCGTTCATTTCAATTATTCACTTTTCCTCAAGCGCGGTAATAGTCGGACATCGTCGCGTCACTATGTAAGAAGTAGTTCGCAGTGGTCGCGCGCGCTGAACCTAGAGGTTATCGCAGGAGTCGAAAAGCAGACGAACGTCGAGCGACGCGTCGAGGGTCTCGCATCCATCCGGCGTCTTTGAACCCACAGGAGGCCGCAAATGAAAACGCCGGCTGGCGAAAATGTATCCGTATGGCTCGCAACCGAACCATACGTAAGCCCCGATCGTTTGCAATCGAACCAAAGCGCGGATGTCTGCATTGTCGGCGCTGGCATCGCCGGCCTTACGACAGCGTACGTGCAAGCGTTGAACGGCGCGTCGGTCGTTGTCATCGATGACGGT
>Ga0207661_10001309_pt1 | contig 16641 bp, 14 predicted proteins | sample KBSC713LmetaG_FD_184337 | JGI IMG/M metagenome (GOLD analysis project Ga0207661, IMG submission 184337) | Corn rhizosphere microbial communities from Kellogg Biological Station, Michigan, USA - KBS C7.1-3L metaG (SPAdes) (version 2) | ecosystem: Host-associated > Plants > Roots > Rhizosphere ...
CGTCCAGTTGTCGGCGGACCAGCGCACGGTGGCTTCCTCCAGCACTTCGACGCGCAGTACCTTGCCGTGCCGAATGCCGCGTCGCATGAGGTTGAATTTCCAGGATGAGTATGGCGATGTCGTGACCTGCATGATGTAGCGCTGCGTCGTCTGCGCGGGCGTATCGAACACCTTCCCGTCCACGAGCGAGCGGCACAGCTTGAGATACTCGGCGTGCGCCCAGACGAGTGGCATGGCCGATCCGGCAGGCCGGCCGGGAATCAGCTCGGCCGCTTCGATCGGCGCCTCGTCCCATACCTGTTCAGGAAGCAATCCGCTGCCATTGGCCGAGTGCTCCATCACGCGCAGCAGCGCCAGCGCCTCCTTCTTTCGCCCGGCCGCCAGTTCGTAGTGTGCGCGCTCGCCCGTGAGCAGCGGCCAGCATCGCCCGACTCCGCCGCCGTCATAGGGGCGACCATCATGATACTCCCCGTAGCGGTCTCCCTCATAGCGCCGCCAGCCCGGCCCGTACGGCAGCGCGCGTTTGAGTACCGCGTCCACCGCCCGGACGGTGCTGGCGATGCGCGGATCATTGGGTGCGCGGAGACCGAACCGCACCAGGGCCAGTGCGTCAGGGCTCACCGCCTGTCCCTCATGATCGTGGCGTTTGGCGATGCCCATCTTGATCGGGACGAATCCCGATTGCGGCGATGGGGCGGCGGGCAGGCTTGTCGGGGCGATGCGGACGTAATATCCGTCCACGCCGAGATCGGTCGCGGTTGACGTGCCGGTCACGTACGTCCAGCGCTCGATGTCGTCGTTCCAGCCATCGGCCGTCTCGCGCAGATAATGCGCGATGTCCGGCGCATCGTGCAGTTCGGCCACGTCGGCCGCGACGAGCAGCGCGGCGATTTCGGCCGCCAGCGTGAACGGCGACAGACCCGCGTTCTCCTCCCAGCGGTCCTGAGCGGTGGCAGGCCCGTTGCGCACGATGAACGATGCCGCGCGGCGCACCATGGGCCACAGCCGCGCGAGCTCATCGGGTGCCAGCGCATCGGCACGACGCAACAGGTCAATGAGCAGAATTGGAAAGGCCGTCTCATCCATCTGCACGGCGTTCCAGTACGGCGTCCCATCCAGCCACATGTTCTGCGGCCAGTGACCATCGGCGTCCTGCGTCACGGCCAGGTAGTGGAGCACGCGGCGGGCGTCGGCTGTCGCGCCCACGGCCAGCAGTCCCCCCGCGGCTTCGACGAGGTCGCGCGGCCACACGAGATGGTAGCCCCCGAGATCGTTGTCGCCCTTGCTGAATCCCCAGGGAATGGACAGGCTCGCGATGATGCCCGACGCAAAATTCTTGGACTCGTGCACCCGCAGAATGCTGGTGCTCGTACGGCGAATCTCCGCGTCACCGGGCATGCGTTCATCCTGCACCTCGAGCGAGCGCTGCCACTCCTGCCATCCATGGACGTACACCTTGCGCGCATGCTCGAATCCCTCGTTCAGCGCCGCTACAGCCTTGTATGCGGCCTTGACGCTGTCAGTGCCAAAGCCCACAGCCAGGACGAACTGCCCACCGTCCGCGGCGAGATCCACCTCGCCCGTGAGTGCGACGTTGCCGTTCTCCGCGCGCTCCCAGATGTGCTCCAGATGGCTGTGATCCGCGAGTTCGCGCCAGCCATCCGATACACCCGCGAACCCCACTGAGCGCGCCAACCACGGTGCCGAGCACGCCAGCGCGAGCGCGGCCCCGTCACGCTCGGCGAAGAGGAGGGGAACTCCCTTGTAGTCGCCGACCCACGCCGTATTCCCCGCGCCGTGATTGTGGAGGTGCGGCGAGAGGAGCACGTACACGTGATAGTCCTCGAGCGTGCCGAGCAACGGCGTGAAGCGCGTGTCCTGCATCACGGTATCGTGCCGGCTCGAGGTGAGCACACGCTTCTCGATGCGATAGCGGCCGTGTATGCAGTTATTGGTGAGGCGATACGCCGGCACCCCACGCGCGAGCGATGCGATCTCATGCGTGGTGTGCCGCTTCTCCTCGGAAAAGAACCCGCGACCGTCGGTGACGATGAGCCCCATGTCGCGCGTACACGCGAGATCCACATCGGGATAGTAGATCTCGTTGAAGATGCCGTGACTGAGGGTGAACCAGACGCGGCTCATCGCCGCTGGCGAAGTGCCGACACCGGTCTTCGCGCTGGATGTCCAGCGCGGAGGAATGCCGGGCCATCCCGGCGCGTACGAGTCAGGCGCGGTCATGAGGTTCTCGTGAAGTGATGGGTCGGACCATGGGTGCCGGCGATGTACGGACCGTTACCGATGTGCGGAGCGTTACCAATGAATGGAGCGTTGCCGGGGTTATGGAGTGTCACCGTAGTATGGCGCGTTACTCGCGTCCGGTGTGCTACCGATGAGATTGTTCCGACGCATGCTGGAGCGGCGGCGCTGCCCGTTCAACCTGCTCCGCCCGGCGCGGTCGCGCCACTCCACGCCGTGGTGTGCCGCACCGCAGCGGGTCCAACCAGTTGGAGCCCACAGTCATGACGCGAGGCGGATCGCGCGGCACACGGTATGCCGCTGAGATGGCGCAACACCCCGCGCGCTCGCGCAGCGGACTCACGATGGCTGGTATGCGAACATATCCGCATGCCGTCGCTCCGGGGATATCACGGGAGGCAACCTATGGAGATGTCAATCACGCATGCGCATACCGGACAGGTGCGTACTGCATCCGGTATCTGCTTCCTTGCCGGAATCTGGCTGATCATTTCGGCTTCGGTGTACACCGGCCTGCACGCATCAGCCGCCGGATGGAACAGCATCATCGTCGGGATCATCGTGGCGATCTTCGCGGCGATCCACTTTTACACTCCACGGTCCACGACGGGGCTGAGCTGGCTCAACCTGCTGCTTGGGATCTGGATGATCATCTCGCCGTGGATCTACGGCTACACGGCGGAGCACGGCGCGTTCTGGAACAGCATTATCCTGGGCATCATCATCGTGATTTTTGCGTTCTGGAGTGCGGTGACGACGCGACCGTCGGAGCCGCCTAGCGTTGTACCACGGGTGTGATCGCTCTGCGGGAAGCGCCGCGCCGCGCGCGGCTGGGGGAGTCCGCTCCACCGCTCCCCCGTGGGAATCGGCAATCGGGAATAGACAATCGAACTGGCGGGGCATAGCCGCAGTCGCGCTCCGCGCGGCGCTTCCCGCAGTCGCGCTCCGCGCGGCGCTTCCCGGCGGCGCATCGACGCGAAGCGGAGCGCGACGCAGACGGTGCTCACGCTTCACCTTGCCACGCCGTCCCGGAGTCGTTCGATTGGCGTATCATTCCCATCGACGACATCAAGCGCGGAGAGCAAGTAATGAGTCGTGAGCGAAAAATGCGCGTTGTGCGTGTTGTGCTGAGCGCGGCCGTAACCATGGCGGCCGCGGCGGCCGCGACACCGCAGCGCGCTTTCGCGTTTCAGGCGGCATCGCCGGACACTGTCCGGGATTCCACGGGCGCCGCCATCTTTCGCGACATCGGTCCATCCGTCGCCGGCGGCCGCGTCAGTCAGGTCGTGGGCATTGCGGGCCATCCCGACATCTACTACGTGGCTGCGGCGGCCGGCGGAGTGTGGAAGACCACCGACGGCGGCATGACGTGGACCGACGTATTCGCGCACGAACCGGTGGCCTCCATCGGCGCCATCGCGCTCGCACCGTCCAACCCCAATCTGGTGTGGGTCGGCACCGGAGAGGCGAACATCCGGAACGACGTCATCACCGGACACGGCGTCTATGTCTCCGGCGATGCCGGTGCATCATGGCGCTTCATGGGACTGGCCGACGCTGGCCAGATCTCGCGCATCGTCGTGGACCCCCGTAATCCAGACCGCGTGTTCGTCGCCGTGCTCGGCAATGCGTGGAAGCCGACACCTGATCGTGGTGTGTACCGCACGGACGATGGCGGCAGGAACTGGAAGAAGGTGCTGTTCGTGAACGACACCACGGGCGCTGCCGATATCGTCATGCAGCCCGGCAATCCCCGTGTGCTGTTCGCGGCCATGTGGCAGGTTCGCCGCTTTCCCTGGGAGCTGGACAACGGCGGCGCGGGCAGCGGCATTTACCGCTCCACGGACGGCGGCGACTCCTGGAGCCGCCTGACGACGGGTCTCCCGGATGGGCCCTACGGGCGCATCGCACTCGACATTGCGCCCAGCAATCCCACGCACGTCTACGCGCTCATCGAAGCGAAAACGGGACTGCTCTGGGATTCGCACGACCTTGGCATGCACTGGAGCGCCGTGAGCGACAATCACGCGCTCGACGTGCGCCCGTTCTACTTCTCGCTCATCAACGTCGCGCCGGATGACGATCGCCGGGTCTACTTCTCGTCCTTTCAACTCATGGAATCGGACGACGGCGGCAGGACGGCACGCGCGATCGATGCGCGCATCCACCCCGATCATCACACGCTGTGGATCGATCCGACCGATCCGTCGCGCATGATTCAGGGCAACGATGGCGGGGTGTTCCTGAGCAGCGATCGAGGGAAGAGCTGGCGCTTTCTGAACAATCTGCCCATTGGCCAGTTCTACATGGTCGCCGCCGACAGTCGGACGCCGTACTACCTGTGCGGCGGCCTGCAGGACAACAACGCCTGGTGCGGTCCGTCGAACTCGCTGAGCGGGGAAGGGCAGAATGGAGCCGAGTGGTACACCGTGACGGGCGGTGACGGCGAGTACGCAGTGCCCGCGCCCAGCGACAGCAACATCGTCTACGTCGACTCCCAGAATGGCTACATCACCCGCGTGAACCTGAAGACGGGTCTCTCGACATTCATTCGCCCAACGCTCGAGGACGTGTCGCAGAAGCCGCCCTCGGCGCTCACGTACCGCTTCAACTGGACGTCGCCGATCGCCGTGTCGCCAACCAACGCCGATGAAGTGTTCATCGGCGCGAATGTGCTGTTCAAGAGCGCGGACGGCGGTGCGCACTGGAGCGCCATCAGTCCGGACGTGACGCACAACGACAAGAACCGGCAGAAGACGAGCGGCGGCTCGATCGAATACGACATCAGCGGCGCCGAGACGTACAATACGATCCTGTCCATCACGCTCGCGCCGACGGACACGAACGTCATCTGGCTGGGCACCGATGACGGCAACGTGGAAGTCACGCGCGATGGGGGCCGGTCGTGGAAGAACGTTCGGCCACAGATGAAGGGGCTGCCCGCGGAGGGACGCGTGTTTCAGGTGGGCGTCTCGCCATTCGACGCGCGCACGGCGTACATCACGCTCGACTATCACATGTTCGGTGACGATCGCCCATTCGTCTTCAAGACGACGAACTACGGCGCGTCGTGGACCAGCATGGCGGCGGGCCTGCCGGCCACCGCGAGCGCGCACGTGGTGCGCGAGGATCCGGGCGATCGGAACTTTCTCGTCCTGGGAACTGACGCGGGACTCTGGTATTCCCGCGATGGCGGCGCGCACTGGGAATCGCTCGCCAGGGAGTTTCCAACGGCACCCGTGTTCGATGTGTCCTTCGTGCGGCATACGCGCGCGCTGGCCGTCGCGACGCACGGCCGTGGGCTGCTCGTGCTGGATGATGTGACGCCGCTCGAGACCTTCACGGCTCAGGTGGCGAAGGCGACGCTCCACATCTTCCCGGTGGACGGTGCCACCCTGTGGCACCGGAGCGATGTCGCCGGCTCACCGGCCTCGGAGTCGCGCGCGCCGAATCCTGTCGAAGGCGCCGTGATCCCATACTCGTTGAGCAAGGAGCTCACGGCGACGGCCGATGAAAAGGCGCGCAAGGAATCGCCGGTGCGCATTGACGTCACGGATGCGATGGGTGACACCATCTACACGGGCTACGGCGCGTCGAAGAAGGGCGTGAACCGCTTCACCTGGCGGCTGCGCTACGCGGGCGGCCCGCGTCCGGCGTTCGAGCCGCCCCCGCCGCCCGGCGAGCAGATGGGTGAAATGGGCGGAGGCGAGCCGCTGGGTCCGGCCGTGCTGCCGGGGAAATACACGGCAACCGTGGTCGCCGCGGGTACGCGCGCCTCGGTGCCGGTCGTGGTGCGCGCCGACCCGCGTCTCCCGTACGATACGATCGCGGCGCAGGCGCAACTGAAGGCGGGACTCGCGCTGCGCGATGATGTCGCCAGCGCCACGCGGATGCTGAACGGTCTGCACAGTCTGCGGACGCAAATCGCGAATCTCGAACAGACCGTGCGCGCGGCATCGCTGAACGGGACGCCGCCGGACACGGGCGCGATTCCCGCCGCACGGGCGCTGGACGCCAAGCTCAAGGCGCTCATGGATACCGTGTACGATCCACGCGTGCAGCGGAACGCCCCCGAGGACGACATTCACTATCTGCAGCGGTTCTACGATCAACTGCAGGGCGTGGGCTTCGTGCTGTTCTTCTCGTACGACGAGGCACCGAACGCCATCACGCAGCGGACCCAGGCGGCGTTGCACGAGGAGTTGCAGGGCTATCTGACGCGCTATCAGGCGCTGTTGCGCACTGACGTGCCGGCGTTCAATACGCTGGCGGCGCAGCACGGGATGGGCGGAGTGATGGCGCGGTAGACAGCGATACTTGGAACCGGGAACCGGGAACCTGGGTCGTGGGGCACTGGCTTGTTCCCGGGTGGCCCCGCGCATAAACTTTATTATGCAAAGTACTTGACAACTGAGCCGGCGTGGCCTATGGTAGTCCCATGCCGTTTGCCCGCACGCCGGAGTCGCCCGCGCTGCACCTGCGCGCCATGGACAACTTGCGGTTCATCCGCGAGACCATGGAGCATGCATCGCGCTTCACCGCTATCTCGGGCTGGGGACAAACCGGGGTCGGTGCCACGGCCATCGCGGCCGGCGTAATCGCCATGCGGCAGCCCTCCACGGCCCGCTGGATCGCCACCTGGGGCACGGAGGCGGCCGTGGCCATTGGCATCGGCGCGGCCACCAGTGCGTGGAAAGCCCGCGCCGCGGGTCTCCCGCTGCTCTCGCCGCCGCTTCGCAAGTTCGTCCTTGGCTTCGCGCCTCCCGTGGCGGCCGGTGCCGTGCTGACGTTGGCGCACATGCGGTTGGGGCTGACCGCGCTGCTGCCCGGAATCTGGCTCCTGCTCTATGGCGCCGGGACGATGGCCGGCGGCACCTTCTCCGTGCGACCCGTGCCCATCATGGGTGCGTGCTTCATGCTGTTCGGCACGGTCGCGCTCCTGGCGCCCGCGCCGTGGTCCCCGTGGCTGCTGATTGCCGGCTTTGGAGGTCTTCACCTTGTCTTCGGCGCGATCATTGGACGGTGGTACGGTGGCTGATTCCGGAGCCGCACGCCGGCGTACCGGCGAGGACTCCGCGACCGGCGACCCGCAGGCGCCGCATCAGCGGCGTCGTGCCACAGGTCTCGTGGAGCTCGACTCGCTCATCCACCACCGGATGCGCCTGGGGATCGTGAGCGCACTCGCGGCCAACGAGTCCTTGTCGTTCAATGAGCTCAAGGCCCTGCTGCGCACGACGGATGGCAATCTGAGCGTGCACGCCCGCAAGCTCGAGGAGGCCCAGTATCTCACGTGCAGCAAGCGCTTCGAGGCGCGGCGGCCGCACACCGAATACCGGCTCACGGCCACCGGCCGGCGTGCACTGCAGCGCTATCTCGATCACATGGAAGCCATCATCGATGTCACGCGGCTCGGCATGGACCGCTGAGCGCGTCCTTTTTTTTGCCCCATCACTTTATGCCAACAAGTTCTTTGAGCAATACCGTGACGCGTCGGTCGGACGCACTCCACATCGCCATCATCATGGATGGCAACGGACGCTGGGCCACGGCGCGCGGTCTGCCGCGCTCCGCCGGACACCGCCAGGGCGCCGAAGCGGTTCGACAGGTCGTGGAGGCCGCACCCGCGCTTGGCGTCCGCACCCTCACGCTCTACGCCTTCAGCTCGGACAACTGGAGCCGGCCGCCCGGCGAGGTCCGCGCCCTCATGCGGCTGTTCCGCGCATATCTGCGCGCCGAAAGCGCGCGGCTCGCCGAGCAGGGCGTGCGTCTGAGCGTCATCGGGCGACGCGACCGGCTCGCGCTGCCGCTTCGCGTCGAGATCGAACGCGCCGAACGTCGTACCGCGGCGGGATCGGTGCTGCATCTCCGCCTCGCGATCGACTACTCGGCGCGTGACGCCATTGTGCTGGCGGCGAGCCAGCTCAGCGCGCGTGAGCCCCGTACGCGCGAATCACTCACGTGTGAGCCGCTCGCGCGTGAGTTGCTTACGCGCGAACAGTTCGCGCGAATGCTCGCCGCGGCGTACGTGACTGATGCGGATGGGCCGGCCGCCGATTCCGGCGCCCCTGATGTCGATCTGATGATCCGGACCGGTGGCGAACACCGCCTCAGCGATTTTCTCCTTTGGGAATGCGCCTACGCGGAGTTGTACTTTACCGAACGCACGTGGCCCGAGTTTACCGCGGCGAGCCTGGCCGCCGCCATTTCCGACTTCCACCATCGCGTCCGGCGCTTCGGTGCGCTGCCGGCCGCTGCCGCAGCGGGGTGAATCATGACACCGGTCAGAGGGAATGCATCAGCCACGTCAGTGGAGAGTGGTGTGACGTCGGCAGCGCCGACAGCGGGCAGCGGTAGTTCGAGCGCGGGCGCCGGATCTGCCGTGAGTCCGGCCGGCGTTGGACAACTCTGGCTTGTTGCGGCAATCGCCGGCGGAGTCGGGGCATGGGTCACCTTTGCCGCTCTGCCCGGCGTGAACTGGACGATCTGGACCGTTGTCGCTGCGACTGGACTCGCCCTCACGACGCGCCGCGCCCAGGGACGCCTGCCGCGCGACCTTGCACTGGTGCTGCTCCTCGCGTGCGTGCTCGCCGGTGGCGCGGCCATCACCGCCGATCCGGTCTTCCAGTTTCTGATCTTCGCCGGCGTCGCGACGCTTCTGGCGCTTGGCACGCTCGTGGCCGCCGGTGCGCGACTGGACGATGGCGGCTTGCTCTTTCTCATGCTCGCGCCGCTGTTCGCCAGCGTTCGGACGGGCGTCGAAGCAATTCGCCGACTGTTCGAGGGCGCGGAGCTGCTGGGTCGAAACAGCGGCGCACCGGTGCTGCGCGGCGCGCTGCTCGCGCTCCCCGTGGTCGTCGTGCTCGCCCTGCTCCTCGCGCAGGCGGATCCGACGCTCGCGACCGCGCGCGACGATGTGGCGCGCGCAATCGCGAGCTGGACCTTTCTCCCGCGGCTGTTCTTCTTCGTCATCATTGGCGCCATGACGCTCGGAGCCTGCGGCCTGGCGCTCCATCCGACGTCCGATGGGCCGTCCATCGGCATCTCGAATACGGGCGTAACCTTGCGAATTGGCGACACCGAGCGGCTCATTGTGCTGAGTTCCGTGTCGGCGCTCTTCGCGCTCTTCGTGCTGCTCCAGTTCGCCTACTTCTTCGGGGATCTCGCGGGCACGCCCGGATCCGGCATCACCTATTCCGAGTATGCGCGTCGCGGATTCGGTGAGCTCACGCTGGCGGCGTCGCTCGCGACGGCGCTCATCGTCGGGCTCGATCAGGTGGCTCAGCGGGGATCTCGCGAGCGCGCCGTTCGCATCGTCTCGCTCGTTCTCATTGGCCTCGTCCAGCTCCTCCTCGATTCTGCGTATCATCGCGTGTCGCTCTACGAGCAGGCGTATGGCTACACCACGGCGCGCGTCTACGCGCAGGTGTACATGGTGCTCGTGTCGCTGTCGCTGGCGCTGCTCACGTACGAAGTGTGCACGACGTTGCATTTCAAGCGACTCGTGCGCCGTGTGGCGCTGCTCGGTACGTGCGGACTGATTGCGCTCACCTACTGGAATCACGAGGCGTGGATCGTGCAACGCAACGTGGCGCGCTATCTCGCGACCGACACGGCGACACGCCCCGATCTTGCCCGGGCCGCGAAGGTCGAGTCGCTCAACAGCATTCCGGCGCTGGTCGCGTCGCTGCCGAAGCTCGACGCGGCCACACGAAGCGACGTGCGCGCATGCCTGCTCCAGCGCGCCACCGCGCGGCAGGTGACGCACACTCGCGTGGCGCACTGGTACGAGTGGAATCGCGCGCGCCGGAACGCCGCGCGGGCACTGTTCGGGCTGCAGCAGGCGAGCGGGGACGCGGCTGCGGCCGCAGCAGGGAAGTGCAGTACCCGGTGATATTCACCCGCGTCGGCCAACGGACAACGTAGCGAAGCGAGCAAAGCGCGCGATCCCGGCACCCCGGCAGTCGCGGCCGTGTGTACATTTCCAGTGCACTTTCTTCTGTCAGGTTCACTGGTCATGGATCACATTGCTTATCCTCCCGAGACGGTGGAGGGCTGGTACGCCCTGCATCAGCTCTTCGCCCTTCCCCCGGATCTGGCTCGGCGCCCAGCCGAGCGCGACAGCGCAATCGCGGCGCTCTGTGAGCTGTCGCAACCGTCGGAGCATGGTTGGACCGCGATCGCCGGTGTCATCGGGTCGCGCGCCGACATCATGCTCATGCACTTTCGTCCGTCGCTCGACGCCATTGGCGTAGCGGAGCGGCGGCTGCGGCGCGAGCCGCTGTTCGCGCAGTCCACGCTCGTCTGGTCGTTCCTGAGCGTGACGGAGGCAGGACTCTATCACATCACCGCCGCGCTGGCCCGCGATGCGAAGGCGCGCGGCGGACAGGTGGGGGATGATGCCTTCACGGGAGCGCTCGCCGAGCGAGTACGCGCCGAGATGAACACACCGCATCTGCAACGGCGTCTCTACCCACGCCCGCCGGCGGACATGCCCTATGTCTGCTTCTATCCGATGAACAAGCGACGAGCGCCGGGCGAGAACTGGTACACGCTGACGCTCGAGGAACGGAGCCAGCTCATGTTCGGCCACTCCACCACGGGCCGTCGCTACGCGGGCCGTGTCCTGCAGATCATCACCGGCGCCATCGGCCTCGACGCCTGGGAATGGGGCGTGACGCTCTTCGCCAGGGATCCGCTCGAGTTCAAGAGGCTCGTCACGGACATGCGCTTCGACGAAGTTTCGGCGAAGTACGCGGAGTTCGGCGATTTCTACGTAGGCAGGATCTCCGAACCGCGGGAGCTGCTCGCCGCCGATCGCTGAACGTTCCTTCGCGCCAGTACCAGTTACCAGTTACCAGCCGCCGTCGTAACCGCATGCTCTTCCTGTCGAATCTCGATAGCACCGATGCCGCCGCGAATCTCGCGCTCGAGGAGTACTGTCTCCTCAATGTGGACATTGCCGAGACGTACCTGCTGTTCTACGTGAACAGCCCGGCAGTCATCATCGGCAAGCACCAGAACACGGCCGAGGAGATCGACACGGATTTCATTCGCGAGCACAACGTCCAGGTCGTCCGGCGGATTTCCGGCGGGGGCGCGGTCTACCATGACCTCGGCAATCTCAATTTCAGTGTCATCACGCGCTATTCGCCGCAACGCTTCAACAACTACCGGGAGTTCACGGGGCCGGTGGTGAGCGCGCTCCGTGAGCTGGGCGTGCCGGCCGAAACGACGGGCCGCAACGACATCGTCGTGGAAGGACGCAAGATCTCGGGCAATGCGCAGGTGGTGCGCGGCGAGCGGATGTTCAGTCACGGTACGCTGCTCCTGGACTCCAATCTGGATGACGTCACGCGCGCACTCCGGCCCAAGTCGGGGAAGGTCGAGAGCAAGGGGATCCAGTCGATCCGCAGCCGCGTCGCGAACATCAGCGAGTATCTGAAGCAGCCGCTCGCGATGGAGAATTTTCGTGCCGCGTTGCTGGCGCATCTTTTCCCGGACTCGGCCACGCCCCCCATGTACGAGCTCACCGACGCCCAACGGCGGGAGGCCAGCGCCCTGGCCGACTCCAAGTATCGGACATGGGAGTGGAATTACGGCGAATCGCCGCCGTTCAACCTGCAGCGCACCCGGCGCTTCGCGATCGGCGAAGTGGACGTCCGCCTGCAGGTGGAAGACGGCATCATCCAGCGCGCGCGTTTCACGGGCGACTTCTTTTCCGAGCGCGAGATCAGCGAACTGGAAGGCGCGCTGCACGGCATTCGCTACGATGCGGCGCCCCTCGGCACGGCGCTCGCCAATGCCGATGCCCCGAGCTATCTGGCTGGAGTGAGCGTGGAGGAGCTGGTGAGGTTGATGTACTAGCCACGCCCTGCCACCCTCCCCCTGGAATCGGCAATCGGGAATTGGGAATCGGGGAGGAAGACCTCCCCCCACCGCACACCACCGCCTTTTTTTCACCGCCGCCTCACCCGCTCAATCATTCCCCATTCCCACGATTCCCCATTCCCGATTGCCGGGGGAGAGTAACTGGGCGGGGAGGCTTCCCAAGGGCGGGGCGGTGGGGCGGGGCCACTACACCCCCTTCAACGCCTCCGCCAGCGCCGAGAGGCTCTTCTTCGCGTCGCCGAACAGCATCCGCGTGCGGTCCCGATAGAACAGCGCGTTGTCAATGCCGGCGAAGCCGTGGCCCATGCTGCGCTTGAGGACCACGACGTTGCGCGCCTTGTCCACGTCGAGTATGGGCATCCCATAGATCGGGCTGGCCGGGTCCTCACGGGCGGCGGGATTCACCACGTCGTTCGCACCCACGACGAGCGCGACGTCCGTGCTGTCGAAGTCGCCATTCACCTGCTCCATCTCCACGAGCTGATCGTAGGGAATGTTGGCTTCCGCCAGCAGCACGTTCATGTGGCCGGGCATGCGGCCGGCTACCGGGTGAATCGCGAACTTCACATCTACGCCGCGTCGCTCGAGCTCCTGTGCCAGCTCGCGTACCGCGTGCTGTCCCTCGGCCACGGCCAGTCCGTAGCCCGGTACAATGATCACCTTGCGCGCATAGGCGAGGGCGATCGCGGCATCCTCGGCCGTGGTCTGGCGCACGGTCCTGGGGGCGCCGCCGGCCGCCACCGCCGTCGCCGCTTCGCCCGCGCCGAACGCGCCGAACATGACGTTGGCGAGCGACCGGTTCATGGCGCGGCCCATGAGAATCGTGAGCAGCGACCCGCTCGCGCCTACGAGAATGCCCGCGACCACGAGCATCTGATTGTGCAGCACGAGACCCGTGAATGCGGCGGCGCACCCCGTGAGCGCGTTCAGCGTGGAAATCACCACCGGCATGTCGCCGCCCCCAATGGGGAGCACGAGCAGCGTGCCCAGCACGAGGGCGACCGCGAAGATGATCCACACCGTAGTCGTCGTCCCCGGGCCCAGCACCACCATCAGCCCCAGCACGATGATCGCGAGCAGCAGCAGTGCGTTCACCACGCGCTGGAGTGGAAACTGGAACGGCTTGCCCGACATCAGCTCCTGCAGCTTCGCGAACGCCACGACGCTGCCCATGAACGACACCGCGCCGATCGTCGTCCCCAGCACCACGCTCGCGCCCTCCCCGGCGCCCACGTGGGCGGACTGCGAGAGGCGCAGGTATTCCGAGACCGACACCAGTGCGGCCGTGCCGCCGCCCAGGCCGTTGAGCAGGCCGACCATCTGCGGCATGGCCGTCATCTGGACCTTGCGCGCGGACACGATGCCGATGGCGCCGCCAAACACGATGCCAAGCGCAATCTCCCAGTACGACACGATGTGCCGGTCGAGCAGCGTGACCGCGAGCGCCATGAACACGCCAATGCCCGCGAGCATGTTGCCCGAGCGCGCGGTGGCGGGTGAACTGAGCCGGCGCAGCCCCAGAATGAGCAGAACGGATGCAACGATGTAGGTGATCGCGACGATGCTCGCGCGGCTGTCGAGGATCACTGTTTCACCGTGGGGTGCTTGCGGAACATCTCGAGCATCCGGTCGGTCACCACGAATCCGCCGAACACGTTGGCGGCACCGAGCACCACGCCGATGAAGCCGAGCACGTGCAGGAGCGGTGAGTCCGCCGAACCAAGCACGATCATGGCGCCGAGGAGGACGATGCCGTGGATCGCGTTGGTGGCCGACATGAGCGGCGTATGAAGAATGGACGGAACGCGGGAGATCACTTCGTATCCCACGAAGATCGCGAGAATGATCACGTAGATGGCGAGCACCAGCGTTTCGGTCATACTCTGGCCTCCTGGGGCCGCGGTGAACTTTCGGGCGGCGCTGCAGGCGGCGCCGGCCGGTCGAGCACAACCTGGCCGTCCGTGGTCACGCAGACGGCACGGGTGATGTCGTCGCTGAAGTCGAGCACGAGCTCTCCTTTCGGCGCGAGATGGCGCACGAGCGCGGCGACGTTGCGCGCGTACATGGCGCTGGCGTCGAACGCCAGCTCGCTCGTGAGATTCTCTGGCGCGATAATGGTCACGCGATGCTTCACGATGGTCTGCCCCGCAACGGAGAGCTCGCAATTGCCGCCCTGCTCGGCGGCCAGATCCACCACCGCGGAGCCGGGCTTCATGGCGCGCACGGTATCCTCGGAAATGAGCAGCGGGGCGCGTTTGCCGGGTACGAGCGCCGTGGTGATCACGGCGTCCGCCTGCGCAGCGTGCGTGTGGATGAGTTCCTTCTCGCGGCGAATGTGATCTTCGGAGAGCTCGCGTGCATAGCCGCCCGCGTCCTGCGCGGCGTGATCGTCAACATCGAGCTTGACGAACCCGGCGCCCAGCGAGCGAACCTGTTCCTCGACGACGGGCCGCGTGTCGAATGCCTCGACGACGGCTCCCAGGCGGCGAGCGGTCGCGATGGCCTGCAGTCCCGCGACGCCGGCGCCAATCACGAGCACCTTCGCTGGGCGAATGGTGCCGGCCGCCGTCATGAGCAATGGGAAAAAGCGTCCCACCGCATTCGCCGCCAGGAGCGCCGCCTTGTAGCCGGCCACCGTGCTCTGGGAGGAGAGCGCGTCCATCATCTGGGCGCGGGTGGAACGCGGGACCAGTTCCATGGCGAACGCGTTCACGCCGCGGCCGGCGAGCAGGCGCAGCGTATCCGGGTCGCCGCGCGGATTGAGCAACGCGATGAGCGACGAGCCCGCGGGGAACAGATCCACCTCGTGCGTGCCGAGCGCCTCGTTGAAGATCGGCGCGCGGAGCTTGAGGATCAGATCGGATGATGCATGGAGGGCGGCGGCATCGGCGACCATGGTGGCGCCAGCGGCGGCGTAATCGCCGTCGCTGAAGCCCGCCTTGTCGCCCGCGCCGGTTTCGACGGCAACCGCGTGGCCATCCTTGCTCAGTTTGGCAACGACTTCAGGGACGAGCGCAACACGCTTCTCCCCGGGCACAATTTCTCGAGGGACACCAATATGCATGACTTCACCAGTGGGGCAGGGCGGCGCCGCCGCGAGTCCAACGGCGGGGCGGAGGAGCAGATGACAGATGGAGATTGCGCAAGCGGCCCGAGGGGCGCAAGGCGGCGCGATGCGGTGTATTGCGAAGAGGGGTGCACGCGTCGCATATAGGGAGCGTGCCGGACGGAGCAGCAGCGCCCGTCGCGCGGCAGCGTACGGCCAAGGGGGATATCGCCATGCGGTTGCTCCTGAGATTCGCGATGGTACTGGCGGCGTCGAGCGTGGCCGTCACGAGTGCGTGCTGGCATTCAAAGCAGGCCGCGGCGCCGAAGGCACATAAGGTCCGGGGCACCGGGCCGATCACCCAGAAGGAGCTGACTCCCTTTGCCGGGTGGGATACGTACCAGGCGATCAAGCTGCTGCGCCCGCAGTTCCTGCAGAACCGGGGCGCAACGAGCATCGAGCTGGACTCGCCCTCGCAGCCCGAGGTGGCGATTGACGGCATCATGTACGGCCGCCTGGAGAGTCTGGCGCAGTTGCCGGTGAGCGAGGTCGAAACGATCACGCTGCTGAACGTGGGCGATGCGGTCATCAAGTATGGGCCCGGCCACCCGGCCGGGGTGATCGACATCGTCACCAAGCACTGACGCTGGATTGAGCGGCACCCCATAGGGCACTCCCTGACAACATCCGGTGGACATTCCCGACACCGGACGCATCGCGCGAAGCCTATCATCCAGTGGGAACATGGATGAACCTCTCAACCGCGCGACCATCGGCGCCGCGAGGTGATCGGAATGCAGGACAGACTCATTCACACAGTGGAACGTGAGCGTGCCGGCCGGGCTGGTGACACGGCGGCGCTCTCCCGGGCCATGCAACGGAGGCTGCGCTGGCGGCTGCGCCGTCGCGCAGGGAGATGCATGACTGGTACGGGGCTCGAGCTGGATTGCAAGCTGACTGTCCACGAGATCGTCCATCGCTATCCCGCGACACGCGAGGTGTTCACGCGGTTTGGAATGGATACGTGCTGTGGATCGTCGGCGAGCGTGGAGGAATCCGCGCATCGCGAGGGGGTTGATCCAGCGACGGTGTGCGAGGCGTTGCGCATGGTGGTACAGGACTGACCGGAGTGGTGCAGGTGTCGAGGTGACGGCCGGGCGCGTTGCGGCTGCTGACAGCGGGTGGCGCTTCGATTCGCTCGGCCTTGGGTACACGGCGCAGGGTGGTCGCATCGAAGTGCACTACCCGGCGAAGGAGGCCGAAGGGTCGGTGCAGGGCAGGTACGGCGCGAGCTTCGATTTGGGGCCGATTCCCCGGAGCTACTGGAGCGATCCGCCGAATGCGATCACCCAGGAGCGGGTAGCGCTGTGGCGGGAGCTGCTGGATGCGGGTTCCGGGCGGGGGTGAGTCGTGACCGGCGGCATGCGTGGTTCGCGTCGTTGATTGGG
>Ga0207661_10001311_pt1 | contig 16632 bp, 17 predicted proteins | sample KBSC713LmetaG_FD_184337 | JGI IMG/M metagenome (GOLD analysis project Ga0207661, IMG submission 184337) | Corn rhizosphere microbial communities from Kellogg Biological Station, Michigan, USA - KBS C7.1-3L metaG (SPAdes) (version 2) | ecosystem: Host-associated > Plants > Roots > Rhizosphere ...
GTACTCTCTGCCAAGGTGTGAGGTTACCATAGATTTCTTTTTTCTTTTCTATGATTTTATCCTCTATTTGGCTACATGCTAATTTTACATCAACACCACTTTCTTCTCCTACCAAAGAACAGGTCTGGTATTGATCCATCAATTCTTTAATAGGCAGCTCGAAACTTAAATATTCCATTCTTGAAGTAAATTAAATCTTTCAAATTTATGAAAAATTATGAAACTGACCGCTTAAAAATAATCTTTACAGGTCTTTAGCCTGTATAATTTTCTTAATATAAAAGGATATAATCCTTTTACGGCGCTCAGGTCAGGTTTGATTATTTTAATTGCTCAACAGCCGTTTTGATTCTGGCTAAACTTTCTTCTCTCCCGATGATTTCCAGGATATCCGGAACATCCGGTCCCTTCAGTTCACCCACCAGTGCAAGGCGGAGCGGCATCATCACTTTGCCCATTCCCAGTCCTTTGCTTTCCGCAAATTCATGGATGCTGTGTTTTACAGCTTCTGCACTGAATTCTGAGTGTTCAAGTCTTTCCGTAAGTTCGCTTAAAACAGAAGAGGTCTCATCATTCCAGGCTTTCTTAAGTGCTTTTTCATCATAGGAAGTCGGTGCTTCAAAGAAGAATTTTCCATTCTCATAAATATCTTTCGGGAACGTAGCCCTTTCTTTCATGAGGCGGATCACTTTCAGAAGTTTCTCATCCGGTGCTCCTGCAAGGTCAGAAACTGATGTTTTTAGGATTCCAAGCAGTTCTTCATCCATTTTCACCTGCATATACTGATGGTTGAACCATTCCGATTTTTCCTTGCTGAAACGCGCTCCCGCTTTATGAACCTTATACAGGTCAAATTCTCTGGTCATTTCCTCCATGGACAGGATTTCCTTGTCATCCGCCGGGGACCAGCCCAATAAAGCGACCATATTGATGAATGCTTCAGGAAAATATCCGTTTTCCCTGTATCCTTTGGAAACCGTTCCCGTTGCAGGATCTTTGAAGTCCAGCGGGAATACAGGGAATCCGAACTTATCGCCATCCCTTTTGCTTAATTTCCCTTTTCCTTCCGGTTTCAGGATCAGGGAGAGGTGGGCAAATTTCGGTGCAGTCCATCCCATAGCTTCGTATAATAACGTATGCAGCCCCAGTGAAGGAAGCCATTCTTCACCGCGGATCACATGGGTGATTTCCATTTCATGGTCATCGATGATATTGGCGAAGTGGTAGGTTGGCATCCCGTCATTTTTCACGAGTACCTTATCATCCAGTGTATCGGTATTCACTGAGAAATTCCCTCTGATAATATCTTCCAGGTTAAGCGTCCTGTCCACGGGCATCCTGAACCGTACCACATAGGGCGTCTTATTATCCAGTAGCTGCTGAACTTCCTCTTCAGAAAGCGCAATGCTGTTTTTCAAACGGTTCCTGGTTTTATTGTCATAAGAAAAGACATCACCGTTGGCTTCAAATTCTGCGCGGATAGCGTCCAGCTCTTCAGGGGTATCAAAAGCCAGGTAGGCATAGTCCGTTTTCAGGATCTGCTCCGTATAACGGTCATAGATATCCCTTCTTTCAGATTGTCTGTAAGGTGCGAATTTTCCTCCTTTCTTGGGACTTTCATCAGGAATGATGCCACACCATTCCAGCGCTTCCTCAATATAATCTTCCGCTCCTTCCACATATCTTGCAGTATCGGTATCTTCAATTCTCAATACGAATTCACCCCCCTGATTTTTAGCAAAAAGATAGTCATATAATGCGGTTCTTACGCCTCCCAAATGCAATGGCCCCGTAGGACTTGGAGCAAAACGTACTCTTACTTTCTCCATTTCAATTTAAATTTCTGCAAATTTAGGTAAAGGAAATGAATTGCTGTATAATAAAAGAGGCTATTCTATTTCTAGAACAGCCTTAGGTATCGGTAAATACTGATTCAGTATTCCTTAGTAGATATTCGTTATTTCACTTACTGTAATTTCATGCCTTTCACTGTTGTTTCCTTCAAGAATGAATGTAGCATAATATTTAGGTGATGACGAATTCAATGAATTGGTCTTTTTAATCACCTGGATCTTAAATTTAGGATCTGAAACATTACCCGAATCTGTATTGGTAGCCCATACTGCATTAGCGGCAACGTATGGTGCACTTTTATACAATACCAGGTTTCCATCTGTTTGAGCGGTAAGGAAAGGCTGAACAGGATAATTGGTTGAAGTGTCAGATGCCCATTTTGCCGGATTCGGAGTAGGACCAAACCATTGTATAGGGCTTGCATACAATACAAGATTTCCATCATACTGAACGTCAAGATGCACATGAGCATTACCGGCATTAAGAACTAATGACTGTCCTGCACTCAAAGATGAAGCCCTGCCGCTCTCTGCGATAACTTCTGTCTTTACAAATGAAATTTTTTCCTGACCGTCTTTGCTTTTTGCTGATAGTACGGTAGGTGTTGGATTTGCTATATCATCATCTTGTGAACATGCTGTTAGCGCTAATCCTACTACTGCTAGCGTAGAAATTGTTAAAAGTTTTTTCATAAAATTTTATTATTCGGTAAAGGTATGAATTAATTTATTAATCACTAATTTGTGATTTTAATTTCATAATAGGTTATTTTTAAAACAAATATTAGGATAGGAGCTAGTATGCCCGTAAATCAGCAGCTTAAAATTTAAAGCGTTATTCTTCGTTTAAAATCAGCATAGATGTTAAATATCTGTAATCTTATTTATACTTTTGTACAATTACAAAATACAGGTTATGCTGGAAATCGGAGAAAGGCCCTGGGGCAAATATTATGTATTGGCTGATGAGCCGAATTATAAACTGAAAAGGATTGAAGTAAACCCGGGTCAGAAATTATCGTATCAATACCATCATAAGAGACAGGAACAATGGACCGTTATTGAGGGGAATGCTACGGTAGTTCTTGAAGGCAAGGAAATCAATCTGGGATATGGCGAAAGCATATTTATTCCTCTGGGTGCCAAACACCGTATGATGAACCTTTCTGATCAGCCCGTTGTTTTTATAGAGGTGCAGACAGGGACATATTTCGGTGAAGATGATATCGTCAGGGTGGAAGATGAATATGACAGGAAATAATTTCAATCTCTTTTGATGAGAATTATTTTCCACGAAAATCAGCTGTGCTATAGAGGGACATCCAATGCTATCTTTGATGATGCCTATTATAATGAGGAAATCTTACATAACGAATCACTCATCCTCTATCCAAAGAATAGCCCAAATAATATTGCGGAAGCAGTTGCCAGATTTGCAGGAAGGTTTAAGATTTATGGATATTCAGATATCTCGGACCGCGATGATTTCATAAAAAAATCAAATGCAGATATTTACTATGCCATAAAATCAGGCGAGAAAGAGCCCGATGCACCTGTAGACCTTATAAAAACGGTTATTCATGTTGTTTTCAAATATAACGAACCGTATGGTCTGTCTATGCTTACGTTTCAGAATGGCTGTCTGAAACGATGAGCGGTGGCCGGCTGCCCTTTGTTCCTCATATGGTCAGCCTTCCGGAAGTAACCGGTGATCTGCGGGATGAATTAGGTATTCCAAAAGAAGCGGTTGTTTTCGCAAGATACGGAGGTTCGGAAACTTTTGACATAGAATTCGTGAAAAATGCAGTCAAAAAATCAGCCCGGAAGAATAAAAATCTGTATTTTATTTTTATGGGTACCAATGATTTTGTGCAAAGAAATATCTTCAGACCGTACAGGAATATTATGTTTCTTCCTCCTACAGCAGATATTGAGAGGAAAGTGAAATTTATAAATACTTCAGATGCATATCTTCATGCAAGAATTCAGGGTGAAAGTTTTGGTATTGCCATAGGTGAGTTCTCAATAAAAATAAACCCATCATTACATGGTCAGGCTCTGACGAGAAAGCACATCTGGAGATTTTAGGCCGTAAGGCGATACTGTACCATAATGAAAAAGACCTGTTACAGATACTACATACGTTTAAGCGAAATCCGGACGTGAATTGGGACTGTTATTCTGAACATTTCAACCCTGAAACAGTGATGAGGAAATTTGAGCAGGTTTTTATCAATTCAAATAAAATAAGGATTTCAGGTACAATTTTATCCTCTTCTTTAGCTTTAAAGGAATCCTTATTTCAGTTTGCGGATAACTTACTTCAAAGTTTGTTATGAATTCTTCAGTATTCTCAGCCTTTATAAACTGTAGTTCTTTCCAGTGATCAGGCGCTAAAGGATGAAAATCCTTAAAATCCCCATAGTTTTCTGCATTCAGATTATTCCATTTATTGAAGAATTCATCAATATCAAAGTCGTTATTATGTCCCCAATTATGGATCTTCTGGTATATTTCATCCTTGCTTCTTGCCCAGGACTGATGAATGATATTGAAATTCAATCTTAAATAATAAGGGTTTTCAGGAAGCCTTGCATTAACATACCTGGGTACATTGGTAATAAGGAAGCATGCCTCAGTATAGGGGGAAATAACGAAAAAGCCGTCCGGGGTCTGCTTAAATAAAGTGACAAAGCTGACAAAAAAATTCACTGGCGTTTTATGAGGATTCTTCAGCAGGTACTGATGCTTTTTAAGGAAAGAAACAAGCTTTTCAAAATGTACAGGGTATTCATCGCTGTCTATCTGCAAATGCCATCCTCCTTTTCCCATTTTCTCGGCAAGCATATTCCTTTGTCTTGTATCAAGTTCTATGGCCGTTTTTCCTTCTAAGTAAAAACGATCGCTGTAAAAAATGATTTTATTTTGGGAATCTAATTCTTTAATGGTATCAAAAACCTCTTCCGGGATGGTACAATCATTTCCTGCCCAGGTTTTGCCATCCTGATCGTAACAGATATAAATTTTATCTGAATACTCATATACCTGCCGTAAGGAATTGAAAATATATTTATAATCATAGGATAAAAGGTAACCAACCTTAATAATGTCTTGTTTGCATCTCATAACTTGCAATAAATACGTAATTTCGTTCCCTTGAAAAGATAAAGGCAAAATAATAAATTAAAAATGGGAATTAAAAGATTTTTTAAAAATAAAATCAAGGACCGTAATTTTATCAGGAATAAAAGAAAGATCAGCATTAATCATTTTGATACTGGCTTTTTCAAAAACTATCAATTTAGTTTTGCAGAGAATGAACGTCCTGAAGTTTCCATTATTATCCCGGTTTATAATCAGATCCGGTATACATTAAACTGTCTTTATACCCTTGATCAGTATGACACCCATATCTCAAAGGAAATCATCATCATTAATGATAAAAGTACTGATGATACATTAGATCATTTACGTAAAATTCCCGGTATTGTCATTATTGACAACCCTGAAAACCTCGGTTTTCTGAGGAGTGTCAATAAAGGGATCCGGCACGCAAAAGGAAAATATATTTACCTGCTGAACAATGATGTGGAAGTTCAGAAGAAATACCTTTCAAGTCTTATCAGTGTTTTTAAAACCAGGGCCAGTGTTGGTGCTGTAGGATCTAAACTGATATTTTCAGATAATACCCTGCAGGAAGCAGGATGCCTTATTTTTAAAGATTCTGAGATTATCAATATCGGACGCAGGGAGGCGATTGATGCTCCGAAATATAATTTCCTGCGAAAAGTAGATTACTGCTCAGGCTGTAGCCTGTTATTTAACAGGCTGGATATTGAGGGGAACCTCAATCTTCTGGATGAGGCTGAGGCTTTCCTGCCGGCATACTATGAGGAAACAGATCTTTGCCAGAGATTGAAATATGAGCAGAACCTGGATATTTATTATCAGCCTCTATCAGAAATCATTCATTTTGAAAATATATCCTATACCGGAAAAAAGAATTCCGGAAAAGAACTTTTACTGGAAAAGAACCGTGAGACGTTTCGCCGCAGATGGGATCATTATTTTAGGAACCAGATGTTTCTGTCGGGCGAAAAAATTAATTATAATGCTCATTTCAGGAAACCAAATTTTCTTTTCCTGGAAGAAAATATGCCTAAGCCTGATCAGGATTCGGGATCCAGAAGGTTTATGGAAATCGTGAAAATCCTGCAAAAAAACGGGCATCATATTATACTGGCTGTTAAATATTATGATGAGGAAAAAGATGCTGATTACATTTCTTTTTTTCAGAATGCCGGAGTAGAGATATGCATGGATTATGTGGATGAAAGGAATAAAATTGTAAAAGTTAAAGACCAGGTACTGGATGCTTTGGCCTACGTGGACGTTATCTGGATTTTCCGGCCTGTGGGCTTTGATTACTGGTATGATATCATCAAAAACAGGATAGCAGGAAAAAAGATCGTTTATGATATGGTTGATCTCCATTATCTCAGAATGGAACGTGAAAATAATTATATTGAAGTAACGAAAGACAGGGAAAAGCAAATTGCATTTTTTAAGGATAAGGAATATGTTGCTATGAACAGTGCAGATGCGGTTATTTCCATCAGTGATGAAGAAAAAAAAACTGTTTCCGATCATGGTGTAGAAATACAGAAAATTTTTACGGTAAGCAATATCCATCAACCCATGGATCTGAAACCCGCTGCATTTTCTGAGCGAAACGGGCTTCTTTTTATAGGAGGATATAATCACCTGCCTAATATAGATGCTGTAAAATTACTTCAAGATCATATTATGCCGTTGGTATGGAAAGAGGACCCTTCTATTAGCCTGTACATCCTTGGTCCTGATTTTCCTACCGATCTCAAGGAACGGTACCATACGGAAAGATTTCAGATCTTAGGGTACCAGGAACATGTTGACCATTGGTTTGAACATTCAAGGGTCTTTGTTGCTCCCTTACGGTATGGAGCAGGTGTCAAAGGGAAAATCGGTCAGGCACTGGAATATATGCTGCCGGTAATTACGACGGGAATAGGAGCAGAGGGAATGAGCCTGGAGGATGGAAAAACGGCCCTGATCTCAGATGAAACACCAGAAAATTTTGCGGCAAAAATCCTGGACCTGTACAACAATGAAAGCCTTTGGAATATACTGCATGCCAACAGCAGGCTGCCATTGGCAAAGTTTTCCGTGCAGGCACAGGAAGACAATATAGGGAAAATGTTGAACTATTTAGGGTTTGAGAACGAAGATCAACTTTTATAAATCCGGTTGAATTTTTTAGGTTTGAATAGTCTGTACATCATCTTCCTGTACCATTCATTGTAATATTTGGCTTTGTATTTCTTATTTTCACGGATGAGGCTCATGATCGTATGGAAATCGAGTCCGTTCTCCTGATAAAAAGCATAATGTTTTTTATAGATTTCAAAGAAATTATCAGATAACCTCAGCCGATTGTCCGAGCTTATATTGGTCAGTGAATCAGAACCGGTCCTTATCCTGTAAAAAAATAAAAACTCATCGATCTTATAGGTTCCAGCACCGTTTTTTATAAGTGTAATCCAGAAATCCCAGTCCTCATAATAATTAAGCCGTACATCAAACCCGCCTGCATTTTCAAAATCCTCTTTATAGATCAGGGCAGTGATCGGAATGCTGTTTTCAATAAGGAAGTCATATGTGTTGAATGGCCGCAATACCCATTCTTTATCTGTTTTTTCAAAAAACTTTCCTCTGGAATAGCAGATCCTTACCTCAGACTTTTGTTGCAGGATGGTGTAAGTCTTTGCTAAAAAGGTCTCGTCAATAAGATCGTCACAGTCCAGGAAAAGGATGTATTTTCCGGTAGCCAGTTTCGCACCATTATTTCTGGCTGCAGATTGTCCCTGGTTTTCCTGATGGATCACTTTCAGATTAGGGTGCAGCATATTTTGTATGCTGGCCTCTAAAACATTTTGATCCGATCCGTCGTTGACTATGATGACTTCAAAATCCTGATGCGTTTGCCTGTAAACGGATTCCAGGGTTTCCCGGATGTATTTTTCTCCGTTATAATAGGGGATAATAATGGAAATCTTCTCGTTCATCTTGATGAGGTAAGGGTGTTGAACCAGCGGGTAAAGCTGTATTTGTTTTTAATGCCCTCAGGTATGGCCTTATACGGAGCCTGGATAAAGTCTTTAAGGGTAGCCTCAGGATCTTCATGAATGATAAAGATGTTCTCTCTGTCATAAAAATCATAGCTTTTAACAGCCGGATTATCTGTGATCAGTTTCCTGTCATACTTTAAGCCTTCAAAAAATCGGAAAGACAAACCGTTATGGTCTTTAAGCTTCAGGTCCAGTAAGGCTTTAGATTGCTTTACATAGTTCATATTATCCTGATAGGAGATAAATTGATCTGTAAATGTGATGTTTTCATCAGGATCCTTTTTATCCCAGCTGAATAACATCATCTTCTGAGAAATACCCTGCATGGAGAATATGTCAGAAATATTTTTTAAAAGACCGTATCTTTCCGGTACGTAAGTCCCTATATAGAATACATCCTGTTGTGCTCCTTCTGATTGAGCATGAAGATCAGTGTCGAAATCAAAAAAGAAATTGGTCAGGAAGAAGATATTCTTCTTTTCGTCAACGTCATCCTGGTCAAATACAAAAAAGCGGTCGAAAAATTTTATTTTGGAATAGATCTGGGGCGTCCTTCCTAAACCGTCCCAATGGTTGCCGATCAGTTGTGCCGTTTTGGTTCTGATGATTTCCAGAAAGCGGTCAGGGAATAAATCTGTATTCAGCATCAGGATAAGGTCATATTGTGGCATATGCTCTGCCTTTTTGATCAGCGTATCCTCTATAAATTGCAAGCGCAGATTTTCTTTATACTTTTTATCCTTGTAAATAATCTTCCCGTAAAAATTATTGATCTTTTGAGAAAGGTTTCTGTACTTAAACTTTTCTTCAGAATAGAACATAAAGTCTACATCATCGAACCCTGAATACGTCAGATTCTTTTTCATCAGATCAGGTATTCCTGCATAATCATGCATAATGATAAGAATCTTTTTCATCGGTATACATATTTAAAAAACAGGGAGTACAAAGGATGTTCCTTTTCCATCTTCTTAAAGAATACTGCCTTTTCAGATTCTATAAGCTTAAGCCATCGTTTTACTATCTGATTATTCTGAGTCTTCAGAAAGTCTTCAAGCCTTTTTTGTTTATCATTCAGTGTCCTTATTGTTACTTTGAGGTCCCTGAAAGACCTAACCGGATAATCGGGATCAAATTTATGATGCAGCTTTTCTCTTTCAGAAGCATTTTTCGGAAAACAAACGCCTCCAACCTGCTGATCAGCATGAAGCCTGTAGCGGAAAAGTTTCTCACTGAGAAAAGCGAAATTCTGCTGTTCTGCTGCTGCTATTGCGATCCATTCGTCGTGATGCAGGTTTTCAATTTGAGGGAATGGAATAATCTCTCTAACAAAAGATTTCCTGACAGCCATGGATGCTCCGGTAGCAATATTACCCACCGTTGCCAGCATGTGGTAATAATCGATGTTCTTATTGTCTAATAGGGCAGGGATGTCCCAAAGGGTATAATACTGTTCTTGGACAGTCCCTTTTTCATCAATCAGGTATCCGTTTGAACAGATGACCATTATTGATGGGTGAGCATGGAAATAACTGATGCAGGTTTCTGTTTTATTCTTCTCCCAGATGTCATCCTGGTCACTCAGGAATATGATATCATTACTGCAGAGAGCAATCGCTTTCTCAAAATTTTTTACACTTTTAAGGTTGTTCGGATTGCTGTGAATTCTGAAAAGATCAGGATATTTCTGTTGATAAGAATTCAGTATGTCCAATGTCCCGTCGGCAGATCCGTCATCGCATATGATAATTTCGTCTACAGCAAGATGCTGATCAGAATTGAGTCGATCTGGGCATTCAGAAAACGTTCCCCGTTATAGGTGCAAAGGGCTACAGAAATTTTCATGTGGATAGTTTGAAAACTTTAGTTACCCAATGATCGAGAGTATAGGCATTGTAAATATCCTCCGGTACCTTTTCATAAGGCGTTTCAAAAAAAGAAGCATTGATATTGCTGATATCCTCGTTCAGGACCAGGATATTGTTAGGATTGTAAAAGTCATAATTTTTAATGGACCCGTTATCGGTAATTATTTTTTTTTCAAGTGCCATGGCCTCAAAGACTCTGAAACTGAGCCCATATTGCCCTTCACGCATCAGATCCAGCAGAATTTTTGAATTCATATAATAATGGGGAAGCTGCTTGTGGGATACCTTTTTGAGGCTGAAAACCAGAAAAACATTCTCGGGGATTTTCACCAGTATATTCTTCAGCTGGTGTTTCCACGACTTTTTTCCGATAATCATAATCTGGAATTTCATTCTCATTTCCATCAGCTTTTTGGCCAGCCTTTTAATCAGTGCCACTCTTCTGTTGTCATAGGAAGTGATATAGAAAAGATCCATCTGAGGTTCTGTTGTTCCTTTGGCATAAAAAGGAAGGTAGATGTAATTCGTCAGTTTCCTGAACCCGTATTTTTCAATATCGGAATCATCAAAGGAAAATATGGTGTCAAAAAGATTCAGCTTTTCGCACTCTACCGGAACACGTTCAAGATTATCATACAGGTAAGTAATCATCACATCGGTGCTTTCCCGGATCTTTTTCAGGGTCGGCAGGTCGAAAGTATCCGGATTCAGGACCAAGATCTGATCCTGATGACCCAATTTCTCTAAGGAATCAAGAACGTATTGTTTCCTTTTTTCCTTTTTCAGGTTCTTTTTCAGGAAGGTTTTGCTGATGGCATTGATGACCCTTTCCTCGAAACTGGAATGTGTAACCGATGTGATTTTGATGTGATGCGCGTCAATACCTTTACGGCACAATGCTTCAACAATGTACTGGTCATAGTCCCAGAAATCATAGCTAATTACACTAATCCTCATCAATTATTTTGTTCTTTTCTTAAAGACTCATAGGTTTCAAAAACGCTTAGTGACTGAAGATAGCAAAGTTGGTACCCGGCCTTCCCGTCAAGAATGCCCAGTCTTAAAATGTATGCTTTGAAAAATCTAAATATTGTTTTCGCATACTGTATAACCATATTGAATCTCTTTCCTTTTAAAGCCAGCTCTTTTCCTTTCAGCATTCCGTAATGAATCATTTTTTGTCTGTACGACTCATAATCTGTTACGGAATAATGCAGCAGCTTGTGCTTCAGTGTACCGACAGATCCGCTAACTTCGAGGGTTTCATGGACCTTTTTTCCGGAAATATACCGTGCCCTGGACTTTCTGAACAACCTGAAGTTTTTATCAGACTGCGTGCCGGAATAATGGATAGGCTTGCCCTCAAAAAAGAATTTACGGTAAAAATAATAGGCATCTTTTGGTTTTGATGCATTCATTTCCCTGATAATCTCTTTTTTCAGTTTCGGCGTGATTCTTTCATCACCATCCAGAAACAAAACCCAGTCATTTTGGGCCGCGTCCACGGCAATATTCCTCTGCTTGGTAAAGTCTTCAAACTGATGCTGAATAATCTTTACGTTCGGAAACCGCCCCGCAATTTCAACGGTTTTATCTGTGCTGAATGAATCCACCACAATAATCTCATTGCAGAAATCAAAACATTCCAGTACCTCTTTCATGTTTTTTTCTTCATTATATGTTATGATTAAGCCACTTATCTTCATCATATCATTTGGATCATAACTTTATCCTATAACGGATATTTACCTAAAATAGTTTTAATTTTCCAAAGATAAGTTTTAATTTGAACTTTATCATCGAGTCTCCTCCCTTAATATCAATCCTGCATAAAGTATAAGGAGGATCTGAAGGGAAACTATTTATTTTGTTTCCTATTCGTACGGCAAACTGTATGCCCAGGTCTGTTAAAAGACTGAATAATTGATGCTGTTTATCCTTTTCCTTAGGATATTTTCCATAAGGATAAGCTAAAACCCGGGTATAGGGAATATTTTCCTTTTCCAGAATATCCATATTCGTCCTGAGATCCTGTTTTATACAGTTACCGGTGATATTCCTGAAATTCTCATGGGCATGGCTGTGAAGGCCGATCTCGAAATAATCTTTATGCAGACTGCGCAGGTCTTCAAAACTCATCATTGCATATTGTTTATAACCTTCCTGAATGAACTTTGTTGAAATGAACAATGTAGCCTTCAGATGATATTTTTCCAGCAGTCCGGGCAGGTATTCAAAGTTGTCCAGGTAACCGTCATCAAAGGTGATGATTATATTTCTTTCTGAAGGCCGCCCAATTTCTTTGAAAAATTTTGAGGTATAGTTTTTTCTCCGGAGATAACTGAACTGCTTTTCCAGGTTCTCCGGAGTTACCGTCAGGTCGTCCGGCTGATTCCCGATCTGGTGGTACATCAGAATGATAAGCCTGTCTTTTGGGCTCAAAAAAAGATACAGCCTGAAATGCACGATGATAAAAATACCAACAACCGCTATAATAATGCAGAAAATCATCATGTTTTAAGGCTTTTTCGGATTTCATCCTGCCTGATTTTTTCACGCAGCTTACTGTATTTCAGAAAAGTATAGTATGACATGGTTTTAGCCACATAGAATCCGCCAAAGCCATCCAGAATTCCCAGTTTGAATATAAATACTTTCGTAAACTCAAACACAGGGCTGAATATCACTTTAAACTGGGTAATTCTTTTTCCCCGGTCATACATCTTTTCAGCCATCATATCAGAGTATTTATTGATTTTTACGATATGGTGATGAATACTTTTATAGGTATAATGATTGATCTTTCCCGTCAGTATTCCGGCCTTGCCTTTGTAGGTGAGGAATTCGTGAACTTTATCGTCAGAGTAGCGGGCACTGCATCTTTTGAACAGCCTTTCACGGAAGACATTGCCCCAGCCGCCAAATTTGAGGGTGTAGATCCCTAAATGATTAGTGAACTTCGCGTAATAAATTTCAGATTCGTTTTTGCTATTATGGATAATAGCTTTAACGGAATGTTTTAAAGCCTCATCAGGAACCTCGTCTGCATCCAGGAACAACACCCATTCCATGGTACAGGGTCAAGGGCCATGGTTTTTCTGTTCACCATACCCGTTGAATTTTTTTTCAGAGAATTTTACCTTAGGGTGTTTCAGACACAGCTCTTTGGTGCAGTCGGAAGAGTAGCTGTCTACAACCACAATCTCATCAACCATATCTGAAACCGAATCTAAAAGCCTTATAATGTTGTCTTCTTCATTATAAGTGATAACGGCTAAAGAAAGGGACATTACCGCTTGAATTCAGAAATGGTTTTTTCTATGATCGAAACACAATCCATGAGCTGTTCTTCAGTAATTACCAAAGGTGGAGCCAGCCTGATAATATTGCCGTGGGTAGGCTTGGCCAGTAATCCGTTTTCCTTAAGCTTCAGACAGATGTTCCATGCCGTGGAGCTGTCGGGAGTATCATTGATCAGAATGGCATTCAGGAGCCCTTTTCCTCTTACCTTGGTGATCAGATCCGTTTTTTCAATCAGTTTATCAATTTCGGAACGGAACGTTTTTCCCAGTTCTTCTGCGCGTTCAGAAAGGCGTTCTTCAGAAACTACGTCCAGAGCAGCCATGGCCACTGCACAGGCCACCGGGTTTCCGCCGAAAGTAGATCCGTGCTGGCCGGGTTTAATTACATTCATGATATGATCGTCCGCTAAAACGGCTGATACGGGATACATTCCTCCGGAAAGTGCCTTTCCTAAAATGAGAATATCCGGCTGCACGTTTTCGTGATGGCAGGCAATCAGTTTTCCCGTACGGGCAATTCCTGTCTGTACTTCATCAGCGATAAAAAGGACATTGTATTGCTTACACAATTCAGAAGCTTTCTTCAGGTAGTTTTCATCCGGTACATACACGCCCGCCTCTCCCTGGATTGGTTCCACAAGGAAAGCGGCAATATGTCCCGCATCCTGTTTCAGTGCTTCTTCCAGTGCTGAAAGGTCGTTGTAAGGGATTTTGATGAATCCCGGGGTGAAAGGCCCGTAATTCTGATTGGCATCCGGGTCATTGGAAAATGACACGATGGTGGTCGTTCTCCCATGAAAATTATTCTCACAGACGATGATCTTTGCTGAGTTTTCTGCAATTCCCTTTATTTCATAACTCCATTTTCTGGCCAGTTTCACTGCTGTTTCCACCGCTTCAGCGCCGGAATTCATAGGCAGCACTTTATCAAAACCGAAAAGTGAAGTAATCTTCTGTTCATATTCTCCCAGTTTTGAATTGTAGAATGCTCTTGAAGTCAGGGCCAGTTTCTGGGCCTGTTTAACTAAGGCATCAACAATCTTAGGGTGAGAGTGACCCTGGTTGACGGCAGAATATGCTGAAAGAAAGTCATAATATTTTTTGCCTTCCACATCCCATACAAACACACCTTCCCCGCGGTCTAAAACTACAGGAAGAGGGTGGTAGTTGTGCGCTCCGTGCTGATCTTCAAGATCAATAAAATACTGTGAATTCTTTACAGTTTCTGCTGTTGACATATCGTTTTGGTTTTCGGCAAATGTAAGTATTATAAATGAAATCCTTTTACCGGAATAAGATACTGCCGATGGACCGATATAAGAATTTTTAATCTTAAAACAAAAGACTATCAGAAATTATTGCTTACGTATATTCTATATGGAGGTATAATATCTTTACTTCACATTTTTTTTGAAGTATTAAATTATAATTAATATAAAAACCGTTTCATAGGAAACGGTCATTGTATTGAAGCAACTTGTATATTGTTTTACCCTTACGATTTCAGGATTACCTGGTTTTTATTCAGATAGTCATCTACATAAGCTTTTAATAATGCTTTCTTTTGCGGGTCTTTTACCAGATCATAGATAATGACCAGGCCATGATCCCCAAAATCTACCAGGACAGCATTTTTCCTTGTACACGTACTTTGCCATTTGCCAATTTCAATAGTCGGAGCTTTACCGCTGAAACTGTATATGCCTGCCATTGCCTCAGAAATGTCACCACCTCTGGTTCTGTAATAGACTTTTTTATCATAATTTTTTGCTGCATCCCGGGCATCGATGCTATTGGGTTCAAATCCTGTTTTTATACCGATACTTGCAGCACGTTCGCGGTCAGGGTTGGTAGTCTTTGCCTGGAAAAGGATATCAATTTTGGCTCCGATGTAAATGTCAGTTGTAATATGGGTTCCGTATTCACTGACAATCTGTTCAGGGGTTTTAGTCTGGATGTCCTGTAAGAAGCCGGGAGTAACATAATGGCTAAGTTCGCTTGCCGTTGCAAAAAAACGATATCTGCTGAGTCTTATAGTAGCGTTACGGCTGCCATAGATATATTCCGGATTAAAAGTCTGGTCACTCAGTAAGGCCGTACCAAAAGCTGAATAAATTGTCTTGCCGAACATTCTCAGCGACTGCGTAGCAGCAACTTTTCCGGACAGTACCGTTGAATAGGCTGCCGCATCCTTCCCATACTGTTCCTTATATTCTGCAGATGATACCTGTTCCTCATCAATATTTCTGTATTCTGCGTTAAATTTATCGGTATCGATTACCTGCAGGCCAATGGCATTTACATTTCCGTATTCCCCTGTAACATTATAACCATACCCAAGCGCGTTATAAGTTCCGAACTGTTTTGAATTTTCAGTAACGGGAAGCTTGGTATGTTCCATAAAATCAGCAGGACTTTCTGTATTTTGACTCTGTTCTAGCTCTTCTGATGAGCAGGATATAAGTAACGCTGTTAATACGCTGTATATACCGATCAGTAGGGATCTCTTCATAATATATCTTTCTCAAACAAATATAAATCAAATAATTGAGAAATATCATGGATTGATAAAAATCATGTACAAAAAAACCGCCTCCGGAAGGAGGCGGCTGATAAGTTTATGATAGTATGATCTTAGTGGTGATCATATTTTCTGTCCATTACAAAATCTTCCATGAATTTTGTCGTATAGTTTCCGGCAAGGTAATCCTCGTTATCCATCAGCTGTCTGTGGAAAGGAATGGTAGTTTTCACACCTTCAATATAAAACTCTTCCAATGCCCTTCTCATTTTAGCAATGGCTTCTTCACGCGTCTGTGCAGTGGTGATCAGTTTCGCGATCATAGAGTCATAGTTAGAAGGAATGGTATATCCTGAATATACATGCGTATCTACGCGTACTCCGTGTCCGCCAGGGATATTTAGCCCGGTAATTTTACCCGGAGACGGCCTGAAATCCATATAAGGATCTTCTGCGTTGATCCTGCATTCGATAGAATGCAGTTTTGGGTAATGGTTAATCCCGGAGATAGGTGTTCCGGCAGCCAGAAGGATTTGCTCCCTGATCAGGTCATAATCAATTACCTGCTCAGTGATCGGGTGTTCTACCTGGATTCTGGTATTCATTTCCATAAAGTAGAAGTTCCTGTGCTTGTCTACCAGGAATTCAATAGTTCCCACACCTTCGTAACCGATAAATTCAGCAGCTTTTACAGCAGCGTCACCCATTTGTTCACGAAGCTCGTCGGTCATGAACGGAGATGGGGTTTCTTCAGTCAGTTTCTGGTTTCTTCTCTGTACGGAACAGTCTCTTTCAGAAAGGTGACATGCTTTACCGAACTGATCTCCTGCAACCTGGATTTCGATATGCCTAGGCTCTTCGATCAGCTTTTCCATGTACATTCCGCCGTTCCCGAAAGCTGCTACAGCTTCCTGGATTGCA
>Ga0207661_10001312_pt1 | contig 16630 bp, 13 predicted proteins | sample KBSC713LmetaG_FD_184337 | JGI IMG/M metagenome (GOLD analysis project Ga0207661, IMG submission 184337) | Corn rhizosphere microbial communities from Kellogg Biological Station, Michigan, USA - KBS C7.1-3L metaG (SPAdes) (version 2) | ecosystem: Host-associated > Plants > Roots > Rhizosphere ...
TGGAGATCGTCGTGGGGGTGCCGAGGGTATCTTCCTTGATGACCGAGCCGGAAACAGCCGCCGAGGAGAAGCCCACCAGGTTCTGGGCGGTCGCGGCGGTGACGGCGGCCGAGTTCACGTTCGACTTGGTCGAATAGCCGGTCGGGCTCTGCAGCACCTGGTTGGCGATCGACTGGGCGCTGGCGACCAGGCTCTGCAGCGAGGTGATGCCAGTGTTGGCAGACTGCAGCACCTGCACGCCGTTGCCGATCGAGTCGAGCAGGTTGCCGATGTCGCTGGCGCGGTTGTTCAGCGACTGGGCGGTGAAATAGTTGGTGGGGTTGTCGAGCGCAGAGTTGACCTTGTTGCCGGTGGCGAGGTCATTCTGGGTGGTGGCGAGCAGCGAAGCAGTCGACTGCAGCGAGAGCAGGTTCTGGCGGACTGACGCCGAGAGGACGATACCGGACATTTTTCATACCTTTCTGGTGTGAAACACAGAGTACTTCCCGACCTTCTTGGTCAGGTGACCCCGCGACGGTCGTCTGAAGTGGCTAAGAAAGCATGAAGTCGGCGCCCCCGGGCGATTCCGGAGTTAAGCAAGCCGCGGCGGAGGCTTTCGTCGGCGCGCGACGCCGCCGGAAAACATCGTTGATCCGACTACACATTTTCGTGCGCCGGGCCGAATTTACCAAGCGTTAACCTTGATCGGAAAGGATTGCGGCAAGTTGGCGAAAAGGCACAGTCGTGCGCCAACGCTTTCGAGTTCGCGGTAGTTGATCGCCGGCGTCAGAACGGCAACGGAGAACAATATGGCCCTGAAAGTCGAGCTTAAGCCGCACGAGCGGATCATCATCGGCAACTGCGTCGTCACCAACACCGATCAACGCGCCCGCCTCCTGATCGATGGCGACAACATTCCGATCCTGCGCGAGAAGGACATCCTGACGCCGGAGACGGCGAACACGCCCGCCAAGCTCGTCTATCTGGCGGTGCAGCTGATGTACATCTCGCCGGACCCGAACGCCAGTCACGCCACCTATTTCAACCTGCTGCGCGACATCGTGGTCACCGTGCCAAGCGCATGGCCGATCATCGAAGGCATCAATAACTGCATCCTCTCGGGTGATCTCTATCAGGCGCTGAAGGAAGCCAGGAAGCTGATCGCCTATGAGAAGAAGCTGCTCGATCAGCACGCCGCCATCGAGGAAAGCCGCAACGTCGAAGCCGAGCGCCGGTCCGCCTGATACCGTCACGCTGGAAGTTGCAGCCGCGCGACAACACCCAGGTCAGATTGCCAGCGGCGGTTCGATGGCCTCGGCCTGATCGTTCGCGGCTGACGATCGCCGCGCGCCGAACTCCAGCACCGCCGCCACGAGCCTGTCGATGTCGCAGACGTCGGTGCGGTGATTGACGATGGCCGCGCGGATCGCGAGCCGGCCGTCGAGGACCGTCGTCGACGGCGCCGCTATTCCCGATTCCTGAAGACCGACGACGATATCGCCATTGACCTTGTCGGCATCGCGGGCGCGATAGCGGAAGCAGACGATGTTGAGATTGACCGGCGCGAGCAGCTCGAGCCGGGGTTCGGCCTCGATCCGCGCCTCCAGGTAGCGTGCGAGCGCGCAGCAGCGCTGGATGACGGCGCCAAGCTTGTCGGTGCCATAGGTCTTCAGCGTGAACCAGGTCTTCAGCGCCCTGAAGCCGCGCGACAGGTCGACACCGAGATCGCACGGCCACGACGAGCCCGCCGCGAGTCCGCGCGTCTCCCGGCGCAGATAGGCCGCGGGCGCCGCAAAGGCATCGCGATGCTTCTCGCCATCGCGCACCAGAAGGAAGCCCGCGTCATAGGGCACCTGCCCCCATTTGTGGAAATCGAGCGCGATTGAATCCGCGTGCTCGATCCCTTCCAGCAGTGCGGCAAGCTCCGGTGCAAGGATCGCAAGCGCGCCAAAGGCGCCATCGACGTGGAACCACAGTTCCTCCTCGCGGCACAGCTCGGCAATCGCAGTGAGATTGTCGATCGCACCGATATCGACCGTGCCGGCGGATGCCACCACCAGGAATGGATCCAGTCCGACGGCGCGGTCGCGCGCGATCCGCGCACGGAGCGCATCGACATCGATGCGATGGCTGTCATCGACGGCGATCGAGCGCAGCGCATCACTGCCGAGACCCGCGATGTCCATCGCCTTGCTGATGCAGCCATGTGCCGCCTTGGAGGCATAGGCCGTCAGCAGTGCGCCCGCCTCACCGAGGCCTTGTCGGCGCGACTGCTTTCCGAGTGTCGCGGTCCGCGCCACCAGCACCGCCATCAGATTGGCCATCGAGGTGCCCGTGACGAAGATCCCGCTCGCGCTCGCAGGCAGGCCGAACATCTGGCGCGTCCACTCGACGATCTGCCGCTCCACCTCGATCGGCATGTGATCGCGGCCGCCGAGATTGGCATTGAGCCCGGCCGCCAGCATCTCCGCGAGCATGCCGACCGGAGAGCTGCCGCCATGCACCCAGCCCATGAAGCCCGGGTGAACATTGCCGGTCGCATAGGGCACGACGAAATCGGTAAAGTCGCGATAGACCTCGGCGAGATCCGACGGCGCGCGCGGCAGCTTGTCGCGAAACTGCGCGCGCACGGCATCGGGGATCGGCTGCCAGACCGGACGTTCGCGGATGGTCGCGATGTAGTCGATCATGTCATCGAGCATGCGATGACCCAGCGCGCGAAGCTCGTCCCAGTTCTGCGGATCGAGCGTCTCGCTCGCCTCACGCAGGAGCTGCGCGCTCCGGCGCGGCTTGCTCACGCCGCCCGCTCCCGCCTCTCCTCGACGCGCCGTTCCAGCATCGCGGCGAAGGCCTCGAAGATCTTGCGCATCTGCGGCGGCTTGTAGGGAAACACATGCGCATGATCCATGTTGTGGACCACGGCGGTATTGTCCGCCTCGAAGATCAGGAGCGAGCCGTCCCTGGCCTCGGCGCAGTCGATGGTGAAATATTCGAGGCCGATGCGATCGGCTATCGCCGTGAGCGCAGCCTGATGCCGGCGGCCGAAGCCGATATCGAAGGTGCGCATCCAGGTCTCTTCCTCGAGACGCTTTTCCGCACTCTGCGACATCCCGGCGTTAAGGTACCAGATGTCCCAGCGATCGGCGATCGCCATGTGGCAGGCATAAGGCACACGATCGATGAAAACGACGCGGTATTTGCGGAACACCCGGTCTTCGCTGGAATAGTCGACAAACCGCGAGATGAAGAACAGCTCTTCCTCGCGGCTTTCGAGATAGGTTCCAAGCGCCTCAGCATCATCGATCTTCGCAAGTCCCGAGCCGGCATGCGAGCCGCGCGGCCTGACGATGACGGGAAAGGCGAGATCGACGGCGATGTCGGCGAGCTCGTCCGGCTTCTCCGCCACGTCAAGAAGGCGATCGCGCGTGACCACCAGCGTCGCCGGGATCGCCAGTCCGTCGACGCCATCAAGCAGGCGATGCAGCTTGTCGCGATCGAGGCTGCCAACCAGCCGCGGCGGATTGAGCAGCGGCCGCGGCCAGCCGGGCACGGCGGCGTCGACCTTGGCAAGTGCCTCGCGGCAGTCCTCGGAATCGGAGGCGATCACGATCGCAACGTCATGCTCGGGCAGCGGCAGCGGCAATTCCGCTTCGCCGGTCACATAGAGTGTCATCAGCTCGATGCCGGAGTCCTCGAGCAGGAACTCGATCGGCGTGTTGCTGCCCATGTCGGTCGCCGCCGCCAGCGCCAGCACGCGCAGCCGCGGCGGCTTGCTGGCGCAGGGCGAGCGGAACAGCCGGTGCGACCGCAACACTTCCTGCTGGATGACGAGGCCCGCCCGCTTGTCGCCGAGCAATTGCGCGATCAGCGAGAGATCGATGCCCTCGCCCGCATCCGCGGTGCCGTTGAGCAGCTTTGCGATCAGCTCCGCCCATTTGGGACGAAGGTCGCGCCCGTCAAATGCCATCTTGGCGAGTTTCGCCATGCCGATGCGATCGGCGCAGTCGGCGCGGGCGGCTTCCGAAACTTCGAGCGCACTAAATTCCATGTGACAACTCCGCAAGCCCCCGCTCGCCGGCGTAGGCAAGCAAGAGTTCAATCTTGGCGACGACTTCCGCGATGCAATCGAGCTCGCGCTCGAGGTTGCGTCTGGCGACATCCGCGTTCGGCGACCAGGTTTCGGTGACCTGGCGCGCGCCGACGCAAAGGCGCAGCACGGCGGTCGGGCGGCCCTCGCTCCGCTCGATCCGCACCGGCTGGCCGATCAGGCAGCGGCGCGCGATGATCTCGCGGTCGGCGTCGCTGCAGCGGAGCACATGGCTCAAATCCTGGGCCAGCGCATCATAAAGGGTGCGGCACTCATGGGACGAGAAGCTGATGCATCGTCCGCTGACCGTAAACGGAAAGATCGTGGGCTCGCAGAATTCCTCGTCGCCAGTTTCGGCCGCGCTCGCTCGGCCGCCGATCGGACGAAGCGACGGGGACAGTGCGATGAGGTCTTCGATGCCGGCGCGAAACTCCCGCAGCGCCATGGCGCGATAGGCGTCGGGCACCTGGTAATAGGCGCCGATCTCCTCCAGTGCCGCTTCCCAGCGCAGCCATTGTCCGAGATTGGCGCGGCTCTCGAATTGCGACCGCAGCGCGGTCCAGCGCATCGGCCAATCGCTGCGGCTGGCATAGTCCTTGAGTCCGGGCGCGATGGTCGCCCTGCCATCGAGTGCGGACGCCAGGGAGGACGGCACGAGCAGCGCGCCGCTGAAGGCGGGACCGCCGAAGAATTTCGAGCCGGTGACGAGCACCATGTAGCCCCGATCGAGATGGCGGCGGAGCCGGCCGCGGCCAAGACGCATCTGGCAGGCATCGACGACCACCTGAACCCTGTCCGGCCAGCGGGTGGCGACCTCGTCGAGACAGGCGTCGCTCGGCGCGCGCCAGCCGAGCTTCGAGGCATCCATGATTTGCAGCAGCACGCTCGCGTCTTGCGCGACGGCTGCTTCGACGGCCTCGATCACCGCGAGGTCGGCATCGGCGCGCGGCTTGAGGCTACTCGCATCCGCGAGCGGCAGCGCGACGCGATCAGACTCGAGGCCCGCGATCGGCGTGTCCTTGCGAACCACGGCCCCGCTTGCGGTAAACCGGTTGAAATGCCGCCCCCGCGCGGTGTGAACCGTTCCGCTTCCAGTTTGATCCGAGCCGACAACGATGGTCGTAAGCGTTTCGCCGAGCAGAGCACGGGCAACGAACAGTGCGTGCAGCTGCGAATCCGTGCCGGACGGCGAGAAGACCACGTCCACGTCCGCGGCGCCAAGCCCCAGATGAGTCTTCAACTCCGCGCGCATGTCCTCGATGCGAGTCTCGAGCGCATCCTCGAGACCGACGGCGATGGCCGAGCGCATCAGTTCCTCGCGCGCGAGCCCCGCCCGCTCATAGGCGCGCTCGGAGATGATCGAGGCCGTGCTCGACGAGAAACTCCAGGTCTGCGGCGATGGCATCACGCCGCAGCCTTGCTCGTTCACCCGCGCGATTGGATCGAGCATCAGCCTCGGATCGCCGCCGCAGCCGAGCAGGTCGTCCAGGGTAGCGAACAGATCGCGCAGTCCAGCATTGAACCTGGGAAGACCGGGTTGCTCCAGGGTCTGCAGGCGGGGAGCGAAGGTCATTCCAGAGCTCTCAGGCGGCGTCGGCTGCGGTCGGCGCTGCCGCAAATTGCGAGGCGATGTCGCCACGGAAGACCGACGGTCCGACATGGTCGAGGCGGCTTTGGAGGTCGGCCCAGATCTCGCCGCCGATATCGGTCCAGCGCTTGCAGAAGGCGAAATCCTCGCTGAGATAGGTTCCGGTGGCCGGATCGATCATGCATTCGAACAGCGCGTAGCGGTTCGGGCTGGCGGCGAGCGCATCCCGCGAATGCTCGCGCAGGAATTTCAGCGGCGCATAGAGAGGATGCGTGCACATCCTTTCCAGCACGTGACGGCGAATCATCAGGAAACCGGTGCCGGCATAACGCACCCGGGCGAAGCCGACGACGACCTTGACCTGGTCCGGATTGTCGACCTCGAGCACATAGTCGAGCGATGCCGAGCCCAGGTTCGGCTGGCCTGAGGCCACCACACGCTTCACCTTGTCCCAGTCGACCTGCTTGATCGGATAGCAGCCGGCGACCATGTCGGCACCGGATTCGATCAGGCGGAACACCTGCTCCGGCGTAAAGCCGATATCGGCGTCGACAAAGAGAAGATGGGTCGCGGCAGGATCGTCGAGGAACAGCGTCACCAGGTTGGCGCGGGCCCGGGTGATCAGCGCGTCGCCATCGCGCAGATGGACCTTGAGCTTGACGTTGGAGAGCTTTTGCACCGCCTGCTGCAGGTTGAAGAGCGAGGTGGCGTAGATGGTCGAGACCTGCCCCCCGAAACAGGGCGTGGCGACCACGAGATTGAAACGTTCTGTCATGACTGGCTCCGAAGCTGCAGGCGGCGCCTGCACTTCTCACCAATAAGTAAATAGACGTGGTTAACGAAAACCTAACGAGCCCCTCGCCCTTTAGGCCACCGGCAGGAACTTGGTCAGGCTGAGCTGCGAGAGCATCGCCGTGGTCTGGTAGGAGGCTTGCAGGCTGGTCTGCAGCGCCAGGATTTCGCTCGCGACCTGGTTCTGGTTGATGCCTTCGGTCTGGTCGACCAAGTTCTGCAGCGCCGACTGGGTCTGGGTCTGGCGAGCCTGCACGTCCTTCATCGTGGTCTGAGCGGTGGCAAAATCCGTCTGGATGTCGGAAATCGTCTGCTGGCCCTGCTGCGGTGTCAGGTTGGTGGTGATGCGCTGGCTCAGCGCGGACATTGCGGCGGGCGAATTGGTGCCGGTCGGCGACACCGTCACCGCCGCATAGGTCGCGACAGCCTGGATCGCCTGGCGGATCGCCTGCTCATTGGCCTGAGCGCCGTATTGCACCACTTGCGAGGAATCGACGCGCGCGGTGGCCGTCGACCGTGCCGAACCGGGGCCGGAATTGCCGGTATACCATTGCACCGTGTCGGCCGAACCATTGGCGAGGCTGGTTGCCGACGAGAAGGACGGGCCCGGGACCCGCAGCGGCGGCTTGGCCGCGGTCACCGTCGAGCCGCTGGGGAAGCCGAGTGCCGCGATCGCGCTCGCCGGCGACGTAGAGATCGACAGCGCCGACGCATTATTGGTGTTGATGGTGATCACGCCGCCATGGACGGTCGACGGCGTCGTGGTGCCGGTGATCGCGTCGATCTTCGACAGCAGCGTCTGCACGGTATCGGTCGTGCTGATCTGGTTGTTGCCGCTGGCGGGGCCGGCCACGAAGCTCAGCGTCGTGCCGTTGATGGTGATGGTGTCGCCGGCTGCGAAACCCGGCGACAGCGAGTCGCTTCCAGAAGCGCCGGTCAGCGCGGTGGCTCCCGTCATCGGCGTGCCGGCCTGGCTCGTGACTGCCGCGGTCCCGATCGCCGATCCGTCGGTGTTGAAGAAGTTGTCGCCCGCCTCGACCGCCGAGGCCGCCACCAGCGAGGTGTTGGCAAGCGTCGAGATCGCCTGCGTCAGCGCGTTGCTGAAATTGGTCGCGGTGTCGGACGTCGTCGCGCCGATGGCAAAAGTGCCTGACGGCAGCGGATTGGCATTGCTCGCCGTCAAGGTGATGGAATCGGTGGTACCGTCAGGCTCGTTGAAGGTGACGCTGAAGGTGTCGCCGGGATTGGGTTGCCCGCCGGCGAAGTCGACGGAGAACGCCGCCGGCGAGCCGGAGGGACCGGTGACGGTCGCATTCGTCAGCGTGGAAGAGACTGAGTTCAGCTTCAACCCGAAGGGCGAGGTCGCGGAGTCTTCGGCAACCGTCGTCAATGTCGACGAAGCCGGCGGTGTCGGCGGCGGCGACGCCGGCGCTGGCGTGGTGAGGACCAGCCGGCCCATGCCGTTGGCGCCTTGATCGGCCTGCAGCCGTTCCGAAATCACCTGTTTCAGCCCGGCCTGCGTCGTCGTGCCGTTGAGGATGTCGTCGGCGGAAGCCACCGCCGGCGTGTTGATCGCGGTACCGGAGAAGATATAGCGGTTGCCGACCTGCGTGTTGAGAATGCCCGAGATCGCCGACAGCTCGGATATCGCGTTCTGCTGACCGATGGTCTGTCCCGAGGACGTCAGGTTCTGCGGCGACGAGGAGGCGTTGCTCTGTACTTGCCCGGTGATGGTCGACAGCGACTGCAGCCCGGTATTGGCCGCGGAGATGATCGTGTTGACATTCGTCATCGTGGTGCCGAACGCGGAGATGCTCGACAGCTGCGCGCGCGCCGCGATCGCAAAGCCTTCGTTGACGCCCATGCCGGCGTAGTTGGGCGACTTGACCCCGCTCGAGAGCTGGGTCGACAGGTTCGAGAGCTGGTTGGAAATGTTCTGCACGGAAAGACCGAGCAGCGACGTGCTGTAATTGATGCTGGAGACCGACATCTTACGCGTCCTACACTTGAGCCTGCAGCAACGTCTGCATCATGCTTTGAACCACCGACATGATGTGGGCATTGGCCGCATAGGTATTTTGCACCTGGATCAGATTCGACATTTCGGTATCGATGTTGACGCTGGCGGTGGAGTCGAACTTCTGCTGTAGCGTATTGACGACCACGGCCTGCCCCTGCTGCAGCTGCGTGGCCAGCGTCGAGGCGTTGCCCTGCTGGCTGATGAAGGATTGCAGATAGTTCGAGATCGTGCCGACGAAGGGTTGTGCCGCCGAACCGAGCCCGGTCGACGGCGAATAGGAGAAGCGCCCGCTGGTGAGCTGCGAGAACATGAAGTCCGAGCGCGTGTTGTCGCCGGACGGGGTCTGCGGCGAGGTCGAGTAGATGCTCAGCGCCGACGGATTGTTGACGACTGCCGGATTGACGCTGATGCGCCCGGCAAGCCCGAGCATTTCATTGCCGCTGCTGGTGTATTGCCCGGTGTAGACGGTGTTTGCGTCGGTAAACAGCGCAAGCTGGGGAATGCCGCTCGCGACCGTCTGGCTCGTGGTCGTGGCCGACGCCGCGTTCACGGTCGCCGTCGCCGATCCCTGCACCGTCAGCGTCGAGCCGCTGCCGGAGAACTGCAAGCCTTTCCCGGCCAGCGCAGTGTTGAGCAGAGCGGCCACCGAACCCATGCCGGCCGTGAAATCCTCTCCGACCAGGAGCGGATTGGCGTTGGCGCCGTTCTGCAGCGGCAGCGCCTGCGGATCGGTCACATTGACGATCGAGATCTGGCGCTGGATGTTCGACGAGTCGGTATAGGTCAGGTTGACGGTGTTGCCCGGCAGCACGTTCGAGGTGTTGACCGAGAAACCGGGGGGCGGGCCAGTGACCGCCGTGCCCGCGGTGGTCACGTCCGACAGCGACGAGGCTAGCGTCGCGGCCATCTGGTCGACCTGGCTCTGTGCCTGCGTCAGCGTCTGGTCGCGAAGCTTCAGGTCCGCGGCGATCTGGCCCGAGGAGATGACGTTGTTGGCGACGACATCGATGGCGGCGCCGTTCGGCAGCTTGATATTCAGCGAGCCGACACCGTTCTGGGCAGGATTGGCGCTATAGAGCGAGGTCGCGGTCAGCGAGCCCTTCGAGGAGAAGGTGAAGATCGAGGCAAGGCCCGCGCCGACGAGCTGGATGCCCGAATTGGTGAAAATGTTGGTCTGGTTGGTGGAATCCGTGACCACCTTGACATCGACCAGCTTCGACAGGTCGTTGATGGCGGCGTCGCGCTGATCCATCAACGTCGCGGCGAGAGGATCGCTCGAGCTCATGCCTTGCAGGCGGGTATTTATCGTCGCGATCTGGCTCATATCGTTGTTGGCCTGGTTGGCCGAATTGCCGATGTCCTGATCGACATTGGAGCGCAGCGTCTGAATGCCCTGCGTGGTCGAGTTGAGCTGGCCGGCGAGCGTTTGCGCGGCGGAAAGGGCCACGGCCTGCGCCGAGGAGTCGCCGGGGCTGTTCGACAGCGACTGCAGCGCGGTGGTGAAATTGTTGAGCGCGTTCTCCAGCGTGCCATCGCCGCCGGGCGTGCCGTAGACGCTCTGCAGCTGCGACAGGATGTTGGAGATCTGGGTGGCGTAGGAGCCGCCGGAGGTCTCCGTACGCAGCTGGTTCTGCACGAACAAGTCGAGCTGGCGGTTGACGCCGGTGACCTCGACCGAGGAGCCGACGGTGCCGCTGGCAATCTCCGACTGGTTCGCGTTCTGGACGACGTAGCCGGGCGTCTGCGCATTGGCGACGTTCGACGAGATGATCGACAGCGACGCCTGGTTGGCGCGCAGTCCCGACATCGCCGTGGCAAGGGCTGAACTCAAACCCATGTTATTTGCCCGCCTTCAAATGCGTTACAAAGGACTGTCGCCGCGCCTTGACCGTCAGCGCAGCACGTTCAGAAGGTCCTGAACCATGTTGTTGGCCGTGGTGATCACCTTGGTGTTGGCCGAATAGGCCTGCTGGGTCACGATCAGCTTGGTGAACTCGTCGGCGATGTCGGTGTTCGATCCCTCCAGCGACGAGCCTGAGATGGTGCCGGAGGCGCCGATGATCGCCGGTCCCGACAGGTCGGTCGCCTCGTAGGCGCCGCCGTCGATCGCTTTCAGGTAGTTGGTGCCGTTGAAATGCGACAGCGTGACCATGGCAAGATCGATGTTCTGGCCGTTGGAGAAGGTGCCGACCACGATGCCGCTGTTGTTGACGGCGACCGATTGCAGCTGGCCGGCGGCAAAGCCGTTCTGGGTGATGCCGTTGATCGTCGCAGCACCGCTCGAGCTCGCAAATTGCGTCAGCGCGCCGGTGGTGATGCTAGCGGTAAGGTTGCCCAACGACTGGTTGTCGACGGTCACATTCGGAATGTTGATGGACGTGCCGGTAGGAGACGCCAGCGCGCCGTTGGCACCGAAAGTGAAGACCGTGCCGGAATTGATCCACGCCGGCGCAGTGCCGGTCGCCGTCGTGCTCGTCTGGTAGAACAGCTCCCAGCTGTCCGAATGTCCGGTGCCGAGCGATGTGCTATCGACCTTGGCCCAGCGCAATTGCAGGTTCACCGGCGTACCCGCCGCGTTGTAGGCGGTCACCGCTCCGCCGCTGATGGATTCGTTGGTGAAGGTCGTCAGGTCGTTGGCGATCACCACGCCGTTGCCGGCGATACCGCCGTTGCGCGGCGTCGTGCCGGCGGTGAGGCCGAGCTTGGCGAGCGCGGTGCCGGAGATCACCAGGCTCTGATTGGTGCCGGTTGAGAGCGTGATCTTTCCGCCGGAAACAGAGGAGGCAACGCTGGCACCGGTCACTGCGTCGATCTGACTGAGTAGGTCGGCCACATTGTCCCCGATGCCAATGTTGGTGCCCGTCGAGGAGGTGCCGGCCACGAATGTGAAAGTCGTGCCGTTGACGACCAGCGTGTCACCGGTGGTGATGCTCGAGGAAAGGTCGTTCGAGGTGGCCGACGGGGTACCTGACAACAGCGTGCTGCCGGTCATTGCCGCGGCGCCGGCCGTGTTGTCGTTATTGATCGCGCTGCCCGTGACGGTGTTGTTGGAATAAGGCGACAGCGTACCTACCGCCAGGGGGTTGAAGCCTGTGGAGAAGTCGGATGCATTGAGACCGCCGACGGCGGTGATAGTGCCGGCGGCTGCGCCTGTACTGGCCTGCGTCTTCGGCTGGGTCGGCAGGTTCGCGGCATAGGTGATAGCGGTCGTCGCCTGCGCCGGAATGAAGTTGTTCTGGAATTGCAGCACGTGCGGCACGTTGCCGGTCGGGTTGCCAGTCTTGGGGTCGACGTCGACGCCCATCAGGTAATAACCGGCGCCGTTGACCAGGTTGCCGTTGGCATTGACCTGGAAGTCGCCGCGGCGGGTGTAATCGGTGACGCCGGTGAACACCGGCACGTTGTCGGTGATCGAGGTCGGCTTCCGCACCGAGAAGAAGCCGTCGCCGTTGATCGCCATGTTGGTGCCGATCGTCGTGGTGGAGACGGTGCCCTGGGTGGTGATGGTCTGCTGGGAGAACGCCGTGACGCCGCCGGCGACCTGCTTGTTCGGCGTGGTCGAGTCCGGGACGAGATCCTCGAAGGTGGTATCGACCCCCTTGTAGCCGGTGGTCGAGGCGTTCGCGATATTGCCCGAGATGTTCTGCAGCGCGAAGGACTGCGCCTGCAGGCCGCCGACCGAAGTGTTTAGCGCGTCGAAGATACCCATAACATTGTCTCCACGTGATCCCGCGGGTCAACCGCAGGCCAAGCCGCAATTCGTCGGAGACACTGTCGCAAGCGTTATGCCAACATCGAAAGTCTCGATGTATCAAGAGCTTGAATGAAAAACCCCGGTCGAATGACCGGGGCAGATTTGCCGGGCGGGCAACAATTGCCGGGTGTTTTCAGCTTGCCTGGCTCAGCTCCCCTGCGGTCCCGCCGGGTGGAACACCAGCGCCAAGCCATCCATACAGTAGCGCAAACCGGTCGGCTTCGGACCGTCGTCGAAGACGTGGCCGAGATGGCCGCCGCAGCGGCGGCAATGCACCTCGGTGCGTGCCATGCCAAAGGTGCGGTCCTCGGTGGTGCCGACGGCGTTTTCGAGCGGCTGGTAGAAGCTCGGCCAGCCGGTGCCGCTCTCGAATTTGGTGTCGGAGGAGAACAGCGGCAGGTCGCAACCGGCGCAGGCGAAGGTGCCCTTGCGATGCTCTTTCAGCAGCGGGCTCGAGCCGGGACGCTCGGTGCCCTCCTTGCGCAGGATCTCATATTGCTGCGGCGTCAGCTGCGCGCGCCATTCGGCGTCGGTCTTCTCGATCTCGAATTTCTGGCCGGCGCGGGCGGGCGACACCCTGAGCCAACGGAAGGCGGCAAGACCCAACAGGCTTGCGACCGAAGCCAGCAAAATACGGCGGTCAATCATTGAGTTCTCCGTGACTGTTCGCCTGAAAATACGGAAGTCTCTCACAGAAGTTACACCGCTCTGCTGAGATTATTCTCAACTTTATGCGAGCGGGATAAATATCTAGGCCCCCTCGCCTTGCCCATGATCGGCCGGGACCGGCGGCTCCGCCTGTGGGCGCGGGGGCTGCGGCCGAACCGGCCGCGGCCCGCCAGGTGGCGGGCGGCGCACCGCCGGACGGCTGCCGGCCTGCCGATTGGCTTCGGCCAGCCGCGCCTCGCGGATGCGTTCCTGGGCACGCGCCCGCTCCCGGTGACGGGCGAGCGCGCCCGCCGCGGCAGATGCGCCCCGGCTCCACAGGCCGACAAAATATCCGGCGACCCGGCCAGCCGGGCCACCGGCCCAGACCAGTTCGAACGGCGAGAACAGCCGCCAGCGCTCATCGCCCCACAAGATGCTGCGCGCGATCAGGACGCCGGCCATCGCCGAGGTGTTCATGCCCTGCCGGCCAAAGCCGCTCGCCACCCACAGGCCTTTGCGCAGCTGGCCGATCTGCGGCATGCCATGCACGGTCTGGCCTATTGCGCCGCCAAACGTCTCTGTGATCTCGACCTGGCCGAGCTTTGGAAAGATGGTGCGGATCCTTCGCGCGATCGCGCCGGCATAGTGTCGTGGATTGCCCGACCAGGTGGTTTCCGGGCTCGCCCACATCAGGCGATCGCCATCGACGATGCGGAAATGGTCGATATGGTCGGTGTCGCTCACCGATCCCTTGAAAGCGATGACCTCGGAAAGCGCGTGGCCCAGCGGCGCTGTCACCCCGGCGTAGCGCCAGACCGGCAGCAGGGTTTCCGACAACCTCCGCAGCGGCGCGCCGAGATGAACATTGCCGGCCAGCACGATATGGGAAGCGCGCAGTCGCGCCGACGGCGTGACGATGCGCTTGCGGATGCCGGAAGGATCGATGCTGACCACCGGCGTATCCTCGAAGATCCGGGCGCCGGCGCGCCGCGCCAGCGAAGCCAGGCCATGAACATATTTGCGGCCGTCGATCTGGAATGCCTTGGGATAATAGACGCCGTGGAAATAGCGATCGGTCTTCAATTCGCTGCGCACGCGATCGATCTGCCAGCCTTCGACTTCGGTCTCGAAATCCTCGCTCAGCATCTGCAGCCGGCTGATCAGCTGATCGCCGACATCGACATTGGAGACTTCGAGTGCGCCTTCGCTCAAGCCAATCCCCGGCATCGACTGCTCGGTGGCGTTGGCGCGGACGTGATCGGCGCCTTCCTTCGACAGGGCCCAGAGCTCGCTCGTATCCTCGAAGCCGATGCGCTCGATCAATTCGCCGATCGGCAGCGCATAGCCCGGCATGACGGTGCCGAGCTGGTTACCGGAGGCGTTCCAACCCACATGCCGGCCTTCGAGCACGGCGACGCTGGCCCCCATCCGCGCCGCCTCGAGTGCGACGGTGAGCCCCGCCAGTCCCGCGCCTACGATGCAGATATCGACGTCGAGGTCGAAGGTAAGCCGCGCGGGTTCGTGCAGCGCAGCGTCACGGCCTTCGTTCATGCTTGTGAAAGTCTCGCTCATGCCGTTTTCTTGCGGTCGCCCTTCTTACGAATCCTGAGGGGCCTTGTCACCTTGTCCCAAGCGTGGGCTTGTAGATTAATATTGAGGCGAAAGACGAATCGAGATTGCCGCCCATGCGCCGTTTGATGCTGCTGCGTCATGCCAAGACCGAGACCGACGCGCCGTCCGGCCGCGACCAGGATCGCCGTCTCGACAATCGCGGCGTCAGGGACGCCGCCGAGATCGGTGCCTGGCTCGGCCGGCATCCGCCCTTTCCCGACCTTGTGCAGGTTTCGCCTGCGGTCCGGGCCAAGCAGACCTGGGAACTGGTCCGGGAAGTAATGAAGGAACATGCGCCGCCGCCGCAGGTCGAGTTCCTCGACGATCTCTACGGCGCCGATGCCGCCGAGATGCTTGAGACCATTCGCACCGCCGCCGTGACCGACCCGAAACGCCTGATGGTGGTCGGCCACAATCCCGGCATGCACGAGCTCGCGCTGATGCTCACCGGCAGCGGCGATGCCGCGGGCCGCCAGGCGCTCGCCGACAATCTGCCGACCTCCGGCCTTGCGGTGCTAGACTTTGCGACCGACGACTGGAACAACGTGGCGTTCCGCCGCGGCAAGCTCATCCTTTTTGTCAGCCCGAAACTCATCAAGCAGACTTCGGGCGAATAAGCGCAAGGTTTCTTTCGTGCTAACCTAACCGCAGTCAGGGGGACGCGCAGATGTTCAAGTCCATTCTCGTGCCGATCGATCTTGCCGACACCGATCTGGCAAAGCCTGCGATCGCCACCGCGGCGACCTTGTCGCAGACCTGGAACGGCGCGGTGCGACTGCTCAACGTGATGCCGATGACACCGGTGATGCTCGCCGAATATGTGCCGGCGGATTTCGACGAGCAGCAGCGCCAGACTGCGGAAGAGGCGCTCGCCATCGTCGCCCGCGAATCCGGCATCGATCAGGCACGGATCTCCACGGTGGTGCGCCAGGGCGGCATCTATCACGAGATCCTGGAGGAAGCCGCGGCGGTCAAGGCCGACCTGATCGTGATGACCTCGCACCGGCCGGCGATGCGGACCTATTTCCTCGGCTCCAATGCCGGGCATGTCGTGCGCTACGCCAAATGCTCGGTGTTGGTCGTGCGGCATTGACTTGGCCTCGCGTCCCGGACGCGAGGATTTCCTTACGGCCATTCCGCGATAAATCCCATCGCCTTATAGCGCTCGATCTTGTCCCATTCGGCGAGCACGCGGCGGCGAAGCTCGGGATGCTCGTGCCACTTCTCGCGCGGTGTCGCGAACGGGTCGACCGTGAGCAGCATCTTCTCGACTCCGGGCCAATGCCGATGCAGCGTCATCGCATAGCGGGCGCCGGTCCAGGTGTTGCCAAGACAGATCACGCTCCTGATGTTCTTGAGCCCGATGGCGGCCTCGATGATGGGCAACGAGAACACCACGTTCTCGCCGGTATTGGTGGCGCGGTGCTCTTCCAGGATCCGATCGACGGGCACGCCGCCCTGCACCATCAGAGCCTTGATGGTCGCGCATTCGGAGATCTCCGAGCCCGGCGTCACGCCGCCGCTGACGATCGCGTGGCGAAACAGTCCCTCGCGCCAAAGCCGGCATGCGGCTTCCGCGCGCAAGACCTCATCCTTGCGCGTGCCGAACACGAACAGGAGATCAGCGGGCTTCACCGGTGTCGCGATCAGGTGCCGCGCATTGATCGCGGCGATCTCGGCTGCATCCGGCAACCGGTCCGGTCTGTCCTCTACGAAAAATCCCTCTCGCCAGGCGGCACGATGCCCCGCCGCAAGCAAGGCGCGAACTCAAAAATCATTGCATCCGGTTACGGTAGCAACGCTTCGGGAATGTCGTCGAAGCTGTAGGCGGTCGGCCGGTTGCGCCGGATGAAGCCGCCGACCTGCCAGGCAAACAGGGCGGCGAAGCCGACGAAGAACAGCGCTCCGACCCATTGGCCGACCGCGAGCGCCCGAATGAACAGAGCGAGCAGCATGACGCCGACCAGCGCCACCATTGCAAGTGCGGCCGTGTAAGTCATGCGGCCAAGGCCCGCGGTCAATTCAGCTTTGCTTCCAACCCTTTCCATCCGCCTGTGCAACTCAATGATGAAGCTGCGATAGTCGTTGTCCTGCGGCGCCATCAGCGCCGCCGTCTGCCAGGACGTCGAGAGGATCCAAAGCCGCGCACCA
>Ga0207661_10001313_pt1 | contig 16626 bp, 14 predicted proteins | sample KBSC713LmetaG_FD_184337 | JGI IMG/M metagenome (GOLD analysis project Ga0207661, IMG submission 184337) | Corn rhizosphere microbial communities from Kellogg Biological Station, Michigan, USA - KBS C7.1-3L metaG (SPAdes) (version 2) | ecosystem: Host-associated > Plants > Roots > Rhizosphere ...
TTCTGGCCACGATCGGCGCGGCCGGCTCGGCACCGGCGGCCGAAAAGCCGGCGTCCGAAAAACCCGCCCGCGAAAAGCCGGCCGAAAACGAAGAGCTGGCCGAAAAGACCGCTGCCGAAAAGTCGGACCAGGAAAAGTCGGGCCAGGAAAAGTCGGCCCCCGAAAAGACCGCTGCCGAAAAGGCCGAACCCAAGCCCGAACCGGAGCCCGCGGCCAAGCAAGAAGCCGCGAAGCCGGAGGCCACCGCTTCCACCGGCCCGACGATCGAGGCGAGCGCCGATCGAGTGGAGCCGGCCCAGAAGTCCGGCAACGGCAAGGTCGACGGCGATGAATCGGCCGCCGGCTATGTCACTCCCCTGGTCCGCAAGCTGGCCGCCGAGAACAACGTCAACCTGGCCGAGCTCACCGGCACCGGAATCGGCGGCCGGATCCGCAAGCAGGACGTGCTCGACGCGGCCGCCCGCCAGAAGGAGGCGGCCGCCAAGCCCGCCGCGGCTCCGGCCGAAAAGCCGGCCCCGGAAAAGCCCAAACCCACTCCGAGCCCCCTTCGCGGCCGCACCGAGAAGCTGTCTCGCATGCGGGCACTCATCGCGCGGCGCATGGTCGAGTCGCTGCAGATCTCGGCCCAGCTGACGACGGTCGTCGAGGTAGACGTCACCAAGATCGCCCGCCTGCGCGACAAGGCCAAGGCGAAGTTCCAGGAGACGCACGGCGTCAAGCTGTCGTTCCTGCCGTTCTTCGCGCTGGCCGCGGTCGAGGCGCTCCGCGTGCACCCGAACGTCAACGCGTCGATCGACGTCGAGGCCGGCACGGTTACGTACCACGACGCCGAGCACCTCGGCATGGCCGTGGACTCCGAGCGGGGCCTCACCGTCCCGGTCATCCACAACGCCGGCGACCTCAACCTGGCCGGCTTGGCCCGGCGGATCGCCGACGTGGCCGAGCGGACGCGAGCCAACAAGCTCACCCCGGACGAGATCTCGGGCGGGACGTTCACGCTGACCAACACCGGCAGCCGGGGCGCGCTCTTCGACACGCCGATCATCAACCAGCCGCAGGTGGCGATCCTCGGCACAGGGGCGGTCGTCAAGCGCGCCGTCGTCGTCAACGACCCCGACCTGGGCGAGGTCATCGCGCCACGGTCGATGGTCTACCTGGCCTTGTCCTACGACCACCGGCTCGTCGACGGCGCCGACGCCGCCCGCTTCCTCGGCACGATCAAGGAGCGGCTGGAGGGCGGCAACTTCGACGCCGAGGTCGGCCTCTAAGCTGCGTCGATTTGTGTAGCCGCGGCGCCGGTCCGGGCATGATGACGGCGTGAAGATTCTGCTCTCCGGCGCCTCCGGCTTCCTCGGCTCCCGGCTCATCCCGCACCTCCGCGACGCCGGCCACGAGACCGTCCAGCTGGTCCGCCGGGAGCCGGCCGACGCCGGCCAGCGCCGCTGGAACCCGGCCGCCGGGGTCATCGACCGCGCCATCGTGGACGACGTCGACGCGGTGATCAATCTCACCGGCGCCAACGTCGGCTCGCATCGGTGGACCGCCGCATACAAGCGGCTGCTCATCGAGAGCCGCGTCGACGCGACCACCACACTCGCCCGGGCCGTTGCCGCCTCCGAAAAAACCCGCACGTTCATCAGCTCCTCCGGCGTCGACTTCTACGGCGACACCGGCGACACCCCGGTCGACGAGCAGTCGCCGCCCGGCGACGGCTTCCTGGCCGACCTCTGCCGCCTTTGGGAAGCCGCGACCGGTCCGGCCGAGGACGCCGGCTGCCGCGTGGTCCACACGCGTACCGGCTTCCCGCTCGCCAAGGACGGCGGGCTGCTCAAGCCGTTCTACTACCAGTTCAAGCTCTTCGCGGGCGGGCGGATGGGCAGCGGCCGCCAGTACATGCCGTGGATCTCGCTCCCGGACTGGCTCGCCGCCATCACGTACCTCCTCGACCACCCCGACATCGCCGGCCCGGTCAACGTCACCGGCCCCGAACCGGTGACCAACACCGCGTTCTCCGCCGCCCTCGGCCGCGCCCTGCACCGGCCCAGCCTCGTGCCGGTGCCCGGGTTCGCGCTCCGCCTCGCCGTCGGCGAACTGGCCGACGCCACGCTCGAGAGCAAGCGCGTTCTTCCCCGTGTACTGGCAGAGCACGGTTTTCCCTTCGCCCACAAGACCGTGGACGAGGCGCTCAGCTGGGCAGTCGGCTGACCACCACACCCACCACGAAGCCGAGTCCCACCAGGCCGAACATGACGATGGCCACCTTGCGGAACCGGCGCTGGACGGCCGGCAGCTCCTCCGGCAGGGCGAACACCCGCTGCGGCCAGCCCCGCCAGGAAACCCACCAGAACACGGCGCTGGCCAGTACCAGTGAAAGCACCTTGACGGCCAGAAGCACCCACCAACCGCGCGGATGGTCACTCAGCGGAACGAGGGCCACGCCCGACAGGGCGAGCGCGGCGATCAGCGCGACCACCCGCCAGCGGTTGCCGGCCGCGAGCTCGCGGTAGACGTCCTCGGCCGGCCCGGCGGCCAGCACGCGCGCGACGCGCGGCTGCACCACGAAGAGGCTGTAGGCCATCGAGCCGAGCCAGACCGCACCCACCCCGGCGTGCACGAGTGCCAGCAGGATCCCCATGGCACCATTGTGAGAGTGACCGGAACACTCGAGTTTTCCGTGGTGCCCGCGGGGACGGTCGACTACCGCGCCGCCTGGGACGAGCAGCGGCGCATCCACGACGGCGTGGCCGAGGGCACCCTGCCGAATACGGTGCTCCTGCTCGAACATCCCAGCGTCTACACCGCCGGCAAGCGGACCGAGCCGGGCGACCGCCCGGTCGACGGCACGCCGGTCGTCGACACCGACCGCGGCGGCAAGATCACCTGGCACGGGCCCGGTCAGCTGGTGGGATACCCGATCCTGAAGCTGCCGGACCCGATCGACGTGGTTGCCTACGTGCGCCGGGTCGAGCAGGTGCTGATCGACGTCTGCGCGGAGCTGGGGCTGGCCACGACCCGCGTCGAGGGGCGCAGCGGCGCCTGGGTGGCGGCTGACAACCGCGGCCCGGACCGGAAGGTCGCCGCGGTCGGCATCCGCGTCTCCCGAGGCGTGACCCTGCACGGGTTCGCCATCAACGCCAACTGTGACCTGGCGGTGTTCGACAAGATCGTGCCGTGCGGCATCCGCGACGCCGGGGTGACGTCGATCTCGGCCGAGCTCGGCCGGGACGTGACGGTCGCCGAGCTACTGCCGGTCACCGAGCGCCATCTCGGTAAGCTCTTCGGCGACTGAGCGGACGCTGACCCGATAGCCGACGACCGGGATCAGGCCCGGGTCGACGTCGTCGAGGTCGGGCTCGTCGCCCGTGTCGATGCCGAAGAACTCCTTGCAGGCGGCCTCGCCGAGCTCGTCGTACGTGTCGTACTTGTGCTCGAACCCAAGGTGGTCGCCGACGTCCTCGATGACCCCCGGGTCCGGGCCGGCACTGTAGGCGCGGACGAGTTCGCCGTCCTGCCAGACGCCGTACGAGCACCAGTCGGCGTCGGCGTGCAGCGCGTAGAGGTAGGTCTGGCGCCGCCCGGTGGCCCCGCGCACGGAGGGATCGAGCAGCGACGGACGGTCCGGCATGACCTTCCAGTTGCAGACCAGATCGAGCCCGGCGAAGCAGCCGAGGTAGGCCACTCCTTCCGGCGGGTCGAGCGCGTCGGCGAGCAGTTCGTCGCCGATCTCCTCGATCTCCGCGCCGGGGAAGAGCCGCTCGGCAAATGCCCTTGTGGCAGGCTTGTCGAGCACCGGATAGGCGCGCAACACGTCCTTGGGACTGGAGTCGGCGTAGATGATGAGCGCGCTGTTGGACGACACCCTCCAGTGTTAACCCAACGTGCCTCCGGAGAAACACTCGTTGTGAACGTGAGCTGGGTCGCGTTGCCGGGCAAAGCGGCAAAACCCCGGCGTACGCTGGGCCCCGTGACCGCCGTTGTTCCAGAGGGGCGCCGCCTGCTGCGCATCGAGGCTCGCAATGCCGAGACCCCGATCGAGCGCAAGCCACCGTGGATCAAGGTGTCCGCGAGGATGGGCCCCGAATACACCCAGTTGCGCGGCCTCGTGCAGCGCGAGGGCCTGCACACCGTGTGCCAGGAAGCCGGCTGTCCCAACATCTACGAATGCTGGGAGGATCGCGAGGCGACCTTCCTCATCGGCGGCGACCAGTGCACGCGCCGCTGCGACTTCTGCCAGATCGACACCGGCAAGCCGGCCGAGTTCGACGCCGACGAGCCGCGCCGGGTCGCCGAGTCGGTCGCCACGATGGGCCTGCGCTACGCGACGGTGACCGGGGTCGCCCGCGACGACCTGCCCGACGGCGGCGCCTGGCTCTACGCCGAGACGGTCCGCCAGATCCACGGCCTCGTCCCCGGCTGCGGCGTTGAGCTGCTCATCCCCGACTTCAACGCCGACCCGGGCCAGCTCGGCGAGGTGTTCGGGGCCGTGCCCGAGGTGCTCGCCCACAACGTCGAGACCGTGCCGCGCATCTTCAAGCGGATCCGGCCGGCGTTCCGCTACGACCGCTCGCTCGACGTGCTCACCCAGGCCCGCGCGGCCGGGCTGGTCACCAAGTCCAACCTGATCCTCGGCCTCGGCGAGGAGCGGTCCGAGGTGTCCCAGGCGCTGCGCGACCTGCACAACGCCGGATGCGAGCTGGTAACCATCACGCAATACCTGCGGCCGACCCCCCGCCACCACCCGGTCGAGCGCTGGGTCAAGCCCGAGGAGTTCGTCGAGCTGCGCGAGGAGGCCGAGGCGATCGGCTTCGCCGGGGTCATGAGCGGGCCGTTGGTGCGCTCGTCCTACCGGGCCGGCCGGCTCTACCAGCAGGCTCTGGAGCGCCGCGCGACCGTCGTCGCGGGGAAATAGACGCTGCCCTAGACTCGAGACATGGCCAAGGCACAGGAGCCGGAGAAGGTCGGATTCTTCGGACGGCTCAAGCAGATCGGCATGGTGTTCTCGTTCACCGCGAAACGGGACAAGAAATTCGTGCCGTTCGTGGCCGTGGCCGCGGGCGTTCCGATCATCGCGGTCATCGTGGCGGTCATTCTCGGCGCGTCGGTCATCTGGATCCCGATCGGCGTCATGGCCGGCCTGATCGGCACCATGATCCTGCTCAACCTGCGCTCGCAGAAGGCGATGATGGCCGAGGCCGAGGGCCAGCCCGGGGCGGCCGCGTCGATCATCGAGACGATGCGCGGCGACTGGCGGGTCAGCCCGGCCGTCGCCTCGACCACCCAGTTCGACATGGTGCACCTGGTCATCGGCCGGCCCGGGGTGATCCTGATCGGCGAGGGCAACCCCAGCCGGGTCAAGGGCCTGATCGCGCAGGAGAAGCGCCGCCTGGTCAAGGTCATCGGCACCGCCGACCTGCGCGATTACCAGATCGGCAACGGCGACGGCCAGATCCCGCTCAACAAGCTGCGCACCATGCTCATGAAGCTCCCCCGCACCATCACCGGCAAGGACGTCAACGCGCTCGACCGGCGGCTCACGGCCCTGTCGGCCCGGCCGCAGATGCCCAAGGGCGCGATCCCCAAGAACATGCGCCCGTCGAAGGGCGCCTTCAAGGCGATGCGGGGCCGCTGACCTACTGCTCCTCGGGCGCTGCCCGGGTGGCCGGCACCATGATCGACCGGGCCGCCTTGTCGTGCAGGCCCCGGCCCTGGGCGTCCATGATCAGCGCCGGAACGAGCAGCGCGAGCAGCAGGCCGCGCAGTATCGCGCGGGGCGCCCCGATCGGGTTGCCGTCCGGGAACGCGACGCACCGGATCCGGGTCAGCCACATCCCCGGCGTCTGGGTGAAGAAGCCGACGAAGAGGCCATATTCGACGACCAGGATGCTCGGGGCCAGCCACGGCGACCGGCGAGTGTCGGAAAACGCCCCGGCGATCAAGACGCATAGAATCCAGTCGATTAATAGCGCACCGAATCTTCGCCCGATCGACGCCCTCGTGACGAGGGGTTCGGTAGTCTGACCCACGTCACCGAGCGTACCCGTCGAGCGTGAGCCGCCCGTTCGGGCACCGTCACCGGGTTGACGGCCGTGGAAACACAGCGGAAACAGATGAGACATGCCGGGGCAATCGCGTGGTCCTACCGTCGCGACAACCAGCCTGGCATTGCATTCGACCTGGAGGACGTGTGTTCGCCAATTCCGACGAGCTACTGCGATATGTGAAGGACGAGGGCGTTCGCTTCGTCGACGTTCGGTTCTGTGACCTGCCGGGCGTGATGCAGCACTTCAACGTCCCGGTCGAGTCGTTCGACGAGGCCGTGTTCAGCGAAGGGCTGGCCTTCGACGGGTCGTCGATCCGCGGGTTCCAGGCCATCCACGAGTCGGACATGCTGCTGCTGCCCGACGTCTCGAGCGCGTTCGTCGACCCGTTCCGGGTGGAGAAGACGGTCGCGATGAACTTCTTCATCCATGACCCGTTCACGCGGGAGGCCTACAGCCGCGACCCGCGCAACGTGGCGAAGAAGGCCGAGGCCTACCTCAAGTCGAGCGGCATCGCCGACACCGCCTACTTCGGGCCCGAGGCCGAGTTCTACATCTTCGACTCGATCCGCCACGAAACGTCGGCCAACCAGGCGTACTACTACATCGACTCGATCGAGGGCTGGTGGAACTCCGGCCGGGACGAGCCGGGCGGCAACCGCGGCTACAAGACGGCCTACAAGGGCGGCTACTTCCCGGTGCCGCCGGTCGACCACTACGCCGACCTGCGGGACCAGATTGTGAAGCAGCTGCTCTCGGTCGGCATCACCGTCGAGCGCGCCCACCACGAGGTCGGCACGGCCGGCCAGGCCGAGATCAACTACCGGTTCTCGACGCTGCTGCACGCGGGCGACCAGTTGCAGCTGTTCAAGTACATCGTGAAGAACACCGCATGGGCGGCCGGCAAGACGGCGACGTTCATGCCCAAGCCGCTCTTCGGGGACAACGGCTCCGGCATGCACACCCACCAGAGCCTGTGGCTGGGCGGCGAGCCGCTGTTCTACGACGAGGCCGGCTACGGCGGGTTGTCGGACATCGCCCGCTGGTACATCGGTGGCCTGCTGCACCACGCGCCGTCGCTGCTCGCCTTCACCAACCCGACCGTGAACTCCTACCGGCGACTGGTCCCCGGCTTCGAGGCGCCGGTCAACCTGGTGTACTCGCAGCGCAACCGGTCGGCCTGCACCCGCATCCCGGTGACCGGCACGAACGCGAAGGCCAAGCGGGTCGAGTTCCGGGTGCCGGACCCGTCGGCCAACGTGTACCTCGCCTTCTCGGCGATGATGATGGCCGGCCTGGACGGGATCAAGAACAAGATCGAGCCGCCGGCCCCGATCGACAAGGACCTCTACGACCTGCCGCCGGACGAGGTCGCCAGCGTTAAGCAGGTGCCGGGCTCGCTGCCCGAGGTGCTCGACTCGCTCGAGGCCGACCACGGCTTCCTGCTCGAGGGTGGCGTGTTCACGCAGGACCTGGTGGAGACCTGGATCACCTACAAGCGCGCCAACGAGGTGGACCCGGTGCGGCTGCGCCCGACCCCGCACGAGTTCGCGCTCTACTACGACGTCTGATCCTGCGCTGTTGCGGTTCGAGGGCTCCTGCCTCTAGGGGCCCTCGAACACTTTCTCCACCGCTACCCGGGCCCTCCGGGCCACCCGCAGGTACTCGTCCAAGAAGGCCTGCGCGTCCACCGCCGAGCTCTCGATGCCCCGCGTCACGATCCGGGCCACCGCGGCCAGGTCGGCGCCCTGGCGTGGGAGCTGATCAGAGGCGCGCCCGCGGACCAGCGTCAGCGCGTTGCGCACCCATGAGGCGCGCCGCCAGCCGGCATCCAGCGCGAACGCGTCGGGCGGGTCGATCAGGCCGGCCTTGGTCGCCGCGGCGAGCGCGTCCAGCGTTCGCGTGGTGCGCAGTTCTGCCCGGCTGTGTCCGTTCAACAGCTGAAGCAACTGCACGGTCCACTCGACGTCGGCGAGCCCGCCCCGGCCCAGCTTGGTGTGCGTCGCCGGGTCGGCGCCGCGCGGCAGCCGCTCGTTGTCGACGCGCGCCTTGATGCGGCGGATCTCGACGATCTGCTCGCGACTCAGCCCGCCGCTCGGGTAGCGCGTCCGATCGGCCATCGTCAGGAACCGCTCGGCGAGCGCTTCGTCGCCGGCCACGAACCGGGCCCGCAGCAGCGCCTGCGCCTCCCAGACCTTCGACCAGCGCGCGTAGTACTGCTGGTAGGCCCCGAGGCTGCGAACCAGCGGGCCCTGGCGCCCCTCGGGGCGCAGGTCGGCGTCGACGCCGAGCGGCGGGTCGGGGGCGGGACGGGCGAGCAGGCGCCGGACCTCCTCGGCGATGGCCAGCGCGTGCCCGCTCGCGACGTCGTCGGCCATGCCCGGGAGCGGCTCGAAGACGAAGAGCACGTCGGCGTCCGATGGGTAGCTGGTCTCGGCGCCGCCCAGGCGGCCCATGCCGATGATGGCGAACGGCAGGTCGGGGGCCGTGCTGCGCTGCCGGGTCACCCCGAGCGTGGCCGCCAGCGTCGCGTCGGTCACGTGCGCGAGCGCCTCGCCGACCTGCTCGACGTCGATGAAGCCGAGCAGGTCGGCGCAGGCGACGCGGAAGAGCTCCCGGCGGCGCAGCGCGCGTACGGCGTTGCTCGCAGTCTCCGCGTCCGGGTGCCGCTCGGCGGCGGCCGCGAAGCCGTCGATGAGGGCGGTCCGCGACCGGGGCGCCAGCTCGGCGTCGTCGGCCAGCAGGCGCAGCGCCTCCGGGTCGCGCACGAGCAGGTCGGTGACGTAGCGGGACAGGGCGAGCAGCCGCGCCAGCCGCAGGGCGACCGGCCCCTCGTCGCGCAGCAGCCGCAAGTACCAGGGAGTGTTGCCGAGCTTCTCGGAGACCTGGCGGTAGGCGAGGAGCCCGCGATCCGGCTCGGGTGCGTCGGCGAACTCGCTCAGCAGGACCGGCAGCAGCTGGCGCTGGATCGCCGCGGTGCGCGAGACGCCGCCGGTGAGCGCCTGGATGTGGCGCAGCGCGCCGGCCGGGTCGGCGAAGCCGAGCACCTCGAGCCGGGCGCCGGCCGCTTCCGGGGTGAGCCGGAGCTCGGCGCTCGGCACGCGGGCGACCGCCTCGAGCAGCGGCCGGTACAGCAGCTTGGCGTGCAGCCGCCGCACCTCGCTGGCGTGCTGCACCCAGTCGGCCCGGAACGCCTCGACGGCGTCGCGGGCGGCGGTCGGCCGGTAGGCCAGCGCGTGCGCGAGCCAGCGCAGCTCGTCCGGGTCGTCGGGGACGGTGTGGGTGCGGCGCAGGCGCTGGAGCTGCAGCCGGTGCTCGACGACGCGCAGGAAGCGATATGCGCGGAGCAGCTGCTCGCCGTCGGCCAGCCCCACGTATCCGCCGGCGATGAGCGCCCGTAGCGCCTCGAGCGTGCTCGGCGAACGCAGCGTCTCGTCGGCCCGGCCGTGCACGAGCTGGAGCAGCTGGACTGCGAATTCGATATCCCGCAGCCCGCCGGGGCCGCGCTTGATCTCCCGGTCGACCTCGGAGCGGGGGATCGCCTCGACGATGCGCCGGCGCATCGCCCGTACCTCTTCAACGGCCTCGGGCCGCTCGGCGGCATGCCAGATGAGCGGCTGCAGCGCGTCGAGCCAGCGCTCCCCGAGCGCGATGTCACCGGCCGCCGGCCGGGCCTTGAGCAGCGCCTGAAACTCCCACGTCTTCGCCCACTTGCGGTAGTAGGCGACGTGTGAGGCAAGCGTGCGCACGAGGGCGCCACGGCTGCCCTCGGGACGCAGCGCGGCGTCGACCGGCCAGGCGACGACCCCGCAGATCTCCATCATCCGGGCCGCGAGCGCGCTGCCGGCCCGCATGGCGGCCTCGGTCTCGGCGCCGCCGGCCGGCTCGCAGACGAAGACGACGTCGACGTCGCTGACGTAGTTGAGCTCGCGTCCGCCGCACTTGCCCATCGCGACGACGGCCAGGCTGCACGCCTCGGCGTTGGCCGGCTGCTCGGCTTTGGCGATCGCCAGGGCGGCGGCGAGCGTGGCGTCGGCCAGGTCGCTGAGCCGGCGCATAACGACCTCGACGTCGGCGCCGCCGGTGAGGTCGTCGCCGACGATCCTGAGAAGGTCCCGCCGGTATGTCTCGCGCAGGACGGAAACCGTCGTCGGCGCGGGTTTTTCTGCGGGTTCATTGCGCAGCTCGTGCCACTCGCCGGGGTTGGCCACGAGCAGGTCGCCGAGCGTGGCCGAGACGCCGAGGAGGCCGATGATCCGGCGTCGCACGGGCATGTCGTCGAGGAGGACGTTCATGAGTTCGCCGTCGGCGTTGTTTCGTCTGTCCACCTCGCGCAGCCGGTCGAGCTGGCGCAGGGCGAGGTCGGGGTCGGCCGCGAAGTACAGTGCCTCGAGGATCCGGCCGTGCCGCTCGTCGACCGGCTTCTGGGCGGCCTCGTCCCACAGCTCGAGGTGGCCGGGGCCGAGCAGCACGGCCGCGCGGTCGGCGTCGAGAAAGCCGTACCGCGCGAGCCGGCTCGAGCTCATCGGCCCTCCCGGCCGCTGCGCTGCGCGTCGTCACCGGCCGTCTTCCGGACCGGCCGCGCCGGCACAGCCGGCCCGGACGGCCGTCGACGGCCCGCCGCGCTCATTGGCCCAGCAGCGGGAGGAAGCGGCTCTCCTCCTCGCCGACCGGCAGCGTGCCGAGCGCGACGGCGGCGAACCGCTCGGCGAACGGCCGCCAGACCTCGGCCACGTCGTCCATGATGGCGTCGACCCCGGCGACCAGCTCGACGCCGTCGATGCCGAGGTTGGCCAGCGTGGCCACGCCGTCGATGGCCCATTCGGCGAACATCTCGGTGTCGCACTCGATGTGAAACTGGGTGCCCCAGGCGACCGGTCCGATCCGGAAGGCCTGGACCGGGTAGTGCGTCGAGGCGGCCAGCAGGACGGCGCCCATGGGCAGCTCGGTGATCTCGTCGACGTGCCACTGGATGACGTCGGGCGCGAACGGCACCCCAGCGAACAGCGGATCCCGGTCGGCCACGTCCCGGCGGGCGATCAGCTTGGCCCCGATCTCCGGCCCGGAGGGACTGCGCTCGACGGTGCCGCCGTGGGCCGCCGCGAGCAGCTGGCCGCCGAGGCAGATGGCCAACGTGGGCACCTTGTGCCGGGTCGCCTTGCGCAGCAGCCCCTCCAGCGCCGGGAACCACGGCGCGCCGGGCGTGCCGTCGGCGGCCGGGAAGGCGTCCTGCTCGCCGCCGAGGACCACGAGTGCCGCGTAGCCGTCGAGGTCGTCGGGCAGCTCGTCGCCGACGTGCGGGCGGACCACGGCCAGCTCCAGGCCGCCCCCGATCAGCCAGTCCCCCAGCCGGCAGGCGTCGTCGGTGGGGTCATTCTCGACGACCAGCGCGCGGTTGCCGTTGCTCACCCCGTCCACGCTACCGTGGGCGCCATGACCTTTGTGTCTCCCGGGTTCTCCGGCCACCGGCGCCGGGACGATCAGCAGCGCCTGCCCCCCGGGCAGTATCTCGTCCGGGACTTCCCGGTCCTCTCGGCCGGCCCGACGCCGCGCCTGTCCACCGACCGGTGGGAGTTCACCATCACCACCGAGACCGGCCAGGTGCACAAGTGGAGCTGGACGGAGCTGCTGGCGCTCCCGGCCGAGGACGTCACCGTCGACATCCACTGCGTGACCAAGTGGACCAAGCTGGACACCGCCTGGCGCGGGGTGGCCATCGACACACTGCTGGAAGACGTGGAGACGGCCGCCGATTTCGTGGTCGCCCACTCGTACGACGGTTACACCGCGAACGTCCCGCTGGAGGACCTCACCGACGGGCAGGCGTGGGTGGCCTACCGCTATGACAACGATCCCATCACCCCCGAACACGGTGGCCCGGCGCGACTGCTCGTCCCCCACTTGTACTTGTGGAAGTCCGCAAAATGGGTCCACGGTTTGCGGCTGCTGCTCGAGGACGAGCCCGGATTCTGGGAGACGGCCGGCTACCACAACTACGGCGACCCCTGGCGCGAGCAGCGCTACCAGGGCGATTGAACAGGCTCACGTGGCGTCTGGCCACGCTCACCGAAGCCAGCTTTGAGACGGCGTCCGCCCGGACGCTGGTCTTCGACGTGCCGGACTGGCCGGGCCACCTCCCCGGCCAGCACGTCGACGTCCGGCTGACCGCACCCGACGGCTACACGACGCAGCGCAGCTACTCGATCGCCTCGGCGGCCGACGGCAACCGGGTCGAGCTGACTGTTCAGCGGGTCGACGACGGCGAGGTCTCGCCGTACCTCACCGACACCCTAACGGTGGGTGACCCGTGTGAGCTGCGCGGACCGGTTGGCGGGTGGTTCGTCTGGCGACCCGGCCTGGTGCCGGTGACGCTCATCGCCGGCGGCTCCGGTGTGGTGCCATTGATGGCGATGATCCGCGCCCGGCACATGCTGAAGAACCAAACCCCATTTCGCCTGTTGTACTCGGTGAGAACCCCAGACGACGTCCTCTACGCGGACGAGCTGCGCACGCGTTCCCGCGACGACCGCGGCCTCGACGTGTCCTATGTGTACACCCGGCAGGCGCCTTCCGACTTCCGCCGCCCGGCCGGCCGCATCATGGTTTCCGACGTCAACACGCATGCGTGGCCGCCCGGCTTCTTGCCCGCCACGTACGTCTGCGGCCCGACATCCTTCGTCGAGAAGGTCGCGGACATCTTGGTGGCGCTCGGCCACGACACGAGAGCGATTCGGACGGAGCGCTTCGGCTAGCGATTACGGAGCTTGGACGAGTTTCGTGTCCATCACATATCGTTGCGCTGTTCTCAGCGATTTGATCGCCGGAAATCGCCGAGAACAGCGCAATGATCTTGACCGGTTCGGAGGCGGCCAACGGCCGCTGTCTAGCAGCTAGAGCGCACCCAGGTAACGCCGCCGCTCATAGGGCGTGACGACCGGGCGGTATTCGTTCCACTCGGCCTGCTTGTTCTTGAGGAAGAAGTCGAAGACGTGCTCGCCGAGTGTCTCGGCCACCAGCTCGGAGCCGGCCATCACGTCGATCGCCTCGGCCAGGTTTTCCGGCAGCGACTCGTAGCCGGCCGCCCGGCGCTCGGCGTCGGAGAGCAGGGAAACGTCGTCCTCGGCGCCCGGGGGCAGTTCGTAGCCCTTCTCGATACCGCGCAGGCCGGCCGCCAGCAGGACGGCAAACGCCAGGTAAGGGTTGGTGCCGGAGTCGATCGACCGGATCTCGACGCGCGCCGAGTTGGGCTTGCCGTAGGCCGGCACGCGGACGAGCGCCGAACGGTTCGTATGCCCCCAGCACACGTAGGCCGGCGACTCGGTGATCTGGTTGGCCAGCGGCTGCGGGAAGAGCCGCTTGTAGGAGTTGACCCACTGGTTGGTGATGGCCGTGTATTCACGGGCGTGCATCAAAAGCCCGGCGATGAACGACTGCCCGACCTTGGAGAGCTTCATCGGGTCGGCCGGGTCGTGGAACGCATTGCGCTCGCCCTCGAACAGTGACAGGTGCGTGTGCATCCCGCTGCCCGGCTGGTCGGTGTATGGCTTGGGCATGAACGTCGCGTACACATGGTGGGAAAGCGCGACCTCCTTCACCACGTGCCGGAACGTCATGATGTTGTCGGCCGTGGTGAGCGCGTCCGCGTAGCGCAGGTCGATCTCCTGCTGGCCGGGCGCGACCTCGTGGTGGCTGAACTCGACCGAGATGCCGATCCGCTCCAGTGCGAGCACGGCTTGGCGGCGGAAGTCGCGCGCCACGGCGTGCGTGGTGTGGTCGAAGTAGCCGCCGACGTCGACCGGAATCGGCGGGCCGCCCTCGGCGTCGACCGACTCGAGCAGGAAGAACTCGATCTCCGGGTGGGTGTAGAAGGTGAAGCCCTTCTCGGCCGCCTTGGACAGTGCCCGGCGCAGGACGTGGCGCGGGTCGGCCCAGGACGGGGAGCCGTCGGGCAGCGTGATGTCGCAGAACATGCGCGCGCTCTCGCCGGACATCCCGCCCTCGAACGGGAAGACCTGGAACGTCGTCGGGTCGGGCTTGGCGACCATGTCCGACTCGTAGACGCGGGCGAAGCCCTCGATGGCCGAGCCGTCGAAGCCGATGCCCTCCTCGAACGCCGACTCGAGCTCGGCCGGCGCCACCGAGACGCTCTTGAGAGTTCCAAGGACGTCGGTGAACCACAGCCGGACGAAGCGGATGTCCCGCTCCTCCAGCGTACGGAGGACGAACTCTTGCTGACGGTCCACGACGAAGCCCCTGCACAGAAGACGGGATACCCGGGCAAGTCTGACCCGCGGGTGTTACGGCCAAGTTACCGGACCCCCTGCGGCGGGCGTCACTGCACCGCCAGATGAGCTGGTCCACACTGGTGGTATGCCTCGCTTGCGTCTAGCCCTCGCCCAGATCGACCCCACGGTCGGTGACCTCGCCGGCAACGCCGCGGAGGTGCGCGGCTGGGTCCGCAAGGCGGCCGACGCGGGCGCTCAGATCGTCGCGTTCCCCGAGATGATGCTCACCGGCTATCCGGTCGAGGACCTGGTCTTTCGCAAGTCATTCGTGGCCGCATCCAAGAAGGCGCTCCACGAACTCGCGGGCAGTCTGGCCGAGGAGGACGTGGTGACCATCGTCGGCTATCTGGACGCCGACGCCATCGGGCCGCGCAACGCCCTCGCCGTCCTGCACCGCGGCCGGGTCGCGGCCACCTACTTCAAGCATCACCTGCCCAACTACGGGGTTTTCGACGAGGACCGCTACTTCGAGCCGGGCGACACGCTCATCGTCGTGCGAGTGGGCAACGTCGACATCGCGCTCACCATCTGTGAGGACCTGTGGCAGGCCGGTGGCCCGTTCGCGATGGCCGCCGCGGCCCACGTGGGCCTGGTGGTCAACATCAACGGCTCGCCCTACGAGTTGAACAAGGACGACTTCCGGCTGGACCTCGTCGCGCGGCGCGCCGCCGAGGCCAAGGCGACGATCGCCTACGTCAACATGATCGGTGGCCAGGACGAACTTGTGTTCGACGGCGACTCCATGATCGTCCGGCCGGACGGCAGTCTGATCGCGCGCGCCCCGCAGTTCGCCGAGCACATGATGGTGCTCGATCTGGACCTCCCGGCGGCCGACCCCGACGCGCCGACCGGCGACCTCGGCGAGATGCGCGTCGAGCGGGTCGTGCTGTCGGCGGAGGAACTGCCGGTGCCGGCCCAGCCCGCCCCGCCGCCGGAGATCGCCGCCCGCGTGACCGACGAGGCCGAGGTGTGGCAGGCGCTGGTGCTGGGCCTGCGCGACTACGTGCGCAAAAACGGCTTCCGCTCGGTGACCTTCGGCCTGTCTGGCGGCATCGACTCGAGTGTGGTCGCGGCCATCGCCTGCGACGCGATCGGGCCGGGCGCGGTCGTCGGGGTGTCGATGCCGAGCGAATACTCGTCCGGGCACTCCCGCGACGACGCGGCCGACCTGGCCCGGCGGACCGGGCTGGACTACCGCGTGACGCCGATCCAGCCGATGGTCGACGCGTTCCTGGCCAACCTCGCGCTGTCCGGGCTGGCGGTGGAAAACCTGCAGGCCCGGGTACGCGGCATCATCCTCATGGCGCTGTCCAACCAGGAGGGCCACCTGGTCCTGACCACCGGCAACAAGAGCGAGCTGGCGGTGGGCTACTCGACGCTGTACGGCGACTCGGTCGGTGGGTTCAACCCGCTCAAGGACGTGCCGAAGACGCTGGTGTGGAAGCTCGCGCGGTGGCGCAACGAGGAGGCCGAGCGGCGCGGCGAGACGCCGCCGATCCCGGAGAACTCGATCACCAAGCCACCGAGCGCGGAGCTACGGCCGGGCCAGTTGGACACCGACTCGCTGCCCGACTACGACGAGCTCGACGCCATCCTGCTCGGCTATGTCGACGGCGACCTCGGACGCGAGGATCTCGTCCACGAAGGGCACGATCCGCAGCTCATCGACCGGATCCTGCGCCTGGTCGACCTGGCCGAATACAAGCGCCGGCAGGCCGCGCCGGGGACCAAGATCTCGATCAAGGCGTTCGGGCGGGACCGGCGGCTCCCCATTACGAACCGGTTCAAAGAGAACGTGTGAAATATTCCATCGGAGCGGGACGTCGGCCCGCCCCGGTGCGACCCTTGGGGTGCACGCCCGGGGACCCCGGTTGGGGCCTCGAGGATTCCGTCAAGGAGGACATCGATGTCCGAAGTACCGTCGTTGTACGGCGGCGCCGTCAATCGCCGCGTCCGCACCCGCGACCTGATCGCCGCCAAGGAACGCGGCGAGCGCTGGCCGATGTTGACCAGCTACGACCAGTACACCGCGGCCATCTTCGACGAGGCCGGCATTCCCGTCCTGCTGGTCGGCGACTCGGCCGCCAACAACGTCTACGGCTACGAGACCACCGTTGCGATCACCGCCGATGAGTTGCTTCCGCTGGTCCGCGCCGTCGTTCGCTCGACCCGGCGCACCCTCGTCGTCGGCGACCTTCCGTTCGGCTCCTACGAGGAGGGGCCGGCCCAGGCACTGCGGACCGCCGTCCGGTTCATGAAGGAGGGCGGCTGCCACGCCGTCAAGCTCGAGGGCGGCCGCCGCT
>Ga0207661_10001314_pt1 | contig 16624 bp, 17 predicted proteins | sample KBSC713LmetaG_FD_184337 | JGI IMG/M metagenome (GOLD analysis project Ga0207661, IMG submission 184337) | Corn rhizosphere microbial communities from Kellogg Biological Station, Michigan, USA - KBS C7.1-3L metaG (SPAdes) (version 2) | ecosystem: Host-associated > Plants > Roots > Rhizosphere ...
CCCTCCGTCGGCGGTCCCTTGAAGCCGCCACTGCCTACTACGCTCGACGCCTCCCGGTCGACCACCGCAAAGCCGAGGTGCCACGGGCTGGGGCCCCGAAGATTTCGCAAACTGCTGAGGAACTCGACCGACACATCACCCGAAGTGAAAAACTCGCGCAAGCCCGGCGCGGCAGGGGAGCCGAACAATGACTCGAATTCGCCCGGGTTCTCGATCAGACCGAGAATGTCCTCCGGGCGCAATGGAACCAGACGCAAACGCACCGTCTCGATCGTGTCGCCATTTCCAGGCGTGGCTGTGTCGTCCGGCATCACCGGCATCCAGCCGCGACGATGAAAACCCGCTGCCAGGAAATCGACACGTCGTTAGTCCGAAGACTGCGCGCGCCGCAGCGGAATCATTTCCGCCGGTTTCTCCGCGACCCAGAAACGCTCGTCACGCGCCAGAATCGCTGCGCCAGCGGGAGGTGTCATCGATGTCGGCGCCAGAATTCTTCCGCCCGGGCGAACTACTTTCACCGCTGAAGAAATAATCTCGGGCGGAAAGCTGGCGTCGACCGCAACGCCCAGCGCCGAGCCCGCCGCAAGTGGAATCTCTCGACTGACCCGCAGCAACCCGACAGTCTCGGACTCATCGACTTCCTTCGCCGGATTGAGCACGAGCACCCTCGTTTCGGTCATCACGCTAAGCTCCTGCGCCGCGTTGCCCCACGCGCCGCCGACGACTAGCGTCGCGCCGGGCTCTGTCGCGTTCAGGAACGCGCCGACACGGGTGGCGAGCTCCTCCCGGTTGCGAGGCACTGGCCCCGACCCTGGCGACGGAGTCGGCAGCGAGTCACCCGCCTGGCGGAAATCGACGATCCCATGACGCACCGCATACTCCGCATGACACACCGGACAGCCGAGAATGCCATCTATGACGAATCGGTTCGAGATTGCCTTGAGCGACGCCACCAGCCAGGTGTCTTCATGCGGGTTCACACACCGCAGCAGATCGAGCATCTCGATGAACACGGCGGTCTCGGCGCTGAGAGTTGCCTGCTCGAGCTAGCTGTGCGACAGCCGAAGCTCGTCGATATTCACGCGCTCTGGCTGGGACAGCGCGAACACCACCGCCTGCACCACGTCGTCGGGCTCCAGCATTGGCCGCTTGGAGTGCGGCTTGACTACCGGGTCAGTCACCGTGACGTCGTTCCAGATCTCGGTATTCGTCGCCGCCGGCGAGATGAGGGTAGTTCGCACGCCGGTTCCGCGCAGCTCGGCGCGCAGTACCTCGTGGACGGCGCGCAAGCCGAACTTCGCCGCCGAGTACGCGGAATTGCCGGTGTAGATCGTCCTGTCGGCAACGGAGCCGATGCTGACGATATGGCCCGACTGGCGCTTCTTCATGTCGACCAGAAAAGCGCGCACGAACAGAAACGGTCCGACGAGGTTGGTGTTGACGATGTCCAGAAACGCGTCGGCGGTCGTCTCTTCCGCGACCGCGACGCTGAAAATTCCGGCGCTGTTGACCAGGATGTCCGGTGCGCCGCCGAGCTCTCGGGCAATGCGCTTGGTCGCCGATTCAACGCTTGCGGGATCGGTGATATCGCATGCGACCGCGATCGAGCCCTTCATTGCTCGCGCGCGTTCTTCGAGTCGCGCCTGGGTGCGAGCCACCAGCACGACCTTGACCCCGTGACCCGCCAGCGCCTCCGCGATGCCAGCGCCAATCCCGCGCGATGCGCCGGTGACGACGGCCGTCCTCGCGCTCAGGCCGCTCATATCCTAGTCACGCCCATTGTGGGCAAGGCGCAGGAACTCGTCGCGGGTCTTCGGGTCCTCTCGAAATGCGCCGCGCAGCGCCGACGTAATCGTCTTCGAGTTCTGCTTCTCCACGCCGCGCATCATCATGCACAGGTGGTACGCCTCGATCACCACGCCGACGCCGCTCGGGTTGAGCACCCTGCAAAGTCCCTCGGCGATCTGCTCGGTGAGACGTTCCTGGACCTGCAGCCGCCTCGCGTACACGTCGACAATGCGCGGAATCTTGGAGAGGCCAACGATCCTGCCGTTCGGGATGTACGCGACGTGTGCCTTGCCGAAGAAAGGGAGCATGTGGTGCTCGCACAGCGAGTAGAGCTCGATGTCGCGCACCATGATCATATTGTCGTGCTCTTCCTCGAACAGCGCGCTGCCGATCACCGCTTCCGCCGAAGACCGGTAGCCCTGAGTGAGCCACTTCATCGCATGCGCGACACGGTAGGGCGTCCGGAGCAATCCCTGGCGCTGCGGATCCTCCCCGAGCAGCTCCAGCTCGCGGCGAACCAGTCCCTCGAACTCGCGCGACGCTTCAGTGTCGCCCGCGCCTTCGAGATCGCTACTGTCCGGTGTATTCGACATAGTTGTTCTCGGTCTCCCAGAGCACCAGCTTCTTGAGGGAGCCAGGGCCAACCCGCGGCGCGAGAATCTTCCAGAACGCGGTGATGATGTTCTCCGACGTCGGGATCACGCCCTTCATGAACGGCACGTCGAGATTGAAGTTCTTGTGGTCGACGATGTCGATGATCTCACGCTCGACGATTTTCTTGAGCTGCGACAGGTCGCAGACGTAGCCCGTTTTCGGGTCGATGTCACCCTCGACCGAGACGTCCAGGGTGTAGTTATGTCCGTGCCAGTTCGGGTTGTTGCACTTGCCGAACAGCCTGGAGTTCTCGGCGTCGGAGAGCTCCGGATTGTGAACACGGTGGGCGGCGTTGAAGCGCAACCGGCGGGTGACTGTTACGCGCGGCATGTTTAGGGTAAGATATCGAACATAAAGAAGCTCCGCCGGTCGACGGCGGAGCTTCAGAAAAAATGGGACGGAGAGGTTTTTTGAAGCCCGGTCGAATGTTTGAGGTCCTCACCCTGCCTACCGTCTTCCCCGCACTGGGGCATGACGTCAGCATAGTTTATCGAACCCACCCGAAGGACTTGTTGGCTCAAAAAGTGAGTTCTCCGCCCCAACGATGATGCCGAAATTTTTTATTGAAACAGCTGCCTGAATGACTGTCTGAACTTACCGGTCGTCACACTCAAGGTCAACGAAATCTCCTATGGATTTTGGAATAATCGCCGCCGTTTTAATGCTTGCGATCTGGGCGTTCGTCACTTTCACGACGACGGCCCCGGGCTGGATCCATATCCTGCTCACCGTCGGGATGTTTCTTCTCATTTACCGCATCGTGATTCGCGGTACGCGCGGTGCTGACCGCGGCGGTAGCCACGAAGGTTGATGGACGAACGCGGGTCGTATTCATACGGCAGTGAAGGACCCGCCACCGCCGTCGCCGAGCAGCCCCAACCGTATTCGGCGGACAAGAAAAAACCTGTCCTCGTAACCGGAGCCAGCGGACTCGTTGGCATCCATACCTGTCGTGAGTTGTCGAAAAACGGCTGGCAGGTACGAGCGCTGATCAGAGACCCGGCTCGCGCGGCGATGGCGCTCGGGCAGCTGCCGGTCGAGTTCCGGGTCGGCGATGTCCGCGATGCGACGGCCCTGCGCAGCTCGTTGAGCGGCTGCGGCGCCGTCGTGCACCTCGCCGCGATCGCGATCGAGAAGAAGGGTGAGACCTATCAGGATACCAACACAGCAGCGACGGAGCGACTGATTTCAGCTGCGCGCGCGGAGAACGTCCAGCGAATCGTCTTCATGTCACAGAACGGCGCGGACAGTCGTTCGCCTTATCCGTTCCTGCACAGCAAGGGCGTCGCCCAGGACTCGATCAAGACGAGCCGCCTCGGCTGGACCGTCCTGCGACCGTCGGTGATCTTTGGCCCCGAAGATCAGTTCGTGAACGTCCTCGGCAGGTTGATAAAGCTGACGCCGAAGGTGTTTCCGCTGCCCGGCGGAGGCGTCGCGCGCTTTCAGCCAATCGCTGTCGACGATGTCGCGCGGGTGGTGCGCCTGTCACTCGAGAAAAAGGAAACGGTCCAACAGAGTTATGACCTGGGCGGCGCCGTGCCGCTGACGCTTCGGCAGATGACCGAGCGGATTCTCGCGGCGATGGCAACATCACGGAAGCTGGTGCCCGTTCCAATCAGGTTGCTCAGACCGCTGGTGGCGTTGGCGCAGAAGATCCTGCCCAATCCGCCGGTGACGACAGGACTGCTCGAGATCCTGTCGCTCGACAACACCGTCGCGAACAACGCACTGACGGAAGTCTTCAAGGTGGTGCCGATCCCCTTCGCCGCCGACGAGCTCCAGTACCTTCGGCGAATCACCGCCCGAAGCGCGGTCCGCTCCCTGTTCGAGCGACCTTAGCGATCACACGTACCGGGCAATCGACATCGCGGTTGCGGCGATCAAACCGAAGATCACAGCCCACAGCACCGCTCGGCCGTTGCGGCGGCGAAGGCGGTCGGCTTCCTGGGTTAGTCGCTGCCGCTCCTCCGGTGCCGGGGATCCGGATAGCGCGGCGGCGACTTTGCCCAATCGCGCGCCAAGGGGCCTCTGCACGAATACCTGAATCAGGAAAGCGATTATTCCGGCTGCTCCGCCGATCGAGAACGTTCTGCCCGGGCCGGTGGCCATGAAGCTGTCGTCGAAACCGGCCGAATCGATCCACAGCAGCCGAATGCCGGCGAGGATGACCAGCAGACCGACCGTCGGAAGAATGACGAACACTTTTCTGCGCTGCAGACCGTCCATCACCTGGGGAATCAAGGATGGGTTCGGCAACAGCGCCGGGATGAGGAAAAAGGCGGCGTAGACCCCGCCGCCCACCCAGATAATCGCGCCAACGATGTGAATGAAGCGCAAAACGAGCAATTCAGCGTGCATTCATGTCTCCGCCATGGTGTTGATCGGGTGCAGGGGTGAATCTGCCACTGCTTTTGCGGGCTCGCCAGCGTCGCTCGGGCGCGACCGGCGCCAAGCGGCTCTTGACAGGTGGTTGGTAAGTTGTAACTTACCGTTAGTGACTACTTACCGAGATCGACAGCTCGATGCGATCGGCGATCCGACCCGACGGGCCATCCTGGCGCGGCTGCGCAAAGGGTCCGCGCCCGTCGGCAGACTCGCCGACGGCCTCCCGATCAGCAGGCCGGCAGTGTCCCAGCACCTCAGGGTGCTCAAGGACGCCGGTCTCGTGACCGATCGGCGGGAAGGAAATCGCCGCGTGTATGAGCTCAATCCGGCCGCGTTTGCGTCACTGCGCGAGTACTTCGACGAGTTCTGGGGAACTGCACTGTTGGCATTCAAGAAGAAAATCGATAGCGGAAAACCGCGGAGGAGTGATGACAGCCAGCGTCAATGAAGCGATCCAGCCGGTAATCAAATCGATAACGGTCAATGCCGGTCCCGACGAAGCGTTCCGGGTCTTCACCGAGGACTTCGACAGCTGGTGGCCGCGCAGTCACCACATCGGCAAGTCCCCGATGAAGAAGGCGATCATCGAAGGCCGGCCGCGCGGGCGCTGCTACACCCAGCAGGAAGACGGCACCGATTGCGACTGGGGCTCAATACTGGTGTGGGATCCGCCCAACCGCTTCGTATTGGCGTGGCAGATTGCCGCAAACTGGGAATTCGAGCCCGACGTCTCGAGATCGAGCGAAGTAGAGGTGCGATTCACACCCGAGACGGGCGGCCGCACTCGCGTCGATCTCGAGCACAGGTTCTTCGATCGCATGCCGTCGGGTGGCGAAGCGATGCGCAATGGCGTCAGCGCCGAAGGCGGCTGGGGCAGTTTGCTCAGGATTTTCGCCGAGCGCGTCGATCAGGTGGCTACCGCGCGTCGCGGCTGACGAATCGCGGCACCGAAACCGGCCGCGGCCAGCGCGAGCAGCGCGCATCCAAGCGCCACGACCCGGAACGCCTCGACGAACGCTTCGTCGAGGCGTTCCTGCACCTCGAGACGCTGAGCGCCACTCATCGAGGTCGCTCTGAGCTGGGCCCCGGCCATCTTCGGCAACTCTCGCTCTACCTCCTGCCTGGCTGGCGCCGGGAGGCGCAGTTCGTCGAGCCTCGGCTGGATCCGCGCATTGAAGCTGTTCGCCAGCAGTACACCGAAGACTGCGATCGCGAGCAGGCCCGCTACTCTGGAGACGGCGTTGTTGATTCCTGACGCGACTCCGGAACGTGCCGTCTCGACAGCACCCATCACCACGGTGGTGAGCGGCGCCACAGTGATCGTCATCCCGGCACCCATCAGGCACACCGCCGGAAATACCGCGCTCCAGTAAGAGCCTCCGACGCGCGTCAGCACAAACATCGCGATGCCGGCCGCGGCCACGATCGGCCCGACGGTCAATGGCAGCCGCGGACCAACGCGCCCGATCAAGCCTCCCGCCCAGCGCGACCCCGCGAACATGATCACCGCAAAAGGAACGATCGCCGCGCCAGCCTCTGTCGCCGTGTAGTGCTGGACCTGGATGAGCACCAGCGGCACCAGGAACATGACCATGGCTAACGCGGCATAGAGCAGCAGCGTCAGCCCGTTGGCGAGGCTGAAGGTTCTGCTCCTGAACACGTCGAGCGGCATCATCGGATTCCGACCGCGGGCCTCTACCATCACCAGCGCCACCAGCATGATTACACCGAGAACGAGTGAGGCAAGAACGACCGGCTCGCCCGCTCCCAACGCAGGCCACTCGATCAGTCCAAGAACGACACCGCCAAGGCCAAGCACCGCCAGCGCCCCACCGATCCAGTCGATGCCTTTGCCGCGCGATGAATCTTTCGACTCGTCCATGAACGCCACCGCCAGGGCGACGACCGCCACCGCGAGCGGCACGTTGAGGAAGAACGCCGCGCGCCAGCTGACGCGCTCGATCAGCCATCCTCCGAGCACTGGTCCGATCGCGGTGGTGATGGCGCTGAACCCGGACCAGGTGCCGATCGCGCGACCACGCTCGGCGCCATCGAATGTCGCGTTGACTATGGCGAGACTCCCCGGAACGAGAAACGCCGCCCCGATACCCTGAAGAGCGCGCGCGCCGATCAGTAGCCGCGGCGACGAAGCAAGGCCGCACAATACCGACGCCCCGGTAAAAAAACCGACGCCGATCAGGAAGACGCGCTTGCGACCGAACTGATCGCCGAGCGATCCACCCACGAGTAGAAGCGCGCCGAGGAAGAGCGCATACGAGGCGACGACCCATTGGACGTCGGTGATGGTCGCCTGCAGATCTGCCTGCAGCGCCGGCAGCGCGACGTTGACGACCGTCCCGTCGATGAACGTCATCGCCGAGCCGAGGATGGTCGCGACCAGTGTCCAACGCTTTCTGTGCGCGCTCGTCATCCGGACAAAGGTGCCGAAGGACGACGCTGGATGTCAGTTACTGGTGGTGGTGCTGTCGGGCTCGTAGTCGGCTGGCGTGCAATCCGGCTCGACGTCGTAGCCGAGGTAGTAGTAGGCGTGCCAGCGCCGCGGCGATGCGAGCGGCACTCCTGCCCACGCGGTAGCGTGGACGCCTTCAGTGCTGGCGCAGGTGCGGAACCGCCATGGCTCCTTACGCGACTCCATCTCGATTGTCACGGTGTCACGGCGCATCACGGCGGCGGGCAGCTCCCCAACGATCACAATCGGTACGCCGTGCCAGCCGAGCGTATCGGCTGGTGCGTCGACGCTGTACTGCATACTGTCGGACGACGACCGCGGCGGCGGGAAGCACGGCGCCTTGGCTCGCTTGCCGAGCCGGCCCGTGACTGCGTACTGAGGAAACTCGGAGTGCACCACGGTCACCGGAGTCCCGGGCGCGAACCCCAGGTCGGGCGCGTCGAAGCAGAGTCGCGTGCCCGAGGAATCCTGATCAGCAGCGAATATTCGCGGACTGCCGTCAGGAGCGAACACGGTCACAGTTGTCCGGCCCGCCGCTTCGGCCACATCGTCGGACGCAGCCTCGCCCCCACAGCTCACGGAGAGCGCCACGAGCGCGATCGTCAAAGCAAGCTGCACGCGCGGGCAGTACCAATACGCCGCCACCGAAACGTCCCGACGTCGTGAACTCCGAACCCGCGACTGTGCCACTCGCAACTCGCACCCGTTCAGTTGCAGTTCGCGAAGCTCACGCCCGTTCAGCTCCTGTTATAACTCCCGCCTCTTCATCTGCCCAACCGCGTAGTTCACCGCCCTCGCCGTCATCGCCATATACGTGATGCTCGGGTTCTGGTTCGCGTTCGACGCCATGCACGCACCATCGGTCATGAACACGTTCGGCGCATCCCAGACCTGATTGTGCCCGTTCACCACCGACGTTTTCGGATCGCGCCCCATCCGTGCCGTGCCCGTCTCGTGAATTACCAGACCAGGCGCGTTGTTCTCCTTGAAGGTCCGGATGTTCTTCGCGCCCATCGCTTCCAGCATCTCCGTCGCTGTCACGACCATGTCGTCCTGCATCTTCAGCTCGTTGTCGCTGTACTTGCAGTTGATGTGGAGGGCGGGAATGCCCCACGCATCCACCAGGTGCGGATCGATCGAGATGTAGTTCTCGTGGCGCGGCAGCATCTCGCCGAACCCGTCGAAGGTCATCTCCCACGGGCCGAGATCGCCAATTAGTGACTTCTTGAATGCCGCGCCAAAGCCCGGCATGGATGACCCGCGCTCCCAGCCGGCGCGCTCTGCGCGGCCCTCGAATCCGTACCCGCGCTGGAAGTCGGGGTGCTTCGACTTCACATTCCTGAACCGCGGGACGTAGATCGCGTCAGGGCGGCGGCCGACCTCCATGCGATCCTTCGCCCACGGCAGCTCGCCCGTCGCGCCACCACCCATGATGTGATCCATCAGGTTGTGACCGAGCTCCCCGCTGGAGTTCCCCAATCCGGTCGGAAATTCCGGCGACAGCGAGTTGAGCAGGATGCGCGTCGACTCGAGCGCCGCGGCACAAAGGAAGATCACCTTCGCCTTGACCTCGAACATCTCCTTGGTGTTGCCGTCGACCACGCGAACGCCAGACGCTTTTTTCGTCTTGGGATCGTAGATCACGCTGTGAACGACGCTGAATGGGCGCAGCGTCAGGTTGCCCGTCTTTCTCGCCGCCGGCAGCGTCGAGTTCAGGCTGCTGAAGTACGAGAGCGTCACGCAGCCGCGATAGCAGTTGCCACAGAGGTGGCACTTCTGCCTGCCAAGGTGATTCTCGGTGATCACTGCGAGCCGCATGTTGGTCACCAGCCGCTCGCCGTTGAACTTGGTCAGCAGGACGTCGCGCGCCTTCTGCTCCGCGGCGTTGAGCGGCCACGGCTGCATGAACTCACCGTCGGGCAGCTGCGCGAGCCCTTCGCGACGACCCTGCACGCCGACGAACTTCTCTACGTAACTCCACCACGGCGCCATGTCCTTGTAACGAATCGGCCAGTCGACGCCGACCCCCTCGCGCGCGTTGGCTTCATAGTCGAGATCGCTCCAGCGGAATACGCAACGGCCCCACATGATCGACTTGCCGCCTACCTGCCGGCCGCGAATCCACGAGAACGGCTTCCCTTCGGGCGTCGAGTAAGGGTTGTCGAGATCGTTGACGAAAAACTTTCCCGCGTACTCGTCGCACGCGCCGCACTGGCTCTGGATCGGCTGGTACCGCTCCAGTCGGTTGCGATCGCCCATGCCGCGATAACGCTTCTGATATGGCATCACGTGCTCGACGTAATCGACCGCTGGATCGATCGGTCTGCCTGCCTCGAGGACGATCGTTTTGAGCCCGTGCTCGGTCAGCTCCTTTGCCGCCCATCCGCCGGAAATTCCCGACCCGACGACGATCGCATCATAAGTATCAGCCATCGTCAAACCCTCGGCGTGAAGGGGACGTTGCCGTCGTAACCATTGAAGAACATCTGGGTCTTGAGGACGTTGATCTGCACCGGCTCCGAGGTGAAGTAGCCGTAAACCGTCAGAGTCTTGATTCGCTCGAAAGCGAGTGCGGCACCTTCCTTTTGGGGGCGCTTCGCATCGAGCCCCGTCAGGAACTCGCCCCGTTTCAGCTCGGCGAGATCGAGAAAGCGCGGTGATCCCATCGCCACCGACTGTACATCGATGTCGTTGAGACCGGCGAGAAACGCTTTGCGCTCGTCATCGCTCGCCCACTCGGTGAGAATGAGGTCGATGAACTGCGGCACTTTCACACTCGTCGCTCCCGGCGTGTCGGTTTCGGGAATGATCATCTCGGCTATTGCCGTCACCAGCTTCTGCTGATCCGGATTCAGCGTTCGGAACGGCACATCGCCCAGCCGGCGATGGATTTGCTCCGCCATTCGAATCGCTTTTTCGGCATTTCGGGGAATGAAGGGCAGCGCCAGGGCGGCGCCGAGGAACTGGACAGCTTCTCGTCTTCGCATCTCGTTCTCGGTTGAGGAGCGACGCCGTCAGGAGGTCGGCTGACCGAACGTAGGAACAGGTACCGAACGCGTCAAGAAGGTTTCCGCTTCACGCGCTTGCTGGAGGGGCGTCGCGGTCGCTGCTTTGCGGAGATCGACTTGATCACGGTCCGCGGAGCCGTGTTCGCCGCCGCAAATGGTGGCGACGCGGCGTCAATCGCCCGCTCGATGAGATCGCTGATGTACGGGTCGTCGAGATCTTCCGTGCTCTGCAGTCGCACGTTCCGAACTGTCCTCCCGCTGCCGCGCAGAATCTTTTTCGGATCGGGAAGAGCCGCACCCTTGAGGAAGCAAAGAGTGACCCACCGCGGCATCAGCGCGAGCGAGAGAACCGCTTCCGACGGTCGCTCACTCGGTCCGAATCCGAAGACCAGCGCGTTGTAGTTGTCGTAAACGAACTCAATCCCGCCCGGAACGCGCTCTCGCATCCTGGCGCGCGCAGCTTTTCCACTCGCGAGCATCTCCGGAGTGTATTTCGAGAGAAATGAGGCGATTTGCGTCTCGTCGGATCTGGTCATTTGGGCTCCGTGAGGCTCGAATTACTGGTTCGCCTCGGGCAGATACTCGAGGGCCGCATCGACGTGTGCCCGGAACGCCGCAAGCTGATATGTCGTCGTCCAATCGACCCACTCGATCAGTTCTGCCGCTTCGGGCGCCCGACCCATGCAGTCGAGTCCGAACTGATACACATCCCCGCGCCCCGTCACCACGATCCCGTACTCGAACTCGCGATCGTCGGAGAACATCTCGACCAGCACCGAAGTGTCCGGGTCTATTCCCCGCTCCGAGAGCACCTGGCGCAACCTCGGAAAAAACTTCTCGTCACTGCCGCGCAGGAAGCCGGTGAGCTCCGCGATCCTTTGGCGCATGACTGGTCGCCCCTCAGATCTCCCAGTTCGAAAGAACGATTCCGCCGTTCTTCGGACGCGACTCGGCGTAGTCATGCACCGCCATCCTGAGATCCGTCCACCGCACCCGCGCGCCCCTGGTCATCAGCCGGCGGTACACGTCGCTGTACTGCCCCTGCACGCGGATCGCGACACGCCTTGCGCCTTTGACGCGCGCGTAGGCGCAGAGCTGCGTCACCAGGGCGTCGAAATCAGATTCGGTGCGCGCGACCATCTTGAGCACGCGCATCTCCTCGGTGGCTCGGCCTTCCACCAGGGGAACGGAATGGCAGATCGCGAACGACTGCACTTCACCGCCGCTCCGCATGAACAAGGCGTCGCCGAGCTGATGCTGGGCGGTCAGAACGATCTCTCGGGTGTAGTCATACCCCGGCGCCAGCTGGTCGAGGAGCAGCCGGCACTGCCTGAGCGCGAGCTCGCGCTCGTGCGGATTGAGCGATGCCATCGGCGTCGCCTGGATTCCGGCGCGCGCCGACTCCAGGGTCACCGTTACCGTCAGATGCCCCGGAATGAAGCCGAGGGTGGAGTAGAAGCCGACGTTGTCCATGGTGCGGGGCATTGTCTCGAGACCGATCACCTTGGCGCCTCGCTTCTTCAACCACTCGACCCCGGACGACACGATCATCTTGCCGACACCCTGACCCTGGAAATCGGGGTGGACCGCGAGCGGACCCATCCAGCCTTCGACCCCCGAGCGGTGGACCATGTTGAACGCGGCGATTCCGTCACGCGCGTTGCGCCAGATCATCGCGCCTTCCTCGGCATCGGTGATCGCGAACTTCCACACCGCCGGATTCAGGTGCGGGACGCGGACACCAACCATTCCGTCCTTGCGGTATCGCTCGGTGAAAGCCTCGCTGAAGACGGCGTTGAGCGAGGGAATCTCGCGGACGCTGACGCGCTCGGGAGTCTCGGAGACCCAGGCGTGACGCCAGTTGCGCGCGAACGCCATCAGAGCGCCGCTCCGGCGTCCGCCGGTCCCATGGACTCTTCGCTGCGCACGCGTTCACGTGGGGCACGTTCCGACTCGAACAACGGCAGATCCTGCTCGACGCTCGGGCTTTCCCCGGTTTCACTCACCACTGAATGTCCAAGCTCGGCGTCGTAAGTCACCGAGATCACCCGGTCGAGGCCTTCGCGCACCGGCTCGATGTGAGTAATGAGCACGACCTGCTCGAACCGATCCTGCAATCCGCGCAGCAGCTCCACCACGTTGAACCGGCGCGCCTCGTCGAGCGAGCCAAACACTTCATCGAGAATGAGCAGTGAGAAGCTCTGTCCGGCACGCTCGGCGATCATCTGTGATATTGCCAGACGCAGCACGAGATTGGCGAGGTCTTCCTCGCCGCCCGATAGCACCGGCTTGGGAATGCCATCTTCGAGAATGACGATGTTGTACTGATCGTCGAGCTCCATCTCGGTGTATCGGGCGTCGGTCAGCTCGCTCAGAAATGCGCTCGCCAGCTCGGACAGCTCGGGCCGCAGCTGATAATTCAGATCGGTGCGCAAATCGGAAAACGCGCGATCGAGCTCGTCGTGCAGCCGTCGATCGGTCTGCAGCACATCGAGCTCGGCGACCTTGCGCTTCAGATCTTCGGCGGCATCCTGGGCTGCCGACAACGCCGCCGCGGCGCTGGTGACCTGTTCCTGGGCGCGCGCCGTGGCGACCTTCGACTCCTGGAGCTCCGAGCGAACACGTTCGAACTCTGCCCGAAGGTCGTTGAACTCCTTCTCGGTGAACGAGATCTGCTGCCGGCGGGTGCGCAGGGTACCAAGCGTCGACTGAACGCGCATCACTTCCTGCGCGATTCGAGTGCGCTCCAGCCTGAGCTGCGGTTCGCGTTCGAGCATCGCCTGCACCCGGGTGGCCTCAGCCTCCATCGGCGTCAGCCGGTCGACTGTCTCGATCACCTCGGCGTGGCGCGCGGGATCGTAGCCGCCCGGGATCCTGGAGATGTCGCGCTGCATTTGTACCAGCCGCTGCTGCTTGGCGGCGATGTCGCGCACAATGGTGGTCAGCTCCTGAACCGCGAGCTGCACCTTCGCCAGCCTGCGCTCGAGAGTGCCGACCTCCTGCACCAGGCCGCGCCTTTTTTCGTCGAGCTGCTGAACATCTTCGGGCATCTGCTCGAGCTGCTCGACGCGCGCCTTGTAGTAGCTCCCGTCGACGTTTACCGTCTCGATCATCTCATCGAGGTGGTCGACCACGGTGTGCAAGCTGCCACCGAGCGGCCGGCTGCACGTTGGACACTCGCCGTCTTCGCCGAGAGCGACGACGCGGTCACGCTGGTGCTTGAGCTCGGCGTATTGCTGACGGAGTGATTCCCGTTTGGTCTGTGCCTCCTGCCGGTCGCGGACCCATTCCGTGCGACGCGCCTCGAGCAAGCCCTGCGCGTCTTCGAGCTCCGAGCGCTTTTTTTCCAGCTCGAGCGTCGCCTCCTCTTCGAGTGCCGGAGCTCGCTCGATCCGTGAATGGCGCTCTTCCAGGCGGGCGACCTCTTCGCGAAGCGCCGCTTCGGCCTCCAGAAGCGTCTTGCGCCGACCTTCCTCGCGGTAAAGGGTATTGAGCGCCTGGAGCTCGACGTTCAGCGCGAACAATGGCTCGATCGCTTCCACCAACACATCGAGCTTCGAGCGCGCGCTGCCTACGCTCTCGAGCTCGCGCTCGACGCGCTCAGCGTCGCGGTGCAGTGCCGCTTCCTTCTCCTCGGCCACGGTGATCTGGGTCAGCAGCTGCGCCGACTGCTCGCGCTGGCGCTGCAGCATCTCCCATCGCGGCTCGATCGCCATCATCTCCCGGTGCCGAACCGCGGCGCGGTGCACCGCCTGCTGCGCGCGTGCCTCCGCTTCCTCCCTGCGCGAGGAAGCCTCAGCGAGGGAGCGCAACACTGCTTCGGGATCGGGCATCCCGCGCTGCATCCCTTCGACGGCCGCGCGAACCCGGTTGCGCTTTTCACGGGTGAGATCCTGTGCGATGCGCAGCTTCTCGTAGCCAAGCACCCGCGACAGGAACTGGCCGCGACGCGCCGGCGTCATCGCCGCCATCACGCTCAGCTCTTTCTGGCCGGTGAAGTAGGTATGGAAGAACTCGGACAGCGACATTCCCAGTCGCCGCTGCAGCAGCTCAGTCACTGCCGTGATCGAATTGGCGATCGGCGTGTCGGCGCCGTCGAGATAGACTTCGGCGCTCGTTAGTCCGCGCACCACCCGATAGCGGTGCGATCCAAGATCGAAGTCGAGCTCTACCTCGACCGGGGCGCGCGCACCGGCACCCATGAAGCGGATGGAATCGCGATTGCCGCGGATCGCGGGGTTGCCGTAGAGCGCCCACGCAATCGCCTCGAGGATCGTCGTCTTCCCCGCTCCGTTCGGACCGATGATGCCCGTCAGGCCGGTGCCGAAGGTAAGCTCGGTCTTCGCGTGCTGCCTGAAATTTGTGAGGCGGAGCCGGTTGATCCTCACGCCGATGCGTCCTCGACGGCTGGTCCCGCTACCGTGTCCGCTTCGCGGAGGTAATGCAGTCCGAGCTCGACGAGAGCGTCGCGGTCAATGTTCTCCGTTAGCGGCCGCGACTGGAGCTTTTCCCGAACCGTGTCGGCGAGCGAAGCCCGCCGGCCGGGTGCCGCCTGGCCTTTTTCCGGCCGCACGATCTCGGGGCGGCGGGTGTCGAGATGAAAGTGGAGCGCGCGCCGCTTGTACTCGCGCAGCGCCTTGTGATCGAGCTCCCGCAGGATGTGTCGCGGCACATCACGCACCACCAGTCGCACGATTTTCTCCTCGATACCCCCCTCGCACTCGTCGAGAGCGTGTCGAATCGCCTCGTCGAGCGACGCCGGCGACAGACCTGACCCCGACAGCGGAGCCAGATCGATCCAGCGCCTTTGCGGCGGTAGCGAATGAAAGCGGTGGGTGCGGTTGGTGAGATCGTGCTCGATGATTCCCTTGCCTTCGATTCCTGCCTCACGCTCTTCCGCCAGCTCGCCCCACGGATTGGTGCTGGTATAGTCCAGCGACCCCGAGTAGAACGCATTCGGCGCGACAGGTCGGTAAACGTGGTAGTGGCCGAGCGCGACGTAATCCCAGCGCTGAGGTCCGAGCTCGTCGAGCGTGATCTCCATCGGTGATCGCTCGAGCTCGCGGCCATATTTCGGCAGCACTCCTTCGATCTCCCCGTGGAGAAGCAGGATGTTGTACTTGGCGGCTGGATCGGGCTCGAGGCGCGGGCGTCCCTGCGCCATGTCGGGCACTGCGAGAATCGCGAGGTCGTGCTCAGGCACCGAGATCCACTGCGGTGTGCTGTCGACGACTGAGATTCCGAGCGGCCTGAACAAGCCGAGGATGCAACCCGTCTCGCTGGTGCGCGGCGTGTCGTGATTGCCGGCGACCATCACGACTCTGGTGTCCGGGAGCTCCTGGGTGAGCCGCGCGAACTGGATGAAGGCGTGCAGAATCGCGGGATTGGTCGGCCGCACCGTATGGAAGACGTCGCCCGCGATGAGCACCACCTCGGGCCGAAGCTGGATCACCAGATCGATGACGCGCTTGAGGGATAGTGCAACGTCATGCTCCCGCTGGTTGATGCCACCGGGCGTCTGCCTCTGATATTGTCTGAAGCCGAGGTGTATGTCGGCGAGGTGTACCAGTCTCATTGATTGCGCATCGCCCGGATCCACTGCGTGATCTTTGTTCGCACCTCCATCGGCGCTCCTCGCGGCGCTCCCTTGCGAGCGGGCGGGGCGGCGATTGTGGACCTTACGATGATGGTGCTCCTGGAGTCAGTAATCCAGCCTAGACGCCGATCGATTTGGATGCTACCGCTCAGCGTGCCTGAGGTGGTGTAACCACCCGGTGCTGCGCCGGTCGGCGGGTTGACCCGCGACATCGTTCCATGCAGCGAGATGAACGCGACGTCGCCGTTTCTTCCCAAGGAGTCGAGCCGGAAAGTTGCGCGCACCGTGCCGAGGTTCCCGGGATCGCCGGTGAGCGGCAACTGCATCTCGCGCGTCCATTTCCCGCCGACGGCGACGGGATCGCGCGCCAGCATTGCCGGCATCGTCCCGAAGATCTGCCTGAGCTCGCTGTTCGCATCGTCGGCGTCCACGATCTCCATCGCCCCATCCGTCGACACGCGCACCCAGACACGCTGAGCCTGAAGCGCTCGGCGCCTGAGATCGGCGAGCGAGCCGGCCGACGCGGGTGTCATCGCCACCGAGTCGGTGATCGACTGCATCAGCGTCCCCCCCGATGTCCACTGGTGCGCAATCGCTCGTGTGAACACCTCGATCGATGTCGTCATCGACCCCGCCGACGAATCCCTGCCCCCGCGATGAGTTGTTCCGCTCATCTCGACCGACTGCGACAGGTGCATGCGCAGGGTGTCGCCAATGTGCGGG
>Ga0207661_10001316_pt1 | contig 16623 bp, 12 predicted proteins | sample KBSC713LmetaG_FD_184337 | JGI IMG/M metagenome (GOLD analysis project Ga0207661, IMG submission 184337) | Corn rhizosphere microbial communities from Kellogg Biological Station, Michigan, USA - KBS C7.1-3L metaG (SPAdes) (version 2) | ecosystem: Host-associated > Plants > Roots > Rhizosphere ...
GTGCTGCAGCTGCGCTCGGTCGAGTACGCGCGCAACCACGGGGTGCGGATCCACTGCCGCAGCAGCTTCGAGGACGGTCCCGGTACCCTCGTCGTCTCAGAGGAAGAGACGATGGAGAACCCTTTCGTAACCGCCGTGACGCATTCCGACTCCGAGGCGCGGGTCACCCTTACGGGCCTGCGCGACGAGCCCGGGGTCGCCGGCCGCGTCTTCGGCGCCCTCGCCGACGCCAACGTCAACGTCGACGTGATCATCCAGAACGAGCCGGTGGGCGACGATAAGCTCGCCGACCTCTCCTTCACCGTCGATCGCGCCGACCTGACGACGGCGAAGGACACGATCGCCTCCCTCGGCGACGTCTCGCTCGAAGTCCTGACCGACGAGCAGATCGGCAAGGTCTCGATCGTCGGCGCCGGCATGCGCTCGCACCCGGGCGTCGCCGCGAAGGTCTTCCGGGTCCTGGGCGAGGAGCGGATCAACATCGAGATGATCTCCACCTCGCCGATCAAGATCTCATGCGTCATCGCCGCCGATCGCGTCGCCGATGCGGTCAACGTCCTCCACAAGGCCTTCGAGCTCGGCGAGGACGCCGTCCAGCCCGAGGAGCCGACCGGCCCCGGCCACCGGCCGACGGTCGCCGGCTGAGCCCGCGGAGGCACTGGTGAGCGACGGCTACAGGATCGGTGTGTTGGGCGCGACCGGCGCGGTCGGCTCGACGATCCTCGACGTGCTCGCCGAACGGCGGTTCCCGAGCGCCGAGGTGGTCCCGTTTGCCTCCGAGCGCTCCGCCGGCAAGAAGCTGGAGTGGCAGGGCGGCGAACTGGAGGTGCGGCCGCTGAACGAGGAGACCATCCAAGGCCTCGACGTGATCCTCTCCTCGGCCGGTGGCTCGGTCAGCTCCGAGTGGGCACCGCGCTTCGTCGAGGCCGGCGCCGTCGTCGTCGACAACACCAGCTACTGGCGCATGCACGAGGGCGTGCCGCTGGTCGTTGCCGGGGTCAACCCCGACGCCGCCGCCGGCCACAAGGGCATCGTCGCCAACCCCAACTGCACGACGATGGTGATGATGATGGCGCTGGCGCCGATCCACCGCGCGGTCGGCCTCGAGCGCCTGGTGATCTCCACCTACCAGGCGGTCTCCGGGACCGGCCAGCGGGCGATCGAAGAGCTGCGCGACCAGTCCCACGCCGTCCTGCACGGCCAGGAGCCGCCGGCGCCGCAGATCTACCCGCACCAGATCGCCTTCAACGTCCTCCCCCAGGTCGAGGTCTTCAAGGACGGCGACGACTACACGACCGAGGAGCGCAAGGTGATGGCGGAGACCCGCAAGATCCTCGGCTTCGGCGAGGAGGTCGGGATCTCGGTCACCTGCGCCCGCGTGCCGGTGATCGCCGGCCACTCCGAGTCGGTCAACGTCCGCACCCGCGAGGACCTCTCGCCGGAGGAATGCCGCGAGCTGCTCGCCGAGGCGACCGGGGTCCAGGTGATCGACGACCCGGCCAGCGGCGGCTACCCGACCGCGCTCGACGCCGCCGGCAACGACGACGTCTTCGTCGGCCGCATCCGCCGCGACCCCAGCCAGGAGCGCACCCTCAACCTCTGGATCGTCGGCGACAACCTCCGCAAGGGCGCCGCCACCAACGCCGTCCAGGTGGCGGAGCTGCTGGCCGAGCGCGGCCTCCTCGGCTACCAGGGCTAGCGTGGGCATCAGCTTCGCCGAGGCCCTGCTGCTGTTCGGGGGCCTGCTCGCCGTCGTCGCCGCCCTCTCGGGGGTGATGAAGGGGACGGTGCTCTCGGCCTCGGTGCTCTCGGTTGCGCTCGGCTTCGGCCTTGCCGCCGCCGGTGTCGTCGACGTCAAGGCGACCGACGAAGCCGTCGTCGAGCTGATCGAGCTGGCGCTGATCCTCACCCTCTTCAGCGACGGGATGTTCGTCGAGCGCGAGCTGCTGCGCAGCCACTGGGGGCCGACGGCGCGGGCGCTTGCGATCGCGATGCCGATCACGATGGGGCTGCTGGCGCTGGCGGCGAAGGCGCTCTTCCCCGGCCTCAGTTGGGCCGAGGCCTTCCTGCTGGGGGCGGTGCTCTCGCCCACCGACCCGGTCGTCACCTCGGCCGTCGTCACCTCGCGCCTGGTCCCGAGCAAGGTTCGCCACACGCTCAACCTCGAGTCCGGCCTCAACGACGGCCTGGCGCTGCCCTTCGTCCTCTTCTTCCTCGTCCTCGCCTCGCCGGGCGGCGACGCCGCCGCCGAAGCGGCGAAGCTGGCGGGGGAGGCGGCCGTCGGGGCCGCGATCGGGGTGGTCCTGGGGATCGCCGCGGGCCGGCTGCACTTCGCCCTCCCGGGCGGGGGGATCACCCAGCGCTACGAGGGGATCTACGCGATCGGCTTTGCCCTCTTCGCCTTCGGGCTCGCCGAAGAGACGATCGGCAACGGCCTGATCGCCGCCTTCGTCTGCGGGATCGCGATGGGGGCCAGCGAGCGCGAAGTGCCGCAGGGCTTCGTCGAGTTCGCCGAGAACGCCAGCGCGATCCTCCAGGTTCTGACCTTCTTCGTCTTCGGCGGCCTCATCTTCGCCACCGGCTTCCACCACGACGTGCCGCCGCTCGTCGTCTTCGTCATCTTCGCCCTCCTCGTCGCCAGGCCGGTGGCGGTGATGCTCTCCTTCCTGCGGACCGGGATCCCGCAGTCGGAGAAGCTGTTCATGGCCTGGTTCGGCCCCAAGGGAGTCGCCTCGATGCTTTTTGCCCTCTTCGTCTTCAAGTCCGACGTCGCCGCCAAGAGCCTGATCTTCGACGTCGCCGCGATCGCGATCATCGCCTCGATCCTCGCCCACGGCCTCACCGACACGCTCGGCGCCCAATGGCTGGCGCGGCGGGTCGGGCTGACGAAACAGGCATAAACGACCGCGACCTCTCCCCAGGTCACACAATCGCCACGAAGTGGCGCGGCAACCTTTAGTTTCCGCGCACCTTCTGTCACAGCCAAAACATTACGCTACGCTGATGGCGGTGATGATGCCGAGAGAGAAGTGGACCGACGAGCGCCTCGACGACCTCAACAAAAAGGTCGATGACGGCTTCGCACGCATCGACGCCGACATCCGAGAACTTCGACGTGACATGAATGAGGGGTTCAGAGGTGTGGACGCTCGCTTCGACGCCGTGAACCGCAACATGATCGCTGGGTTCTTCCTCGTGGTCGCCACCGTCATCGGCAGCAATGCGTTCTAGGAACGTCTAAGCAGCGACGCCCGAAGTCAGGCGCTCTTCGACCCACCTGGTCGAGGCGATGTGCTTGGCCATCCCCAGCTCCTTCGGCTCGGCGCCGAGGGCGAGGCCGACCAGCTGCGGCAGGTGGAGGACGGCGAGGCCGAGGTCGCGGTTGACGACCTTGGCCGCCTCCGGCTGCTGCATGTCGAGGTTGAGGTGGCAGAGCGGGCAGGGGGTGACGAGGCAGTCGGCGCCGGCGTCGATCGCGTCGCCGACGTGGGTCCCGGCCTGGCGCAGCGAGGTCTCGCGGGCCATCGTGATCACCGGGAAGCCGCAGCACTTGCGGGCGCCGTCGTACTCGACGACCTGGCCGCCCAGCGCCTCGATCACCTTCTCGAGGTAGATGTCGCGATCGGGGTGCTCTCCGTAGCCGAGTCGTTCCTTCGGCCGCACGATGTAGCAGCCGTAGAAGGGGCCGACGCGGAGGCCGCTGAGCGGGCGCACGACCTGCTCTTTGAGGCGGTCGAGGCCGTAGTCCTCGACCAGCAGCCAGAGGAAGTTCTTGTTGGTGAAGCCGCCCTTGTCCTTCTCGTAGGAGAGGCCCTGGCCGGAGAGCACCTCGTTGATGTGGGCGCGGTAAGCGGAGTCCGCATCCAGCCTTTGCTGGCACTCCGACTGCGCGCCCTGGCAGGTCGAGCAGATGTTCATCATCGAGAGCCCGGTCTGCTGGGCGAGCGCGAAGGTGCGCGCGTTGAGGGTGTCGGCGAGCTCCTGGTTGTGCTCGGCGATGACGCCGGCGCCGCAGCAGTTGGCGCGGTCGAGTTCGACCAGCTCCCAGCCGAGCTTCTCCGCGACCAGCGCCATCGACCCGTGCAGCTCCGGGGTGAAGCCGCGGGATACGCAGCCGGGCCAGTACGCGACCTTGATGTTCTCAGCCATTTTTGACCTCCTGGGGGGTGTCCGGGTCGGTCGAGTGCTCGATGCCCTTCTCGACGCCGTCCTCGGCGAGCTCACCCTCCTCGCCCTTGATGTAGAGGTTGAATTCCTCGCCGTGCTCCTCGGCGTGGGCGAAGATCGTCTTCACGTCGTCCTGATCCGGGAGCTTCGGGTGGACGCCGGGGATCAGCTTGTGCAACGAGCGCATCTTCCCGGTTTTGATCCCGCGGATCGCCGTCGGGATCGAGCCCAGCATTTCCCGGATCGCCCGTTTGCTCGGTTTCAGCTTGCCCTTGACGCCGGGGGCGAAGGACTCCTGCAGGAGCAGCGACTCGTCCAGGGTCCCCTTCTTCTCGATGATCTTGACGAAGGCGATCTCGTGGTCGTGCCCGCTGTTGGGATCTTCGATCCCCTCTTCGCCCGCTTTGCGGCGCAGGCGCATGATCTGGTCCATCGGCGCCACGCCCTTGGGGCAGGCGTCGATGCAGCTGAAGCAGTGGGTGCAGTCGTAGATCCCGTGCGGGTCCTCGGCGAGGTCGTGCAGGCGCTCGTGGGTCTCGGCGTCGCGCGGGTCGCCGACGAAGCGGTAGGCCTTGGCCAGCGCCGCCGGGCCGATGAAGCCGGGGTCGGCTTCCATCGAGAGGCAGGAGGAGACGCAGGCGCCGCACTGGATGCAGGCCATCGACTGGGTGATGTCGATCATCGACTCCGGCTCGACCACGTACTCGCGCTCGGGCGGCTCGCCGTGCGGGAGCAGCCAGGGGGTGACGCGGCGGATCTTGGTCCAGTGGGTCGACTCCATGTCGGTGACCAGGTCCTTGATCACCGGCATGTTCCCCATCGGCTCGATCACGATCGAGTTGCCCTCGCCCCCCTTGCCGGTGGCGCTCGCCTGCTTGTCGGCCAGCTCCTGGGCCTCGCCGATCTGGGTCTTGCAGCCGAGCCCGGACTGGCCGTTGATCTTCATCCCGCAGGAGCCGCAGATCGCCGCCCGGCAGGAGCAGCGGACGGCGAGCGAGCCGTCGTCGCGGTCCTTGGCCTGCAGCAGCCCGTCGAGGACCGAGAGCGAAGGGTCGAGGTCGACGTTGAATTCCTCCCAGTAGGGGCCCGCGCCGCTCTCGGGCTGGAACCGCCGGACTTTGATCGTGTAATCCGCCATTAGTAGGTCCTCTCTTGCGGTTCCCACTGGGTGATCGTGACCTCGGAGTAGGAGATCTCGGGACCGTCGTCGGTGCGCTCGAGGTCGATGTGTTTGAGCCAGTCCTCGTCGTTGCGCTCGGGGAAGTCGGTGCGGTACTGGGCGCCCCGGCTCTCCTTGCGCTCCAGCGCCGCGACGCACGTGCACTCGGCGTTGTCGAGCATGTACCCAAGCTCGATCGCGGCAATCAGGTCCTGGTTGAAGACGCTGCCGTGGTCATCGATGTAGGCGGTCTTCGCCTCCTCCTTGAGCCGGCGCACGGTCTCCAGCGCTTCGGTGATCCCGGCCTCGTCGCGGAAGACGGCGACCTTGGCGTCCATCGTCTGCCCCAGCTCCAGCTTGATCTCGGAGATGCGGCGGCCGGAGCCCTTCTCGCGGCTGACGATGTCGGCGATCAGGCTCTCCTCGTCCTCCAGCACCTTCTTCGAGGTGTGCGCGTAGTCGATCCGCTTGGCGCGGGCGGCGGCGTCGCGGCCTGAGCGCTTGCCGAAGATCAGCGTGTCGAGCAGCGAGTTGGCGCCGAGCCGGTTGCCGCCGTGGACGGAGACGCAGGCGGTCTCTCCGGCCGAGTAGAGGCCGGGGATGTCGGTGCGGCCGTCGACGTCGGTCTTGACCCCGCCCATCGTGTAGTGGTTGCCCGGCTTGATGTGGATCGGTTCGCGGGTGATGTCGACGCCGGCGAAGTCGCGGCCGACGAGGACGATCTCGCGCAGTGCCTCGTGGACGCGCTTTTTCGGGACGACGGTGATGTCGAGGGCGACGGTGCCGTCGGGGAAGCCGCGGCCCTCGTCGATCTCGGTCTGCTCGGCGCGGGAGACGACGTCGCGCGAGGCCAGCTCCATCTTGTTCGGCGCGTACTTCTCCATGAAGCGCTCGCCCTTGGCGTTCAGTAGGTGCGCGCCCTCTCCGCGGGCGCCCTCGGTGATCAGGAAGCCCTTGCCCGCCAGCGTCGTCGGGTGGTACTGGATCATCTCCATGTCCATCAGCTTCGCCCCGGCGCGGTAGGCCATCGCGATCCCGTCGCCGGTGCAGATCAGGGCGTTGGTCGACGGCTTCCAGACCATCCCGTTGCCGCCGGTGCAGAGGATCACCGACTTCGCCTGGAACAGCTCCACCTGGCCGTCGGCGACGTTGCGGGTGACGACACCGCAGCACTCGCCGTTCTCGTCGATCGCGAGGCTGCTGCAGAACCACTCCTCGTAGCGGGCGATCTGCTCGGAGTACTTCATCAGCTGCTCGTAGAGCACGTGCATGATCGCCTGGCCGGTGATGTCGGCGACGTAGTAGGTGCGGGCGGCGGAGGCGCCGCCGAAGGCCCGGGTGCCGAGCCTGCCTTCCTCGTTGCGGTGGAAGGTGACGCCGAGGTGCTCGAGGTGGAGGATTTCCTCCGGCGCCTCGCGGGTCATGATTTCGATCGCGTCCTGGTCGCCGAGGTAGTCGGAGCCCTTGATCGTGTCGAACGCGTGCGACTCCCAGGAATCGCCGGGGTTCAGCGCCGCGTTGATGCCGCCCTGGGCGGCGTTGGAATGGGAGCGGACGGGGTGAACCTTGCTGATGATCCCGACCGACACGCCTTCCTCGGCGGCGGCGAGGGCGGCCCGCTGGCCGGCGAGCCCGGCCCCGATTACGAGAACGTCATGGGATGGCACGGGCGCGGATGCTATAGCGGAGAATCCCGATTGCGTAGTCGGGATTCGTCACTTTGCAATTCGTCACGTTCGGGTGGGGGAGGTGGGGGTGCCCCCCTCCAGACACATCTCGCTATGGCTCGATGTTGAGTGTCTGGAGGAGGGCACCCCCACCTCCCATCTACAGCCACTGCTTGCCCAGACGGCGGACGAGCGCGTCCGACAAGGTGATCGCTCTTTGGAGAGTGGTGAAGTCGACGTTGGCGGCGGTGTCGTTGGGCCAGTGGTAGCGGCCCGGCTGCTTGTGGTCGGTGCAGCTGCAGAGAGCGACGGCTTCGTAGCCGGCGACGCGGGACTCGAGGCCGTCGGTGCCGTTGTAGGTGCGGAGGTTGGGGTAGAGCCAGATGCCGAGTTCGCCGGCGACGCGCTCGACGAAGGCGAGGGCGCGCGGTGGGTAGTCGCGCATCTTCAGGAAGCCCTCGCCCTGGAGGGCGAGCAGGTGAGTCGCGCCGAGCGTCTCCAGGCAGAGGAAGAAGGTGCTCTCGCGCGGCAGCTCTGGGAAGTGGCGCTCGCCGAACGCTTTCATCCCCTCGCTGAAGGACTCCTCGGAGCCGGTGGAGAGGAGGATCACGCGGATCCCCTCCGGCGGGTCGGCGAGGAAGCGGCGGGCCAGCTCGAGCTCGGCGACGACGGCGGTGCCGTTGTCGTTTGCCGCCGGGACCGACTTGCGCAGGCCGATGTCGGCCATCGCCGCGACCGAGCCGAGGCCGAGCAGGAGGCCAAGCTTGGCGAGGAGCCGGCGGCCGGTCACCGCCCCGAGCGCCGCCAGGACCGGCCCGCCGGCGACCGGTGCCATCAGCGGCGGGCTGGTGTCGGTCTTCTCGGTCAGCCCGAGGCGGGCGGCGAGTGCGGGGATCGCCGGGTGGAAGACGAGCCCCGAGTGGGCGGCGTCGTGATGGGAGATCAAGACGACGGTCCGCTCGGCCTCGCGCTCGCCGAGCTCGCAGACGACGTTGTAGGTGGTGCGCCTGGGGAGGAGCCGGCGCAGGCGCCGTTGCCCCGGCGGAAAATCGTCGGCCATGCCGGCGGCGCCGGCGGTGCCGAGCAGCGCGCCGAGCAGGCGCCGGCCGCGCAGCGCCGCGACGCCTCCGAGTGCCCCCAGCGCGGCGCCGATCCCGAGCGGCCACCAGTAGGTCCCATGGGCGTCCTCGGCCTCGATCCGCGCTTCGGCGCCGAGCTCGGCGAGCTGACCGACGAGCCACTCGGCCGCCTGCCGCTCGCCGTCGGAGGCGGACGGACGCTCGATTCGCTCCAGTTCCTCGAGTCGCTCCCGCAGCCAATGAGCCTCGTCTTGCATCGGGGAAGAAGCTAGCCGCTTACCATTGGCGGATGCTCGGCGGTGGGTCGATCACGCTCTTCCATTTCCGCGGGATCAAGGTCACGGTCGACTGGTCCTGGTTCATCGTCCTCTTCCTGGTCATCCTCTACATGACCAACTTCTTCGAAGACCTGCTGGGTGAAGGGGGAAGCGGACCCTTCCTGCTGGCGCTGCTCAGCGCCGTGGGCTTCTTCGGCTCGATCCTCCTGCACGAGTTCGGGCACGCGATCGTCGCGATGCGCAACGGGATCGGCATCTCCAGCATCCAGCTCTGGATCTTCGGCGGCATGGCGCGGATGGACCGCGAAGCCGACTCGCCGGAGACCGAGCTGAAGGTTGCCCTGGCGGGCCCGGCGGTGACCGCTTTGATCATGGTCGTGCTCGGACTCGTCGGCGTCGCCGCGGCTGGCTGGTCCGGCTTCCACGAGGCGGTCTTCCTCGAAACCCGCTCCGGCGTCTCCGGGCTGATGGCGCTGGTCGCCTGGCTGGTGACGATCAACGCCCTCGTGCTCGTCTTCAACCTCCTGCCCGCCTACCCGATGGACGGGGGCCGGGTGGCGCGGGCGATCGCCTGGCACCGCTCCGGCAACCGCAACTCGGCGACCCGTTTCGCCGCCAACCTCGGCCGGGTCTTCGGCTACCTCTTCATCGCCGGCGGCATCGCCCTCGCTTTCGCGGGCTACCTCTTCAGCGGCGTCTGGCTGGCCCTGATCGGGATGGTGATCAACGGCTCCGCCCGCGGCGCCGCGATGCAGACGGCGCTGACCGACCGCATCGGCGACGTCCGCGTCGCCGACGTGATGGACCGCGAGCCGGTGACGATCCCAGGCGACCTCAGCGTCGAGCGGGCACTCGACGAATACTTCCTTCGCTACCGCTGGCCATGGTTCCCGGTCGTCGACGCCGGGCGCCGCTTCCTCGGCCTTATCGACCGCGACCGCGCCGACGAGGTCCCGGAGCTCTCCCGCGCCAGCTCCCACGTCGCCGACTACGTCGACCACGACATCGGCCTCTTCGTTCGCGACGACACCCCCCTCGACTCCCTGCTCGCCAACCAGAACCTTCGCCGCCTCGGCGCCCTGATGGCAGTAGACGCCGAAGGCCGCCTCAGCGGCGTGGTCACGATCGAGCAGGTGGGGCGAGCTCTCCGGGACGCGACGGCCAAGGCTAGTTAGTCGGGAAGAGCCGCGATCGAGACCCCAGGCAATCTCGCGAAACCCTTGCGGTCGAAGCTCACGACTTCTCGATCCTTGGCGCGTGCCGTGGCAGCGATGATCAGGTCATGGGCCCCACGGGGCGTGCCCGAGCGCCGAACATGTGCCAGCAAGGCTGCGTGTGCCTCGGCCACCTGCAAGTCGTAAGGCTCAACGGCAACCGCGTCCAATATCGCGATGACGAACTGCGCGCGCTTCTTCCGCCGCGCCCCTTTCGCCATCTGAACGCCGACCCTTAGCTCGGCCACGGTGACCCCAGCCACCGCCACATCGTCGTTGTCATCGATCGCTTCCGCGAGAGCACTGCCTCCTCGCTCGGCGTCGATGAGGATCGTGGTGTCGAGAATCAGTCGCGCCAGGGGTCCGTCACCGGCTCGAGGCCTGCGCGAAGCTCCCGCAGCTCAGCAGCCCAGGCGCCATCGGGACGGTTTGCGCGAAGCGCATCCTTGAGCGCCTTCCCGGCTCCGCCGCTCGTCGGGCCGATAGTCGCGACCGCCCGACCATGGCGCATCACCACGAACGACTCGCCGCCGCGCTCGACGCTGTCGAGTACCTCGGAGAAGCGGCGCGATGCGTCGGTAGCACTCAGCTGCTTCACAAAATCAGATTATCAGATTTCCCTACGTCAACGGCCGGTGCCGCTCGATGATGCGGGCGAAGTCGGTGCCGGCGGGGAGGGTGCCGAAGGCTTGGCCCCAGTCGCCGGCGAGGCGGGAGGCGCAGAAGGCGTCGGCAACGGCTTCGTCGCCGTAGCGGACGAGGAGGGAGGCCTGCAGGGCGAGGGCCATGCGCTCGACGACGCGGCGGGCGCGGGGCTCGATCGTTTCCAGATCGCCGGGCAGTTCCTCCCGCAGCGAGGTGGCGAAGGCCTGGAGGCGCGGCTCCTGCACGGCGCCCTCCTCGACCTCGGCGTAGAAGGAATCCAGCGCGGCCGGGCTCTTCACCATCGCTCGCAGGACGTCGAGGCACTGGACGTTGCCCGACCCCTCCCAGATCGAGTTGAGGGGGCTCTCGCGGAAGAGGCGCGGCATCCCCGACTCCTCGACGTAGCCGTTGCCGCCGAGGCACTCGAGCGCCTCGCCGGCGTGGACCACCGCGCGCTTGCAGATCCAGTACTTGAGGACGGCGTTGGCCACCCGCTTCAGCTGCGCGGCCTGCTCGTCGCCGGCGATCGCTTCGTCGTATGCGCGGGCCAGCCGCAGGGCCGAGATCGTCGCCGCCTCCGACTCGATCGCGAGGTCGGCGAGGACGTTCCGCATCAGCGGCTGCTCGACCAGCTCACGGCCGAAGACCGAGCGGTGGGCGGTGTGGTGGATCGCCTGGGCGACCCCCGCCCGCATCCCCGTGGCACCGCCGAGGACGCAGTCGAGGCGGGTGTGGTTGACCATCTCGATGATCGTCCGCACGCCGGCCCCCTCCTCGCCGACCAGCCAGGCGGAGGCGGCGTCGAACTCGATCTCGCTGGAGGCGTTGGAGCGGTTGCCGAGCTTGTCCTTGAAGCGCTGCAGGCGGAAGCGGTTGCGCTCGCCGTCCGGGGTCCAGCGCGGGAAGAGGAAGCAGGAGATGCCGCCGTCGGCCTGGGCGAGGACGAGGAAGGCGTCGCACTGGGGCGCCGACATGAACCACTTGTGGCCGGTCAGCTCGTACTCGGCGCCGGGACCGCCGCCGTTGACCGGGCGGGCGACGGTGGTGTTGGCGCGGACGTCGGTCCCGCCCTGCTTCTCGGTCATCCCCATCCCGGCCAGCGCTCCAGCCTTCTGCGGCGCCGGCGCGTTGCGCGGGTCGTAGGTAGCCGAGAGGAAGCGCGGCTCCCACTCGGTCGCCAGCTCCGGCTGGGTGCGCAGGGCCGGGATCACCGAATAGGTCATCGAGATCGGGCAGCCGATCCCGGCCTCGGCCTGCGACATGCACATGAAGGCGGCGCCGCGGGCGACGTGGGCTCCGGGCCGGGGATCCTTCCAGGGCGAGCAGTGAAGTTCGAAGCCGACTCCGACGCCCATCAGCTCGTGCCAGGCCGGATGGAACTCGGGGACGTCGACCCGGTTGCCGTAGCGGTCGTGGGTCTTCAGCTTTGGCCCGTTCTCGTTGGCGAGCCGACCCAGCTCCTGCGCCCCCTCACTGCCGGCGTACCTGCCGACCGCGGAGATCCGATCGAGGTCCCAATCGGCGCCCTCGCGCTTCGCCGCCTCGACCAGCACGGTGTCGGCCTCGAAGACGTTGTAGTCGACCAGCGGCGGGGGCTGGTTGGCCACCTCGTGATTGCCGAAGGTCTTGCGCTCGACGGTTGCCATCGGGTGCTGATTGTGCCATGCCCTGGCCGGTCAGCCAGAATGCCAGGCAGATAGCATCGCCTCCCTCGTGGCCAGGATCGCTGTCAAGAACCCGATCGTCGAGCTCGACGGCGACGAGATGACCCGGATCATCTGGTCGTTCATCAAAGAGCAGCTGATCCTGCCCTACCTCGACGTCGAGCTGGAGTACTACGACCTCGGGATCGAGAGCCGCGACGCGAGCGAGGACCGGATCACGGTCGAGGCGGCGGAAGCGATCAAGCGCCACGGCGTCGGCGTCAAGTGCGCGACGATCACCCCTGACGAGGCTCGGGTCGAGGAGTTCGGCCTGAAGGAGATGTACCGCTCGCCGAACGGGACGATCCGCAACATCCTCGGCGGCGTCATCTTCCGCGAGCCGATCGTCATCTCCAACATCCCGCGGCTGGTTCCCGGATGGACGAAGCCGATCGTGATCGGCCGCCACGCCTTCGGCGACCAGTACCGGGCCACCGACCTTGTGGTGCCGGGCGAGGGGACGCTGACCCTCACCTACACCCCGAAGGACGGCTCCGACCCGATCGAGCTCGACGTCTATGACTTTCCCGGTGGCGGCATCGCGATGTCCATGTACAACCTCGACGAGTCGATCCGCGAGTTCGCCCGCGCCTCGATGCGCTACGGCCTCGACCGCGGCTTCCCGGTCTACATGTCGACGAAGAACACGATCCTCAAGCGCTACGACGGGCGCTTCAAGGACCTCTTCGCCGAGGTTTACGAGAACGAGTTCGAGGACGAGTTCGAGGCCGCCGGCCTCACCTACGAACACCGCCTGATCGACGACATGGTTGCCGCCGCCCTGAAGTGGGAGGGCGGTTACGTGTGGGCCTGCAAAAACTACGACGGCGACGTCCAGTCCGACACGGTCGCCCAGGGCTTCGGGTCGCTGGGCCTGATGACGAGCGTGTTGATGAGCGCCGACGGCAAGACGGTCGAGGCGGAGGCCGCCCACGGCACCGTCACCCGCCACTACCGGCAGCACCAGCAGGGCAACCCGACTTCCACCAACCCGATCGCATCGATCTTCGCCTGGACTCGCGGGCTCGCCGCCCGAGGTCGCATGGACGAAACCCCTGAGGTCTCGGAGTTCGCGCAGACGCTGGAGCGCGTTTGCGTCGAGACCGTCGAAAGCGGGAAGATGACGAAAGACTTGGCGCTGCTCGTGGGCGGCGGCCAGGAGTACCAGACCACGCAGGAGTTCCTCGCCTCGATCGACGAGAACCTCCGGCGCGCGATGGCGTAACGGTCTTCCAACCTTCCAACCCCGACTCGAGGAGAGGATTCAGTGAGCACCACCCCCGTCAAGGTCACCGTCACCGGCGCCGCCGGGCAGATCGGTTACGCGCTGCTGTTCCGCATCGCCAGTGGTCAGATGCTCGGCCCCGACACCCCCGTGGAGCTGAGCCTGCTGGAGATCCCGCAGGCGCTCGAAGCCGCCGAGGGCACCGCGATGGAGCTCGATGACTGCGCCTTCCCGCTGCTGAGCAGGATCGACATCACCGACGACCCGAAGCAGGCGTTCGACGGCTGCAACGTCGGACTCCTGGTCGGCGCCCGCCCGCGTGGTCCCGGCATGGAGCGTTCCGACCTGCTCGAGGCCAACGGCGGCATCTTCCGACCCCAGGGCGAAGCGATCAACGCCGGCGCCGCCGACGACATCAAGGTGCTGGTGGTCGGCAACCCCGCCAACACCAACTGCCTGATCGCGATGTCGAACGCACCCGACGTGCCGCGCGAGCGCTTCACGGCGATGATGCGGCTCGACCACAACCGGGCGATCTCGCAGGTCGCCAACAAGCTCGGCAAGCCTGTCTCGGCGGTCACCAACATGACCGCCTGGGGGAACCACTCACCGACCCAGTACCCCGACCTGGTCAACGCCAAGGTCGATGGCCAAAGCGCCTGGGAGGCGGTCGACGACGAGGCCTGGATCGCCGACGAGTACATCCCGCGTGTCGCCAAGCGCGGAGCCGAGATCATCGACGCCCGCGGCGCCTCCAGCGCCGCCTCGGCCGCCAACGCGGCGATCGATCACGTCCACGACTGGGTGCTGGGCACGCCCGACGGCGACTGGGTCTCGATGGCGGTTCCCGCCGACGGCTCCTACGGGATCGGCGAGGGCATCGTCTGCGGCATGCCCTGCACCTGCAGTGGCGGCGAGTGGAGCATCGTCCAGGGGCTCGACATCCCCGAGTTCTCGCGCGAGCGCATCGACCGCAGCGTGATGGAGCTGCAGGAGGAGCGCGACGCCGTCAGCCAACTTGGCCTGATCTAGAAGCCGCGACCGGTTTCAGCCCAAAAAAAGAGGCCGGCGCGAGCCGGCCTCTTTTTGATCAGTAATGGTGGGTACCGGTCAGCCACCGGCCGAACGGTACTGGCGACCGTCCTTCTTCACGCGACCTTCTTTCTCGAGGTCACCGAGAACGCGGTACAGGTAGTTCGGCTTGATTTTCATCTGTTTGGCGACGTCAGAGGCACTGATGCCGGGGTTCTGTTCGATCAGCTTCACCGCCTGATCGGCACGGGTGCCGCCGCGCCGTTTACGGCGGCGTCGCGGGGCGCCGGCCGCGCCGGTGCTCCTGGTCGCTTTTTTAGCGCTGCCTCGGGGTCGGCCGGGACCGCGGCGGGCGACTTTGCCGCCGAGCGCTGCCAGCGCCTGCTCAGCCTGCTTCAGCTGATCCTCCAGCTCGCGAACGGTGCGCTCGAGAGCCTCGCGGGCGACATCGAGGTGGTTGGTGGTGGGGGGCATCTAAATCCTTTCCATCCAAAGTTAAGAGTTACCCTGGTGCGGAGTCTTTCAGAGTCACACACACTGTGACACCCCGTGGAGCGAAGTCAACGAGATATTTCAGATGCTGCGTTCAGGGAGAGGTGGGGAGCTCGACCGGGAAGCGCTCGGGGTTGTTGAAGAAGCGCACGCTCTGGATCGCCCCCTCGGCGACCTCCACCGCGACGATGCTGAGGAAGACCTCGCTGGCGCTGTCCATCCGCACCCCGGGGTCGCCGTTGACCAGCACCCTGGTGAAGACTGGATCGTCCGGATACGCGTCCTTGCGCTGGACCCCGACCATGAAGCGGGCGATCTTGTCGGCGCCGTAGATCGGCTTGCGGGCGGCGACGACGACACCGCCCCCGTCGGAGTACATGACCGCGTCGGCGGCGAGGAGGTCGCGGATCTGCTCGACGTCACCCGAGAGGGAGGCGAGCATGAAGGCGTTGGCCAGGCGCTCGCGCTCCTCCTCGCTCACCGCCCGTCGCCGGCTCGAGTCGCCGGCGTGGTTGCGGGCGCGTTTGGCGATCTGGCGGACGCCGGCGGGGGTGCGCTCGACGATGTCGGCGATCTCGGCGTATTCGAGGTCGAAGACGTCGCGGAGGACGAGCACCGCGCGCTCGACGGGGTTCAGCCGCTCCAGCGCCGCCAGCAGCGCCAGGCTCAGCCGCTCCGCCTCGATCGCCTTCGTCTCCGGCGTCTCGGGATCGGTGAGGAGCGGCTCGGGAAGCCAGGGCCCGACGTAGACCTCGCGCCGGGCCCGCGCCGAGCGCAGCCGGTCCAGCGCCAGCCGGGTGGTGACGGTGACGAGGAACGCTTCGGGGTTGCGGACCGCCTCGGCGTCGGCCTGGTCCCAGCGCAGCCATGCGTCCTGAACGATGTCCTCGGCCTCGGTCAGCTCGCCAAGCAGGCCGTAGGCGATGCCGAGCAGGCGGGGCCGACACGCCTCGAAAGCATTGCCGTTCATGCCACCGCCGGGGTGGGGCTGCGGAGGGCGGCCGCGGCGGCCGCGGCGCCGCTGGCGAGCGCCGAGTCGACCAGCCATCCCTCCGGCCCGACCCAGTCGCCGGCGAGGTAGAGGCCGCCGCCGCGGTCGACCGCGGGCCGCCCGGCGAGCCCGCCGGCGGCCGGAGTGGGGAGGGCCGAGACGGCGACCATGCGGGGAAGGAAGCGCTCGAGGATGGTCCGCTCGCGCCAGCCGGGCTGGACCGAGTCGGCCAGCTCCTCCAGCGCCGGCCGCGGTTCGCGCTTGTAGCTCGCGAGGCTGAGGAGGACGCCTCCGCGATGCTCAGGCGGGGAGTGGCGGGAGAGGTAGGTGGGTTTGTCGATCCCGAGCGCGAAGCGCATCGAGCGCCGCGGCAGGCTGGTCAGCCCGAGGTCGAGGACGCTCAGCTCGGCGGCCGGCCCGGGGGCGGCGGGAGTTTGCTCGCCGAGCAACTTCTCGACCGCGTCGGGACCGCCGGCGGCGAGGACGACGACGTCGGTGCGCAGCGTCTCGCCGTCGAGGCTCAGCTTCCAGCCCTCGGGCCCGCGCTCGAGATCGCGCGCAGCAGCCCGCGTCCGCAGCGCCGCGCCGCGCGCCTTTGCCTTCTCGGCGAGCGCATCGACCAGCGACTGCCAGCCCCCTCGCAGGTAGCGGACCCCGGGGTAGAGGCCGATCTTCAGCTGGGTGGCGGCGACATCGGCGCTGAGGCTCTCCTGGTCGGCGACGAAGGTGGTCACGCGGATCAAGGCAGCGGCGCTCGCCCGCGCCCGTTCCGAGCGAAGGCTCTGTCTTAGCCACTCCGCCGCCGAGATCCCCGCCAGCTCCTCCGGCTCGGTCCGCCGCAGCCCCAGGAACCACCGCCCCAGATGGCCCGTCCCGCCGAGCGTGCGCCGCGGCTTGCCCTCGCGCGGAAATACCGAGGCGGCAGAAGCCGGCTGCCACCAGTCCAGCTCGATCCCCATCTCCCGCAGCTC
>Ga0207661_10001317_pt1 | contig 16619 bp, 14 predicted proteins | sample KBSC713LmetaG_FD_184337 | JGI IMG/M metagenome (GOLD analysis project Ga0207661, IMG submission 184337) | Corn rhizosphere microbial communities from Kellogg Biological Station, Michigan, USA - KBS C7.1-3L metaG (SPAdes) (version 2) | ecosystem: Host-associated > Plants > Roots > Rhizosphere ...
TGCTCGCCGCGATCCTCCTGCTCGGCTTCGGCCTGCGCGCCTACCGCGTGGTCGAGCCACTCCCCACCCCGGGGGACGATGCCCATGCCTACTACGCCCTCTCCAAGTCGCTCTACACCGAAGGCAGCTTCGGCGGGCCGACCTTCAAGGACCCCAGCGACTGGTCACCGGGAGCGCCGCTGCTCTACGCCGCCGGCTTCTACGCCACCGGCGGCGCCCGCGAAGGCACGGCGCGGATCATCGAGCTGCTGCTCGGCCTGGCGACGATCGTCGTCGTCTACCTACTGGGCTGCCGCATCGCCTGCCGCCCCGCCGGCCTGGTCGCCGCCTTTGTCGTAGCCGTCTACCCCCCCTTCATCCACTCCGTAGGAATCCTCGCCAGCGAGCCCCCGGCAATGCTCACGCTGCCCGCAGCAGTGCTCGCATTCCTCTGGGCCTCAGATGGCCTGGAGAGCGGCCCGTCGCGCGCCCGGTGGCTCGTCCCTGGCCTCCTCTTTGGCCTCACAGCAATGTTTCGCCCCGAGTACCTGATCGTCGGCGTCGCTTTCGCCTGCCTGGCCCTGATCCGGGTCTGGCGGGCGCGGAGCTGGCGGCCTGGGCTGGCGGCCACCGCTTTGCTGCTCGTCGCGATGCTGCTGCCGATCGTGCCCTGGGCGATCCGCAACCAAGTCGTCCTCCACCGCACCGTGCCGATCTCGACCGGCGGCGGCAAGGCGCTCTACGTCGGCACCTTCCTCCCCGCCGACGGCGAATACCAACGGGTCAAGGCGATCCTCGCCAAGCGCTACCTGCACCGCGAAGACGACCCGCACTCCCAGGCCTTGGAAGAAGTCAACCCGGTGCCGCTCTTCAATCACGTCGCCGACCGCTATCCCAACCTGCCGCGCGACTCGGCCCTGGGCAAGATCGGCAAGCAGAACTTCTCCCACTACTTCGGCGAAGACCCGGTCGAATACCTGGCGATGACCGTGCGCAAGACCTGGCGGATGTGGAGCGCCGGGATCGGCGAAGCGATGGAAAGCACCGCGGGGCGGGTGATCCAGACGATGATCGTCATCCTCGCCCTTGCCGGTCTTGGCGGGCTCGCCTGGCGGCGCTGGTGGTGGGAGCTGGTCGCGATGGCGACGCCGATCGCGCTGGTCACCGCCGTCGGCGCGATCTCGCTGGCCGCCCCGCGCCGCAACGAGGTGCTGATGACGCTGATCTTTCCGCTCGCCGCGGCGGCGCTCTCGGGGGGGACGGCGGCCGTATTGTCCAGGCGGTAATGGCTCTCTATGCAGGCATCTTTCCGGCCGAACTGACGGCCCTGCGCAGCGCCGGGTTGATCGGCGGGTTCGCCCTCGTCGCCTACGCCGTGGCGCGGCGGCGTTCGCTGCGCAACGCCGACGTGCTGATCCTGCTCGCCGCCGGCCTCGGCCTGGCGCTGGTCTCTGGAACCGAAATCACCGACAAGCTGCTCTCCGCCTTCTCCTTCGAAAAGGGCAATGGCGGCCGCATCCTCGGCCTCGCCGTCTTCGCCATCTTCATCCTCTTCCTGCTGATCCTGCGGGCGCTCTCGCAGGGAGCGCGCAACGCGCGGCAACTCTCGGCCGCACTCGAGGGCCTTGCCTGGGAGGAGTTCCGCCAGGCGAAGCTGCCCGAGCGCTTCCGCGGCAAGATCGCGATCCTGGTTCCGGCCTACAACGAGGCCGAGAACATCGGCTACGTGCTCGACCTGATGCCGGACGAGGTCTGCGGCGTGTCGACGGCGGTGCTGGTCGTCGACGACGGCTCGCGCGACGGCACCGGCGACGTCGCCGCCGAGCACGGAGCCGCGGTCGCCCGCCACGTGACCAACCGCGGCGGTGGTGCTGCGCTTCGCACCGGCTACCGGCTGATGGTCGAATCGGGCGCCGAGATCGTCGTCACCCTCGACGCCGACGGCCAGCACCTGCCCTCCGAGATGGAGCGCCTGGTCAAACCGGTGCTCGACGGCGAAGTCGACGTCGCCCACGGCTCGCGCGTGCTCGGCCAGGCCGACCGCAACCACTTCGCCCGCGAGCTCGGCATCGTCTTCTTCAACCGCCTCGTCTCGGCGATCACCCGCACCCACGTCACCGACTGCTCCAACGGCTACCGGGCTGTGCGCACCACGGTGCTGCCACAGCTGGTCCTACGCCAGGAGCAGTTCCACACCTCCGAGTTCATGATCGAGGCGATCAAGCGCGAAATTCCGGCCCGCGAGGTGCCGATCACGGTCGAGCAGCGCCTGCATGGCCACTCGAAGAAGCCGGCCGTCTTCCGCTACGGGATGGGCTTCGCCAACGCGATCGTCCGCACCTGGCTGCGCTAGGGCTGGGGCGGCATCAGCTTCAGCCGGCGTGAGCCGACCCGGTCGCCTTCGTCGCCGAGGCGAACGAAGGCGCGGATCGGTGTCGGCCTGGCAGCGGTGAGCCAAAATCGCGCCCGGCAGTGCCGATCGAGATGTTTGCTGGCGAAGCTCTTACCGTTGCGGCTGAGCTGCACCGGCAGGCCGGCGCGGCCTCGGCAGGGGTCGAGCCGGACCTTGACCCTGAAACGCAAGCCGCCGGGTCGCAGGCGCTTGGCCGAGAGCAGCAGGCGAGCGTGCTTCGACCTCGACGAGTCCCGGCGTGAAGTGGCGGTCTGTGAAGACGCCACCGCGGCTGTCGCCGTCGATGGCGGCGGGCAGGTCGCCGGCGTAGGGCCCTCGAAGCGATAGACCGGCCCTTCCATGGAGGCGACGTAGAGACGCCCGCAGGAGTCCTCACCAAATGAGGTCGGCTCTTCGACCGTGAGGCCCTCGGAGCGATCACCGGTGGCGAGACCGCCATCGCGTGGCGCGACCAGCGAGCGGATCTCTTCCGAGCAGAAGTCGGTGTAGAGGTAGCGGCCGTAGAGGTCGCCGAGGCTGGGGTCGCGGACGACGTAGCCGCCGATGATCGAGCAGCCGAAGGGGGCGCCCCCACCGGGATCTTTGTGCGGATAGTCGAAGACCGGTTCGGTGAAGCCGCTCGCGGTCGCGCAGGCAGTCGCTGGATTCGCGTAGGCGATAAATCCCTCGCGGCAGTTCCAGCCGTAGTTCGCGCCGGCGCCGCCGACGACCCCGGCGGCCGGGCTTGGTGCGATGTCGATCTCCTCGCGGGTGTCCTGCCCCACATCGGCGATCGCCATGTCACCGGTTGCCCGATCGAAGGAGAAGCGCCAGGGATTGCGCAATCCGTAGGCCCAGATCTCATCGCGGCCCGCAGTCCCCACGAAAGGGTTGTCGGCGGGGATCGAGTAGGCGGGGACCTGACCTGGATGCGGGTCAATGCGGAGAATCTTGCCGAGCAGCACTTCGCTGTCCTGGGCGTTTTCAAAGGGATCGCCGGTGCCGCCGCCATCGCCGAGCGAGACGTAGAGGTGGCCATCGGGGCCGAACTGGAGCTGGCCACCGTTGTGGTTCGCCTCCCCGGAGTGGCCGACACTGAGGATCGGTTCACGGATCGGCGCGCCACCGCCGGGGTTTGGCCGGAAGGAATCGAGGTGAACGTCTCCTTCGGCACCACCCGCCTGGGTCGTACCGGTGTAGGTGGCGTAGATGCGGCCGCTACCTTCGAAGTCGGGGGCCGGGGCGATCGAGAGCATGCCCCGCTCCACGTCGCAGCAACTGACCAGTTCGGTCAGATCGAAGAGCTGCCGGGTTCCGGCTGGTCCGCTTTCGAGGATCGTGCCTTCGCGCTCGACCACCAGCAGCCGTTCCGGGTTGGTCGGGCTGGAGCTGACGTAGACGGGCTGATCGAATTTGCCGACCAGCTGCAGCGACGCCGCCTGGGCCGACGCACCGCCAAGCAGAAGAGTGGCCGCGATGAAAAGCGGGACGAAACGAGACATTGGTCCTCCTGTCGGGGGCGCCCACCCTTTACCCAGCCGCGAACCTAGCGAACCCCAGGGTGCCGGACCGCAGCCGGGTCGGGTAGGTAGAGGTCGGCGCCGCAGCGCGGGCAGACCTGAACGTAGAGCTTGAGCGCCTTGTGGCAGTTGGGGCACTGACGTTCGGGTTCGTCCTTCTCCCGCCGGTAGAGGATCACCGCGATCAGACCCAGCAACGTCAGCACGGTGCCGATCACCAGCCAGACCCAGAAAGAGCTGCCCTTGCCCTTGCCGATGATCGCCGTGGCTAGTCCGAAGGAGAAGGCGATGAGGAGGTACTCGAATCCCATGGCCCTATTGTCGCCTCCAGCGCCTTCGGATGCCCGATCGAGCCGACCTCGGATATATCGCGCCGGAAGGGCAGACTGGCGGTCCAGTCGATCACCGCGCGAACCTTGCGGGCCGCGCCCGGAATCTGGCTCATGTGGTAGGTCCGGGCCATCCACCAGGCCGGGAAGCCGCGGAAGGTGCGGCCGCCGACCTTGCCCACGGCCTTGTAGCGGCCGAGGTTGACGAAGGCCGCGTTGCCCTTGTAGGTGAACGGGCCGGCGCTGCCGATGCCAAGCTCGGCGGCGATGTTGCGGGCGGCGACGGGTCCCTGGCGAACCGCGTGCTGAGCGGTCGGCGGGCAGAGGCCACCGCGCGGGTCGGGTGCGGCGGCGCAGTCGCCGATCGCCCAGACCGAGTCGAGGCCCTTGACCCGAAGGTGATCGTCGACCGGAACCCGGCCGCGTTCATCCAGGGGCAGCGAAAGCCGGCGCAGGCTCGGGTGCGGGGCCACGCCGGCGGTCCAGACGACGGTCCGGGTCGGCAGCGTCTCGCCGGTGGCGATGCGGGCGCTGTCGGCACGCACCTCCTCCAGGGTCGTGCCGAGGCGGACGTCGATGCCGCGACCGCGCAGCTCGCGCAGGGCGTAGTCGGCGAGCTCGGCGTCGATCTCGGGCAAGACCCGGTCGCTGGCCTCGACCAGAACCCAGCGCATGCCGTGCAGCCGCGCCCGCGGATAGCTCTCGATCGCATCGGCGGCGAAATCCTGCAGCTCGGCGAGCGCCTCAAGGCCGGCGTAGCCGCCGCCGACGAAAACGTAAGTCAGCAGCTCGTCGCGCCGCGCCGCGTCTTCGGTCGCGTTCGCGGCCTCGAGCGTCTCGATCACGTGATTGCGCAGATAAATCGCGTCGGCCAAACTCTTGAACCCGACCGCGTGCTCGGATAGCCCCGGTACCGGCAGCACCCGCGAGACCGAGCCGAGCGCGAGCAGCAGCTGGTCGTAGGGAAGCTGCTCGGTGTCGCCCTCGCGCGTGCGCAGCTCGACCGTCTTGGCAACCGGATCGTGAGCGGCGATCGTTCCCAGGCGCAGGTAGGTGCGCTTGAGGATCTCGCGCAGCGGCGTGACCACGTGTCGCGGCTCGAGCGTCCCCGCGGCCGCCTCGGGCAGGAACGGCGTGTAGAGCATGAAGTTGGCGTCGTTCACCAGCGCCAGCCGCGTCGATTGCCGCGGCATGATCCGCTCCAGCTCCCGCGCAGCCATCGCGCCCCCAAATCCACCTCCGGCGATGACGACGTTCCAGGCCATAGGTTCAACTTAGCACCTTGTAACAACTTGTTACAAAGTTCAAATTGGCACATGGGCCGATTGGGAGAGGACTCGTCAGACCAACAGCGGGGAGGCTCTGTCGAGCCCTCCCCCAATCGGCTTCAAGCGCCGAGTTGCTCCTTTATGAGGCGGTTGACCTCACCGCCGTCCGCTCTTCCCTTTGTTTGCTTCATGACGAAGCCGACGATGGCCCCGATGGCCTTCCCGTTGCCGGCTTTGATCTGCTTGGCGGCGTCCGGGTTGGCCTCGATCGCGGCGGCGACGATCGACTCCAGCTCTCCGCTGTCCGAGATCTGGGCGAGACCCTCGCGGTCGACGATCTCGGCGGGATCGCCCCCCTCTGCGACAAGAGTGGCCAGGACAGTCTTGCCGCTTCCATGAGAAATCTTCTTGCCCTGAACCAAGTCGATGAGGGCTGCCAGAGAGGTAGCAGTGACCTTTGCTTCCTCGGTATCGATTTCAGCCTGGCGAAGTGCCGCAGTGAGCTCGCCCGTCACCCAATTCGCCACCGGTATCGCCCCGACGTCACTGGATTTCAACGTCTGCTCGAAAAATTGCGCCCTCAGCGGGTCCGTCGCCAGCGTCAGCGCAATGTCAGGTGCCAAGCCCAGCTCATTCGTATAGCGCTCGATCCGCGCCGCCGGCAGCTCGGGCAGCGATTCGCGTGCCTCGCGCAGCATCGCCTCGGTCGGCGCGATCGTGACCAGATCGGGCTCGGGGAAGTAGCGGTAGTCGTGGGCTTCCTCCTTCGAGCGCAGCGGATGCAGGCTGCCGTCTTCGGGGTGAAAATGGAGGGTCTCCTGCTCGACCGTCCCCCCCGCTTCGATCAGATCGCGCTGGCGCGCCAGCTCGGCTTCGATCCCGCGCTCGAGGAAGCGGAAGCTGTTCATGTTCTTCAGCTCGGTCTTCGTTCCGAGCTCGTCGCTGCCTGCCGGCCGCACGGAGATGTTGCCGTCGACGCGCAGGCTGCCCTCCTCCATGTTGACGTCGGAGACGCCGAGTTGGCGCACCGTCTCGCGTAGGAGTCGGGCCCAGGAGGCCGCCTCGGCGGCGCTGCGCAGGTCGGGCTCGGTGACGATCTCGACCAGCGGCGTGCCGCCGCGGTTGAAGTCGACCAGCGAGGCGCCGGAGCCGTGGATACGGCCCGACTCGCCGACGTGGATCATCTTTGCCGCGTCCTCCTCGAGGTGGGCGCGGTGGATGCGGATGTCGCCGAGCCGACCGGCGCCGGCGATCGGGATGTCGTACTGGCTGATCTGGTAAGCCTTCGGCGAATCGGGATAGAAATAGTTCTTGCGGTGGAAGATCGAGCGTGGCGCCACCTCGCACTCCAGCGCCGCGGCGATCTGCAGGGCAAAGCGAACCGCCTGCTCGTTGATCACCGGCAGCACACCGGGATGGGCGAGGCAGACCGGACAGGTGTGCACGTTGGGCTCGTCGCCGAAGGAGAGCTCGCAACCACAGAACATCTTCGTCTTGGTCGCCAGCTGGACGTGGATCTCCAACCCGATCACCGCCTCCAGCTCAGCCATTCGGCACCCCCTCCGGGCGGGCGTCGAAGCCAATGCCTTGCTCGAGCGCGTAGGCGGCGCCGAGCAGCTTCTGCTCGGCAAATGCGGGCGCGGCGATCTGGAAGCCGACCGGCAGCTCGGGACCGCCTCCCGCGGGCTGCGCGAGGCCAGCGGGAATCGAGATCGCCGGGATGCCGGCGAGGCTCATCGGCACGGTGAAGAAGTCGTTCAGGTACATCGAGAGCGGGTCCGCGGTCTTCTCGCCGAGCTTGAAGGCGACCGAGGGCGAGGTCGGGGTGACGACGAAATCGACCTGGTCGAAGGCGCTCTTGAAGTCGCCGGCGATCTTCGTCCGCACCTTCTGCGCCTGTCCGTAGTAGGCCTCGTAGTAGCCGGAGGAGAGCGCGTAGGTGCCGAGCATGATCCGCCGCTTGACCTCGGCCCCGAACCCCTGCGCCCGGGTCTGCTCGTACATCTCGATCACATCGCCGCTGGAGGGAGCACGCATGCCGTAGCGGACACCGTCATAGCGAGCCAGGTTTGAGGAAGCCTCGGCCGGAGCGATCACGTAGTAAGCGGAGATGCCGTGCTCGGCATGGGGCAACGAGACGGTGTCGATCTCGCCACCGAGTTCCTGGATCTTCTCCAGGGTCGCCTCAAAGACGGCACGAACGCCCGCATCGAAGTCGTGACCGGTCAGGTCACTTGGAACCCCGAAGCGCAGCCCGGTGAGGTCCTCGCGATCGGGCAGGCTCGGCGATTTCGGCAGCCCGACCGAGGTCGAGTCGCAGGGATCCTGGCCCTGCAGGATCGCCAACATCAGGGCGGCGTCGCTGACGTCCCGGGTGAACGGTCCGCACTGGTCCAACGAGGAGGCGAAGGCGATCATTCCGTAGCGCGAGATCGCGCCGTAGGTGGGCTTGAGCCCGACGATTCCGCAGAGCGCCGCGGGTTGGCGGATCGAGCCGCCGGTGTCGGTGCCGATCGCCCAGGGAGCGAGGCCACCGGCGACCGCCGCGGCCGAGCCACCGGAGGAGCCGCCGGGGACCCGCTCGCGATCCCAGGGATTGAGCACCGGGCCGTAGGCCGAGTTCTCGTTGGAGGAGCCCATCGCGAACTCGTCCATGTTGGTCTTGCCGAGGATCGGCGCGCCGGCCTCGATCAGCTTGCGCACGGCAGTTGCCGTGTAAGGCGGCTCGTAGCCCTCGAGAATGCGCGAGCCGGCGGTGGTCGGCACGCCCTCGGTGCAGAAGATGTCCTTGACCGCGATCGGGGCGATGCTCGGTCGCTCAACTGCGACCGGGCCCGCGTCGCCGTCCTCGTCCCGCCAGAGGTAGGCGTTGAGCTCGTCGCCGGCGGCAGCTCGCCGCCAGGCGTCGGCGTACTCGCCCGCGTCGAGGTCGCCCGCGGCCATTGCTCGATGGGCCCCGAGGGCCGTCAGCGCCAGTAGCTCGGTCATCTATTCCTCGGCCTGGGGTGAGGGAACACGGAAGGCACCCTCGGCGGGGTCGGGCGCCGAGGCGAGCGCCACCTCGGGCGGCAGGCTCTGATGGGGCACATCAGCGCGCAGGACGTTCTCCAACTCGACCACGTGCGTGGTCGGTTCGACATCGTCGAGGTCCAGCTCGGCGATCCGGTCGACGTGCTCGAGGATCCCCGAGAGCTCGCCCGCCATCCGCTCGACCTCCCCCTCGGAGAGGCCGAGGCGGGCCAGCTTCGCCACGTGCAATACCTGCTCTCGCTCGATCACGGCGGCCGATTCTAGGCGCCCCCGCCAGTTAGAGTCAGCGCCGGGATGAGAGGCGAGCGCGCTGAGAAGTTCGTGGTGTTGAACCTGCGGCTGCTGGCAGCCGGCTTCGCGGTCGTCGGCATCCTCTTCATCGCCGTCCCCAGCGGCGTCCTCGACGTGATCTCCGACGTCGGCGAATGGTTCGGCAACGAGACCCGCGCCCCGCACACCCAGGAGGACCTCTGGCTGGCGCTCTCCTTCGCCTACATGGTCGTGATCACCGGCATCTGCCTCGTCGCCCAGATGGACGTCGTCCGCTACCGCCCGCTGCTGCTCGTGCTGGCGGCGGGCAAGACCGCCTCCTCGCTGGGCTCGCTCGCCTTCTTCCTGATCGACGAGCACGTCTTCATCTACCTGCTCAACTTCCTCGTCGACGGCTTCCTCGCCCTGCTCTCGCTCTGGCTCTTCTCGCTCGCGGGCCGCATCGGCCGGCCGGCGGCGCCTGGCTGACAGCGCTCGCCGGGGCTTTCAGCCGCCGAGCAGCGCACCCTGAGCGCGATCTGCGCGGCGATGGCGCCGGGGCTCGACGGCCTGCCGGCGGCGGAGCGCGAGATCGACGTCTCCGGTCCGGTCGCCGAGTTCCTGCGCTCAGTCTCTCCACGGGCGCTGGCGCGAATCCGGCTCGGCCTGCGCGCTTTCGAGTGGTTGCCCTTCCCCTGGCGTTTCAGCCGCCTCGACCCGGCCGCCCGCGAGGACTTCCTGAGCGGGATGGAGGCTTCGCGCTTCGGGCTCTACCACGAGCTCGTGCTGATGGCCAAGGTCTTCGCGACCCTGGGCAGCGCGGTCACTCCGGAGGTCGAGCAGCGAATTGGATTCAGCGTCGGCTGCCGGCTGGCCGACGGGTCGCGCCCGGAGCCGGCCGGCTCGCTGGGCGCCACGGAGCCCGTGGGAGACGAAGAGGAATGCGACGTTGTCATCGTCGGCTCGGGCGCCGGCGGCGCCGTCGCCGCGGCGACCCTCGCCGAGGCCGGGCTCGACGTGATCGTGCTCGAGGCCGGTGAGAGCTTCAACCGCGAGAACTACCCGCAGGAACCGCTGGACGCGATCGCCGGCCTCTACCGCGACGGCGGCCTGACGATCGCCGAAGGACGGCCGCCGATCCCGGTGCCCGTTGCGCGCACGGTCGGCGGCACGACCGTGGTCAATTCCGGCACCTGCTTCCGCGCTCCCGACCCGGTTCTGGATGAGTGGCGCCGCCGCTTCGGCATCGAGTGGGCGACCGATTTGGCCGCGGAATTCAGCGAGGCCGAGGATTTCCTCCGGGTCACCCCGCTCGACCCCGGGCAAATGGGACGCAACGGGCAGCTCGCGATGGAGGGAGCCGACGCGATCGGTGCCTCGGGCGACCCGATCTCGCGCAACGCCGGCGACTGCGTGCAGTGCAGCTCCTGTCCCTTCGGCTGTGAGATCGACGCCAAGCGCGGCATGCACGTCAGCTACCTGCCGCGCGCGGTGGCGGCCGGCGCACGGCTGCGCACCGGGGTCGAGGTCAACCGCATCTTGGTGGAGGACGGCCGCGCAGTCGGAGTGGCTGGGCGATTTAGTCGCGCATACCACGACAAAGTCGCCCAGCCCGAATCCGCGTACGCGGTGCGCGCGCGGCTCGCCGCGATCGTCGCCGGTGGTGCCCTGGGAACGCCGGAGCTGCTGCTGCGCTCGGGCCTCGGCGGCCGCCAGGTCGGCCGCAACCTCCACATCCACCCCGCCTGCTGGGTCGGCGCCCGCTATACGGAGGAGGTGCGCGGCTGGGACGGCGTCATGCAGAGCTATTACATCGATCAGTGGGAGCCCCAGCGCCTCCTGCTCGAGGCCACCTTCACCCCCCTCGCCTTCGGCGGCGCCTGGCTCCCCGGCGTCGGCCGCGCCCACCAACGCTCAATGCTCGAATTCGGCCACGTCGGCTCGATCGGCGTCCACCTCTCCGACCAATCCAGCGGCCGCATCGCCCTCACCAACGACGGCGCCCTAAGGGCTCGTTACAAGTTGACCCAAGCCGACGCGGACCGTCTGGTCTTCGGCATCGCCCGAGCCGCCGAAGTCCACTTCGCCGCCGGCGCCACTGAGGTCTACCCCAACATCGCGCGTGTCGGCGCGCTAACCCCGAACAAGCTCGCCGACTTCGAGTCGACCCGCTTCAAGCCTTCCGAGCTACGCCTCGAGGCCTTCCACCCGATGGGCACCGCCCGGATAGCCAGAGAAGGCGAGGGTGCCTGCGCTCCTAACGGCGCGGTTCGCGGGCTCCAAGGCCTCTACGTCGCGGACGCTTCGCTCTTCCCCACCTCCGTCGGCGTCAACCCAATGATGACGGTCATCGCCTTCGCCGCCCGCGTTGCAGCTGATCTCGCGAAGAGCGCTGTTCAGCTGCCAGCCGGAGGCGGAGGCGGAGGAGGCGGCGGACCGGGCGACGCCGGCGGAGGCGGCGGCACCTGAGAGCTCGGCGGCGGAGGTGACGTCGATGAACTGGGTGGTGGCGGAGGAGGCGTCGAGGTCGTGTGCCGACGCGGCGCCGACCCGCCGCCGGAGAGCCGATCAGCCGCGTCGCCGAAGGTGATCCCTTCTTCTTTCATCGTGCTGTATCCCCCATAAGCAATCCCCGCAGCCGAGATCAACCCAAGGAAAATCCCAATGCTGAGCGTGGCATCGACCGAGACGCCGCCGTAGCTGGCGAAGGTGGGCGGATCGATGATTCGGAAGAGGATCAGCAGGACCGAGATCACGCCGAGGACGGTGACGATGGTGCTCATCGGGACCGAGGGCTCGTACGGGGAATCCGCGAGCCGCAGGCCGACCATCACCAGCGCGGCGACAATCGCGATCACGAGGATGATCGGGATGAATTCGAGCGCGTCCCAGGCGCTGCCGCCACTCCCGGGCACGCTGCCCGAGAACCCGCCGACTCCGGAGACTTCGACGCCGAACCAGTCGAAGAACATGAAGATGAAGAGCAGGATCGCCGAGCCGCCCGCGATCTTCTCTCCGGGGCTGAGCTTGTCTAGATGGTCCATCAATCCTCCGGTCGAACTAGGGGTCGGGCCGACATTACACCCGAGCTCGCGCGGCGACCAACGTATTTACGAGCAGCATCGCGACTGTCATCGGGCCGACCCCGCCGGGCACCGGCGTGATCGCTGAAGCGACCTCGGCGGCCGCCTCGAAGTCGACGTCGCCGACCAGGCCGGCGTCGGTCCGGTTGACCCCGACGTCGATCACCACGGCGCCGGGCTTGACCGCGTCGCCGCCGAGCAATCGAGGTACGCCGACGGCGGCCACGAGCACGTCGGCGCGACGGCAGACGCCGGCCAGGTCGCGGGTGCGCGAGTGGCACATCGTCACCGTCGCGTTGGCCGCCAGGAGCAGCCGGGAAACCGGAATGCCGACGAGCTTCGAGCGCCCGACGACAACCGCCTCGGCTCCTTCAAGATCAACCCCCTCGCGGCTCAACAGCTCCATCACTCCGGCCGGGGTGCAAGAGACCAGACCCGGCATCCCTTGGGCGAGGCGCCCGGCGTTGACCGGCGTCAGCCCGTCGACGTCCTTACCGGGATCGATCGCGGCGATGATCCGGTCCGGATCGATCTGCTCCGGCACCGGAAGCTGGACCAGGATCCCGTCGACGTCCTCGTCCGCGTTCAGCTCTTCGACCAGGGCAAGCAGCTCCTGCTCGGTCGTCTCGGCCGACAGACCGTGATGGGAGGAGCGGATGCCGACCTCTCCACAGGCTCGGTGCTTGCCGGCGACGTAGACCTCCGAGGCGGGATCGTCGCCGACGATCACCGTGACCAGCACCGGCGTGCGGCCGCGCTCGGCCTCGAAGGCCACGACCTCGGCGGCGACCCGCTCGCGCACCGCAGCGGCGACCGCTTTGCCATCGATGATTCGCGCTGACATCGTGCCTATCTCCTCCTGATCGGTGCGTAATCGGCCATCAGCTTGCGCTCGCTGCCGTCACTGGAAAAGCGCACGACGACGACGCCCCCCGCCTCGACCGCCGTCACCACGCCTTCGCCAAAGCTGGCATGGACGACGTCGTCGCCGGTCTGCAGCTTCAGGGTGGGCCCGGGGTCGATCGGCGCCGCGGCGTTCTCGCCTGAGTCCCAGCCGACGCCGGCAGCCGAGCCCGGCGCGCTCGAGTGACGCTCGGTCAGCTCGGCGGGCAACTCGTCGATGAAGCGCGAAGGCAGGTTGCGTTCGGAGCGGCCGAAGAGGCTGCGTTCGCGCGCCCAGGTCATGTAGAGGCGCCGGCGGGCGCGGGTGATGCCGACGTAACAGAGCCGCCGCTCCTCCTCCTCACTGCCCTCTTCCAAGGCCCGCATGTGGGGGAAGGCGCCATCCTCGCAGCCGATGATGAAGACCGTGTCGTACTCCAGGCCCTTGGCGTTGTGCAGGGTCATCAGCGTGACCAGCGACTCCTGCTCGCCATCGACCAGATCGTCCTGCTGCGTGTAGAGGGAGATCTGCTGCAGGTACTCCTCCAAGGGGGGAATCTCGTTCTCGCCCTCCTGCTCGCGCTCGATGTCGAACTCGGCGGCGCCGGCGATCAGCGCCTCGAGGTTCTCAGCCCGGCCCTCGGCCTCGATCGTGCGCTCGGCCGAGAGCGCTTCCAGGTAGCCGCTCTCGTTCAGCACCGCCTCGAGCAGCCCCGCGACCGGTCCTTCCTCCTCGGCGCGTTCGCGCAACCCGGCCACCGTCTCGTAGAAGCGGCCGACCGCCTTGATCGCGCCGCCGTTCAGGCCCGGCACCTCCTCAACCGCCTCGATCACCTCCCAGATCGTGCGGCCGGTGGTGTTGGCGTGGGACGCAATCCTGCCCTGGGTCGTGTTGCCGATCCCACGCCGCGGCGAGTTGACGATGCGGGCAAAGGAGACCTGGTCGGCGGGGTTGGCGAGCAGGCTGAGGTAGGCGACCGCGTCCTTGATCTCGGCCCGTTCGTAGAACTTGGTGCCGCCGATCACCTGGTAGGCGACGTCGAAGCGGTTGAGCGTGTCCTCCAACACTCGGCTCATCGCGTTGGTCCGGTAGAAGACGGCGACGTCCTCGCGCTTGACGCCATCCTCCTCGGCCAAGCGCCCGATCTCTCCCGCCACCCAGCGCGCCTCCTCGTGCTCGTCGGAGAGCTCGGAGAGCCGCACCGGCTCGCCGCCGGCGATCTCGGTCCAGAGCTGCTTCGGTCGCCGCTCGCGATTGCGCTCGACCACGGCGTTGGCGGCCGAGAGAATCGTCTGCGTCGAGCGGTAGTTCTGCTCGAGCTTGACCACCTCCGCCTCGGGAAAGTCACGCTCGAAGTCGAGGATGTTGCGGATGTCGGCGTGGCGGAAGCCGTAGATCGACTGGTCCTCGTCTCCCACGACCATCAAGTTGCCGTGCTCTTCGGTAAGCAACTGCAGCAAGCGATACTGGGCGTGGTTGGTGTCCTGGTACTCGTCGACGAGGACGTGGCGGAAGGTATGGCGCCAGCGTTCGCGCGCCTCGTCGGAGACTTCCAGCACGTTGACGGTACGGACCAGCAGGTCGTCGAAGTCCATCGCGTTGGCCTCGAGCATGCGTTTCTCATAAAGCGGATAGAGGTCCGCGACCGTTTCCTCGAATGGGTTGTTTTCAGCGGGTGCGTATCCGTCCGCATCGACGAGCTTGTTCTTGGCGCCGGATATCTGCGAGCGCAGCGAGCGCGGCGGGTAGCGTTTTGGATCGATGCCGAGCTCGGTCATGCAGCGCTTGAGCATGCGCAGCGAGTCCGACTCGTCGTAGATCGTGAAGGTGCGGGCGTAGCCGAGCTTCTCGGCGTCGGCGCGCAGCATCCGCGCGCAAGCGGAGTGAAAGGTCGTCACCCACATCGCCCGCACCGAGCGCCCGATCAGCGAGCCGATCCGCTCGCGCATCTCACTCGCCGCCTTGTTGGTGAAGGTGATCGCGAGGATCTCGCCTGGGCGCGCCGCGCCGGTCGCCAGCAGGTAGGCGATCCGGTGGGTCAGCACCCGGGTCTTGCCCGAGCCCGCGCCAGCGAGAACCAGGAGTGGGCCCTCACCGTGAACCACCGCCTGCCGCTGCGGCTCGTTCAGCCCCGCGAGCAGGCGCTCAGCACGATCGGCGCCGGCTTCGATCGGGGCTCCGCCCTGCTCGGGCGGGCTCTCGGAGTCCATCTGCAGCATCGCTTCGAGAATAGCCCCGGTCGCGGCCGGGTCCGTGACTAGGCGCCGGGGCGGGAGCTGCAGGCTTCGAACACTTCTTCCAGTGCCTGCGGGGACTTCCCGAAGACCAGTTCTTCGACTTCAGCCTGGGAACCCTGCTTGAAGGCTTCGATGATGCAACGGCCGAACTTGGGATCGACTTCAGAGCCAGGTTCGGTGAGGCCTTCTTCGAGCACCCCGATCAACTTGGCCTGGTTGAACTTGGTGAATTCGACGACTTCGTCCAGCTTCCACTGATCGCCGTCCTTGACCAGCGCCAGTTTCAGCGCCTGCCCGTCGAGGTGACCGCCGCTCAACGCGGCCGCGGCAGTTGCATCGGAGCCATCGACTTCGACCTTGGAGACGCTGACGGATTCAGCCCCTTCGTCTTCCTTGGCTGTTTCTTCACACTCTTCGACCGCCGCATCGCCGCTTTCCTGCGTGGTCTGTTCCATGAACTGCTGGGTGTTCAGCTTCTTGCAGTCGGCTGGATTGGTGGTCGTGGCCGACGCCTCAATCGCTTCTTCGATTTCTCCTTCGCCGCCGCCGCCGCCGCTGCAGGCCGTGAACGTGAGAGCCGAGAGGATCAGGATGCAGGGGAGCAGCAGGAGGCGCTTGCGCAAGTCGGGTCCTTTCCCATACGCGTGGACGAGGCGGCGCAGGCTACTTCAGCCACCGGCCGTCGAACGGCCGGTCCGCTCACGTAGCTCGCTCGCCGCGCCGTCGCCGGGGGCCTCGGCGCCGTCGAGCTCGGCCAGGCGGCGCTCCAGCTCGGCGATCCGCTGCGAGAGCGACTTGATCGCCTCGGCGATCGGGTCGGGCAGGTGGATCCAGTCGGCGTCGGGGCCCTCGACCCGCTTGCCGTCGACCTTGACCGGGTGGCCGGGGTTGCCGACCACGGTGGCGCCCGGTGGCACGTCCTCGATCACGACCGTGTTGGCGCCGATCTTGGCGCCGTCGCCGACAGCGATCGGGCCGAGCAGCTTGGCGCCGGAGCCGACGGTGACGTTGTCGCCCAGGGTCGGGTGGCGCTTGCCGCGCTGGAAGCCGGTGCCGCCCAGGGTCACACCCTGGTAGAGCGTCACCCGCTCGCCGATCTCGGTCGTCTCGCCGATCACGACGCCCGAGCCGTGGTCGATGAAGAACTCGCGGCCGATACTGGCCGCCGGGTGAATCTCGACTCCAGTCACCGACCGCGTCAGGTAGGCGAGCACCCGCGGCACGATCGGCACGCCGGCCTCCAGGAGGGCGTGGGCGAGGCGGTGGGCGAGCAGCGCCTGCACCCCGCCCCAGCTGAGCAGGATCTCCAGGCTGGAGACTTCCTGCGCAGCCGGGTCGCGGTCGCGGGCCGCGGCGACATCGGCGCGCACCTCGATCACCAACCTCTTCCAGCGATTCATGGTGAGAAGAAGGGTAGGGACACGTAGCGCTCGCCCGAGTCGCAGACGATCGTCACCACGCGCTTGCCCTCCATCGCCGGCCGCGCCGCCACCTGCAGCGCCGCCCTGACGTTGGCGCCGGCCGAGATGCCGGCGAGGACGCCCTCGCGCTGGGCGACCAGGCGCGCTGTCTCCAGCGCGTCCTCGTCGCCGACCGAGACGATCTCGTCGATCACGCTGCGGTCCAGCACCGAGGGCACGAAGCCGGCG
>Ga0207661_10001318_pt1 | contig 16611 bp, 15 predicted proteins | sample KBSC713LmetaG_FD_184337 | JGI IMG/M metagenome (GOLD analysis project Ga0207661, IMG submission 184337) | Corn rhizosphere microbial communities from Kellogg Biological Station, Michigan, USA - KBS C7.1-3L metaG (SPAdes) (version 2) | ecosystem: Host-associated > Plants > Roots > Rhizosphere ...
AACCGCACCGATCTCAAGTTCGTGAAGCGATTTTCGGAAACCCGGCTCTCCTGGGACGACTACAAGCGCATCAAGGACGCCATCGTAGACGCGGGCATGCTGGCCATCTGCACTCCGTGGGATGAGATCTCGGTCGGCAAGATCGAAGAGCACGGCTACGACTTCATCAAGGTCCCGAGCTGTTACCTGAATGATTGGCCCCTACTGGAACGTGTCGCCGAATCGAGCCTGCCCATCATCGGCTCTATTGCCGGCATGGCGCTGCAGGAGGTCGACAAGGTAGTCAGTTTCTTCCACCATCGCAACCGGCCCTTCTCGCTGATGCACTGCGTGGGCGAATATCCCACCCGCGACGAGAATCTGCAGCTCAACCAGATCGAGTTGATGAAGAGGCGCTATCCCGACGTCGAGATCGGCTACTCCACGCACGAACGGCCCGACAACTACGACGGTGTGAAGATTGCCATCGGCTTCGGCGCGACCATGTTCGAAAAGCACGTGGGGGTGGAGACCGATACGATCAAGCTGAATGCCTACTCGGCCAATCCGGAGCAAGTGCGGTTGTGGCTGAGCTCGGCTGCGAGCGCGCTGGCGATGTGCGGAGTCAAGGACCGCCGCTACCCCTTCACAGAACTGGAAACCAAGACTCTGCGCGACTTGCAGCGCGGCGTCTTCGTGAACCGGCCCATCCATGTGGGAGAAAAGCTGCGCGACTCCGACCTGTTCTACGCGATTCCCAACAGCCCCGGCCAGATCGTCGCGAATGATCTTTCGAAATACGCGAACTTCTACGCGCTCAAGCCGCTGGAAGCGGGGCAAGCGGCGAAGTTCGACGAGATGCGGTCGTGCAACAGCCGCGACCAGGTGTATCGCATCATCGGCGACGTGAAGAAGATGCTGAAGCGCAGTAAGGTGATCGTGCCCGGCCAGTTGGAGCTGGAGATTTCACACCACTATGGCCTCGACAGCTTCGCGAAGTTCGGTTCCACCATCGTGACCGTGGTGAATCGCGAATACTGCAAGCGCGTGATCGTGCTGCTGCCCGGACAGACTCATCCCGAGCAGTGGCATCAACAGAAGGACGAGACGTATCACATCCTGCATGGCGAAATCACGCTGACGCTGGATGGCGTCGAATCGGTAAAGAAGGCCAATGACGTGGTGGTGATCCCGCGCGGAGTGCGGCACGGCTTCGTGACTCAGACCGGCACCGTCATCGAAGAAGTCTCCTCCTGCTACGTGCAGAGTGACTCGTTCTATACCGATTCGACCATCGAGCAAAATCCCAATCGCAAGACTTACGTCGCCTACTGGATGCAATGATGCGCACCATCGTGTGGGACATCGACGACGTGCTGAACGACCTGATGCATGCCTGGTTTACGTCGGTCTGGAAACCGGCGAATCCCGGCTCGCATCTGGAATATCGCGATATCGCGGACAATCCGCCGTACCAGAGCCTGGGCATCGGCGAGTCCGAGTATCTGGCTTCACTCGACGCGTTTCGGCTGTCGGCGGCGTCGCGAGATATGGCGCCGAACCCCGCGATTGTCGAATGGCTGCGCGAGCACGGCTCGGCCTTCCGCCATGTCGCGTTGACTGCCCGCCCGCTCGATACCGCACCCCCCGCGGCCGAGTGGCTGTTCCGGCATTTCGGCGATTATTTCCGGTGCTTCGGCGTGGTGCCGTGCCGTTCTATTGCCGGAACGCCGCAATACGACCGGGATAAAGGCGATTTCCTGAGATGGCTGGGCGGCGCGGATTACTTCGTGGACGACAGCCCGGCGAACGTGGCGGCGGCGCGAGCCCTGGGGATTCACGGCATCGTCTATCCCCAACCGTGGAACGGCGCCATTCATACCGTGGGCGACGTACTGAACATGATCGCTCAGAGGTCTCCAGTCGAAATCCACGCCTGAGTGTCCATACTCCGCTGCACAGCTTCGACAAACTCCATGTAACGGACACCGGTTGCGAAACTTGGTTCTGGTTGTCCGCCTTCACGCACGCCACGAATGAAGTCCTGCTCCACGGTCCAACTCCCGATGAAGTCGGCCGGCACGGAGACCGGGCTCAACTGGTCCTCGCCCCGTTTGCCCAACAGGATCCGGTCAGCCGTAAAATCATAGGCCAGTGTGCCGTCGCTGCCGAAGATCTCCAGCAGGTCTCCTCCGGCGTGTTGTGCGACTCCGCTCCACTGCAGAGTGCCTTCCAGATTGCCGGGCCAGCGGCCCAGGACCTGCACGAAGTCCGGAATTTGTACGGTGTATCCCGCGCGTTGGGGAATGCAGACGCGGCCCTGGGCGCACAAAGCCGTGGGATGGCCCAGGAACCGACCGAGCACTTCCGCGTAAATACCGACGCTGAGAACGTTGTTGCCGCTGATTTCCCGCTGTTGCCGCCAGTGCGCCGGCGTGGAAGGGTCGGACCAGGCCGAGTTCATCGAGCGCAGTTGAAAATGAAACAGATCGCCGATGCAGCGCTGCCGTAGTAGTTCCTCGAAATAGCGTCCGTGCTTAATCGCGTTGGGCGGAGGACACAACATCGCCACCTGTCCGGGATGCGCTTGCGCGGCCGCCAGCATGGCCCTCGCCTCTTGTAGATTGCGAGCCATCCTTGCCTGGCAGAACACATGCTTTCCCGCCTCCAGCGCGGCAATGGCGATTGGCGCATGCAACTGCGGCGTAGTCCCGATCCAGATCACGTCGAGGTCGGTACGACGGACCACATCCTCCCATTTCCCGGCGACTTCGGGAATGTCGAACTCCTTTGCGAATGCGGCCGCCGTTTCTGCGCGGCGGTTGCAGACGACCGCGATGTCCACCGCTGGAATCGCTCGCAAGCCAGGCAGATGGCGAAGACGGACGATCCCGCCCGCACCGATAATTCCGATCCGCAGTTTCTCCGTTTGCCCCATTATTTGACTACCCAGGCGGGCTTCTCCATGCTCTCCTTTTTCCCGGTTCCCAACGCCGGCATCAACTGCTTTAAGGCGCGGAGCATGTCCGGCAGTCCGTCGAGCGGCAGCGCATGATCATCGTCGAACAGACCTTCCAGGCCCTGCTCTTTGACATAAAAGAACATCGAATGCGGTTCGAACGCAAGGGCAAGTTTCAGCACATCGTGATATCTCGAGTGCAGCCCAAACGCCACTGGCAGGCCAGTTGCATGGGCCATCGCCGGGATCGCTTTCAGGTTCACGTCATTCAGGTCCTGCGAGAGCTGTGTGTGAATGAGAATTCCGTTGCCCACCCCTTTACTGCCTTCCACCACCTCGTTCATGCTGGAAAGGCCCGTCGAGAGGAACACCGGCGCGCCGGTGGCGAAGAGTGCGGCTCGCAAGCTCTCATTGCCAAAATCCCAACTCAGCGTTTTCCAGAAGTCCACCCCGATCTCCGCGAACGTCTCGACCTGCGACTGGTCCGCGATGGCGATGCCGAAACGCGCACCCGCCCGGCGAACGGTAATGGAAGCCTCCCTGTAAAAGTCCAGCGGGAGTTTGCGGCGGGACCTCTCCGTCGATTCGTAGAACTTTGGCTCGCGAATCTGAAAGGTCACACCGTCCACGCCGGCCTCGAGAACTCGGGCGACAGTGCTCCTTGCCCGGTTCTCATCGCCCAGGTGATTCAACCCGATCTCCGCAATTAGTGCGCTCATTTGGATGGTCCTTATGGTCTCGCCGCGCTCTGGGATTCCTCGATCAAGCGGGCGGGCAGGTTTTCGGATGCCGGATCGAGCGGCACGATCATGTTCTGCCGGAACTCCTCACGGGACAGCAGTGGCGACATGTCTTCGAGCGGCATGGAACGCATCGTCCCATCGGGTTGCGGCAACGCCATCGACTTCGGCCAGAGCGCCTCGTTCTCCTGCACGTGGACATCGATGATGAGCGGTCCACGCTGCGCCAACGCCGTGCGTACGCCTTCCTCCAGGTCCGCCGCGTCGTCGATCCGCATCGCAGGAATGCCGTGAGCCTTGGCGATCTCTATGAAATCCGGGAAACCCAGGCGCGCCTCCGGTCCCGTCCCCACATACCGTCCCTCGAAGTAATTGCGCTGCGTGTTTCGAATCGATGCGTAGCCGCGATTATTGATGAGGAAGAGCTTGATAGGAAGATCCAGCACCCGGATAGTCTGCAGCTCCTGCAGGTTCATCATCAGACTGCCGTCGGTCTCCACCGCAACATAGGGTGCTTTATTGATGGCGATACCGCAGCCGACCATCGTCGGTAAACCGTATCCCATAGCTCCCAGTCCGGTGTTCAGGAAGATTCGTTGCCCCGGCTTGGTCGCGAAGCCGGTGTAAAAGATCTCTACCCCCAGCCCCGCGGTCCCGGTAGAAATCATCGTGTTCTCGGGGATCTGATCCATGAGCACTTTCGTGAGATGGTAGTGGCTGATCACGCCGGACGGGGGAAACGGCTTGCCGTCGTTGATGCCATAGCGGCTCTTCCAGTCCTCACAGCGCGACAGCCAGGCAGAGCGATCTGTCTTCGGGAACGTTCCCTTTTGCGCCAGCATCGCCTGGAGAAAGTCCTTGGCGTCCGCGGTTACTTTGCGGGCGATCTTCATTTCCGGCGAGAACTTGCGCAACTCCGCGGGATCGATATCGACGATGACCTTCTGCGCGCATCGTCCGAACTTCGCCGGATTGAACGCTGTTACGAGATTGTCGAGCCGTGCCCCGACTACCAGGATGAGGTCGCTGTTCTGCACGGCGAAGTTAGCCCCCCGCAGCGCTACCACGCCAGGCTTTCCGATAGACAGCCGATGAGCGCTGGGGATTAGATCCATCGCGTTCCACGTCGTGAGGACAGGAACGCCGAGAGCTTCGTAGAATTCGGTGAACTCCGCGGCCGCCCCCGCCAGTCGTACGCCGTGGCCCGCCAGAACGACGGGCCGCTCCGCCTGGTCGAGCAACTCAATGACGGCAGCGGCGTCCGCTTTCAGATAGGCCGAATCGGCCTTAACCGGCGGCTCGAAACCCTTCAGGGATGCTGGGTCGATCTGCGCTACCTGTACATCCAGCGGAATGTCCAGCCAGACCGGACCCTTGCGGCCCGAAGTGGCCAGGTAGACCGCTTTCTCGAATTCGTAGCGGATATCCGCCGGCTCCCGGACTGTGACCGCGTATTTCGTGATCGGACGGGCCACTGATACGATGTCGACTTCCTGCACGCCCATCTGCCGCACCCCGCTATTCCCCAGCAAATCGGAGCGCTTCACCTGGCCCGAAATGATGAGGAGCGGAACGGACTCGATCCACGAACCGGCAACGGCTGTCAGGGCATTGGTCCCGCCGGGGCCGGTCGAAACCAAAGCACAGCCCAGTCCGCCGGTCACGCGCGCGTATGCTTCGGCTGCAATGGCCGCGGCCTGTTCGTGATGCGTGGGCACGAACTCGATGTCCCGATTCTGACCGAGCGCGTCCACCAGGTACATCGAGCCGCCCCCGGGGACCAGGAAGACGGCGCCGACACCTTGGGCCGCCAAGCGCTCGAAGACATAATCCGCAAGGCGTTTAGAATCAGGCATTATCCATTGTTGATCATAGCCACATTCCAGTCCAGCCGATTCATACCCTTGGATAACATGGCCCTGGAACCAAAGAGAATCTGGTCTGAGAGGCGGGAAATCTCAATAATTCCTTAAGGATGTATGAATCGGGCAGTGTGGACAGGAGCTGACGCGATGAAGACTATCAGTCTGGTTACGCCGTGCTACAACGAAGCGGACAATGTCGAAGAACTGTACCGGCGGGTTCGAGACGTAATCGCCTCACTCGGCAAATACCGGTACGAGCATATATTCATCGATAACGCATCCACCGACGGTACGGTGGCTGTTCTCAAACGCCTGGCCGCTGCCGATTCCAACGTCAAGATTCTGGTGAATGCGCGCAACGTGGGCCACATCCGCTCTCCCATGTACGCGTTCCATCAGGCGAAAGGCGATTGCGTCATCAGCCTGGTTGCCGATCTTCAGGACCCGCCGGAAATGATCGCCGACATGGTTCGTGGTTGGGAAGCCGGCAAATTCATGGTCGTCGGCATCAAACGCACCAGCGAAGAAAACCCGCTGATGTTCTGGATCCGCAAGCGCTATTATCGCCTGGTGAATCAACTGTCTTCAGTTGAGACATTCGAGAATTTCACGGGCTTCGGCCTCTATGATCGCCGGGTGATCGATCTGGTCAAGTCTTTCGACGATCCCTATCCCTATTTCCGCGGGATGATCGCCGAAATTGGTTTGCCCCATGCGTGCCTCTATTACGATCAACCCGTTCGCAAACGGGGCATCACCAAGAACAATTTCTATTCCCTCTACGACATGGGAATGTTGGGCATCGTCAACCTGTCCAAAATTCCGCTCCGGATCGCGACGTTCGCCGGATTCGCCGGCGCCGCACTCTCGTTCCTGGCCGGCTTGGGCTACTTTGTCTACAAGCTCTTGTTCTGGAGCCGCTTTTCCGTAGGTATGGCGCCGCTGGTAATCGGCATCTTCCTCCTGGGGTCCATCCAGCTTGTCTTCATGGGCGTTCTGGGCGAGTATGTCGGCGCGATCTACACACAGGTTCAGCATCGCCCCTTGGCAGTGGAATTGGAAAGAGTGAATTTCGAGTACGACCCCGCATTTCCTAAAGGAATTGAGGAGCAGATCCAGGGCACGATGACCGTGGCTGGAGGCCGTACGGAATTCGCATCCGATCGCCGTTAGAGGGCCCGTATGAAACTAACGCCACTCGCGATCCCAGGATGCTATGAAGTCAGATTTCCCATGCATGTGGACCAGCGCGGCCACTTCGTAAAGACGTTCCAGTATTCCGCGTTTGCCGGCCTGTCATTGGAAACAGATTTCGCTGAAACCTTCTATACCGTATCGGGATCGAACGTGATCCGGGGGATGCACTTCCAGATCCCTCCGGCCGATCACGCCAAAATGGTGTACTGCGTTTCGGGAGCCGTGATGGATGTGGCTCTCGACATTCGAGGGGGGTCGCCATCGTATGGCCGTCATGCCGTGGTTGAGTTGGACGCAGAGCAATGCAATGGCGTGTACCTTAGCCGCGGCATTGCCCACGGCTTCGCCGTTCGCAGAGCACCCGCTGTTCTTCTGTACTATGTCACTGCCGAACACGTACCGGCATTAGATTGCGGAATCCGATGGGATTCTTTCGGTGTACAGTGGCCGTTCACGTCGCCGCTTGTTTCTGCGCGCGATGAAAAGCTTCCTCGCTTACAGGAGTACGAAACGCCATTTACCGATGAGGCCATGGCGGTGCCGGCGTGGAAGTGACGCACGAACGTAATCTGATCGTTGGCGCTTCGGGGCAGATCGGAGCCGAAATCGCGTCGGTGCTGACGCCTGAGCGCCGTCTCTGCGCGGTCCGCGGCAAGCGTGCCGGCTTTCTGCATGTCGATCTTTCGACTTTGGATTTGCCGGGCGCATCCAGGCTGGTGGAACAGACACGAGCAGACGCAGTATATTGTGTCGGCGGAATGACCAATGTCGAGCTCTGCGAGGCTGAACCCGATATGGCAATTCGCACGAACTGCACGGGTCCCGCAGCCTTAGCGTTCGCCGCAGCGGAGCATGGCGCATCCTTCGCATATTTTTCGACCGAGTACATCTTCGATGGTGATGCGGGACCTTACACGGAGGCTGCGAAACCCAATCCGATCAGCGTATATGGCCGGAGCAAGTGGATGGGTGAGGTGGCGGTCACGCAGGCACATCCCGGAGCTCTCATCCTGCGAACAACCGTGGTATACGGCCCCGACCCGGGCGGCAAGAACTTTCTATACAGCTTGAGGCGGGCTTGGCTCTCGAAGGCGCCGATCCGTGTGCCCGCGGACCAGATCTCCACACCCACTTACAATCGCGACATCGCTCTAGCCGCGGTGGGCCTGATGAAGCAGGGAGCAACAGGTGTATTTCACGCATGCGGCCCCGAACTGCTGTCTCGCGTCGAATTCGCCGCTGCGGCCGCGTCGCACATGGGGTGGCACAACGTCCGCATCGTTCCGACGCCGACGTGCGATTTAGGTCAGGTGGCCCATCGTCCGTTGCGAGCCGGCCTCTGTACCAATAAGCTGTCGCAGCTTTATCCCGAAATCAGAATGCGCCCGCTGGCCGACTGCTGTGCGGACTGGCTTGGACAGCACGCGTTCGCGGAGCAGGTATGAGCAACTTGGTTGAAGGCCGGATTACCGTGGGAGTGCCAACGCGGAACAGGGCCGGTTTGTTGAGACGCGCTGTTGAAAGCGTGCTCTCGCAAGAGTATCCGGATGTTGAAGTGATTGTCTCAGACAACGCCTCGACCGATCGTACGGTAGAGTGCATGGAGGAGGTCGGCGATCCTCGTCTTCGGCTGCTACGCCAACACGAAAATGTCGGCATGATCGCTAACTTCAACAACTGTTTGCAAAATGCGACCGGCGAGTTCTTTCTCATGCTCTCAGATGATGATGTCCTCGAGCCTGGTGCGCTAGCGCGGTTTGCCGATGCTTTTCATTCACCGCCCGACGGTATTGAAAGCCGGGATATCGGCCTGGTCTGGTGCCCTTGCACCATCGTCAGCGCGGAAGGGGATACGCTCTGGGTTTCCGATAAGGGGCCGGCGGTCGAGAAGTCCGCATCGTTAGTTGCCGGCCTTCTCGATGGCAGCCGCGGGCCGCGATTCTCGGGCATCTTGGTACGTACAACCGACGCGATAACCGTCGGCGGGTATGAGCCTAGCCACGGTGCGCTCTGTGACATTGGCAACTGGATGCGTATTGCGGTTCAGTATCCGTTCGCTGTCTGCGTTCCTGAGCCGCTGGTTCGCTACACCATGCATCAAACCAGTACGACCAGTAAATCAACCGGTAGCGAGTGGCAAGAAGCGGCAGAGAATGTTCATCGTGACCTGCTGGCGGCTCTTCGTGAACGAGGCGACGGCGCGGGTGAACTCCTCATCCGCCGTCGCAAGACGGCCTTTCTGACGAACATGATTGTGACTGTTCTGATGCAACGGATGGGGAAGGCCGGTTGGGTCAGGTACGCTTTCAGAGAAGTCCTTCGGGCGCCCCGATACTTCTTCAACACTTGTCTCGTAGCCCGTCTTATACGGGACGGCTGGAAACTGCTTCCTCTCCGCAACCCACAACGAGCCAAGCGGTGCGAACCCGCTACGGCACGTATCTAAGTGGCATCATGCGATAGTGAGGAAGTGACTCCCTCGAATGTGGCAGTTTTTGGCCTGGGCTATGTCGGTAGTGTGACTGCCGCGTGCCTCGCCCACCTCGGCCACCGTGTCTTCGGCGTCGATAGAGACGAACTGAAGGTCAACAGCATTCTGGCCGGACGGGCGCCGTTCTATGAGCCGGGACTCGCCGGCTTCATCCGCGATGCGGTCTGCGCGGGTCAGCTTACGGCGACATCGAATGCGCAGGTGGCATTGGAACAGGCGGATATCGCGCTGATCTGCGTCGGCACGCCTTCCACGGCCCACGGCAATCTGGGACTGGAGCAACTCGAGCGCGTCTTCGTGGACATCGGCCGCCATCTGCCCTCGCGCAGCCGCCGCCTGGTGGTCGCCGTTCGCAGCACGGTCTTCCCGGGGACAGTCGAGACTATGGCGTCACTCCTGCCCGACCCGCCGCTCGTATCTGTCGTCTGCAATCCCGAATTTCTGCGCGAAGGCGCCGCCGTGAAGGACTTCATGGAGCCCTCGCTGGTGGTGATCGGCGGTGCCGACCAGGACGCGGTCGAGACCGTCGCGTCGCTGTACGAACCGCTCGGCGCGGAGATTTCGCGCGTGTCGCTGCGCACGGCGGAGATGATCAAGTACTGCTGCAACGCTTTTCACGCGCTGAAGATCGCGTTCGCGAACGAGGTTGGCGCGCTGGCGTCCCGACTCGAAGTCTCTCCGGAAGAAGTCATGGGAACGCTTTGTCAGGATCGCAAGCTGAATACCTCGGCGGCCTACCTGAAGCCGGGATTCGCGTTCGGAGGATCCTGCCTGCCGAAGGATCTGCGCGCACTCACCTACCGCGCCCTCCGCATGGATCTCAAGCTGCCGCTGCTGGAATCCGTACTGCCCAGCAATCAGCAGCACCTGGAACGGTCCGTCCGAGAGATGCTGGATCACCCGGCGCGCCGCATGGCGGTGTACGGCCTGAGCTTCAAGGAAGATACCGACGATGTCCGCGAGAGCCCCATCATTTCGGCTATCGAACACCTGACCGGTAAAGGAAAGGCGGTGCGGATTTTCGATCCGCGCATCGATCTCCAGTCGATCTACGGAAGCAATCGCGGATACCTGATCACCAACCTCCCGCACATCGGCCGCCTGCTGACCAAGGATCTCCCTGGAATGCTCGAATGGGCCGAGTGCATCGTGTTGGCACAAAAGCCGTCGGCCGATGCTGCCGCGCAGATCGCGGCCGCCGGCAAGCCGTTGATCGATCTGGTCCGGTGCAGTGGGGGCCTGACTCCCTCATGAGGCGGTCCGCTGCACGCCTGAATGTCCTCAAGATTGCCGGACTGGCGCTGGTCGCCGTCTATTTCCTTCAGGTTGTGACGCCGCTGCGGCTGCACCCCGATTCGATCATCTTACTTTCCATCGGCGAGACGGTTGCGCAAGGAGGCGGGTTTCTTTACCACGGCCATTCCACGGTCTTTCCCCCGGGATACCCAGCTCTGATTGCCGCCTTGATCGAATTACATTTGGATCGGGTATGGGTTGTCGTCAGCGTCAATGTCATCTTCATCCTCATAGGTCTCCTGGCACTTCGCAGGCTTTTCAAGGACCGGCTTGGCGAAGTGGCTCTGGATGCCGTCTGTCTCTTGTCGCTGCTGTCATTTGTGTTCGTCAAATACTCGACCATACCGCTCACCGACTCGGTGTTTTTCGGCGTGTCGATGTGTACGCTCGCCGTTATGCAGCGGGGCGCGTCGCACCTCACCTGGCGGACGGGCATCGGCAGTCTGTCCCTGGTGATCGCATGCATTTGCGTCCGGCGTATCGGCATCGCCATGCTTCCACCGCTGCTGTTGATGATATTGCGCAACGTCAGTTACTCGTTTGGCCGCCTTTCTGTGAGGATGCGAGTGATCACTCTTTCGGTTGCCGCCGCGATTGCAGCGGCCATGATCTGTGTGGCGTATGCGACCTCAACCCTGAGCGACTTTACGTACGCGATGAAGGGCCACCTTCCGATCGAAGCGGTGCTGGGCATCGCGAAGTTTCGCCTGAGTGAGCTGGGCGAAATCGCCGTAAACCTGCCGTTTTCCGCATTGCCACCAATAGTAAGAGCCGGCGTTCCCTTCATCGGAGGCTGCGCGCTGCTGCTGAGCTTCGGAGGGCTGTTCGACGGGAAGCAGTTCGGCGTCATTGAAACTTACGTCCTGAGTTACACCGCGGTGATCTTCGTATGGCCTTTTTACGATCCGCGATTCTGGTTACCGGTGATTCCGCTCCTCATTACGTATACATGGCTCCTGCTGGGCCGCTTTGCGAACGGTAAGATCGTACCGCGAGCCTGTCTGGCATACGTCATGCTGTTTGTCGTCATGGGCATTTTCTCGATCGTGTCGAACACGGCTGTGAGCTTTTCGCACTCGGGATTCGATGCTGCCGACGTGGAATCGTTCAAAGCCGCCGACGCCGCTCGCTTGCAGCGCCATTACGAACGACATGGCATGTGAGGGAGTGACTCCGTTAAAACGCTTCCGCCGAGCCCCTCACCCCCAGTTTTCCCCGTGAGATATAAAGCCCAGGCACACCCAGGAGGGCCACGATGATGTACCCGGAAACCTGGACTACCAGAATGTACGCCAACGCAGCATCACGGCTGACTCCAAAAGGAGTAAGAACTGTGACCGCGACGAATTGGTACACGCCGACGTATCCCGGCGTCGATGGCAGCGCGCTCCCGATTCCGAGACCGGTCATCAGCAACAATGCGACGCCGACGGACAGATGGATATGTAACGCGGTGGCTCCGACGATGGCTGCTACCACATCCGAGGCCCAGATCAGGAGTGTCAGGCACACGAATCCCGCGAACCGGCCCCAATCGTGAAAGGCGCGCATGCCGAGCAGGATCTGCTCCGCAAGATTCGACAATCTCTTGCGCAACCCGGCCGGCATGGGAATCCGTTCCAGGATGGTCTCGAGCAGTCTTCCGGTATGCGGCAGAATCATGATTCCCACCGCACCAATGGCTGCCACGACGGCCATGGTGCGGGACAGGTCGGCCATCCACCGGGGCTTAGGGCTCACCGTCAGGAGCACCAGGGAAGATCCAAGGACTAGCACGATGACGTCCATCAGGCGCTCGCTGAGGGCGGTCGTCAGCACGTACGTCTTGCTCAGCTTCGACCGGCTGCTGATGAGCACGCTGCGCAGCACTTCGCCGGCTCGGGCGGGCAGAAAGTTATTCCCCAGATACCCCGCCATGTTGGCCCAAAAGACGGTGCCGACATCGAAATGCGATTCAGCGTTCAACAATACTCGCCAGCGGAGGCCTCTCAGGAAATAGGACGTGAAGGTGAACACTGTGCCGCCAAACAGGTATCCCAACCTCGCACTTGCGATGGTGTGCCAGACGGCCTTCCAATCCACCCCGCGCAGCGAGTAGTACAGCAGGACGCCGGAAACCACGAAGGACAAAGCCCACCAGGCGGCGCTGCGCAGGCCCCCGCCCGAATTCATACGCAGTCCGCGGCGTAGGTGGCTTCGGTGTCCATGAAGTAATAGCAGATCATGTGCATGACGATCACGTGACCGTCTTCGATGCGGCCCATATGCTGATGGGCCACCTGGATGTTCAACTGCGCCAGGGGACCGAGTTGGCCGCCATCGCGACCGGTGAGGGCGATGGTGCGGCAGCCGATCGAGTTGGCGTACTCGATGGCGCGCAGCACGTTGGGCGAATTGCCCGAGCCGCTGATGGCGATTACGACATCGCCCGGCTTGGCGAAGTTCTGCAACTGCTGCACGAAGACGCACTCGTAATTCACGTCGTTCGAATAGGCGGTCAGGGTGGGCAGCGAATCCACCAGGGAGAGAATGCGGAAGCGCTTATCGCGCTTGTAGCTGGCGCCCTTCACCAGGTCGGTGGCGAAGTGCGACGCGGTGGACGCGCTGCCTCCGTTGCCGCAAGTGAAAATGGTGCGGTCCTGGTCGCGGGCTTCGGCCAGAATGCTGATGGCCTGGCCAACTTTCTCGAGATCGACGCTGTCGATGGCCGTCAGCAGGTCGGCCTTATATTGTGCGGGAAACCCCATGGATATACCTATTGTAGTTCGCGGGCGGCAACGGATTTCGCGCTGAAGTGGCCGATGGTCTGACGCAGGCCGTCTTCCAGGTCGACGCGGGGCTCCCAGCCAAGGAGCGCACGGGCCTTGTCGATATTCGGCCGCCGCTGTTTGGGATCGTCCTCGGGCAGCGGCTCGAAGACGATTTTCGACTGGCTGCCGGTGAGCGCGAGCAGGTGCTGCGCGAATTCCAGGATAGTCATCTCGCGCGGATTGCCGAGGTTGACGGGGTAGCGTTCGTCGCACTGCATCAGCCGGTAGAGCCCTTCCACCATGTCCGACACGAAGCAGAAACTGCGCGTCTGCGACCCCGTGCCGAAGATCGTGAGCGGTTCGCCGCGCAGGGCCTGATCGACCAGCGCCGGAACCACGCGCCCATCGTCCAGCTTCATGCGCGGACCGTACGTATTGAAGATGCGCGCGATGTTCGTCCGCGCTCCGTGCTGGCGGTGATACGCCATGGTGAGGGCCTCGGTGAAGCGCTTGCTCTCGTCGTAGCAGGAGCGCGGACCCACTGGGTTCACGTGGCCCCAATAGGTTTCGACCTGCGGATGAACTTCCGGGTCGCCGTACGACTCGCTGGTGGAGGTGACGAGATACCGGGCATTCTTTTGCAGGGCCAGTTCGAGCATGTTGCGGCTGCCGATGGAGCCCACGTCGAGGGTCGCGATGGGATGCGCGAGATAGTCCTTGGGACTGGCCGGTGAGGCCATATTGACGACGCAGTCCACGGGGCCGGCGATGGTGAACGGGCGCGTGATGTCCTGTTCGATGAAATCGAAGGACGGGTTTGCGGTCAGGTGGGCCAGGTTTGCGGGCGTGCCGGTGAGAAAGTTATCGAGCGCAGTGACTCGATGGCCTTCGGCCAGCAGGCGATCGCAAAAATGAGAACCGATGAATCCAGCCGCGCCGGATACGATGATGCGCAAACGACCTCCTTCAGAGCAATATTTTAAAGCTTCCCTTTGCGCGCAATGGCGATGATCGACACAGAAGGCCAGGGTATCGCCCGGTCGATTCCGCGCCACAGCCAGACCAGCCGGTCGAAGACCCAAAGCTGAAAGCGGCTGAAATGGCGGCGCTTCAAGAGGCGGCCATTGAACCACCAACCGGGGCGCGTGATGCGATTGAAGTGGAGCACGCGATCGACTTCGAAGCCCACCGCTTCCATTTTCTTGCGCAGCTCGGCCTCGGAATAACGGCGGAAGTGGCCCAGCACTTCGTCGAGCGTGCCGTAGATGGATTGATCCTGCGGCACGAGCACGATGGCGGTCCCGCCCGGCAGCAGGGCGCGATGGATGTTGCGCAGGCCCGTCATATCGTCGTCGATATGCTCCAGCACGTTCAGGCAGATGACGGTATCGGCGGTGGCTTCGAGGGGCGCGAAGTCGGGCGGCGCGGAAAGATCGCAGCGCACCAGCGAGAGGTTGGGCCTGTGCGTAAATCGGACCCGCAGGCGCGCCATGTGCTCCTCGTCGATATCGCTGGCGGTGTACGATTTGCGACGGGCGGCGAGGAACTGCGAGAGGTTGCCGATGCCGGCGCCGATCTCGAGGACGCGGGCGCCGGCGTACGGTTGGATGGTGTCGGCGAGCCAGCGATTGAAGCGGGGCGTTTGCGCCAGGGAATCCAGAATGCGGGCGCCGTGATCCTGGTAAATGTCGCGCCGCAGGCCGTAGTAGAGGATCACGAAAAACGCGGCGACCGCGTCCCACAACCCGATCTTCTTGCCTTCGGCGTACGTGCGGCCGTGGTAGCTGATGGGCACTTCGTACAGGGCCACGCGCCGCTGCGCCAGCTTGACGGTGAGCTCCGGCTCCATGCCGAAGCCGTTGCTGCGTAGCGGGATGGAGCGGACGAGCGAAAGACGGAAAGCCTTGTAGCCGGTCTCGACATCGGTGAGGTTCAGGTCCGCCACCATATTGCAGAACGTGGTCAGCAGATGGTTGGCGAGCGAGTGCCAGAAATACATGACCCGCCGTTCGCCGGAGATGAGAAAGCGCGAGCCGTAGACCGCGTCGGCGCGGCCTTCCAACAAAGGACGCAAGAGGTGCGGGAGATCGTTCGGATCGTATTCGAGGTCGCTATCCTGAATAACCGCGAGCTCGCCGGTGGCGGCCTGAATGGCGGTGCGGATGGCCGCGCCCTTGCCGCGATTGCGATCGTGCCGCGCCACGACCATGCGGTCGCCGAGTTCAGTGTGCAGTTGTTCGATGACTTCGGCCGAGCCATCGGTCGAGCCATCGTCCACGACGACCAGTTCGGTCTCGATCTCCGGGCCGAGGTCGACCTTGAGGAGCCGATGAATGACTGCCGCGATCAGCTCCTCTTCGTTGTAGACCGGAATGAGAATCGAGAGTTTACGTTTCACAGTAAGATGCCACGGACGAGAGCGGCAGCGTAGACGGCCAGGTGGACGCAGTGCCGGAATTCTCCGGCGACGATCATCCGTTTCAGTTCGGCGTGGTCGATGTACCGGAGGGTCAGCCCCTCTTCGGCGATCGGCCGCGCGGGTTGCGGCAAGGTAGTGACGTAGAACGCGTGGCAGGGCACCTGGACGCGGCCGGTGTCCGGGAAGAAGTCGCCGAGGTGAGTCACTTCCACGGGTTCGAGTCCGGTCTCCTCCAGGACTTCGCGGCGGGCCGCCTGCTCGGGAGTCTCGCGGGCATCCAGCGTTCCAGCGGGTAGTTCCCAGGTATAGGTTTCCACCGCCGGGCGGTACTGCCGCACGATGGGAAAGCGGCCGTCGGCTGTCCGCACCAGCATGCCGACATAGGCGGCCTGCGTGATGCAGTGGTAAGTCTGCGGGTCTTTATCCGGCTCGAACTGCACCTGCTTTTCGATCACCTCGGCCCACGGGGATAGGCGCGTGCGGTGGCGCGCCAAGATGCGCGGGTAGGTTTCCGTTTCAGATGCCATGCGTCACCACGCGGTGGGGTGTAGGCAAGGGAACAATAAATTGTCCGCGAAAGCCTTTCTGCCGGATCTTGGGAATCAGCTCGTCGGCGATGTGCCAGGAGAGCAGCATGGCGTACTCCGGCTGGTCCTCGTAGAGGCGCGATTCCTCGAGCACTGGGATGACGGTACCCGGCATGTACTTGCCGATTTTGAGAGAGCCCTTCACTTCGAGAACGCACTGCAGGATGCCATCGTCGAGGCCGGTGTAGTTGATGAGCGTGCTGGCCCGCGAGGGAGCGCCGATTCCGTAGATGCGCTCGCCGCGGTGGCAGATGGGCGCCAGCATTTCGTGCAGATCCAGCTTGGAAGCGACGACCTGTTTGCGGAATTCGGCGAGGCGTTTGGTCAA
>Ga0207661_10001319_pt1 | contig 16603 bp, 13 predicted proteins | sample KBSC713LmetaG_FD_184337 | JGI IMG/M metagenome (GOLD analysis project Ga0207661, IMG submission 184337) | Corn rhizosphere microbial communities from Kellogg Biological Station, Michigan, USA - KBS C7.1-3L metaG (SPAdes) (version 2) | ecosystem: Host-associated > Plants > Roots > Rhizosphere ...
GACGAGCATCCCGGCGACGATCAGCACGGTCGAGTCGAGCACGAACCCCGTCGCGGAGGCGGCGAGGCCCGTAAACGCGTTGAGCAGCGAGATCACGACCGGCATGTCCGCGCCGCCGATGGGGAGCACGAACATCACCCCGAAGAGGAGCGCGAGGACGATGAGGGCGACGAGCGCCCACTGCGTCTCGACGCCTGCGATCAGCGCGATCCCGAGCCCGGCGGCTCCGAGGAGGATCGCGGAGTCGACGACGTTCTGGCCGCGGAACACGATCGGGCGCCCGGAGAGGAGCTCCTGGAGCTTCGCGAACGCGATCATCGACCCGGCAAACGAGACCGAGCCGATCAGGCTCGAGAGCACGATCGAGACCACCTCGTCGCTCGAGACGTCGCCCCCGGCCACGTGGAACTCCGAGAAGGCGATCAGCGCGGCCGCCCCGCCGCCGACCCCGTTGAACAGGGCCACCATCTGGGGCATCGCGGTCATCTTCACGGTCCGTGCACCGACGAGGCCGATCACCGCGCCGATCGCCGCGCCGGCGGCGATCAGGCCCCAGTTGCCGATCCCGTCGAGGGCGAGCGTCGTGCCGATCGCGACCAGCATCCCGACGCCGCCGATCCAGTTGCCCCGCCGTGCGTTCTTCGGGGAGGAGAGGAACCGCAGCGCGAGGATGAAGCAGATGATCGCGACGAGGTAGAGAAGCCCGACGACGTTCGGGTCGGAGATCATCGGAGGGACACCTATCTCTCCCGGTCGGCGGGGCGCCGCTTGAACATCTCGAGCATCCGGTCGGTGACGAACCAGCCGCCGACCACGTTCGCGGTCGCGAGCACCATCGCGATGAACCCGATCGTCTTCGTCACGCCGTCGTCCGCGAAGCCGAGGACGACGATCGCGCCGACGATCACGATCCCGTGGATGAAGTTCGTCCCCGACATCAGCGGGGTGTGCAGCATCGTCGGCACCTTCGAGATCACCTCGAAGCCGAGAAAGATTGCGAGCACCAGGATCGTGAGCTCGATGACGAGCGGGGTGTGGGTCATGCAGCCGCCTCCTGCGGACGGCCGGCGACGCACGCGCCTGCCGTGATCTCGTCGGAGAAGTCGAGGTGCAGCTCGCCGCCCGGTGCGAGGTGCTCGAGGAGCGAGACGACGTTTCGTGCGTAGAGCCGGCTCGCGTCCTGGGGCATCAACGACGGCACGTTCGTGAACCCGACGATCGTCACACCCATGTGCGTGGTCTCGTGGCCGGGCGAGGTCAGCTCGCAGTTGCCACCCGTGTCCGAGGCCAGGTCGACGATCACCGAGCCCGGCTTCATCGACTCCACCGCCGACGCCGGGATCAGCTTCGGCGCCGGCCGGCCGGGGACGGCGGCGGTCGTGATCACGATGTCGAAGTCGGGAATCCGCTCGTCGAGCGCGCGTTGCTGCGCCTCCTGCTGCTCGGCGGTCAGCTCTTGCGCGTACCCGCCCTCGGTCTCCTCGCCCCGGATCCCGAGGTCGAGGAACGTGGCCCCGAGCGACTCGACCTGCTCGGCGACCGCCGGGCGCACGTCGAACGCCGAGACGACCGCGCCGAGCCGTCGCGCGGTGGCGATGGCCTGCAGGCCGGCAACGCCCGCGCCCAGCACGAGCACGCGCGCGGGGGCGATCGTCCCCGCGGCGGTCATCATCATCGGGAACAGCTTCGGGCTTCGGTCGGCCGCGAGCAGCACGCCCTTGTAGCCGGCGACCGTCGCCTGGGAGGAGAGCGCGTCCATCGACTGGGCGCGCGTGATCCGCGGAATCGACTCCATCGCGAACGCAACGACGCCGCGCTCCTCGAGCCGCGCGATTCCGTCCTGATCCGTCAGCGGCTGGAGGAACCCGACGAGCACGGTGCCCGCCGAGAGTGCGGCGACCTCTTCGACTGGCGGGCGGGCGACTCGGAGCACTCCCGCCGCGCCGTCCAGATGCGCGGGCCCATCCGCAAGCTCTGCCCCGGCAGTCTCGTAGAGGTCGTCCGGGAACCCGGCCAGCACACCTGCGCCGCGCTCGACGACGATCTCGAAGCCGTTCCCGCCGAGCTTCGTCACGGTCTCGGGAGTCAACGCGACCCGGTGCTCACCGGGCCCGGACTCCCGGGGCACACACACTCGCATTCCCGAGAAAATACGGGAAGGGTTCCGGCAGCGCGGCGGGAACGAGACATCCCGTGGTTCGACTCGCCGCCTTTGCGACCGCGATGGACGTGTGCGATCCCGCGCTCGCCTCGCACGCAGCCCGCGTGGGTGCGAACGCCGAGGCGGTCGCGCGACGCCTCGGCTGGAACGACGGTCGGCTCGAGGGACTGCGCCTCGGCGCCGCGCTCCACGACGTCGGCAAGGTCAACGTCAGACCCGAGGTGCTCGGCAAGACTGGCGTGCTCGACGATGGCGAGCTCGCGGAGATCCGCACGCATCCCGTCGAGGGGACGTGGCTGATCGCCGGGGTGCCGTCGCTCACCCCGGCGCTGCCCTACGTCCTGTTCCACCACGAGCGCTGGGACGGAGACGGCTACCCGACGCGTCGCGCAGGCCCGGCGATTCCGCTCGAAGGCCGGGTGCTCGCCGTCGCCGACGCGTTCGACGCGATGACGTCGCTTCGGCCCTATCGGCGCTCGCTCTCCGCCGGAGAGGCGGCGGCCGAGATCGCAAGCTGCGCGGGGACCCAGTTCGACCCGGAGGTCGTTGACGCGTTCCTCGCCGCGCTCGATGCAGGCGAGATCCTGCTCGGCGAAGCCGCGGTCGCCGCGTAGCGGTCCCGCCTACAGCGAAGCCCAGACGTCGAGCTTCGTGCGCGTGCGGCGGATCACCTCGTCGGTGAACGCCGTCGTGCCATGGTGCCCGCTGAGATCGGCGGTGCGGACGCCCTCGGCGACCGCCTCGAGCGTCGCCTCGCGGATCGCGCGGCCCGCGTCCTGGCACGCCTCGTCGTCGGTCTGCACGAGGAGGGCGGCGGACGCCAGGATCATCGCCATCGGGTTCGCCACGTCCTTGCCTTCGAGTGCGGGCGCGGTGCCGTGCGCGGCCTCGGCCATCACGGCGCTCGGCGTGTCGATCCCGTCGTCGCCGAACGCGACGAGCAGCGACTCGGATCCGGCAATCGAGCCGAAGAGCGGGAGAACCAGGTCGGAGAGGATGTCGCCGTCGCGGTTCAACGCCGGGATCACCAGCGGCGCGCCGCTCGAGGAGATGAGGAGCGCAAACGTCGCGTCGATCAGCTGGGGCTCGTACGGCACGTCGGGGTGCCGCGTCGCGGCGGCGTCCATCTCCTCCTTGAACATGCCCTCGTAGACGGGGCTGACCGTGTACTTCGGCCCGCCGAAGACCTTGGCGCCCGTGCGCTCCGCCTGGCGGAAGGCGAACTCCGCGACCGCGCGGCAGATCCGCCGCTCGATCCGCTCGGTCCGGAACGCGATCTCGCTGTCGCCTGATCCCTCTCGCCATTCCTCCGCGCCGTAGGCGTCGCCGACGGCCATGCGCACGACCGAGATCGGCGCGTGCACGCCGCCCACCGGGAGCACGCCGGGAATGCGCCTCCCGGTGCGGACGATGACCTTGCCGCCGATGTCCTCGCGGAGGATCCGGTTGGGCGAGCCGATGTCGTCGATCCCCTCGGGCGTGACGGTCGCGGCCTTGAGGCCAAGCCCGTGCTCGACGATCGCGCGGGCGGCCTCGTGGACGACGCCGTTGCCCGTCGCCCGACGGCTCTCGAGCGAGAGGTCGAATTGCGGAAACGAAAGCTCGAGGCCGACGACGTCCGGCTGGAGCACGCGCAGTGCAGCTTCGAGGAGCTCCTGGCCGGTCTGGTCGCCGCCGAGGATCACGATCGTGCGCGGATCCATCGGCGCAGTGTAATCGCGTGACGGATCTGTACATGAGATTCACAATTGAGGGGCGGGTATTGCGTATTATCGTGACGTTCTGACATCGAAGGTGACGTGGAAATCGCCTGAATGATTTCCGAGATGGAGGCTGACACGTGGCACGAAAAACGGTTCTGGTTTGCGACTCGTGTGGGAAGGAAGTCGAGGAGGGAAAGGGCGCGGTTCTTCGCGTCACGTTCAACGACGCCCGCCGCGGCGCAAAGGCCGCCGATCTCTGCGACTCGTGTGCCGGAGGGATGCCCGGCGCGGCGGTCGCGCGGCGCGGTCGCAAGCCAAAGTCGCTCGCGTGATCTTCGCTGCGAGCGCGTTTTCCGATCGATTCCCGTCCCGGCCGTAAGCCGGGGCGGGAAGTCGGCCGGACTACCATGCTCCGGTGGGTCTGTCCCTCGTCGTCGGTCCGGCGTATGCCGGCAAGGTCGCGCTTCTGCTCGACCGGTTCGTCGACGAGATCGACCGCGATCCCTGGCTGATCGTCCCGAACCGCGCGGAGGTCGATCGCGCGGAGCGCGAGCTTGTCGCACGGTGCAACGGGCTCCTCGCTGGAACGGTCGCGACCTTCGACGCGCTGTTCGAAGCCCTCGCAACCGGAAACGGCGACGCGCGGAGGCTCCTCGGGGAGACGGAGCGGCACCTTCTGCTCCGGCGGGTCGTCGGCGACGCGGGTACGCCGACCGGACGACAACCCGGGTTCGCCGATGCGCTCGCGCGCGCCCTGGTCGAGGTCGACGGTGCGCTGGTCGAGCCAGCCGACCTCGGGGAGCCGCTCGCCGGCCTCGTCCGCCGGTACAGGGACGAGCTCGAGCGGCTCGGCGCGTGGGATCGCGGCGCCCTTCGCCGCTACGCGATCCGGCGCCTGACGAGTGACCTCGACGCGTGGGACGGTCGCCCGGTCCTCGCGCACGGGTTCGAGGATCTCACCGCAGCCGAATGGCGTCTTCTCGAGGCGCTCGCGGCGCGGGCCGAGGTCCACGTCTCGCTGCCGTACGAGCCCGGGCGCGCCGCCTACGCGTCACTCGCGCGGACGGCCGGCGACCTGGCCGCGCTCGCCGGCGACGCGGTGCTCGAGCTGCCCGCCCGGGCCGCCGAGTACCTTCCCGCCTCCCTCGCGCGTCTCGAGCGGGAGCTGTTCGCCAACGCGCCGGGGAAGGCGCCCCTCGACGGCTCGATCCGGTTCCTGGAAGGGGCGGGCCTGCGGGGGACGCTGGAGCTCGTCGGCGAGGAGATCCTCGCCTCCGTCCGCGCCGGGACCGCGCCGGAGGAGATCGCAGTCGTGTGTCCCTCTGTCGACGCGATCCGCGTTCCGCTCGAGACTGCGTTCGGCTCGCTCGGCGTGCCGGTCGCGGTCGAGGGTCGGGCCTCGCTGCGCTCGACGGCGTTCGGGCACTCGCTGCTGTCGCTCCTCCGGTTCGCCTGGCTCGCCGGCGAGCGGCCTGCGCTCTACGCACACCTGCGCTCGCCCTATTCGGGCGTGTCGCGCCGCGACGTCGACTGGATCGAGGGCAAGCTGCGCGGACGCGGGATCATGCGCGGCGACCGGGCCGTCGAGGTCACGGTCGAGCAGCGTGGTGGCCGCAGCATCCCCACCCTCGACGTTGCCGCGGCGGACGAGTCGTCCGTGGAGATCGTCCGCTCGCTCGCGGACCTGCTTCTGAGGAACGCGCACGGGACGCTCTCGCCCCCCGTCGGTGGGCAGTCGCTCGCCGATCTCGGAGCCCACGACGCGGTGTCGCGAACGGTGCGCGAGCTGGAGTCCCTGGTCGCCGCGGGAACCGAGGTGGGGCGGCGCGACGTCCTCGCCGCGCTCGAGCGGGCCACCGTACGGGGCGACGCCCCCGGGACGCCCGGCCGGGTCGCTGTCCTCGACTTCCTGCGCGCGCGCACCCGACGCTACGACACCGTCTTCGTCCTCGGGCTCGAGCAGGGCTCGCTCCCGCGGCGAACCCGCGTCGAGCCGTTCCTCGACGAGGACGCGCGCCGTACGCTCGACGAGCAGCACGGTGGGCGACTCGTGCGCCCCGATCAGGCGAGCCGGGACCGCTACCTGTTCGCGACGGCCTGCACCCGCCCCACGCGGCGGCTCGTCCTCGTGCGCCAGGCGGTGGGGGACGAGGGAACGCCGCGCGAGCCAAGCCCGTTCTGGGAGGCCGTGCGGGACGTCTTCGACGAGGACGACGTCAGGCATCACACGGTCCGCAGGCCGCTGTCCGCCGCCACACGCGAGCTCGAGGCGGCCCCGACCGAGCGCGAGCGTTTGCGCGCGCTCGCGCGAATGTCGGCCGTCGCGCCCGTAGAGGCGGCGGCACTCGCGCGCGAGAACGGGTGGGAGCGCCGGCTGAGGCGGGCGACGAACGCGTTCGACCGACCGACCGGGCTGACCCACGAGCGCGCGCTCCTGCTCCTCGGCAGTCGCGACGCGTACTCGGTCTCGGAGCTCGAGCGGATGGCGTCCTGCTCCGCGGCCTGGTTCGTCGAGCGGTACCTTCGGCCGGCGACGATCGACAAGCAGATCGACCGAATGATGCGCGGGTCGATCCTCCACGCCGCGCTCCAACGCTTCTACCAGCAGCTGCCGAGTGCGATCCCGGGCGCCGATCGGGTGGACGAGCGCAACGTCGAGGCGGCGGTGGCGCTCATGCACGAGTGCGTCGTGCAGGCCGTCGACACCGGGCTGAGGATCGACGCAGGCGACCTCGACCGGAGAGAGCTCGAGCAGGGGCTCCAGCGAGACCTCGAGCAGCTCGTGCGCGACGAGGCGTCCTCGCCCTCGCCGTTCGTCCCCCGTCACCTCGAGGTCTCGTTCCGGTCGTACGAGCTCGAGCCGGGCGTCGTCGTCAGCGGCAAGATCGACCGCGTCGACGGGGACCCGATGGGGGCGAGGGGCATCGTCCTCGACTACAAGTCGGGCGCAGCCTCCTCCGCGGCCGAGATCCGCGAGCGCGATCTGCTCCAGCTCCCGCTCTACATGCTCGTGCTCCGAGACCAGCTCGGCCTGGAGCCCGTCGGCGGCATGTACGTGCCCGTCGGCGGCGGCCGCCGTCCCCGAGGGATGCTGCGTGCGGGGGACGAGAGCGTCCAGGGCTTCAGCGCCCGCGACTACCTCGAGCCGGAGGAGTTCGCCGAGGCGATCGAGCGCGCCCGCGGAACCGCCGTCGGGCTCGTCGAGCGGATCCGGGGCGGCGACGTGCGCCACGACCCTCAGGGCGGCGACTGCCCCCACTGGTGCGATCTCTGGCGCATCTGCCGCAAGGAGCGGCCATGAGACCTGCCCCGAACGACCAGCAGCGTGCGGCGATCGAGGCGAGCGGCGGCGTGTTCGTCGCCGCGGGGGCCGGAACGGGCAAGACCGCGGTGCTCGTCGAGCGGTTCGTCCGAGCCGTGGTGGACGACGGCCTCGACGTCCAGTCGCTTCTCGTGATCACGTACACCGAGCGCGCGGCCGGTGAGCTGCGCGCGAGGATCCGCGAACGCTTGCTCGAGCGTGGGCGGCCGGACCTCGCGCTCGAGCTCGACGGGGCGTGGGTGTCGACGATCCACGGCTTCTGCAGGCGCCTGCTCGGAGCCCATCCACTCGACGCAGCGGTCGACCCGGCGTTCCGGGTGCTCGACGAGCCGCAGGCGCTCGTCGTACAGGCCGAGGCGTTCACCGCCGCGCTCGAGCGCTTCTGCGCGGCGGACGAGCCCGGTCGCTGGCGCCTGCTTGCGACGTACGGCGCGAGGGGCCTGCGGCAGATGCTCGTCGGGGTCTACGCCACGCTTCGGTCGGCGGGCCGGGATCTCGTGCTCGAGCCAGGGGCCCGTGCGGCACTCGACGAGCGCGTCGCGGAGCTGCGCGAGGCCGCGCTGTGCCTCGTCGACGATGCAGGGGCGACCGAGCTCCAGCGCGGCGCCGCCCAGGGCACGCTCGACCTCCTCGCCGCGTCGGCGCTGCCGGAACGGCTGCTGGCCCTGACGGAGCTGAAGGCTCGGGGGCCGCGGTCGGCGACGTTCGTCGAGGCGCGGGAGGCCGCCGTCGCCGCCGCGCTCGAGGAGCTCGCCGCGCGCGATCGCGCGCTCCTCCAGGAGCTCCTCGCCGAGTTCGCCGCCGAGTACGAGGAGGCGAAGGCACGGGAGGCGGCGCTCGACTTCGAAGATCTCCAGCTCCGGGCGCGCGACCTCCTTCGCGGCAACGAGGAGATCCGCGAGCGCACGCGCCAGCGGTTCCGCTCGATCATGGTCGACGAGTTCCAGGACACGAACCGCCTCCAGACCGAGCTCCTCGACCTCCTCTCGGAGGGAACAGGCGGGAACCTCTTCGTCGTGGGGGACGAGTTCCAGTCGATCTACGGGTTCCGCCACGCGGACGTCGCCGTGTTTCGGGAGCGCCGCGCGGCAGCGGAGACCGTGCTGCCGTTGACGCGCAACCACCGGTCTCGGCCGGAGGTGCTCGCCGCCGTCAACGAGCTCTTCGCCGCGGAGTTCGGCGATGAGTTCCAGCGCCTCGAGCCCGCTGCCGGCGCGGCGGGACCTGCGCTCTCGAGCGCGTTCGAGCTCCTCGTCACCGACAAGGCGGCGGCGGCAGAGGCGGGGGTGCACTGGCGCCGCTCCGAGGCCAGGCACGTCGCCCGGCGCGTCCGCGAGCTCGTGGACGCGGGGGTCGCGAGCCCGGGCGAGATCGTCCTCCTGTTCGCGGCGGGCACCGACGCCGAGTGGTTCGAGGAGGAGCTTCGTGCCCTCGGTCTCCCCACGTACCGCGCGGCGGGGCGGAGCTACTTCGGCCAGCAGCAGGTCGTCGATCTGCTCGCGTACCTGCGTCTCCTCCACAACCGCTACGACGACGAGGCGCTGCTCACCGTGCTCGCGTCCCCGTTCGTCGGCGTCTCGAACGACGCGCTCGTGCTGATCCGCGCCGACGCGTCGCGACAGCCGATCTTTCGCGGGATCGAGCGGTCCCTGCCAGGCGACCTGTCCGAGGAAGATCGGCGGCTCCTGCTCGCGTTCCGGCAGCGCTACGACCGGCTCCTCGAGCTTGCGGCGCAGGCGCCGCTGGAGCTGCTCTGCGAGCGGATCCTCGCCGAGCACGACTACGACCTCGCCGTCCTCGCACGCCACGACGGCACGAGGCGCTATGCGAACCTCCGCAAGCTTGCGCGGCTCGCGCGCTCGTACGAAGAGCTCCGCGGCGCCGATCTCGAGGGGTTCGTCCGCTTCGTCGAGGGACAGGAGGCGCTCGGCGCGAAGGAATCCGACGCGGTCTCGGAGGAGGAGGGCGGCAACGCCGTTCGGCTGCTGACGATCCACGCGGCGAAGGGTCTCGAGTTCAAGGTCGTCGTCGTCGCGGACGCGGGTCGGATCAGGCCGCCGGTCTCGGACATCCTCGCCCTCTCGGACGGCCGGTTCGGGTTCAAGGTCGCCCACCCGGCGACCGGGACGCGCGTCGGCACGGCGTCCTATCGCGATGTCAAGGGCGAGCGCGAGCGCGCCGAGCAGGCCGAGCGGTTGCGCCTCTACTACGTCGCGATGACCCGCGCGATGGAGCGCCTGATCGTGTCGGGCTCCGTCGGCACGCGCGACGACGCCGCCGAGGAGACCCCGATCGCCTGGGTGCTAGGTCGGTTGGGACTCGAGGACGACGTGCGCGAACGCGCGGCGGAGGAGCCGTACGAGGTCGAGCGGGGCGGGGCGCGTGTGCTCCTGCGGGTCGACCGTGGGCAGCCCGCACCGACGGCCCCGGACGTCACGCCGAGCGAGACTGTGGCGGAGCCGGAGGCGGGGCAGCTGGCGCTCTTCGAGGGGGCCGGCGAGCGGTTGCCGCTTCCGGCGCCGCGGCTCCGCGAGCTCGCCGCGATCCCGGAGCCGGCGCTCCATCACGTCTCGCGGCTGTCGTTCAGCGCGATCTCCCTGTTCGAGCGCTGCTCGTACCGCTACTACGCCGAGCGGGTCGCCGGGATGCGGCCGACACCCTGGACGGTCGGGGAGGGGGACGGAGGCCTGCACGCCACGGAGCTCGGCGATGCCGTGCACCGTCTGCTCGAGCGCGTCGAGCTCGCCCGACCAGCGCCGCCCGGCGATCTGGTGGAGCTCGTTCGCGCCTGGTATCGCGCGGCGTCCGACGAGGAGCTCGAGCGAGCTCGCGCGATGGTCGCCGCCTACTGCAACTCGACGCTCGCGCGCCGGGTCGCGGAGCTCGCCGGCGTCCGCGTTGAGCGGCCGTTCGCGTTCCTGCTCGACGACGTTCTGCTCAACGGCCGCCTGGACGTGCTCTGGCGCGAAGGCACTCGTGCGCTCGTGCTCGACTACAAGACGAACGCCCTCGGCGGCCGCGAGCCGGCGGAGATCGTCGAGCACGAGTACCGCGGGCAGCGAGCGGTCTATGCGCTGGCCTGCATGCGTGCGGGAGCAACCGAGGTCGAGGTCGTCTACCAGTTCCTCGAAGCGCCGGAGGACGTCGTCTCCAGGGCGTTCACGCAGGACGACGTCGCCGACCTGGAGAGGGAGCTCGGCGCGGTGATCGCACGGATCCGCGAGGGCGAGTTCCGGCCGACGCCGAGCGACTTCGCGTGCTCCGGCTGCCCGGCCCTCGATCGCGTCTGTGCCGGCCCCCGGCTCGGCTCCGAGCCGGACGGGGTGCCGCTCCCGGAGCTCACCGCAGCGGGGTAGCGTCCCCGGGGTGCGGGTCGCCGCGCTCTACGACGTCCATGGAAATCTGCCGGCGCTCGAGGCCGTGCTCGCCGATGCGCGCTGCGGCGAGGCGGACGTGATCGTCTGCGGCGGCGACCTCGTCGTCGGCCCGTATCCGGCCGAATGCCTCGACCTGCTCGAGGCGCAGGGGGAGCGCGTTCGGTTCCTGACGGGCAACTGCGACCGCGAGGCCGTCGAGCTGCCCGACGACGGGGAGCTCGGCGGGTCGGCGCGCTGGAGCAACGAGCGGCTCGGCCCCGACAGGGTGTCCAGCGTCTCGCGCTGGCCGCCGACCGTCGAGCTCGACGTGCCGGATCTCGGTCGCGTGCTGTTCTGCCACGCGACGCCGGCGTCCGACAGGCCGATCCTCACGCGGATCACGCCCGAGGACGTCGTCGCGCAGGAGCTCGACGGCGTCGCCGCGGACGTCGTCGTGTGCGGCCATACGCACGTCCAGTACGACCGTCGTGTCGGTTCCGTGCGCCTCGTCAACGCGGGCAGCGTCGGGATGCCCTACGAGGGCTCGCCGGATGCCCGCTGGGCCATCGTCGAAGACGGGAACGTCGAGCTCGTCGCGACCGCGTACGACGCACACGCGGCGCTCGAACGCCTCGAGCGCGCGGGCTTCCCGCTGTTCGAACGGTGGCTCGTCGAGCCGCTGCGCGGCGAGATCAGCGCGGAGGAGGCGACGGCGTCGTTCGAGAGCCGGCGTGGCGCGTAGTGCGTCTTGCAGCGATGCTCTCCAGGTCTCCGGCGTGCGATGAGCAGCGCCATGCGTCATCCTCAGTCGCCCCGATACCTACAGGTATCGGGGCTCCCTGCGTCCTAGCCTGGCTTGCTCCTCGCACGCCGGAAACGAGGCAGCATCACTGGAAGACGCACTAGCTACGTCCGGGAGGCGCGCAGACGCGGCCTCGGGACCCGGAAGGAACGCATCGGACCGATCGTCGAGCGGCTTGCGGCGGAGCACGAGGACGCCACGATCACCCTGCGCTTCCGCTCGGACGTCGAGCTCCTCATCTCGGTGATGCTGTCCGCGCAGACGACGGACGTGAACGTCAACCGAGTCACCCAGACGCTCTTCCGGAAGTACCGGCGACCCGAGGATTACCTCGCCGTCCCGGTCGAGGAGCTCGAGCGCGACATCTACGCGACGGGCTTCTACCGCCAGAAGACGAGGTCGATTCGCGGCGCGATGCGCGTGCTGCTCGAGGAGTTCGACGGCGAGGTGCCGCGCGGCCTCGACGAGCTGCTGCGGCTACCGGGCGTCGCCAGGAAGACGGCGAACGTCGTCGCCTCCGAGCTCGGTCACGCGCAGGGGATCGTCGTCGACACGCACGTCCGCCGGCTTTCGCAGCGGCTCGGGCTGACGCGGAACGAGGATCCGGTGAAGATCGAGCGCGATCTCCAGCGTGTCGTTCCACGCGCGGACTGGGCGCGCTTCCCGCACCTCCTGATCTGGCACGGGCGCCGCGTGTGCGTCGCGCGCCGGCCGCACTGCGAGTCGTGCGTGCTGGTCGACCTGTGCCCTGCGGCGCGGATCGACGTGATGCCCGGCTAAGGCCTGATCCAGCGCTGGACGACGAGATCGTCGCCTGCATGCTCCTCGGAGAGAAGCGCATACCGCGGTGGCGAGACGACCTGACGCCCCGACGCTGTCGCCTGGCCCGAGTCGCCCGCGATGACGACGAAGACGGCGTCGCCGCGACCGACCGTGGTGAGCCGGAGCTCGGGTGCGTAGTAGGAGAACGCCGCTCGCGCCCGCTGCGGAAGGACGACCACGGTGTCCTTCGCGCTCGCGTTCGCCCGGACGAGCTGCGCCGCCGCTCTCCAGTTCTCCGGCTGGTCGCGCGCCGCCGCCGTCGCGAGCGCCGCGACCGCGACGACCGCGAGGCCTGTTCCGGCCGCGAGGCGCACCCCGCGATCGGTGATCGCGACGAGGCCGATGCCTGCACCGAGCGCGAGGCCACCTGCCGCGACGGTGAGCGCGGCTCGCGGGTAGACGGGGACCACGACGCCGGCGGCGAGCACGAAGACGAGCGGCATCACCGCCAGGCCGGCCACGAGCGCAGCCTTCCAGCGACCGGTGCCGACCGTCGAGCCGCGGTACAGCGAGACGATCCCCCAGATCGCCAACCCCGCGACCGCCGGGCTCCAGGCAAGCGCGCGACCCATCCCGGCACCGACGTCGCCGAGCTCGAGCGGGCCTGCACCGTCGAGCGCATCGGCGCGGTCGAGCGCGGCAGCGCCGAGCAGCAGCCCGCATTCGACGACCGCGATGGCGAGTGCCGGTAGCGCGAGCCGCAGATCGAGCTGCCGCCAGGCGAACGCCGCGGCGACCAGGTGCGCCGCGAGCGCGCTCACGGCGATCGGATGGGTGAGTGGAAGCAGCACGGCGCTCAGCGCGTACAAGGCCCACCAGAACGCATTGCCCCGATCCACGGACCGCGCGAACAGCGCGCTCGAGACGAGCATCGCAGCGAGTGCGAAGGCGAGCGGGCCGACGGAGCGCGTGAGCGAGACGACTCCCACCGACGTGGCCAGCACAAGCGATGCGGCGGCGCCGGCGTACCGGCCCGCGAGCCGACGGCCGAGAAGATAGACAGCGACCGCGGCGACGATCCCGGCGAGCACCGACGGCAGGCGGAGCCAGAGCTCCGAGTCGCCGTGCCTGGCGACGGGCTGGAGCAGCGCGAGGTAGCCGACCCGTGCAGGGTCGTCCGAGATCGCGCGGTCGACAACCTCGGAGAAGGAGCCCTGCGCGGCGGTCAGCAGCGTGGCCTCGTCGACGACGAGGGCGCGACGGCCGAGCGCGACGAGCCCGAGCACGCCGGCCAGCATCGGCCCGAGGTACGGCAGCGTGCGGTCGACGACGGCGACGAGACGCCCTGCCACGGCGACCGACTCGTCCGACGGCGTCTGGGTGTGGGCCGGGGCGCTCACCCGAACCGAGGGTACCGCCGCCGTCGGCGGACGTCCCACCCTTCGCGTACGCCGGTACCGCGATACCCTGCCCGCGTCATGTCCCGCCGGTTGCTCGCGGCAGGTGCGGCAGTCGTCGTCGCGGCCGCGGCGCTCGTGGCGCTCTGCGGGTGGTACTTCCTGCTGCGGGACCACGCCGAGCCCACGAGCATCGCCGGCGCGATCGCCGCGTTCAGGACGCAGCAGACGGGGGAGGGGAAGTCTCCGGTCCCCGCCGGCGTCTACGTCTACGACATGATCGGCGACGTGCGCTATGAGGAGGACGCTCGGCCCACGGCGCTGGCGCGTCGCGGTCGAGCCCGCGCTCGTCCCACCGCCCCGCCACAGCGGCCGGAGCGGTGACCGCGAGCTGCTCCAGCGCCTCGCCGACCGTTGGACCGCGCAGCTGCGCGCGCATGCCGAGCACTGGGCGGCCGTCTACCCGATCAGCTGGACGCCGGCCGAGGCGGATGCGGTTCCGTCAGAGCCAGCGGCGCCAGCGGAAGAGCGCGAGCTGCACGACGGTCGTCACGGCGATCAGCCCGACTGACATCCCGAAGGTCCAGTACCAGTCGTGGAAGTGCCCGGCGAAGTTCTGGCCGAAGAAGCCCACGATCAGGCTCGGGACGAGCACGAGCGAGGCGATCACCGTCAGCGTCTTCGCGACCTCGTTCTGCTGCTCCGCGATCTTCGCCTGGTAGTAGTCGCGCACGCCGCCGAGGAGGTCCCGCGCGACGTCGAGCTCCTCCGTCACGCGGACGAGCGTCTCGTACGTGTCGACGAAGCGGATCTCGATCTCGGGCGGGAAGAGGCCGGAGTGCCCGACGTCGACCCGGCCGTCGACGATCCGTCGCGCGATGCCGCGTGTCGCGCTCGACGCCCGCCGCGCCCGCAGGAGCTCGTTGCGAAGGACGCTGATCCGGCGACGCACGGTGGCGCCCGTCAGGTGCTCGATCTCTTCCTCGAGGTCGTCGATCGACTCGTAGATTCCGTCGACGAGCTCGAGGAACGCGTCGGCTGCGTCGTCGACCGCCGCGTGGAACACCTCGCCCGCGGGCACGCCGGCATCGACGCGTGCCGCGATGCTGTCGACGGACGCGAGCTCCCCGTTCGGTCCGGTCTTGCGGATCGTGACGATCTTCTCGGGGGTCGCGACGAGGTCGAGCTCCAGGTACTCGGCTCGGTCCGCGCCGGTCACGGTCACCGGCTGAGCGAGAACCGCCAGCACACAGTGCCCATGACCCCGCAGGATCGGCATCGCCGCCCGACCGTCGCGCTCCGAGGCCCCGAGGAGCTCCATCGCTGCCGGCGGTGGAGGAGGGGTGATCGACTGGGCGATCTCGTCCCCGGTCGGGTCGACCAGATCGGTCCACTCCGCCGCCACGACCACCGAGGGACGACGCCTACGAGACCGCGAGACCGGCGGATAACGATGCGTGCCGCTGCTCGCTCAGCCACCGCTCTGCGTCCAGCGCTGCGGCGCATCCGGAGCCGGCCGCGGTGACGGCCTGGCGGTAGACGTGATCCTGGACGTCGCCCGCCGCGAACACGCCCGGGACGTTCGTCTCGGTCGACTTGCCGCGCGTGACGAGATAGCCGGTCTCCGGCTCGTGGTCGAGCTGGTCGAGGAACAGCGCCGTATTCGGGTCGTGGCCGATCGCGACGAACAGGCCGTCGGTCTCGAGCACTGACTCCTCGCCCGTGACGGTGTCGCGCAGTCGGACACCGGTGACCGAGCTCTCGCCCAGGACCTCCTCGACGACCTTGTTCAGCAGGAGCTCGATCTTCTCGTTGGCGCGGGCCCGGTCGACCATGATCGGCGACGCACGAAACTCCTCGCGGCGGTGGACGACGATCACCCTGCTCGCGAAGCGAGCGATGAAGCTCGCCTCCTCCATCGCGGAGTCGCCGCCCCCGACGACCACGACGGTCTTGTCGCGGAAGAACGCGGCGTCGCAGGTCGCGCAGTACGAGACGCCGCGCCCCTGGAGGACGCGCTCCGACTCGAGCCCGAGCTGGCGGGCGGTCGCGCCCGTCGCGACGATCACGGCCTCGGCGCGGTACTCGTCGTCGCCGACCCACACGCGGAACGGCCGCTCCGAGAAGTCGACCCGCGTCACGTCGTCCGTGAGGAACGTCGTGCCGAAGCGCTCCGCCTGGCGCCGGAAGTCCTGCATCATCGCCGGGCCCAGGACGCCGTCGGCGTATCCCGGGTAGTTCTCCACGTCGGAGGTGATCATCAGCTGGCCACCCCAGTTGAAACCCTCGATGACGAGCGGCTCGAGGTTCGCGCGCGCCGCGTAGAGCGCAGCGGTGTAGCCGGCGGGGCCACCGCCGATCACGATCAGGTTGCGGACGTCGTCCAATGCTCTGCAGCGCTCCTCCGTGGAGTCTTACCCCTCACGAGAGGAAACGACGACCCGGTCAACGATGTTCCTGGCCTCATGCGGCGTCCGCGTCCTTCTGAACGACCTCGAGCTGAAGCGGCTGCAGCTGCGACGAGGCATGCTCGGTCAACGGCGGCATGTCGTCGAGTGTCCCGCGTGTCGCTGCGAGCCCTTCGAGCCGGCGAGCGGAGACCAGCACCCGGGACCCGTAGGAGCCGACGGCCTTGTTGTACGCGCCGACCGCGGAGTCGAGACCGCGCCCGACCTTCGCAAGGTGGTCGGCCATCGTGCTCAGACGATCGTGCAACTCCGAGGCGACCTTCAACACCGCCTCTGCGTGGTCGGACGCATTCTCGTTCTGCCAGGCGACGCGGATCGTGCGAAGCATCACCACGATCGTGCGGGGCGTCGCGAGCAGGACGCCACGCTCGTACGCGAAGCTGAAGAGATCCGCGTCCTGCTCCTCGGCCGCCGCGAGGTATGCGTCGCCAGGCAGGAACATGAACGTGAAGTCGGGCGAAGGCGTCACGTGCGCCCAGTAGCCCTTCCGGCCGAGCTCCTGGACATGGAGGCGGACTCGCCGGGCGAACTCCGCCAGTGCCGCGGCGCGCTCGTCTTCGCCGGTTGCCCGGGCGGCCCGCTCGAACGCGTCGAAGGGAGCCTTCGAGTCGATCACGACGTTCTTGCCTCCC
>Ga0207661_10001320_pt1 | contig 16601 bp, 14 predicted proteins | sample KBSC713LmetaG_FD_184337 | JGI IMG/M metagenome (GOLD analysis project Ga0207661, IMG submission 184337) | Corn rhizosphere microbial communities from Kellogg Biological Station, Michigan, USA - KBS C7.1-3L metaG (SPAdes) (version 2) | ecosystem: Host-associated > Plants > Roots > Rhizosphere ...
GTGCTGGAGGAGATCGCGATGTACGACGACGAGCCCCAGGACCGGGTCCACGACGTCCTCGCCGAGGCGGTCTTCGGCGGGCATCCGCTCGGGCGGCGGGTTCTGGGCGAACCCGAGGTGATCGCCTCGATCCCGGTCCCCGACATCGAGGCTTACCGCAGGGCCCACTACGCGGCGCCACAGATCGTCGTCGGCGCCGCCGGGCACCTCGACCACGAGCGCATCGTCGAGTTGGCCGAGCGGCTCGTCAACCCGCCGAGCGAGGGGGAGGGGCAGATTCGCGAGGCTCCCCTCAGCGGCGACTCGCGGCTCTGCTTCCTGCAGAAGGAGACCGAGCAGTACCACATCTGCTTCGGGGCGCCGGGGCTGCGGCGCGACGACCAGCGCCGCTATCCGCTGGCGGTCCTCGACGCGATCTTCGGCGGCTCCACCTCCTCCCGGCTCTTCCGCGAGGTGCGGGAGAAGCGCGGGCTCGCCTACTCGGTCGGCTCCTACAACGAGCAGTTCACCGACCAGGGCCTCGTCGCCACCTACGTCGGCACCCGCGAGGACAACGTCGAGGAGGCCTGCCAGATCATCGGCACGGAGATGGCCCGCCTGCGTTCCGAGCCGGTCTCCCAGGAGGAGCTGACCCGGGCGAAGGAGAGCGTCAAGGGCCGGCTCGTCCTCTCCTCGGAGTCGACGGCGGCGCGGATGACCCGTATCTCCCGCGCCACCCTGTTCGGGCTGCCGATCGAAACCCTCGACGAGATGCTGGCCAAAGTCGACGCGATCGGCGTCGAGGACCTGACCGAGCTGGCCGGCGAGCTCTACGCGGCCGAGAAGCTTTCGGCGGCCTGCGTCGGCACCGATGAAGACCGCTTCCGCTCCGCGCTGGCGCCGGTCAGCGAGGCCCTGGTAGCAGCATGATCAGGGTTGCGGTCGCCGGTGCCGCCGGGAAAATGGGCGCGACCGTCTGCGAGGCAGTCGAAGCGGCCGAGGGTCTGGAGCTGAGCGGGCGCGCCGATCCGGCGCTGGGGACCGAGCTGACAGAGGTGCTCCCCGAGGCCGACGTCGTCGTCGACTTCACCGTCCCCGACACGGCGCTGGCGAACGTGAAGGCCTGCCTGGAGGCCGGTGTCCACGCCGTCGTCGGCACCACCGGCTTCGACCTCGACGCCGCCCGCGCCGCGGCCGAGGCTTCGCGGGCGAACTGCTTCGTCGCCCCCAACTTCGCGATCGGGGCGGTGCTGCTGATGGAGGTCTCGCAGACGATCGCCAGGCACATGCCCGAGTGCGAGATCGTCGAGCTCCACCACGACCGCAAGCTCGACGCGCCCTCCGGGACCGCGAAGCGCACCCAAGAGCTGATCGACGCCGCCGGCGGCAACGTTCACCAGCCGATCCACTCGGTCCGCCTGCCCGGCCTCGTCGCCCATCAGGAAGTGATCTTCGGCGGCGTCGGGCAGACGCTGGCGATCCGCCACGACTCGATCGACCGCAGCTCCTTCATGCCCGGCGTCGTCCTCGCCTGCCGCAAGGTGGGGGGGCTGCCCGACCGCTTCACGGTCGGGCTCGAGAAGCTGCTTTAGGCCGCGCGACGGGATACCCTGAGTGAGATGAAGGAGATCAAGGGAGTCCTCACCGCGATGGCGACCCCGTTCGACGCCGACGGGAGGGTCGACCACGACTGCGCCCGCCGCCTCGCCTCTCATCTGCTGGAGCACGGCTCCCACGGGCTGGTGATCGCCGGCAGCACCGGCGAGTGTCCGACCCTGACCGACGGGGAGGAGATCGAGCTGCTGGAAGCGGTGCGCAAGGAGGTCGGCGAGGAGGTACTGCTGGTCTGCGGGACCGGAACCAACGACACCCGCCACTCCTGCGAGCTGACCAAGATGGCCGCCGACGCCGGCGCCGACGCCTCGCTGGTCGTCGTCCCGTACTACAACAAGCCGAATCCGGCCGGGATCCGCGCCCACTTCGAGACCGTCGCCGCCGCTGTCCCGGAGCTGCCGATGGTGATGTACAACATCCCCTCCCGGGTTGTGATCAACGCCAGTCCGGAGCTGCTCGGTGAGCTCGGGCGCGACGTCGACAACATCGTCGCCGTCAAGCAGGCCAACGACGACGAGCTCGGCCCGATCGAGGGCCTGACGGTCCTCGCCGGCAACGACAACGTTCTCCTCGGCGTGCTCGAGTTCGGCGGCGGCGGCGGGATCACCGTCGCCTCCCACATCGTCGGCGAGCGGATGCGGGAGATGTGGGACGCGGCCCAAGCGGGCGACCTCGACCGCGCCCGCACCATCGACGCCGAGATCACTCCGGTCTACGAGGCGACCTCGGTCACCACCAACCCGATCCCGCTGAAGGCGGCCCTGGCGATGCTGGGGCTGTGCGAGGACCGGCTCAGACTTCCCCTGGTATCCGCCGACGACGAGCAGCGCGCCGCCATCAAGGCCGGCCTCGACGCCGCTGGCGTCGCGATCGCCAGTTAGACACCAATACCGAAGAGAGTGAGTAACTAAGTGCCAAGCAAACTTCGAGTGCTGCCCCTGGGTGGCCTCGGCGAGATCGGCAAGAACATGACCGTGATCGAGTACGGCGGCCGCATCGTCGTCGTCGACACCGGGCTGATGTTCCCAACTGCCGAGATGCACGGGATCGACCTCGTGCTGCCCGACTTTTCCTACCTGCGCGAGCGCGCCGACGACATCGAGGCGATCGTCCTCACCCACGGCCACGAGGACCACGTCGGGGCGCTGCCCTACGTCCTCCGCGAGGTCGGGATGCCGCCGGTGATCTACGGCGGCCTGCTGACGATCGGGATGGTCCGTTCCAAGCTCGACGAGCATAAGCTCGGCGAGTCGGCGCCGCTGCAGGAGCTGCCGCCGGGGGAGGTGGTCAAGCGCGGTCCCTTCGAGATCGAGCTGATCCACCTCGCCCACTCGATCCCCGACATGCGCGCCGTGCTGCTGAAGACCGAAGCCGGCTCGGTGCTGATGACCGGCGACTACAAGTTCGACCAGACCCCCGTCGACGGTCGCCCCGCCGACGTCTCGCGCCTGGCGGCGCTGGGCCAGGAAGGGCTGACGCTGCTCTGCGGCGACTCGACCAACGCCGACCGGCCGGGGGTGGCACCCTCGGAGTCCGCGGTCGGGCCCGCCCTGTTGGAGCAGTTCGCCCGCTGCAAGGGGCGGATCGTCGTCACCTCCTTCGCCTCGAACATCCACCGCGTCCAGCAGGTGATCGACGCCGCCGCCCAGCTCGACCGCAAAGTCGCGCTGGTCGGGCGCTCGATGCGGAAGAACTTCAACATCGCCTCCAACTTGGGCATCGCCAGCGCCCCCGAGGGGATCTTCATCCAGCCGCGAGAGATCGAGGACTTCGCCGACGAGCGGATCGTCGTGATCTCGACCGGGAGCCAGGGCGAGCCGCTCTCGGCGCTGCGGCGGATGGCCAACAACGACCACCGCGACGTCCAGCTGCACTCCGGCGACACCGTCGTCTTCTCGGCGACGCCGGTGCCCGGCAACGAGCGGGCGGTGAATGAGACGATCGACCGCATCTACGAGATCGGCGCCACCGTGATCACCGCCAAAGACGCGCCGATCCACGCCTCCGGCCATGGCTGGCAGGAGGAGCTGAAGCTGATGCTGAACCTGACCAGGCCCCGCTTCGTGATGCCGGTTCACGGCGACCACAAGCGCCTGCGGCTGCACTCGGAGCTGGCCGAATCGGTCGGAATCGACTCCGACAGCATCTTCCAGGGCCGCAACGGCCTGCCCCTGGAAGTCGACCGCGACGGCGCCGGCTTCGGCGAGGACATACACGCCGGCGTCATTTACGTCGACGGGGTCAACATCGGCGAGCCCGACGACGCCGCCCTCCGCGACCGCCGCGAGATCTCCGCCGACGGCATCTTCATCGTCGTCGCGACGATCTCCAGCGACGACGGCAAGGTCGTCGCCGACCCCGAGGTGATCTTCCGCGGCGTCGCCTTCCTCGAGGAGGCCGACGCCCTCGTCGAAGACCTCAAGGACCTGGTCGAAGACCAGCTCGAAGACGCCGCTTCCGCCCGTCGCCGCGAGAATCACCTGATCGAGGAAGACCTGCACGACGCGATCGGCAAGTTCGTCTGGCAGCGCCTCCGCCGCCGCCCGATGATCCTCCCAGTCGTGGTCGAGGTCTGATTCGGGAAACGATGGTGGGGGAGAGGAGGGACGGGTACCCCTCCCGGGAGCACCTCCGCCGAGAGAAGCGGATTTGGGCTGACGCCCGAGAGCTGCCGGCTCGGCTCCATGCGGAGTACCCGGAAGGGGTACCCGTCCCTCCTCGATGACAGCCTCGAACCCCCAACAGCGCTCGAGTCAAATCAGCTAGCGACCGAAGGCGACTTGCTCCGGCGATAGTTATTTCACCTCGATCGTCACCCAGGGTTCGATCGCGTAGGGAGTCGGGTGGGGGTCGCTGGGTACTCAGCATGAAGCCGGGCCGGTAAGGCCCGAGGCGTCAGCAGGAAACTGTGTTGTTCCCGGCGGAGGTGCTCCCAGCGACCCCCACCCGACTCCCTCTCCCACCACCCCGTCGACCCAAAGAAAAGCCCGCCGGAGCGAATCTGGGGAGAAGCTCCGGCGGGCAATGTGTCTCGTCCGCGGAGAAAATTAGGACGCCGTCCTAAAGCCCCTTTAAAGGTTTTCGGAGCGTTGTCTAAGGCTTGAGGACGTAGCCGGCGCCGCGTTTGGTGTGGAGCAGGCGGCTCTCACCGCCGGCCTCGAGCTTGCGGCGCAGATTGGAGATGAAGACGTCGATCGTGTTGGTCGCCGCCATCGGGTCGTAGCCCCAGACCTCGTCGAGGAGGCGCTCGCGGGAGACGACGAGGCGCTCGTTGCGCATCAGGAACTCGAGCAACTCGAACTCGCGGTTGGTCAGCTCGATCTCACGCTCGCCGCGGCGGACCTCGCGGGTGTCGGGGTTGAGGATGAGGTCGGCGACCTCGAGCGAGGCGGCGCCGCGCGGGGGGCGCCGGCGCAGCAGCGCCCGGATCCGCGCCAGCAGCTCCTTGCGCTCGAAGGGCTTGACCAGGTAGTCGTCGGCACCGCTGTCGAGCCCGGTGACCCGGTCCTCGGTCTCCGAGCGCGCGGTCAGCATGAGGATCGGCACGTCGCCGTCGCTGCGCAGGCGCCGGCAGACCTCGACCCCGTCCATCCCCGGCAGACCCAGGTCGAGCACGACCAGGTCGGGAACGAAGCCGGCGGCGACGTCGAGCGCCTCGACCCCGTCGGCCGAGGTGCGCACTTCGTAGCCCTCGTTGCGGAGCGAGCGGCGGAGGACGTCGGCGATGTCGACGTCGTCCTCGACGATGAGCACGCGACCGCCGATCTGGTCGACTTCGGAGAGCACGGGACGATGGTAGCCGCCGAAAACGGCGCTTTGCGCGACTTTTAGTCCAGGTTTAGCTCGCAGGGGAGCGGCGACCGGCGTCGAACGGGGGACCATGTTCGTGCGCAAGAAGCGCGCCGGAACGGCGCGAGGCCGGAAAGCTGCATCCAACCGGAAGGCGAAAGGGAGGGCGAAAGCCGGGCTGCGCCTGCCCAGCGGGCTCGAGCAGCGCCACCTCGACCTGATCGGCCTATTCCTCGTCGCCTTCGGCGTCTACCTGGTCTTCGTCCTCTTCTTCGGCTGGGAGGGGGGCAAGGTCGGCTACGGCTCCGAAACCGCACTCGCCTATCTCTTTGGCCAGGTCGGCGCCCGCATCTTCACCGTGCTGCTGTTGGTCGTCGGCGGGATGCTGCTCACCGGCACCTCCGTCTCCGCGCTTGCCCGTGGGATCGGCAGGGGCCTGCGGGCGCTCTTCCGCGGCGTCTTCGCCGGCGGCGACGCCGCCGCCCGCACCGTGGCGCGCACGCACGCCGACTGGCGCGAACACCGTGAGGCCCGCGCCGAGGCGGCCACCGTCGCCGGCGCGACCGACGTGATGAGCACCTATCCGGAGGACGAGGAGGATTTCGAACCGACCGTCGCCCTCGCCGAGGAGGACGACTTCGACAGCCAGCTGTTCGACGCCGAGACCGCCGAAGAGGAGGCCGAGCCGGAGCCCGGGGAGCAGGTCGAGCTGAAGAACTACGACTCCGCCGATGCCGTCGCGGTGGTCGACGAGGGCGACCGCGCCCATGCCGGCCTGACGCCGATGGGCTCCAAGCGCGGGGTGACGATGTCGGAGGAGATCGACTACCGCCCACCCTCCCTGAAGCTGCTCGAGCGCGGCAAAGGCGACAAAGGCCCGGATCCGAAGGACCACGAAGCGGTCGGCCGCAAGCTGGTCGAGACGCTCGGCCACTTCGGGGTCGAGGCGAAGATCGTCGGCATCGTCAGCGGCCCCCACGTCTCCCGCTTCGAGCTGCGCCTGGCGCCCGGAACCAAGGTCAAGAAAGTGACCGAGCTGGCGAACGACATCGCCTACGCGCTTGCCTCCACCGACATCCGCATTCTCGCCCCGATCCCCGGCAAGCAGGCCGTCGGGGTCGAGGTCCCCAATCGCACCCGCAAGATGGTCCGCCTCGGCGACATCTACGCCGGCCGGCCGGAGAAGACCTCGCCGCTGGTCGCCTGGCTCGGCAAGGGGATCGACGGCAACGCCGTCTGGACCGACATCGCGAAGATGCCGCACGTCCTCGTCGCCGGCACCACCGGCTCGGGCAAGAGCGGTTGCGTCAACGCGATCCTCTCCTCGATCCTGATGCAGGCCTCACCGAACGAAGTCCGGCTGGTCCTGGTCGACCCCAAGCAGGTCGAGCTCAACCACTACGAGAACGTCCCCCACCTGCTGACGCCGGTGGTCACCTCGCCGCGGCTGGCGGCCAACGTCCTCTCCAACCTGATCGGGGAGATGGAGAGCCGCTACGGGATCATGAGCGAGGCCCGCGCCCGCAACCTCAACGAGCTGAACCGGGTCCGCGTCAGGAAGGGGGAGGCGCCGCTGCCCCACATCCTCTGCGTGATCGACGAGCTCGCGGACCTGATGATGGTCGCCCCGGCCGAAGTCGAGGACTCGATCATCCGCCTGGCGCAGAAGTCCCGCGCCACCGGCATTCACCTGGTGCTGGCGACCCAGCGCCCCTCGACCGACATCATCACCGGCACGATCAAGGTCAACATCCCCTCGCGGATCGCCTTCGCCGTCTCATCGCAGACCGACTCGCGGGTGATCCTCGACCAGGGCGGGGCGGAGGCGCTGCTCGGCCAGGGGGACATGCTCTTCCGCGGCGCCGGGACCTCGAAACTGTCGCGTGTCCAGGGCGCCTTCATCACCGAGGACGAGATCGCCCGGATCACCGGCCACTGGGCCAAGCAGGGCGAACCCGAGTTCGAGGACGAGCTGCTGGAGGCCCCGGCGGAGGTGGGAGAGGAGAGCCGCGGCGAGGACGACTTCGACCCCGACAGCGACGATCTGCTCGACGAGGCGATCCGACTGGTCGTGCAGACGGAGACCGCTTCGGTCTCGATGATCCAGCGCCGCCTGCGGGTCGGCTACACCCGCGCCGGGCGGCTGATCGACATGCTCGAGCGCCGCGGCGTCATCTCCGGCTACGAGGGCTCGAAACCGCGCCAGGTCCTGATAGGCCAGGCGGACCTGTCGCGCGTGCTGGCCGGCGATGCCGAGCCGGAGCCGGTCGCGGTCGAGTCCGATCCGGACGTTCAGTAGCTGGAATTCTTTGCGTTGCGGCAGCGATGGCCGCAAAATGGAGGATGTGGACGATGGCGTCGGGAAGAAGCTTCACGAGGCCCGGGCCCGAAGCAAGCTGAGCCTCGAGCAGGTCGAGGAAGCGACGAAGATCCGCCGCCGCTACCTGCAGGCGATCGAGGACGAGGACTGGGACGAGCTGCCGGGCGACATCTACGCTCGCGCCTTCATCCGCACCTACGGATCCTTCCTCGGGCTCGACGGCGAGCGCCTGGCCGAGGACCAGCGGCAGGTGCGGGGCTCGGCCCGCCCGGGCGAGCGCCTGCCGCGGGTCGATCCGCGCCCGCGCAAGGTCGTGAGGCGCCGGGGCCAGCGCCGTCGAGTGCCGCCACAGCTGGTCACCGCGGTAGTCCTCGCGCTCGTCGTCGGAGCCCTGGTCGCGATCGTCCTTCTCAGCGGCGGCGGCTCCAACTCGCCCAGTTCGAGAGAACTCGAAGCGACCGTCGACAAGGCCGGCCGGCCGCAAAAGGCGACGCGATCCCAGCCAGGGGCGGAACGCGGCCACTCCTTGAAGCTCCAGGCCAAGGGAGAAGTCTGGGTTTGCCTGCTCGACGGAGCGGGAAAGCCGCTGGTCGACGGCCAGATCCTCGACGCGGGTGAAGCCGCAGGTCCGTTCCGCTCCGGTAGCTTCACCCTCGCGCTCGGGAACGGCGCCGTGACCATGACCGTGGACGGAGAGCAGGCAAACACGCCCGAACCGTCGAGCCCGATCGGGTTCGCGGTCGACCGTCGCGGCAAGGTGCGCGAACTGCCCGAAGGCGAACGCCCCACCTGCACGTGATCCGCGCCGGCATCGTCGTCACCGGGACCGAGGTCCTCACCGGTCGGATCTCCGACAGCAACGGCCCCTGGGTCTCCCAGCAGCTGGCCGAGCAGGGGGTCGAGGTGGCGCACATCCTCCTCGTCGGCGACCGCCCCGACGACCTCGAGGCGGCGCTGCGGTTCATGGTCGCCGAGGGGATGGACCTGATCGTCACCACGGGTGGGCTGGGACCGACCGCGGACGACCTGACGGCGGAGGTCGTCGCCCGCTTCGCCGGGCGGCGGATGCTCCTCGACGAGGAGATGGAGGAGAAGATCGCCGAGATCCTCAGCGGCTTCGCCCAGCGCTTCCGGCTCGATCCCGAGGCGCTGCGGACGGCGAACCGTAAGCAGGCGATGGTCCCGGAGGGGGCGGTGCCGCTGGATCCGGTGGGAACTGCGCCGGGGCTGGTCGTCCCAGCCGGCGAGCGGGTCGTGATCGTGCTGCCGGGACCGCCGCGCGAGCTGCAGCCGATGTGGCCGGCGGCGCTGGGGACCGAGCCGGTGCAGGAGCTGCTGAGCCGGGCGACGCCGCTGCGCGGCTACACGATGCGGATGTTCGGGGTGCCGGAGTCGGAGATCGCCAAGAGCCTGCGGGAGCTGGAGGCGGCGGGCCTGGAGCTGGAGGCGGTCGAGATCACCACCTGCCTGCGCCGTGGCGAGATCGAGATCGACGTTCGCTACCGCGACCACGCCCTGGAGGTTGCCGAGGCGGTGCGGGCCGGGCTGGTCGAGCGCCACCGCGAGGAGACCTTCAGCCTCGACGGGGAGACGATCGACGCCCAGGTGGCGACGCTCCTGCTCGGCCACCGGCTGGCTCTCGCCGAGTCCTGCAGCGGCGGCCTGCTGGCGGCCCGGATAACCGACCTCGCCGGCGCCTCGGAGTACTTCGCCGGCGGCGTCGTCGCCTACTCGAACGAGGCGAAGAGCGAGATGCTCGGTGTCGACGCCGGGCTGATCGAGGCAAAGGGAGCGGTCTCGCCCGAGGTGGCCGAGGCGATGGCGATCGGCGCCCTGGAGCGCTTCGACGCCGGGGTCGCCGTCTCGATCACCGGCATCGCCGGCCCCGGCGGCGGCAGCGAGGAGAAGCCGGTCGGCTACGTCTGCTTCAACGCCCGGCTGGCGGACGGGACCGCGATCGCCCGCGATCCCGTCATCCCCGGCGGCCGGCTCGACATTCGCGAGCGCTCGGCGCTGGTCGGGATGCACCTGCTGCGCATGCTGCTCGGCGAGGAAGTCGGCACGAAGTCGTAGCCGAAGATTTGCTGTTGAGCGTTGTTTCGTGCGCAGCGGCCCCGTAGCGTGGCGGCCGTGGCCAAGGAGCGATTGAAAAGCCCGCGGGCGCGTCTGTTCGTCGCCCTCGACCTGCCCGACGACCTCCGCGAGGGGATCGTCGCCTGGGGGAGGGAGGCGCTTGCCGATCCGGCTCTGCGGCCGGTAGCGCCGGAGTCGCTCCACATCACCCTCGCCTTCCTCGGCTACCGGCCGGAGAAGGAGATCGAGGGGATCGCCGCGATGGTGCGGGAGCGGGTCGGCCCGGCGCCGTGGGTGGAGCTGCTCGACCCCGAGCAGCGGCCGCCGCGGGGGCGGGCACGGCTGTACGCGCTGCCGGCGCTCTCCCCCGGGGCCGAGGCCCTGCAGGAGGGCGTCGCGCAGGGATTGGCCGCGGAAGGTTTCTACGAGCACGAGAAGCGGCCATTCTGGCCGCATGTGACCGTGGCCCGGGTCCGTCCCGAGGGGCGCGGATCGCGGCGGCCGGCGGTCGTCGCAAGCCCTCCGGGGAAGCTCCCCGAGGGCATGTCGGAGGCGCGAATTTGCCGCCGGATGACGCTTTACCGTTCTGAACTCCAGCCGACCGGCGCGCGCTACGTGCCGTTGGCACAAGTCGAGCTGCCCTGAGGCAGGGTGGCAGTGAGGTGATCGAGATGGCAAAACCGAACTTGAAAGAGGCCTCGGCGAAAGAGGCCAAAGCGAAGGACGCGGCGCTCGAGGCCGCGGTGACGCAGATCGAGCGCGACTTCGGCCAGGGCTCGCTGATGCGCCTGGGCGACAAAGGGACGGTCAAGGTCGACGCGATCCCGACCGGGGCGCTGGCCCTCGACCTGGCGCTGGGGATCGGCGGCGTGCCGCGCGGCCGTATCGTCGAGATCTTCGGCCCCGAGTCCTCGGGCAAGACGACGCTGATCAACCACATCATCGCCCAGGCCCAGGCAATGGGCGGCGTCTGCGCCTTCATCGACACCGAGCACGCGATCGACCCCGTCTACGCGCGGGCGATCGGCGTCGACACCGACGAGCTGCTCGTCTCCCAGCCCGACTACGGCGAGCAGGCGCTGCAGATCGCCGACCGGCTGATCGCCTCGGCTGCGGTCGACGTGGTCGCGATCGACTCGGTGGCGGCGCTGACCCCCAAAGCCGAGCTGGACGGGCAGATCGGCGACACCACCGTCGGCCTGCAGGCGCGGCTGATGTCGCAGGCGCTGCGGAAACTGGCGGGGAGTCTGAACCGGACGAAGACGGTGTGCCTCTTCACCAACCAGATCCGCGAAAAGATCGGGGTCCAGTTCGGTTCGCCGGAGACGCAGCCGGGCGGGCGGGCGCTGAAGTTCTACTCCTCGCAGCGCCTCGACATCCGCCGCATCGAGACCCTGAAAGAAGGGACCGAGGCGGTTGGCAACAGGGTTCGCGTCAAAGTCGTCAAGAACAAGGTCGCCGCGCCCTTCCGCCAGGCCGAATTCGACATCGAGTACGGGGTCGGGATCTCGCGCGAGGGGGGCCTGCTCGACTTCGGGATGGAGCAGAACCTGGTGCAGAAATCGGGCTCCTTCTTCTCCTACGGCGAGACCCGGCTCGGTCAGGGCCGCAACAACGCCAAGCAGTTTCTGGTCGACAACCCGGAGCTGGCCCTGGAGATCGAAACCAAGGTCCGGGCGGCGCTCGGAATCGACGGTGAGCCGGCCCGGCCAGCCGAAGAGGAGACCGCTCCTGCGGCAGCCGAGGCGAGGGCGGCGTAGGCCGCTTTCGCTTCAAGGCGATCCGAGCGCAGACCTCTATAGGATCGCGCCTGCGATATGAGCAACGAGACCCTCTTCTACGCCTGCGGCGTCGTCCTCGCCGTTTCGGCCGTCGTCGTCACCTTCGTCGGCCTGAAACTGAAGGACTTCCCCGGCAAAGCGCTGCCGATCGTGATCCTCTGGTTCGCGCTCTTCGTCGTCGGCGCCACCACCTTCGCCGTCAAGTACTCGGGCGAAGAGCAGGAAGCGCGGGCGGCCGAGCTCTCGAAGGCGAACGAAGCGATCGAAAAGGACGAGGGCGACGGCGGCTTCAGCAACGAAGCCGGGGCTGAAGGCGGCGAAACCGAGAAGAGCGAAGAAGAAGCCGAAAAGGGGAAGGAAGGGCCGGAAGAAGAAGAACCGGTCGGTCCCACGGAAGGCTCGCAGGAAGAAAAGGGCGGCAAGAGTGGGTCTCAGAGTGCCGAAGCCGCGACGACTCTGGATCTCGCTGCCGACCCCACCGCGATCGCCTATGACCAGACCGAGCTTTCGGCGAAAGCGGGCAAGGTAACGATCGACTTCACCAACCCCTCGCCGCTCGAACACAACGTGGTGATCGAACAGAACGGGAAGGAACTGGCCGGGTTCGAACCGATCGCCGAAAGCGAAGAATCGGAGACCGCCGACCTGAAGCCGGGCACCTACACCTTCTACTGCTCTGTGCCGGGACATCGCGAAGCAGGCATGGAAGGCACGCTTACCGTCGAATAGACCGGCCCAGACCGGCGCATCTCGGTGTCCTCGGTCGCTCGCGTGCAGAGCACGCCACGCTTCCTGCGTCCACCGACCTGCTTGGTCTGGACGACGCTAATCTGACTGTGATGGCGCAGAAGTTCCACGTCACCACCTTCGGATGCCAGATGAACGTGCACGATTCCGAGCGGATGCGGGGGATGCTGGCCTCGCTTGGCTACGAGGAGGCGAGCGAGCGCAGCGAGGCGGATCTAATCCTCTTCAACACCTGCTCGATCCGCGAGTCGGCCGACAGCCGCTTCATCGCCCACCTCGGCGAGGCGAAAAGGCTGAAGAGCGAAGACCCGAAGCGGGTCGTCGGCGTCGGCGGCTGCTGGGCGCAGTCGGTCAAAGAGGAGGTCTTCGAGCGCTTTCCCTTCGTCGACGTCGCCTTCGGCCCGGGCCAGATTCACAAGCTCGCCGAGTTCCTCAACAGCGACTCGCTCAGCGCCCAGGGCTATTTCGAGTTCGAGGACTTCTCCGGCCACCTGCCAACTCGGCGGGAGCGCGAGTTCCAGGGCTGGCTGCAGATCTCGCAAGGGTGCAACTGCGTCTGCTCCTACTGCATCGTTCCCTCAACGAGAGGACGCGAGGTCAGCCGCGATCCCGGCGAGCTAATCGCCGAGGCTGAGGCGCTCGCTGCCGACGGGGTTCGCGAGGTGACCCTGCTGGGCCAGAACGTCAACAGCTACGGCCGCGACCTGCCGCTGGAGAAGCGGATTGGGTTCTCCGAGCTGCTGCGCCGCGTCGACGCGATCGAAGGGATCGAGCGGATCCGCTACACCAGCCCCCACCCGAAGGACATGAAGGAGGATGTGATCCGCGCCCACGCCGAGCTGCCCTCCCTCTGCGAGCAGATCCACCTGCCGCTGCAGTCGGGCTCCAGCGCCGTCCTCAAACGGATGCGCCGCACCTACGGCCGCGGCCGCTACATGGACCGGGTCGCCCTGATCCGCGAGCACGTCCCCGATTGCGCAATCACGACCGACATCATCGTCGGCTTCCCGGGCGAGACCGAGGCCGACTTCGCAGAGACGCTGGAAGTGGCGGAGGAGGTCGGGTATGACAGCGCCTTCACCTTCCTCTTCTCTCCCCGCCGCGAAACCGAGGCGGCGACGATGGAGGGGCAGCTGCCGCACCCGGTCAAGGTCGAGCGCTTGGAACGGCTTGTGGAGGTGATTCAGCGGCGGGCGGCCGAGCGGGCGCAGCGGTTCGTCGGGCGGACGATGGAGGTGCTGGTCGAAGGGACCAGCCGCACGGACGAGACCAGGCTGCGGGGGCGGACGCGCCACGGGAAGGCTGTGAACTTCGAGGGGGTGGCTGAGGCCGGGGAGTTCGTCGAGGTGGAAATCACTTCCGCTACTTCGCAGACGTTGGGTGGGGTGTCGGCACAGCCCCTCTCCTCGCTTCTTTGAACGTCATCGCAATCTTCGGTCCGACTGCGGTTGGGAAGACCGGCGTCGCCATTAGCCTGGCGGAGCTACTCCGTGAGCGGGGGGAGGACCCCGTGGCGATCAACTGCGATGCCCTGCAGGTCTATGAGGGATTGGAGGTGCTCACGGGGGCTGCGACCGCGGAGGAGCAGCAAAAGCTCGAGCATCGGTTGCTGAGCTTTGTGCCGATTACGTCTGATTTCTCGATCGGGGACTACATGCCGCTCGCTCATCGGGAGATCGATTCAGCTCTGGAGGCTGGGCGGCGGCCGATCGTGGTGGGGGGGACGGGGCTGTATCTGCGGGCGGCGCTAGCCGAGCTTTCGCTGGAAAAGGTGCCGCCGGAATCGGAGGAGTCGGAGCTGTGGTCGCCGCAGACCCGCCACCCGACGACGATCATCGGCCTCGACATGGACCGTGCCCAGCTCTACGAGCGGATCGACGCCCGGACCGAGGCGATCGTCGCCGGCGGCGCCGCCGAGGAGGCCCGCCGCGCCGACGCCCTCGGCCCCGGCCGTACCGCCCGCAAAGCCCTCGGCTTCGACGAGCTGCTTGCAGGCGATATCGAGGAGATGAAGCGCCGCTCGCGCAACTACGCCCGCCGCCAGCTCACCTGGATGCGCAAAATCCCCAACCTCCAGCTGATCGACCGCACCGGAATGAACCACCCCGAACTGGCGGCTCAGATGCTGACGGGACTATTTCCCTCCATATAGGCGTATTTTCGGCCCGTCGGCGGAGTCAATAGGCTCCCGCCCGTGAAATTCGAGAAGTGGCAGGCGCTGGGCAACGACTACCTCATCCTCGAGCAGGAGCGGCTGGCGTGGCCGCTGACCGAGACGCGCGTGGAGTGGCTGTGCGACCAGCACTTCGGGGTTGGGGCCGACGGGGTCCTGCTGCTTTCGAAGAGCAAGGACCCGGAGTTCGTCGCCGAGCTGCGGATCTTCAACCCCGACGGCTCCGAGGCCGAGCTCTCGGGCAACGGCGCCCGCGAGGCGATCCTCTACCTGCGGCGCAACGGCTGGACCGATGCGGACGAGTTCGCGATCTCGACCGTCGCCGGGCCGATCCGGCCGACGATCACCGGCGAGCTGACCTGCTCGGTGGACATGGGGCGGGCCTCGACGACCTCGAAAGACTTCCCGTCCGGGCAAGAGGACGGGCGCGGGACGCTCGAGTCTGTCGGGCACAGCTGGGAGTTCCAGCACGTCTCGATCGGCAACCCGCAGTGCGCGATCGTCGTCCCCGCCGAGGAGCTCGAAGGGCTCGACCTCGGTGCGATCGGGCCCGGGATCGAAGCCAACGAGCTCTTCCCCAACCGCACCAACGTCAGCTTCCTCGCCGTCGACGGCGACCGGGTGCGGGCGCGGATCTTCGAGCGCGGGGTGGGGGAGACGCTCTCCTCCGGCACCGGCGCCAGTGCCGCCGCCGTCACCGCCTTCCTCCGCGGCGCCCCCAGCCGGCTCGTCGTCGAGCTCGAAGGGGGCGAGCTGCAGGTCGAGATCTCCCCGGACCTCGACGTCCGCCTCGACGGCTGGGCCGAGCCCGTCTTCGCCGGCGAGCTCGCCCCGGAGCTGATCCAGGCGCTCGCCGATCTGAACGGCGAGCAGCCGGCCTGATCGCGTAGATTCCCGCGCCCATGGGCATCGCCACTCCGTCCAAGCGCCTGGAGGCCATCCCTCCTTACAAGTTCCAGGAACTCGAGCAGCAGATCGCCGACAAGCGCGCCGCCGGGATCGACGTGATCAGCCTCGGGATCGGCGATCCAGACGAACCGACCTACCCGCACGTTGTCAAGGCGATGCAGGAGGCGGTCGAGAACCCGGCTTACCACCAGTACCCGAGCAACCGCGGCCGCGAGGAGTTCCGCACCGCCTTCGCCGAGTTCTACGACCGGCGTTTCGGGGTCGAGATCGACCCCAAGGGCGAGGTGATTCCGGCGATCGGCGCCAAGGAGTGCATCTACAACCTCTGCTTCGCCTTCCTCGACCCCGGCGACGTCGCCCTCGCCTCCGACCCCGGCTACCCGGTCTACACCGGCGGGCCGATCCTCGCCGGCGCCAAAGCAGAGCTGCTGCCGCTGCTGCCCGAGCTGGGCTTCGCCCCCGACCTCAGCGCCGTCCCAGCCGACGTCGCCGCCCGGGCGCGGCTGATGTTCGTCAACTACCCGAACAATCCGACCGGGGCGATCGTCCCCGACGGGTTCTTCGAGATGGTCGTCTCCTTCGCCAAGGAGCACGAGATCCTCGTCGTCCACGACAACGCCTACTCGGAGACCACCTACGATGGCTACGTCGCCCCGAGCTTCCTCGCCACCCCCGGCGCCAAGGAGGTCGGCGTCGAGGTCTTCTCGCTCTCCAAGGGCTACAACATGACCGGCTGGCGCTGCGCCGCGATCCTCGGCAACGCCGAGGCGATCCAGACCTACTGGCGGCTGAAGACCAACGTCGACTCCGGCCTCTTCGAGGCGATCCAGATGGCCGGTGTCGCCGCTCTGGAAGGCCCGACCGGCCCGCTGCAGCGGATGAACGAGACCTACGCCCGCCGCCGCGACCTCGTCGTCTCGATGCTCGACCAGATCGGCGTCGAGGTCGCCTCGCCGAAGGGGACTATCTATGTTTGGGCCCCGGTCCCCGAGGGTCACACCTCGACCTCCTTCTGCGAGCTGGTGCTCGAGGAGGCCGCCGTCGTCATCTCGCCGGGCTCGATGTACGGGCCCAGCGGCGAGGGCTTCTGCCGGATCGCCCTGACCGCCCCCGACGAGCGGATCGAAGAGGCGGTCGAGCGGATGCGCGAGCACCTCTCCTAGCGGCGCCTTCGGCTATTCGGCTTCACGCTCAGCCTTCTTGCGCCAGTAGCGGT
>Ga0207661_10001322_pt1 | contig 16599 bp, 13 predicted proteins | sample KBSC713LmetaG_FD_184337 | JGI IMG/M metagenome (GOLD analysis project Ga0207661, IMG submission 184337) | Corn rhizosphere microbial communities from Kellogg Biological Station, Michigan, USA - KBS C7.1-3L metaG (SPAdes) (version 2) | ecosystem: Host-associated > Plants > Roots > Rhizosphere ...
GTCGTACGCCATGGTCGAAGACCTATTTGCGCAGAGGGACGTGGGGTGAACGGTCCCGGTCTCGTGCTGGTTCTGCGGTACCGGAAGGCCGTCACGTACGGCTTCCACGCCCTGCTCGGCGCCCTCGAGACGCACGAGACCGCCACCCGCTACGAGGTGGTCTTCGCCGAATCCGCACGGGCCACGATCGACGCTATCCGGGCCGCGTCGGCGAAGACGCTCGTGCTCTGGTCGTTCTACTCACCCGACTTCGCGGCACTGACCGAAGAGCTCGCGACGATCAAGAACGCTGCCCCCGGCGCCACCCACATCGCCGGCGGCGTGCACGCCACCGCCGAGCCGGTCCAGACCCTCGACGCTGGCTGGGATGTGGCGGCCATCGGCGAGGGCGAGAGCACGCTGCTCAAGCTGGTCGATGCAGGAGGCGATTACGAGGCCGTTCCCGGTCTCGCCTACCGCGACAGCGACGGTGACATAGTCAAGACGGGCCGACCAGAGCGACTCCCGCTCGACACGTTCCGCGCATTCTCGCTGCGCTGGAACAAGTTCAGCGCCCTGGAGATCTCGCGAGGATGTGTCTTCGCCTGCCGCTTCTGCCAGACCCCGTTCATGTTCTCGGCCAAGTTTCGGCACCGCAGCGTGGCTAACGTCCGCTGGCACGTCGACGAAATGTGCACGCGTGGCCTGCGGGACGTCCGCTTCATTACGCCAACCGCGCTGTCGTACGGCAGCCAGGACGAGTCACCCAACCTGGCCGCCGTCGAGGAGTTGCTGGCGTCCTGCAAGGAGAGCGTCGGACCGGACGGGCGGGTGTTCTTCGGCTCGTTTCCCAGCGAGATCCGGCCCGAGCACGTCAGTCGGGAGGCCCTCCGGCTGGTCAAGAAGTACTGCGCGAACAACAACATCATCGTCGGTGCCCAGTCGGGATCGGACCGGATCCTCGAGGCGGCCAAGCGGGGACACGGCGTCGAAGAAATCAAAAGAGCGGTCCGGCTCGGCATCGAGGAGGGCTTCCAGATCAACGTCGACATGATCTTCGGCATGCCCGGCGAAGACTCAACCGACGTCCACGAGTCGCTCAAGCTGGCCAAGGAACTCGCCGAGGCCGGTGCCCGCATCCACGCCCACACGTTCATGCCGCTGCCCGGTACGCCATGGCGGGACGCCCCTCCCGGGGACGTCGACCCAGCCACCATCGCGGAGGTCGACCGTCTCTCGCGGCAGGGCGCGCTCTACGGCCATTGGCAACGTCAGCGCGAGCACGCCGCCCGGTTGGCGAGCGCCGCCATGCAATACCCGCGCCGACGGCGCTGAACAAGGCTGATGAACAAGCCAGGATAAGCTGATCAACAAGCCACGATAAGGCTGATGAACAAGCCACGATAAGGCTGATGAACAAGCCAGGATAAGGCTGATGAACAGGTCAGGCGCCGGCGAGCAGTGGCCAGGCGCCCGGTATCCCGGGCAACTCCACCTCGCCGCGCTCGGCCAGTCGCAGACCGGAGCCGGCCACGAGGTCGGCGACCGCCCGGGTCAGCAGCACTTCGCCGGGCGGCGCCAGGCCGGCGAGCTCGCATGCCACCTGCACGGTCAGCCCACGGCCCGGCAGTACGACCAGCCCGGTATGCACCCCGGCCTGTGCGCCCTCACGGGCGAGCTCGGCGGCGAATCGCATCGCCCGCGCCGGCCCGTCGAAGTGCGCCACCAATTCCTCACGGGAAGCGCTGACCAGCACGCCCCGGTACTCGCGCAGGCGGTCGCTGCCCGCGCCAGGGCGTACGGCGACAACCGTAGCGAGGATTTCATCCGAAACTGGTCCAGGCGTGAGCTCGACAAGGAATTGGGCGATCTGGTCGAGCACCGCCGAACTGTCACCGAGCCACGGCCAGTGATCCCGGCCGGCCAACTCGGTGTAGCGCGCGCCGGGCAGGTGCTCGGCGAGGTAGCGGCCGTGGCCGACCTCAACGAGGACGTCGTCGGTCCGCTGCAGCACCAGCGACGGCACCCGTACCGCGGGCAGCACCGGCCGGACGTCCATCGCCGCGTTGGCCCGCAGCAGCGCGATCGCCATCCCGGGACTGGCCGAATGCCGCGCGTACCGGCGGAACCACCGCTCGAACTCCGGCTCGCCGGCGACACTCGGCGCGAACCAGCGAGAATCGACCGTACCGGTCTCCTGAATCGGCCGTACGAAGCGACGCAGGCCTTCCTCTCGGCTCCAGCCCAGCGGGAAGTTGGGGCCCGGCCGCTGACGCACCCAGCTGCCCCACAGCACCAGCCCGAGCGTCCGGTCGGGGTGGCTCGCCGCGAACAGCAGGCTCATCGCGCCACCCTCGGAAAAGCCGAACAGGACCGCGCGGCGCGACTCGACCGCGTCCATCACGGCGCGTACGTCGTCCATCCGGACCTCAAGATCCGGCGGCGCGTCGAGGGGGATCGGATCCGACAGGCCCGTTCCGCGCTTGTCAAACATGATCAGCCGCGCCATCGAGCCCAGGCGACGCAGGAAGCCGGCCATGCGCGGCTCCTCCCACGCCAGTTCCAGGTTGGAGATCCACCCGGGGACGAGCACAAGATCGATCGGACCTTCGCCGATTTCCTGGTACGCGATGCTGACGCGTCCGCTGCGCGTGTACTGGATCTTGGGGATGGTGCGGGTGGCCGGCGCGCTCGCCCGCAGCGCGGTCAGGTGCAGCGCCTGGGTCTGCGGCGACGGGTCGAGTCCCAGCTCGTCGGCGAGCAGGCGGCGACAGCGCTCGTAGGCGGCGACGGCTTGCGCCCGATCGCCAAGATCGAGGTGGATCTGCATCAGCAGCCGATATGCCGATTCGCGGAACGGATCCAACGCAAGGGTCTGCTCGGCGAGGCGCAGCGCCTCGGTGTGGTGCCCGAGGTGAGACTCCCCGGTCGCCGCCGCCTCGAGGGCGCGCTGGTGCAGCTGGCGCAGCCCGCCGCGGACCTCGTCGATCCACGGCGCATCCTCGCCGGGAAGGAACGGCCGATTCGCGACGGCCGCGACCTCGCTGGCCAGCTCGACGGCCGGCGCAAAGTCCCCGGCCCGTAACGCGGCCTCCGCCGCGGACGCCAGCTCACCGGCCCGTGCCACGTCGGTCTGGGCTTCCGGTGGCAGGCGCAACTGGTACGCGGTGGAGACGGTCGTGATGACCTCCCGCCCGCCGAGGCCGACTCCGACCAGCAAGGCGCGCAGCTTCGACACGACGGTCGACAGGTCCCGCTCCCATGCCTTGGGGAGCTGGTCACGCCAGACACGGTCGGCGAGCGTCTCCCGCAGGAGCGGCTGGCTGGTCAGCGCGAGCGAGGCGAACACCAGCCGGCCCTGCCGACCGGGGAAGTCGGCCGCGTGGACGCTACCGGTCGGGCCCTGGATCAGCATGCTCCCGGTGAGTTGAACCAGCACGCTGTGAGTGTGACCCCGGGCGGCTCCAGACGTACACCAGAAACGCTTCCAACCGACACCAGATGGGCCGTTGAGGCTGGCGTGCGTGACCTTCGAGCATCCCGTCCGGGGACGGTTCAACTCGGCGTTCCTGGCCATGATGGACGGGTACATCGATCGCCGACTGCACGAACCGCGGCGGCGGCTGGCCGAGCTGCGCGGCGTGGTAGTCGATCTCGGGGCCGGCAACGGGCCGGTGCTGCGCTACCTGAAGCCAGGTACGGCCGTGCACGCCATCGAACCCAACCCGTACTTCCATCGCCGTCTGGCTGAAAATGCGGCGGCCGCCGACGTCGAGCTGACGATCCACCAGGTACCCGGTGAGGCGATCGACCTGCCCGATGCCAGCGTCGACGCGGTGGTGTGCACGTGGGTGCTGTGCACAGTGGGCGATCCGGCTGCTGTCCTGCGCGAGGTCCGCCGGATCCTGCGGCCGGGCGGGCAGTTCGTGTTCATCGAGCACGTCGCCGCGCCGGCCGGCTTCGTGCGACGGGTGCAACGCCTGGTGCGGCGGCCGTGGCGGTGGGCGTTCGAGGGCTGCCACACGGACCGGAACACGGCAGCCACCATCCGGGCGGCCGGGTTCACGTCGGTCGAGGCGGAGGAGTTCCGGATCCGGACGGCCTTCGTACCCGTGCGGACCCAAATCGCCGGCGTCGCCACCAACATGTGACCGCACTCGGATGGACGATCGCGATCGAGCGGGCCGAAGTGACATCCTGCAGTCATGGCCGTCGTCTCCGTCATCAACTACAAGGGTGGCGTTGGCAAGACGACTCTGACCGCCAACGTCGGCGCCGAGCTGGCCAACCGCGGCCGCACGGTGCTCCTCATCGACCTTGATCCACAGTCCAGCCTCACGTTCTCCTTCTCTCGCATCGACCAGTGGGAACGCGAACTCGAGGCGGACCGCACGATCCTCACCTGGCTGTCGGCCTTCATCCGGGGCCGCACGATCGAGCCGCTCTACAAGTACGTCGTCACGCCCCGCGCCGTGAACCAGGTCGTCCAGCGCAACGGGGGCAAGGGCCGGCTGGACTTGATCGCCTCGCATCTCGGCCTGATCGACGTCGACCTCGACCTGGCGGCGACCATCGGCGGCGCCCGCTTCCAGGCCGGCCACCCCGAGTTCATCACCGTCCACCGCCTGCTCGCCGAGGCGCTGACGGATCCGGCCTTCAGCCAGTACGACGTGATCTTGATCGACTGTGCGCCGAACTTCAACATGGTCACGCGCGCCGCGATCGTGGCCAGCGAACACGTGCTGGTACCGGCCCGCCCGGACTACCTGTCCACGCTCGGCATCGACTACCTGCGCGGCCGGCTGTCGGGACTGATCACCGCCTACAACGAGATCGCCGGCGTCGACATCAACCCGGAGATCGCCGGCGTGGTCTACACCATGGTCCAGCTGGCCGGGCGGGCCCCGATCACCGCGCAGCGGGTCAGCATGGACCGGCTCGCCCAGATCGAGATCCCGATCTTCCGGCAGTACATCCGCGACAACAAGACCGCGATCACCGACGCCGGGGACACTAGTATTCCGGCGGTACTCGCGGACGGGCGGACCGCGGCGCTGATGAGCCTGCAGCATGAGCTGCAGGTCTTCACGAGCGAGTTCACCGCGAAGATCAGGAGTTGAGGCGTGACCGAGCCGGCCGAGCTGACCCACGGTGTACTGCTGAAGATCGCCGAGTTCGTGCGCAAACTCCCCAAGGATCAGCTCGAAGACCTGGCCAGCGGCGCCGCGAAGCTCGAACTGGTCACCAAAGCACCAATCCGCAAAACCGCGGCCAAGCCGGCCCTCCCGCGACCGGCCGAAGAAATCCGCGCGACGCTCGAAGGAATCGGCGACCGTGTCGCCGCCCGGCGATACCTCGAGACCGATCTCAAGCTGACCGTGGCCGGCCTGCAATCCTTGGGAACGGCATTCCAGTTCACGGTCCGATCGAGAAAAGCGCAGGCACTCGACGACGTCGTCGAGTGGACCGTCGGTCGCAGCCAGGACGCCGACGTCATCGCCCGGCGCGCCAACCTGCGCTGACGTCCGCTCGTTCCTATCCGTAAACGGTGGCCGATGTGCCACCAGGTCACCCAGACGGTGGCCGATCTGCCCCGGTCGGCGGCAGACGATGGTCGATCTGCCGACATTTCGCCGGCGTGTCGCGACGGCGCATCGACCACCGTTTGAGTCTTCACGTCGACGGTGGTCGATTTGCCCCGCATAGTCGGGGTCCTGCGGTGGCACAGCGGCCACCGTCGAGACCGCCCGCCAGACGGTGGTCGATGTGCCGTCGCGACAGGCCGATGAAATGTCGGCAGATCGACCACCGTCAGGCAGGATCCGGGGCAGATCGACCATCGTCTGCCGCCGACCGGGGCGGATCGGCCACCGTCGGGCAGGATCCGGGGCAGATCGACCATCGTCTGCCGCCGACCGGGACGGATCGGCCACCGTCGAGAGGCGGTGGCGCGGCTGAGGCGGATCGATGCTGCTATATAGCGGCACTAAGCCGCCTCAGCCGGCCTGCGTCCTCACGGCGGTGCCGGCCGCTCGGCTCCGCCGGCCGCTCGGCTCCGCCGGCCGCTCGGCTCCGCCGGCCGCTCGGCTGCGCCGGCTCCTTCGAGCGGCCTGCGTCCTAGCGGCGGTGCCGGCCGCTCGGCTCCGCCGGCTCCTCCGACCGTTCCAGCAGCTCGGCCGCCCGCTGCAGTGCCTCGAACCACATCGGCGCCGGGGCGTTGCCCCGCACGTGCGACGCGATCTCCGCAGCGAGTCGGTCCAAGTCGGTCTCCTCGACCGGCGGCCGCTGCTGGGGAATCGCCACCGGTGCCGAGAGCGGCACAGGAGTCAACGGCAGCGCCGAGCCCACGCACACCACGTCCAGGAACCGCGTCGTCCGGGTAAACGCCACGTACAGCAGCCGGTGCCCGCGCTCGTCCTCGGCCACGATCTCGGCCGGCTCGACGACGACCACGGCGTCGAACTCCAGCCCCTTCGCCTCCTGCGGGCTGACCAGGTTGATGGCCGTATCCAGTTCGCCCCGGTCGGCGCTGCTCCAGGTGACCGCGTTGGAGGCGAGCGCGGCCTCCACCTCGGTCCGGCACGAGGCGGGGCAGACGATCCCGACGAACCGTCCCCGACCGGCGTGCCCGATGGCCACAGCGGCGGCCCGTCCGGCCCGTTCGGCGACCTCCTCGACCTGGTGCACGCCGGGGTTGGTCGGCCCGTCGCGCACCACCTCGGCCGGCTGCACGTCGGGCGCGGCGAGCGGCAGGAGTTGCGCGGCGAACTCGTACACCTGGCGCGGCACCCGGTACCCGTATCGCAGCGCGACCGTCTCGTGTGGCAGCGTCGACGGGAGGTGCCGGGTGACCTCGTCCCAGTGGTCTCGCGCCCACGCGCCGGTCGACTGCGCGAGGTCGCCGACGAGCGTCATCGAGCCGGTTGACGAGCGGCGCGCGATGCTGCGCAACTGCATCGGCGAGAGGTCCTGGGCCTCGTCGACCACGATGTGCGCGTAGCGCTTGGGCAGCCCGTTGATCAGCGCCTCGGCCTCGTCCAGCAGCGGCAAATCGGCGGCCGTCCACACCTCGTTCGACAGCCGGTCGGCGCCGCGCCGGTGCAGCAGCACCGCCTCGCCGGCCGTGAAGTCGTGCCCGGCCGCCGCGGTCAGCCGGCCCCGCGAGCCGAAGAGGTCGCGCAGGAACGCCGGCGCGCTCAGCTGCGGCCACAGCCGCTCCACCAGGTTGTCGACCGGCCCGAACTGTTCCCGTTCGACGCTGCCGTCGCGGTCCTGCACGAGCTGTGTGAGCCGGTCGCGCAGCAACTGCCGGCGCTGCGCATAGGGGAGCGCGGCCGCCCGCGCGGCGCCGAGCGCAGCCGACACCTCGGCCGCCGTCAGCGTCACGAAGTGGCCGTCGATGAGGAGCCGTTCGGCCGGTTCGGGGACGCCGATCCGCGCATCGAGCGCCCGAGCGAGCAGATCCGCCATCCGGGCATCGCCTTTGAGCCGTCGTACTGCGGGAGCCTCGGTCCGGCCCCGCCGCACGTTCGGCCCGAGCTGGCCGACATCCACCTGCTCGACGCTCGTGTCGCCGAGGTCGGGAAGCACCGTGCGGATGTATCGGGTGAACGCCGGGTGCGGCCCGACCACCAGCACGTCCTCGGCCTCGAGCTGCTCCTGGTTGTTGAACAGCAGATACGAGATTCGGTGCAGCGCAACCGCGGTCTTGCCGGTGCCTGGACCACCCTCGATCACCAGGACCTGCTCGAGCGGCGCCTGGATCAGCTCGTACTGCGCGGCGTGGATGGTCGCCGCGATGTCGTGCATGGCGCCGTCGCGGCTGCGATCGAGCTCGGCCAGCAACGTGTCGTCGATCGGCGGCCGGTCGGGCGCGGTCAGCTCGGCGAGTTCTTCGGCCAGCGCGGCGAACACGACGTCCTGGAAGTTGGTGATGACGTTGCCGTCGCACTGGAACGTCCGCTTGCGCACCAGCCCGAGCGGGTTGCCGTGGTTGGCCTGGTAGTACGGGGCGGCGGCGGGGGCCTTCCAGCTGACGACCAGGACCTCGGCCGAGTCGTCGAAGATCGTGTCCCGCCCGACGTAGAGCGCCGTGCCACCCTCGTCGTCCGTCCGTCCCCAGGCGATCGCCTCGTCCGGGGCGGCGATGCCGTCTTTGCGGCGTTTGGCCCACTTCGCCAGCCAACGGGCGGCGCCGCTGTGCGCGGCGGCCTCGGCGGCGTGGCTGGTCTCGCTGCGCATCCGCTCGCGGTGCTTCTGGGCGGCGTCGAAGTAGTCCTGCTCGGCGGCGAGTTCCGCCGCTTGCTGCGTCACACGCGCTGCCCTCCCCGCATCCGCCGACGGTGAGCCATCTCGAAGCTACAGGGTCAGGGTTTGCGGGGGCACTGGTGACTCGGGCGCCGTGGGATCCGCGTCGGGCGGCGGCTTGACACCAGCCGGGCGCTCTGGAAGGCGGCCAGGCTCGCCGCGTTGGCCGCGTTGGCGACGTTTCGGGCCGGGCGGGACACGGCCGTCAGGTGGCTCGACAGCGCGGCGTGAAAGAGCGTCGGGTGGGCGGTGGCCGGCACCGGGCGGCGGCTGCCGGTGCGCCGCTCAACCCCGTCGTAGGTGAGGCGGGAGAGCGGGATGACCGGCGCGAGCGAGGCGTCCGAATCCGGCGAAGCCGCCTTTTTCTTACCCGGCCGGGTCACCACCCAAGCCACGATGGCCGCCACGACCACGGGCGCCAAGTAGAGGGCACCGGCCCACTGATCAGCCACGACGCGACTCCCAACGACGTTTGACTCCCGCCACGCTACGGATTCCGAGGGCCGCCACGTGTCAGCCAAACGGTCCGGCTCGCAAGCCCGGCCGGGGTGCAATTCAGGTGCAGATGGAGCCCGAGGGTCTGTGTCGAGGTAGGGGCCGGGCGGCGGCGGACTCAGGCTCCGCCTGGAGCCGCGCTGGTCACGGCCGGGTACAACCCCGGTATCCGGCCGCGCCCAGCGTGGCCCAGCCAACGCCTGAGCCTCGCCCCGCTCCGACCCCTGCCTCGACACCGACCCTTGGCCGATCAGGGGACGGCGCGTATTCGGGTGACCAGCCAACTCCCGAGGAGCGTCACGGCGGCCGTCAGCAGGTACAGGACCGGGTAGCCGCCCAGGTGGACCACGATCGGCGCGGACAGGGCCGGCCCGAGGACCTGAGGGGCCGAGTTCGCGATGTTGATCACACCGAGGTCCTTCGCACGGTCGCTGGCCTGCGGCAGTACCTGGGTGATCAACGCCGCATCGACGGCGACGTAGACGCCGTAGCCGGCCCCGAGCACGGCGGCCGCGGCCATCGCGACCGGCCACGTCGGCCACAGGGCGAGCAGCACGGCGGCGACGGCCATGACCACGCCGGACCAGATGACGAAGATCTTGCGCTTGCCGGTGCGGTCGGAGCGGCGGCCGGCCACGACCGTGGTGGCCATCAGCGCCACCGTGTAGATCAGGATCAGGATGAGCAGCCCGGTGTCCGGGTCGGCGACGTGCACCCGGTCCTGCAGGAAGTAGAGCAGGTAGAGCGTGCCGAGCGCGTTGCCGAGCTGGACCAGGAAGCGGGTCAGCCAGGCCCACGCGAAGTCGGGGTGGCGCAGCGGGCTGACCCAGAACGAGCGCAGCGAGAACCGGGGACGGTCCTCGACGTCGAGCCGCGCATCGGGCGTGAAGAACGCGAAGGGCAGCGGCAGCAGTACCACGAAAATCGCGAGCGCCCGATAACCGGAGGCGTTTCCGGTGACGATCGCGGTGACCAGCACCACCCCGAGCACGACGCCCAGCACCTGCGGGATGCCGATCCAGCCGGACACCGCCCCGCGCTGGTCGACCGGCACCCGGTCGGGCACGGCGGCGGTCAACGACGCCAGCATCGCGTTGAGGCAGCACTGCGCGGCCACCCAACCGAGCGTCACGCCGAGGACGGTGTGCTGCTGGGCGAGCAGGACGAGCGCGAGCGCGCCGAGGACGGCGCCGCCGCCCGTCCACACATGCCGGCGGCCGAAACGCGACGTCGTGCGGTCCGACAGCGCCCCGGCCAGCGGGTTGGCGATCACCGCGGCCAGCGCGCCGACGCCGGTGACCAGGCCGAGGATCGTCTCCTTGTGGGCCGGGTCGATGGCCTGGATCTGATTGGGCAACAGCACCTGGATGGGCGTGAAGAAGCCCATCCAGACCGACAGGTTGGCCAGAACCAGCAGGGCGACCCACCGAGGCCGGACGCGGACGACCGGCTCGGCGAGCGCCGAGGTCATCGTCCAGCCGCGATGATCGACTGGTACCAGCCGAAGGAGGATCGCTTGGTGCGCCGCTGGGTCTCGAAGTCGACGTGCACCAGCCCGAAGCGCTGCTGGTAGCCCTCGGCCCACTCGAAGTTGTCCAGCAGTGACCAGACGCAGTAGCCGGCGACGTCGACGCCCTCGTCGACCGCCGCCCGCACGGCGCCGATGTGCCCGTCGAGGTAGGCGATCCGGTCGGCGTCGTCGATCGCCGCGTAGGAGCAACCGCTCTCGGTGATCCAGATCGGCGGCAGCTTCGGGTATCGATCCCGGAGCATGACCAGCGTCTGCCGGAGCCCGTCGGGAACGACCGGCCAGCCGAAATCGGTCGTCGGGTAGCCCTCGAGCGGCCTGATCGCGAACGGCAACTGGTCGTCGGGGCCGGGCGCGGCGACCGAGGTCGGGTTGTAGTAGTTGACCCCCCACGCGTCCAGCGGCGCCGAGATCACCTGCAGATCGCCGTCGAGCACGATGCTGTCGATGTCGGCCGTCGTCAGCGCCTCCGCGCCGGGTGGATAGGCGCCGAGCAAGATCGGGTCGCTGAAGAGCCGGTTCTGCAGCACGTCGTAGACCATGGCGGCGGCCTGATCGCCGTCGCTGTCGCCGGCCGGCCAGACGGGGGAGTAGTTGTTGGCCAGCGTGATCGGGGCGCTGCCGGTGCGCCGGAGCGCGGCGACCGCGAGGCCGTGACCGAGCAGCAGGTGGTGGGCGATCGGCAGCTGGTCCTGCGACAACGTCAGCCCAGGCGCGTGGATGCCGAGCACGTGGCCGAGCGAGAAGTGGATGAACGGCTCGTTGAGCGTGATCCACAGCTTGACCCGGTCGCCCAGCGCCTCGCCGACCAGCTCCGCATACTCCCCGAAGCGGGCCGCGGTGTCCCGGTTGGCCCAGCCGCCGGCGTCCTGCAACGCCTGTGGCAGGTCCCAGTGAAAGAGCGTGACGAGCGGGTCGATGCCGCGCTCGAGCAGACCGTCGACCAGCCGGTCGTAGAACGCGACGCCGGCCGCGTTGGCCGGGCCGTCGCCGGTCGGCTGGATACGCGGCCAGGCGATCGAGAAACGGTAGGCGCCGACGCCGAGCTCTTTCATGAGGTCGAGGTCCTCGGCCCACCGGTGGTAGTGGTCGCAGGCGACGTCGCCGGTGCTGCCGTCGCCGATCCGGCCCGGCTCGTGACTGAACGTGTCCCAGATCGACGGCCCGCGGCCGTCCTCGGTGGCGGCTCCCTCGATCTGGTAGGCGGCGGTCGACACTCCGAAGCGGAACCCGGCAGGCAGCGGCATGGGCACACAGTACAACGCGGTGATCAAGGATTTCCGTCACGTTGAAATGCCATCGATACACGAATCTGGAACATTGATGGGCACCCCCAAGATCGGTGCCCGTGAACGGAGGCCACAGATGGCCGAAATCGACATCATTCCCGCCGATGCTGAGATCCGCGAAGGCCACTACGGCACCAAGGTCGCTGCCGTCGAGCCGGGCGGCGTGGAGCTCATTCCCCTGGAGGAGCGGCACGGCCGGCCGCTCAACCTCTTCTGGACGTGGATGTCGCCGAACCTCGAGTTCGCCACGATCTTCGTGGGCGTCATCTCGATCCTGTTCTTCCAGCAGACGTTCTGGCAGGCGGTGGCCGCGATCGTCGTGGGCACCGCGCTCGGCTCGGTCACGCACGGTCTGCTGTCCTCGCGCGGTCCCCGGTACGGCGTGCCGCAGATGATCCTCAGCCGGGTCGGCTTCGGCTTCCTCGGCAACATCCTCCCGGCCGGGCTGAACTCGGTCGTGGCCGGCATTGGCTGGTTCGCGGTCAACAGCGTGAGCGGTGCGTTCGCGCTGTCCACGCTGACCGACCTGCCCAAGCTGCTCAGCCTGTTCATCGTCGTGGTCGCCCAGGTGGTGATCGCGTTCTTCGGGCACAACCTCGTGCAGGTCTTCGAGCGGTACGCGTTCCCGGTCCTGGCCCTGGCGTTCCTGCTGGCGGTCATCTGGACGTTCGCCAAGGCCGACCCGGGCAAGGCGGCCGGCGGCACCGGCGGCATCGGCGGGTTCCTGCTCACCGTCGGTGCGGCGTTCGGCTACGCAGCCGGCTGGAACCCGTACGCGACGGACTACACCCGGTACCTCAGCCCGCATGCGAACCGGCGCGCCGTCGCGCTGTGGGCCGGGCTCGGCGTCTTCATCTCCTGCGTCGTCCTCGAGGTCGCCGGCGCCGCCTCGGTGACCATCGCCGGCGCCGGCGGCGACAACCCGACCGCCAACTTCACCGAACACCTGCCGACGTTCGTCGCCGACTTCACGCTCCTGGCGATCGCGATCGGGGCCATTTCGGCGAACGTCATCAACATCTACTCCGGCGCGATGTCGTTCCTGGCCGCGGGCATCCGGTTGCCGCTGGCGCTGCGCCGGGCGATCGTCGCCCTGGCGTTCGGCGTCATCGGCTTCCTCCTCGCCTGGTCGGGCCTCAGCGACGCGGGCGCCAAGTACGAGTCGTTCCTGCTGATCATCTCGTACTGGATCGGGCCGTGGCTGGGCGTCTACCTGGTCGACTGGTGGCTGCGCAAGGGTCAGGCCATCGAGCACCTGCTCTTCGACCGCAAGCACAACCCGTGGGCCGGTGTCGTCGCGATGGCGGTCGGCATGGCCGTGTCGATCCCGCTGTTCTCCAACCAGAGCAAGTACGTCGGCGTGGTGCCGGAGCATTTCCCGTCGTTCGGCGACATCACGTTTGAGGTCGGCTTCGTCGTGGCGGCCGTCCTCTACTGGATCGGCTACACGGTCTCACCGAAGAAAGTCAACTGACTCCTCGACGCCGTTCCAGAAAACGGAGGTCTGTGCCGGCCGGGTCTGCGCCACGACCCGGCCGGCGCGCATGACCAGGTAGCGCGGCGCGACCAGGCGCAGCGCGTCGGCGAACGTGGGCGCGTCGAAGACCACGAGGTCGGCCGGGCCGCCGACGCGCAGCCCGTAGTCGTCAAGGCCGAGCGCGGCCGCCGGGTTGACCGTGATCATGTCCTGTAGCTGGCGGAGCTCGGCGTCGCCGCTCATGTGTCCCAGGTGGACGAGCACGAACGCGGCCTGCAGCGGGTCGCCGTACCCAAGCGGGTACCACGGATCCATGATCGAGTCGTGGCCGACGCACACGTTGACCCCGGCCTCCAGCAACTGCTTCACGCGCGTGTGCCCGCGCCGGATCGGCCCGGTGTCGAAGCGGCCCTGCAGCACGGCGTTGTCCAACGGGTTGGTGACCATGTGCAGGCCGGCCCGGGCGATGTTGTTGATCAGCCGGTACGCGTAAGCCGCGTTGTAGGAGTGCATCGCCGTCGTGTGGCTGGCCGTCACCCGGCCGGACAGCCCGCGGCGGATCGTCTCGGCGGCCATCACCTCGACGAAGCGCGAATGCTCGTCGTCGGTCTCGTCGCAGTGGATGTCGACGCGCAGCCCGTGCTCGTCGGCGAGAGCGAACGCGAGGCGCACCGACTCCACCCCGTCCTCGCGGGTCAGCTCGTAGTGCGGGATCGCCCCGACCACGTCGACGCCGAGCTCGACCGCCTTGCGCATCAGGGCCTCGCCCCCGTCGTACGACAGGATGCCCTGCTGCGGGAACGCGACCAGTTGCAGGTCGATCAGCCCGCGCACCTCCTCGCGCAGCTCGACCAGGGCGCGCAGGGCCCGCAGTTCGGGGTCGCAGACGTCCACGTGGCTGCGCACATGCTGCACCCCGTTGGCCAGCTGCCAGCGCAGCGCCTGCCGGACGCGCGTCTGCACGTCCTCGACGCTCAGGTCGCGGGCCCGCTCGGCCCACACCGCGATGCCCTCGAAGAGCGAGCCGGACAGGTTGGGCCGCGGCTGGCCGACGGTCAGCACGGCGTCGAGGTGGATATGGGGCTCGACGAGGGGCGGGGTGACCAGCCGCCCGCCCAGGTCGATCGTGCGCTCGGCGTCGCCGGCCGGCTCGACCAGCCGTCCATTGTGGACGCCGAGGTCGTGTGGGTCCGGCCGATCGGCCGTGCGCGCGTTAACGAGCCGCAAGTCCATCGAGGTAGTCCCTCCGGAACGTCCGCAACTGCCGTCGTAACGCTACCCCGAGCCGGTCGGCCCGCACGTGCAGTTCGTCGCGCGGGACGAGCGGCAGCCCCGGCAGCCGGGTCTTGGCGTGCAGGGCCAGGTCCTCGGCCAGCACCGCCTCCTCGAAGGCGACCTCGGCGGCCACCACGTCCGGCCCCGGACGCTCGACCCCGCCGATGCCTTTCAAGAGCATTTTCGTGTACACGCGGGTGCTGGTCAGCGTCTGTGGCTGGGCGAAGAACAAGATCGTCTTGACGGCGCCGGCGTCCAGCTCCTCGAGCCGGAGCAGCAGCTGGAACGGCACCCGGTAGACGTACGTGGCCCGTCGCCGCTGCCGGACCGGCCGCACGCCCTCGACCACGCCCGGGTCCTCCGGGTTGTCGAACCACTGGACCTGCACGCTGCGGACTTCGCGGCCGTCCTCGGTGATCTCGTAGGGCGGGACGAACGTCTCTTCGCCGGCCCCGAAGGTGCCCGCGTGCACGAACGGGAAGTGCGCGACGTCGAGGAAGTTGTCGGCGACGAACGCGGCGCTCGCGTTGGTGACCGAGGGTGGCAGCCAGGCGCCGACGAAGTCGCGGTCCTCGGCGTCCGGCTCCTCGAAGAGGTCGACCAGCGGCTCCTCGGGAGCGATCCAGACGAGTCCCCAGCGTTCCTGGACGGCGTATGGCTTGGGTGTGACGTCGAGGTTCTGGTCAACGGTCCAGGTGCGGCCGAGCAGCGTCGCCTCGACCGGCAGCTCGCTGGCCAGCGCCAGCGGATGCCAGGCTCGTTGCAACTCTTCGTCCACATTGGAGGCCAGGTCGACCGGGTCGGCACCGTCGTCGGGGCGCTGGACCCAGACCGCGCCGTCCTCCTCCTTGACCGGGGCGCCGGTCAGGCGGGCCCGCGGCGGGATCGACGATGCGTCGCCGAGCGAGGGGACGGCCACGCACGTCCCATCGGCGGCGAACTCCCAGCCGTGGTAGGCACACCGCAGGACACCTTGATCAAGCGTGGCGGCGGAGAGCGGCACGAGGCGGTGCGGGCAGTGATCGGGGAAGGCCACCGGCGGCCCACCGTCGTGCATCCGGAGCACGACCACCGGCACGCCGTCGACGACCACCGCCCGTGGCCTCGTCGTCACTTCCTCGGCGCCGCCGACCCGGACCCATTGCTCGCGTTCCACCAGGTAAGTGTGCTTCAGCCGGCGGTACCGGGGAAGAATGAGGCGCATGACGCAAGCAGTTCCGAACGCCACGCTGGCCGGTGGTGTCGAGATCCCGGTGCTCGGCTTCGGCACCTGGCAGATCACCGGTGAGCAGGCCTACCAGTCGGTCCGCACCGCGCTCGAGGTCGGCTACCGGCACATCGACACGGCCACGATATACCAGAACGAGCGCGAGGTCGGCCGGGCCGTCGCCGACAGCGGGGTGCCGCGCGAGGACATCTTCATCACCACCAAGCTGCCGCCGCGGCGGGCCGGGCGGGCGCGCGAGACGCTCGACGCGAGCCTCAAGGCCCTCGGCACCGACCAGGTCGACCTGTGGCTGATCCACTGGCCGCCCGGCCGCTCGGGCGCGCCGGAGCTGTGGCAGGAGTTCATCAAGGTGCGTGACGAAGGTCTCGCCCGCGCCGTCGGGGTGAGCAACTACAGCGTCGAGCAGCTCGACCGCCTCCAGCAGGCGACCGGGGAGATGCCGGCGGTCAACCAGATCCCGTGGAGCACCCGTGAGCACGATCCCCGGGTACTGGCGGAGAGCCGGCAGCGCGGGGTCGTGCTCGAGGGCTACAGCGTGCTGAAGAACAGCAACCTGCGCAGCAAGGTGCTCGTCGAGCTGGCCGGGAAGTATGCCGTCACGCCGGTCCAGGTGCTGCTGCGCTGGCATCTCGAGCACGACATCGTGATGATCCCGAAGTCGGTCGACCCGCAGCGGATCGCCAGCAACTTCGACATCTTCGGCTTCTCGCTCACCCCCGACGAGGTCCAGCGCATCGACCAGTCGAGGTAGCGCTGCAACCGGCCGGGGGTCCCGTTCGTGTCCTCTAATGTGTCCGGCCGGGATTTCGACGACTTCTACCGCGCGACCGCCCGTCGCGTGGTCGGGTACGTCTACGCGCTGACCGGCGACCAGGGCGAGGCTCAGGATGTGACCCAGGAGGCGTATATCCGGGCCTGGCGGCACTGGTCGCGGATCGGCGACTTCGAGCACGCGGAGTCGTGGGTTCGCCTGGTCGCCGCGCGGTTGGCGACCGACCGGTGGCGGCGGCTGCGGCGCCGG
>Ga0207661_10001323_pt1 | contig 16596 bp, 14 predicted proteins | sample KBSC713LmetaG_FD_184337 | JGI IMG/M metagenome (GOLD analysis project Ga0207661, IMG submission 184337) | Corn rhizosphere microbial communities from Kellogg Biological Station, Michigan, USA - KBS C7.1-3L metaG (SPAdes) (version 2) | ecosystem: Host-associated > Plants > Roots > Rhizosphere ...
GAACACACGCTTCGCCTCCAGGCCAAAGAACTGAACGTTCAGGACCGCGTTCAGTTTCTCGGATTTCAGAATGACGTCCGTCAGCTGATGCAGAGTGCCGACGCCTTGGTCCTCAGCTCCCGCTGGGAGGGCCTTCCCCTGGCCCTTATGGAAGCCTGCGCCTGCCAGCTTCCCGCCGTCTTCACAGAAACAACCGGTTCCCGAGAGCTCCTTCCCGGCTCATCTCTGCCGATCGCTCCGGTCGGCGATCCAGTTGCCCTTGCCGGAGCCATGAACACACTCATGAACTTGTCCCTGCCCGAACGCCGTGAACTCGGCCTGCAAGCGCGGCTTCAGATCATTGCAGGATTCGATCTCGCCTCCGTCGTTGACCGATACGAGATCCTCTATTGCAGGCTGCTCGAAGCCAATCCTCGTCCGTCGCGCACCCGGATACAATCTGGCTCACCTCGTAGAGCGCCCGTTTGCCCCAGCAATCAGGAAACCTGAGCGAACCCGCGCTCCTGATGAAATGAATCAGGACTTCAGGCGGCTCGAAGACCCGGCAATGGCCGGAGACGATACCCTCTCACCCATCAAACCCATCCGGCGGAACCTTCCGGCCGCGTGTTCAGGGTCTTGAATGCAACCATCTCGATCGTGGCGTCTTCCCCAAGCCCCTGCCACGCTGCGGCGATTCCAAACAGCAGCCAGGTTTGCCGATTCTCCCACACGGTTCCTGTGAGAGACGAAATCGCCCACACCAGCATTAGCACCAACAGTCCAGCCTTCAACCTTCCCCGCGTACTAAAGACCGCCTTCACCGAAAATACGAAAACTGCCATTGCCAGGGCCAACCCGCAAAGCCCGCTTTCAACCACGATCGAAAGCACAGTGTTGTGCGCCGTATCCTCCGGGCCCAGTCCTGCCGCGATCGCAAATGAGCCCACACCATGCCCGATCAAAGGAGCTCTCTCGAAAGCCTGCCAGCCTGCCGACCAGATATTGACTCGCTGATTCAAGTCTCCGCGTTGCCAGATTTCTGCAGTGGTGCCGAGCCTTGTGAGAGTTTCCGGGGGCGCCACAGAAAAGATCAACAGTGTTGCCAAGGTCACAGAGAGCCCGCCAATCACGACAGCTTTCGGACGACGGCGAAAACCGGCGATTCCGCACCCAGCCAGCGCAACCATCGCCACCAGCAAACCGCTTCTTGAAGCGGTTAGCAACACTCCCGCAAATCCTGCGGGAAAATAGCACAGCCACAGCGCGCGCTCGAATCGATTCTCGGTTTCATCAAGCAACAATCCGGCAATTGGAAATCCGAAGCAAAGAAATCGTGCTGCATCATTGGGATCCTGTCCGGCCGCCGCGAATCTCGCCTGGTCCGCCGCAGATCCCACAACGAAGAGGAAGGCGGTAATCGTCAGAATCGCCAGGACCCACGAACCTGCGAGCCAGGCCCGTAACAACAACCGCAGACTCTCCTGGGTCTGCGCAAACTCCCACACCAGCCAGACCAGCATCATCTCCTGCGCATATCCTCGCAGGTGCGTCAGAGTCTCATGCGGCGTCACCGTCCAGAAGAACGTGGCGCAGAACCAGAGGTACAACGCCAGTGTCAGCCAGTGGATTGCGCTCAGTCTTCTGAAAGTCCCGGCCTGCAGGACCGCCGGCACTGCGGCCAGTACAGTCAGTATTCCCAGCACTCGGGCGATGTTCCCGTACGGCGCGGGAAAATCCAGCGAATACTCCCACGGAATCGCGAATACAAACAGGACGAGAAGGGCCCACGCTGGTCTCCGCATGTCTAAAACCTCTGCGAGTACACCAGGCCCGAATAAATGCTGACACCGGCCACCGACTGGATTACCGACTCCATGCTGCGGTTCAACAAATTCTTTGCCATTGAATCCGGGACAAACAGAATGTCGCGATCCCGCACCGGTAGGTCTGGATCAAGACCTCGCAGCATCCGCTTCAAATTTAGGGTTGTCACCGTCCGCCCGCCCGGCTGCTCGCGGATCAATACTGCCTTCTTCAGCGCCGCGTTCTGGGCTGGCCCCCATGCGAGTGACACAGCCTGCACCACCGTAATCGCCTGAACCGGGTCAACAGGAAATCCTCCCGGACGTATCACATCTCCTACCACGTAAATGAGCCCTGCGCGACCCACCTGCACGGTATCGCCCGGCAGCAACTCCGGGTTGTGATTTCCACCTGAATCCATTCCGGCGGGATCCAGTGCCACTGCCAATGTCTTCTCCGGATCGTTTCTGCGGGAAATGGTGACCAGCCGCCCTGCGTTCTGATTCAACCCTGACGCCGCTGAAATCAAATCCAGCAGCCGATGATGAGTCGTGTAGCTATACACGCCCGGCCGCGTCACCTCTCCGAGAACAGAAACATCCTGACCAGCATAGGCTGTCACCAACACCGTCACCTGCGGATGGAGCAGCATGCCCTTCTCTATAAGCGCAGCCTCGATCGCATGCGCTGCCGAACGCTCGTCCATGCCCTCGAGCTTCACTTCGCCAACGAGCGGCAGCACCACCGTGCCCGCCTGAGAGACGCGCGCAATCGTGCGCATCTCCACCCCGTGAGCCTCCGTCACCTCTAACATGTCTCCGGCTCCGATTGGAGCCTCCATCACGTGCGTGGGCATCGATGTGCCTGGTGGTGCGCCCGCCCAACTCGCTGTCCGTCCACTGTTCCATACTGCTGGCGCATCTTGTGCGCTCGGTACGCTCTTCAATTCTCCGGTCTGCGGGATGCGTGCCACGCCAGTCGGCAGGCCTGAAGTACTCGGTATGGGTGCCTGACTGTAGCTGATGCTTGCCCCCAAAGCCATGCAAGCCATCAGAGATGCCGCGATCGTGCGACTCTTCCAATGAGCTTCCTTGCCCAGCACCACAGCCAACCCCAGCCAAAGTCCAATGAATACCGTGATGGCCATATCAACTGGAAGATTCGGCGAGGCTGGCTTTGCTGGTTGTCGAGCATAGTCAATCACCGACATCGCCGATCCACGGCTCCCTGCGGCTACCGCTGCCTCTTCTGATTCCTGCAGCAATTTCACGTAGACTGCGCGGCTCGCGTTCGCCTCCTGCCACATACTTGCGTAGGTCAGCGAGGCGCCGCTCAACTTCAGGCCAGCCACAGTCGCGGCATCCAGACTCTTGCGCACCATCGCCTCTCGATTAACAGCGGTCTTCCAGGCGCTCCGAAAGCTTCTCACCAGCCGTTCATCCACTTCACCGATCTGTCGCCTCGTATCCTGTAGCTGCTTTCGAATCTCAACCAGCCGCGGAAAGTTCAGGCCATGCTCTATTCCCAACTGCGTCTGTTCCATCTCCAGTTCGCTCCGTCGCGTATGCAACTGCTGCAACAGAGCAGACTCTGGATTCCCCGCGGAACCAGATCTCCGATCGGTCGAGAAGACTAGTTCTGGGTCGCTTGAGGTAGCTGCCCGGTACTCCGCCTCCCGCAGGATGCGGTCCGCCGTGGCATTCACCAGTTCCCGGCTAAGCGCCTCTATCGTCGTCGCTGAATCGTTGGGCCCGAGCTCCGGAAGCCGCCCACCTTCAGTTTTCGAGGTGGTCAAAATCCCATGCACCCTCTGGAATTCAGCCAGTCTTGCATCACCCTGCACCACGCGACTCTTCAGCGCATCAAGCTGTGCATTCAGCCATTCCCTGCGGCTCTGAGTACTCTGGAAACGCAAGCCCGTCTCCTGTCGCCCAAACGCCTCGATCAGTTCATTGACGACAGTTGCCGACAGCGCCGCATCATGAGAGCGAAAACGGATCGCAAGCACCAGGGTGTGCGGCAGGCTCTCGACTGTCAGCTTCTCGCGAAACTCACGCAGCAGATACTCCTTCGCGTCTGCGCTCGCTCTGTGCTGATTGAATCCCGGAAACTTCTGCTCGAAGTTCCTTGAGAATCCGCGCTCCTTGTACAAACCCAGGCGTGTGATCACATCCCACGCCAGCTGCTCGCTTTTTAGAACATTCGCCAGGGTTTCAAGCTGTACCTGCCCAGATGCAAATGACCCCGGGGGTGCTGCCTCTCGCCGGTCGCTTGCGAGCAAAGAGTCGGGTGCACTTCTCAACTCCACCTTGGCGGTGGCTTCGTATTCATTGGGGGCTGCGAGCCAGTAGATCAGGCATGCTGCAACGAGCACTCCGACCACGCCCAGGAACAACCGTCTGTTTCGAACCAGTATGATCCAAAGCGCAGCCAGCGAAGTCGAGGGTACTCCTGCTAATAATCCGCCGCTCAGCGCACTCTCAATTTCATCTGGAGCAATTACTGTCTCTGCCAACGTTCAGCGTCCTCAGTTCGTGCTCTCCGGAGGCAGACGTCGGCTCTTCATTCCAGACAGCCCCTGCGGATACACCGGTCCCTCTCGGTTATCGGCGCTCGAACATCCAACAGTGTTACCGATTCCTTCAGAGACTGTTCGTGAGACACATCACACATCAATGATGGACAAGCCGGCTCAGATATTTCCTGGAGTCATCTGCTCTGGCTCTCTGTACCAATCCACCGTTCGCCGCAGTCCCTCGCGAAAATCCACCACCGGCTTATATCCGAGCAACTCCCCGGCAAGGTGAATATCTGCCAGCGAATCCCGAATATCCCCCGATCGAGGCTCCGCATACGACGGCTCGCCGGAATAGCCGGTCAGATCTCGAAGAATCCGAAACGTGTCGTTCAGAGTGATCCGCGACCCGGTCGCAAGATTCATCATTCCCCCCGCTACCTTTGCCGCGGGAGCCTCAGCCGCCAACAGATTTCCATGCACCACGTTGTCGATATAGGTGAAATCCCGGCTCTGCTCGCCATCTCCGTAAATGGTCGGCTGTTCGCCGGCCAGCATCCTCCGGCAGAAAATCGCCAGCACTCCTGAATAGTGTGAAGTCGGATCCTGGAATGGCCCGAATACATTGAAATAACGAAACGTCACCGTCTCCAGGCCGTACACGCGCGAAAACGCCTGCATGTATTGCTCACCTGCCAGCTTCGCCACCGCATAAGGTGAGATCGGCTTCGGCAACATCCCCTCATGTTTTGGAAGTGTCGGCGTATCTCCATACGCTGAAGAGGAACCGGCATAAACCACTCGCCGCACGCCAGCCTCTCGCGCAGCCACCAATACGTTCAAGGTGGCCGTCACGCAATGCAGATTCGTACTCGCCGGATCCGCTACGGAGCGTGGAACGGATGCCAGTGCGGCCTCATGAAACACTACCTCCACGCCTTCGCATGCGCGCGCGCACTCCGCTGGATCCGTCAGATCTCCCTCGATGAACTCCATCTCATCAAGTCCCGCGAGATTGCTTCTCTTGCCTGTAATGAAGCTATCGATGCCCCGCACCGACTCTCCGCGCTTCAGCAGCGCCGCCGCAATCGACCGTCCAATGAAACCGGCCGCGCCCGTCACCAGATACTTTGCCACTTCTACCCCTTCAAACCGAGTTCGCTCCAGCTTTGCCGAAGTATCTATGGTATTCGATCCCCTCGCAGCGTCCCGCTCGGCACGACCAACAGCCCTTTACAATCTCAATATGACCACCACAGCTGGCATCTCTCTTGCCGACTTGAAAAAGAAAATCGAAACGCGCCAGGCACGCATCGGCATCATCGGCATGGGATATGTTGGTCTCCCTCTCGCCCTTCTCTTCAGTAATGAGGGATTTCGCGTCACCGGCTTCGATATCGAAGAGCGCAAAGTCAAAACCCTCAATAGCGGGGGTTCCTACATCGTCCGCATCCTGCCCTCCGCAATCCAGCAAGCCCAAAAAAAAGGTTTCTGCGCCACCTCTGACTATGCCGAGGTCGCGAAGATGGATGCCATCATCATCTGCGTTCCCACGCCACTCAACGAGTACCACGAACCCGATTTGAGCTATGTCACCGGCACGGTCGAGTCCATCGCACCGCACCTCCACTCCGGCCAACTGGTTATTCTCGAAAGCACCACCTATCCAGGAACCACCGAAGAACTAGTCGTTCCACTTATCGAGAAAGGAAACCACCAGGAGCTGAAGGTCGCTCGCAACTCAGACGAATTCGGCGTTCACGTCGCCTTCTCTCCTGAACGCGAAAATCCTGGTGAAGAAACGGTCGCTCGTCACGACATCCCCAAGGTCGTCGGCGGCTGCGGATCCGTTGCAGCCGAACTGGCAGCAGCCTTCTACGGTTCGATCTTTCGTCGAGTCATCCCCGTAAGCAGTCCCTCCGTAGCGGAGATGACTAAGCTCCTCGAGAACATCTATCGCTGCGTCAACATCGCCCTGGTCAACGAACTCAAGCAGCTATGCATGCGCATGGGCATTGACATTCACGAAGTCATTGACGCTGCCAAAACCAAGCCCTTCGGCTTCCAGGCCTTCTACCCTGGCCCTGGACTCGGCGGCCACTGCATCCCCATCGATCCCTTCTATCTGTCGTGGAAGGCTCGCCAGTTCGACTTCCGCACTCGGTTCATCGAGCTCGCCGGCGAAATCAACACCAAGATGCCTTATTTCGTCATCGAGCAGCTCAGCGACGGCCTCAATCGCCACCGAAAAGCCATCAACGGTTCGAAAATCCTTGTCCTCGGCCTCGCCTACAAACGCGACATCGACGACCTCCGCGAATCTCCATCCCTCACCATCATCGAACTTCTCCGCGACAAGGGAGCGACTGTCTTCTACAACGACCCGTACTTCCCCACCGTCGGCCAGGGTCGCCACTATGCGCTCAACATGATCAATACCCCACTCGACAACCTTGGCGGGTACGACGCCGTCATCATCGTCACCGACCACTCCACATACGACTACCGCGCCATCGTTGATCAGTCACAGCTTGTCGTCGACACCCGTAACGCCACCCGCGGCATCGACTCTCCCAAAATCCTCCGTTGCTAGGCCGCCAAGGAACACCACCTATTCCGGCGCTGAATTCTCTGTCCTCTTCTCCCCTGCATCAGCTAACATCGGCACTCAAGCCACTCAAATTCCCTTGAGGTCGAAGCCGTGAACGAATGGAAGCTTGTTCAGAGGGACCCTTCTGAGGATCTCGCCCGTCTCCACTTCTTCTCCATTAAAAAGAAACATGCCGGTGGAGTGATCGAAGCCCGCATCACCGTCAAGGAATTCGTCACCTTTAAAACCAGCGATATGGCCTTCTTCGCTTCTGCAGACGTCGAATTGAACCAGAAGGCGATGAAGTTCCAGCCCTGCGGCTGGAGCGAGACGCTTGCCGGCGCTCTTAGCGAATGCCTCCGCAATCTCCGCAAATTTGACTACGAAGCAGACGAGCAGTCCTCCGCGATACCATCAGATTGCGGACGATAAATTGCGTCGTGCCTCATCTCAGTACAGCGGAGCAGCGATCTCGTGTTCACTCCCAAACCCATCGGCTATGTTCGCAGTCCATACACGGACACGAAGGCCATACCTAAAGGCCTCGGCGTCAAGCACGACGAAAAAGGCGTCCTCGAAATCCTTCCCGAGTACGAACCCGGCCTCGCTGACATCGAAGGCTTTTCGCATCTTTTCGTCATCTGGGCTTTCGACCGCTCCGAGGGCTACGAACTCTTCGGTCCGTCCCCGGCCGACGATCGTCCCCACGGCGTCTTCGCAACCCGGTCCCCTCGCCGTCCTAATCCGATTGCCCTTACTGTCGTCGAACTCCTCAGTCGCGACGGTCCTAAGGTCCACGTTCACGGCGTCGACATGCTCGATGGCACTCCGATCCTCGACATTAAGCCCTACATGTCCAGCATTCCCGCCGAGCAACTCCGTCGCGGTTGGCTGGCCGAAGCCGAAGCCCGCAAACAGAAATAGTTTGAATTTCACTCCACTCCAGCCGCTGCTGCTTCGGCCAGCAGCTGAGGTAGCAGCAACCCTCAGACCGCTGAAAAGTCCCTGCAATTGAGCGGCCTTTTGGGCCCGGACTTCGACTTCCCACATTGTGGCAGCCTGCTCTCGATATCCACTTTCCACCGACAACTCCCTCCCGCGGCCCCGCCTCTAATCCCTCAACGGAAGAGAAATCTTCCTCAAAGGAGAGAGTTGGCCTATGGCCTTTAAGAAAATCGGCAACGATGATCGAACAAGGCAATGCGAAAACTCAATCAACAAAGGCTGTACAGGCAAAGGGAGGGAAACTCGGGCTGAGCTCGAATGAACTACCTCATCTGTATAACCGAGTTGTGATCTGGAAACCGATCCAGATCTTCGAAATTCGGAAAGCATTGGGGCGAGGTCTCGCAAGAGATCCCGCCCTTTTGCTGTCTCCAGCGCAAGTATGTCAACGGAAGGCTCTTATCTTTCCAGCTCTACCTCCCCAGCGGCAGTCGTGTCTGCGCTGGGCGCAGCTTACCTGCGCTGGGCGCAGCTTACCTGCGCTGGGCGCAGCTTACCCCTGATCGTGTATCGTGAGTGGGTTCGTATATGAGCCTTCTCTCTGCCACGCTGGCCGAACCCCAGAGCTTCGCAACTTGGGAAAAGCTGCTCTTATCGGCTCTGATCATCGCTTCGGCAATGCTCTTTTTCCGTCGCTTGGCCCCCATCCTTAATCGCATTCTCAAATCCAGAAAAGATCCGAACTTCAGCCTCGCCCCCCTCCGCAAACGCATCTGGGATTTCTTCTGGGAAGTTGTCTGCCAGGCCAAGGTCATCCGCGAACGACCCCTACCCGGCTTGGCCCACGCCTTTGTATTCTGGGGATTCTGCGCCTTCGCTCTCGTCACTCTCAATCATTTCGCCGTCGGCTTCGGCCTCGGATTCCTCGATCCCGTCGGCTTCTTCGGTCGCTTCTACTCCTGGTTCGCTGCGATCTTCGCTGCCGCCTGTGCTATCGGAATCTTCGGCCTCTTTGTGCGCCGCTTCTTTGTTCGCCCCCGCTGGCTCGGCGAGAAAATTTCATACGAATCCGGCATCATTGCCGCTCTCATCTTCATCCTGATGGTCACCTATCTCGCCGCCTTCGCGGTGAAGAGCGCAAGCCCCGCTGCTCTCGCGCTCTGGTGGATTCACTCGCTCTCCATCCTCGTTTTCCTGCCCATCATTCCTCACACCAAGCACCTCCACCTGGTGCTCAGCCCCGCCACAATCTTTCTCTCGCGCGGAGGCTTCAGCAAAATCCCCCCGCTCGTTGGCGATGAAGACTTCGGGCTCGTCACCGGCAAAGATCTCACCCAGCTCACCAGCCTTCAGTCCTATTCCTGCGTCGAATGCGGCCGCTGCACCGAGCACTGCCCCGCCAACAACACCGGCAAAGAACTCAACCCCAAAGAAATCATCCTCGGCCTTCGCGGCTATCTCAATGAGTTCGGCCCCTCTTCCGAGCAGAACATCATCGGCAAATACAACTCCATCACCGCCGACTTCCAATGCACCACCTGCGGCGCATGTGAATATCAATGCCCCGTTGGCATCGAACATCTCCCCATCATCATCGGCCTGCGCCGAGGTGCAGTGAACACCGGCGCATGGGAAGACGAACACGGCGCGAAACTCTTCCTCGCTCTCGAACGCGGATCAAACGCACTCGGCATGAGCGCCAGCGAACGCGACAAGTTCATCCAGAAACAGGCATTCCCCATCTTCGACGGAACTCAGGAGTATTGTTTGTGGCTGGGCTGCATGGGCGGCTACGATCCGAAGGGCCGCGAAATCGTCGCCGACTTCGCGCGCGTAATGAACTACCTGGGCACAAGCTACGGCGTCCTCCGCAAAGAGAAATGCACTGGCGATCCCGTCCGCCGTCTCGGCAACGACCTCCTCTTCCAGCAACTCGCCGAGTCCAACCTCGAAACTCTCGCGCAGAACAGAGTCAAGAAAATCGTCACCATCTGCCCTCACTGCGTGCGCACCATCCAGGAAGACTGGAAGGAATTCGGCACACCGCCAGAAATCGAACACCACAGCGAATTCCTCGCCCGCTACGCCGACAAACTTCCAAAGAGGTCGGAGGGAGCCGAGGGTTTCAATCCCCGGAATACCTCAACCATTCAAGAAAGGGTCTCAGCCCCGGCCGAAACGCCAGTTGCGGAACAGCGACAAGTATCAGGGCATGACTTCAGTCATGCCGAAAATATCCCCGATCCAAGCGGGGCTTTAGCCCCTGCACCTCAAACGCCAAACAACAAGATCGTCTTCCACGATCCCTGCTACCTCGGCCGATACCGCAACGTCTACGAAGAACCCCGCGCCGTAGCTTCTCTCGCCGGAGAAGTCGTCGAAGCCCCGCGATCGCATGAACGCAGCTTCTGCTGCGGCGCCGGCGGAGGACTCGTCTTCCTCGGCGAAGAAACCGGCGACCGCGTCAGCCACAACCGCGCAAACGAACTCATCGCCACCGGCGCATCCACCATCGGCACCGCCTGCCCCTTCTGCAATTCCATGTTCCGCGACGCCCTCGCCGAAAAAGGCGACGCCGCACCGCAACTGCTCGACATCGCCCAACTCACCGCGCGAGCTCTTCCGAAAAGCAGCGCTGCACAATCGTAAATCCCGGAGTCATCCCGCAATGAAAATCATCGTCTGCATCAAACAAGTCCCGGAGCGTGATGCCCAGGTTCGCATCTCCAGCTCCGGCAAATGGATTGAAGAATCAGACATCCAGTTCGCCATGAACGAGTCCGACGCCTACGCTCTCGAAGAAGCTCTCCAACTCAAGGAAAAACACGGCGGCGAAGTCATCGTTCTCAGCGCCGGCCCAGAGCGCGCCGGAACCACAATCCGAGAAGCCCTCGCGAAGGGCGCCGACCGCGCCATTCAAGTCGAAAGCGACAACCTCAACCAGCTCGACGCTCTCGGCGTCGCGCAACTACTCTCCGCCGCTGCAAAGCAGGAGAGCCCCGACCTCGTCCTCACAGGTCTTCAATCCGACGACCTCGGATACGGCCAGACCGGCGTCATCATGGCCGAACTCATGGGCCTCCCGCACGCCTCGCTCATCCTCAATGTCGAGAAAACTGACAACGGCGTCACCGTGAAACGCGAGCTCGAAGAGGGCTGGTTCCAGAACATCGATCTTTCCCTTCCAGCAGTCCTCATGATCCAGTCCGGCGGCACCAAGCTCCGCTACGCCACCCTCATGGGCATCAAGAAAGCGAAGACTAAAGAACTCCGCAAAGTCTCAGCCGCCGATCTCGGCCAATCAGCCGCGCCCGCTGCCACGCTTGAGAAGATCACGCAGCCGCAAAAACAGAAATCCACCCAGATCATCCCCGGCTCCCCCAAAGAAGCCGCGGCCACTCTGGTTGAAAAACTCAAGTTCGAGGTGCGAGTCATATGAGCGGCATCTACGTAGTTCTTGAAGATCGCAAGGGCCGCTTCGGCCGCATCAGTCTAGAAGCCATCGCAGCAGCCAACATCCTCGCCGCTCAATCCGGCTCCAAACCCACCGCCATCGTCATCGGTGCGCAAACTGAAGCTCTCGCCGCCGAAGCCGCAACCAAAGGCGTCGGCAGAGTGGTCCGCATCGAACACGCGCTCCTCGCTCCTTACACACCTGACGGCTACACTGCCGCGCTTCAGCAGTTCATCGCCGCCGAATCACCCGACTACATTGTCTTCCCGCACACCTACCAGGTTCGCGACTACGCACCCGCTCTTGCTGCCCGCCTGGGTCGTGTCCTTATCGGCGACGTTACGCAGATTGCCGAGGGCCCCGTCTTCATCCGCTCTCTAATGCAAGGCCGTCTCAGCGGCTCTTACAAATCCACCGGCATCCTGGCGATCATCTCCGTCCAGTCCGGTGCCTTTCGCGCTGAAGAAACACAATCCAGCCCTGCCGAGATCACGACATTCGCCCCGACCATCGAAGCCTCACAGATCCGCACCAAGCCCGGCGAGCCCTTCCGTGGATCCGCCCAAACCGTCGACCTCGGCTCCGCGCCGATGATCGTCGCCGTTGGCCGGGGCATCCGCGAAGAAAGCAATCTCAGCCTTGTCCAAGATCTCGCAGCATCACTCGGAGCAGAAATCGCTGCATCCCGTCCCATCTGCGACAACGGATGGCTTCCCATCGAGCGTCAGGTCGGGTCTTCGGGACAAACTGTAGCACCCAAGCTCTACCTCGCCGTGGGAATCTCCGGCGCCATCCAGCACCTCGTCGGCATGAAGGGCTCGCAATGCATCGTCGCCATCAACAAAGACGCCGAGGCCCCCATCTTCGAAGTTGCCGACTACGGCATCGTAGGCGACCTCTTCGAAGTAGTCCCGGCCCTGACCGAAGCCATCAAAATCGCCCGCCAATAGCCGCAACTCCCCAGGAACTGGGTACCCCGTCCTAGCTCTGCTAGGGCGGGAATACCACCATCGCATCACTAAATCCGGATGCTGGCATGCACTCTCATCGCGAAATGTGCGAGAGACCAGAAGACCCATTTGCCTCCCCACACCCCCTCCGCGTATCGTTCCCAGTTGCACCAAAACATCGTCACGGACATTCGCAATGTTTCTTCCAGAGACATACCAACTCACCCTCGCCCTCATGATCCTCAGCATGCTCTGCTGGGGTTCCTGGGCCAACACCCTCAAGCTCTGCCCTAACTTCCGCTTCCAACTCTTCTATTGGGACTACTCCATCGGACTCCTCTCCGGAGCGATCCTCCTCGGACTCACCGCCGGAAGCGCCGGCCACACCGGCCCCTCATTCTTCGCCGCCATCACTGAAACATCCCACGAACGCATCCTCTGGGCCTTCTGCGGCGGAGTCATCTTCAACATCGCCAACCTCCTCCTCGTCGCCGCTATCGACGTCGCCGGCCTCGCCGTAGCCTTCCCCGTCGGCATCGGCGTCGCCCTCGTGGTTGGCGCCGTCTCCAGCTACCTCGTCACCCCTGCCGCTAATCCCCTACTCCTCTTCGGTGGAGTGACGCTCGTCGCGCTCGCCATCATCCTTGACGCCCTCGCCTACCGCAAACGCGAAAGCACGGCCAAAGCAACGACGACCCGCGGCATCGTCCTCAGCCTCATCGCCGGACTCCTCATGGGCAGCTTCTATCCGCTCGTTGCTCGTGCCATGCGCGGACCCGTTGCACCCGGCGGCTCGCCCGGCCCCTACGCCATCGCCCTCTTCTTCGCCATCGGAGTCCTCATCTCCACCATCCCCGCCAATTTCCTCCTCATGGCCAAACCCCTCGACGGCAAACCTCCCGTCGACGGCTCCGGCTATTGGCGCGCCCCCATCGGCTGGCACATCGCCGGAATCCTCGGCGGAGCCATCTGGTGTCTCGGCGCAGTCGCCAACTTCGTCGCATCAGGTGCTCACCTCGTCGGCCCCGCAGTCTCCTACTCCATCGGACAAGGCGCCACCATGATCTCAGCCCTGTGGGGAGTCTTCGTCTGGCACGAGTTCGCCGGCGCTCCCCGAGCCGCCCGCCAACTCCTCGTCCTTATGTTTATCTTTTTTCTCTTAGGACTAACTGCAGTTGCACTTGCGCCACTTTACTAACACGATCATGCCTGCCAATCGCAAACCCATCGTCGTCGTAGGCAGCGTCACCATGGACATGGTCACCTGCACCCCGCAGATCCCCCGCACCGGCCAGACTGTCATTGGCACCAGCTTCAGCACCACGCCCGGAGGCAAAGGAGCCAACCAGGCAGTAGCCGCCGCGCGTCTCGGCTACCCGGTGCAGTTCCTAGGTCATGTAGGCGACGATATTTACGGCCCGAAGCTCGTGCAAAATCTCAAAGATGCTGGGGTTGATACCACCTTCCTGACGCCGGTGCCCGGCTCGTCCGGCCTCGCGCCGATTTTTCTAGCAGAGAACGGTCAGAACGCCATCGTCGTCGTCCCTGGCGCCAACGGCGAAGTCGAACCCGCCTACATCGACCAGCACATTGAAATCATTCGCAACGCCGGCATAGTTCTCTGCCAACTCGAACTCCCAATGCGCACCACCGAACACACCATCGCCCTGTGCGCTGAGCTCGGCGTTCCCGTCATGCTCGACCCCGCGCCCGCCGCTCCGCTCATCGACTCGATCTGGCAACGGGTCGCCTGGTTCACACCCAACGAAACAGAAGCCGCCTTCTACCTCAACGGAGACTCTGCGCCCGAACTCGTCGCGCAACATCTTCTCGATCGCGGACTATCTGCCGTCGTCTTGAAGCGAGGCTCTGAAGGCGCCTACATCGCCGCCTCCGACGGCAAATCCGGCTGGGCCAGGCCGTATCCAGTGAACGCCATCGACACCGTCGCCGCCGGCGATTGTTTCAACGGAGCTTTCGCCGTCGCACTACTCGAAAGCAAAAACCCCCTTGAAGCCGCCCGCTTCGCCTGCGCCGCCTCCGCCATCTCCGTCACCCGTCGCGGCGCGCAAGCCTCCATGCCCACCCGCGCGGACGTTGATCTGTTTCTTCGAGAAAACGCCGAAACTACTTAATTATTAAATAGTTATATGTAGCATTCCTGACCGGCGGGCGCCCATCCTAAACGCGCATTTGCGTTTCGGGTGGGATACAAGGATGTCGGTCGCTCACGCCACCACATTCTCCAGCACCCCAATCGGCTCAATCGTAATCCTCACCCGATCCCCGCTCTCCAGCGTGAACGAGTTCGGCGGCACAATCCCCGTCCCCGTCATCAGAAAAACGCCGGCCGGAAAGCTGTTATCCCGAAATAAATACTCCACCAGCGTCTTCGGATCGCGCTTCAGCTCCGTCAGCGCCACCGACCCCTCGAACTCAATTCGTTCGCCGCGCAAAATCTCCAGCACAATCTCTGTCGAATGCGCCAGGGGATTCCCCGTCACCAGGATCCCTGGGCCTAGCGCGCAGCTTCCGCTGTAGACCTTCGCCTGTGGCAGATACAGCGGGTTTTCGCCTTCGATATCCCGCGAGCTCATATCGTTCCCGATCGTGTATCCCACAATCCGACCCCCCGGGCTCACCACCAGCGTCAGCTCCGGTTCCGGCACTGACCACCTCGCATCCTGACGAATCCGCACCGTCCCGCCCACTCCTACCGTCCTGCTCGCGGTCGACTTGAAAAACAGCTCCGGCCGCTCCGCCGAATACACACGATCGTAGAAATCTCCCCCACCCGCGTCTTTCGACTCCTCCATCCGCGCGCCGCGGCTGCGGTAGTACGTTACTCCCGCCGCCCAGACCTCCTGCCCTTCAATTGGCGCCAGCACTTCCCCCTCGTGAAATCTTCCATACGAATCACCACGCGCCACAAATTCGGCGAGAAACTCCGGCAGATCATCGCGAGACAACAGCGCGTCCCAGCTATGCCCCGAAATCAGATAGTGCTGCTCTTCCTCTTCAACAAACACACCGCCTGTCGTACGAAACAGTCTCACAATGCCTCCGAAGATTCGCTTTCATCCTACACGCCGCAATCAGCCCTCCCGAGCCATCGCGGGAATGGCTGGATCAATCCCCATCACGGCTCAATCAGCCTTCGCTCGTTACAATGAAGAGCGAAATGCCTCAGTCCACTGCAGAAATCATCGAACAAGTCGGCCTCATTCCCGTTCTCCGCGCCCGCAACGCCGCCCAGGCTCATGCTGTCGTTCAAGCAATGATCGCAGGCGGAGTCACCGTGGTCGAAGTCACCATGACCGTCCCTGGTGCAATCGACCTGCTCAAAGAACTGAAGCAGGAATACGGCTCACACATTCTGCTCGGCTCCGGCACCGTCACCACCGCAGCGGAAGCGCAAGCTACCATCAACGCCGGTGCTGAATTCGTCGTCAGCCCAAGTCTCCACCCCGAAGTCATCCAGGCGACAAGAACGAACGGCAAGCTCTCCATCCCCGGAGCTCTCACACCCACTGAAGTCATCACCGCACACCGCGCCGGAGCACACTACGTCAAGATCTTCCCCTGCTCTGCGATGGGCGGCGCACCGTATCTCAAATCTCTGCTAGCCCCATTCCCGTTTCTCAAACTCATCCCCACCGGCGGGGTGACTCTCGAAACCGCAGCAAGCTTCATGCAAGCGGGCGCCCGCGCCCTCGGCGTCGGAGGAGATCTCGTCAATCTAGCCGCGGTTGACGCCGGCCATCCCGAAAAGATTACCGAGACCGCACGCGCCTACCTCCAACTGCTCTCCGATCTTCGCGCGAAGTCAACCAGCTAAGATCTCGGCTGCAACTTTACAAATAAAATGTGGGTGCCGCACCCTGACCGAGCATCATTCACCCGCTACTCGCGCCGCTTCTCGCAGATCCTCCACCAGCATCCGCATCTGCGCATGCCGCTCCTCATCCGTCTGCGCCCTCAAGATCGCTGAAGGATGCAGCGTCGCAATAATCGGCGGCATTCCGGCCACCTCCTGCACCTTCCCATGCGCCTGCGTAATCCTGAAGCTCGACCCCAGCAAACCTTGCGCCGCGGTCGCCCCCAGCGCCACAATCAGCTTCGGCCTCACCGTCTCCAGTTCCGCATCGAGCCACGGACGGCACGCATTGATCTCCTTCATGCCTGGCTTTTTGTGGATGCGCAGCTTGCCTCGCGGCTCCCACTTGAAATGGCTTCACCGCATTGGTCACGTATACCTTTCCGCGATCGATCTCCGCCTCTTCCAGTGCTTTGTCCAGCAACTTTCCCGCAGGACCGACAAACGGCCGTCCCTGCTTATCCTCCTGGTCTCCCGGCT